>R23__coassemble_55_pt1 | contig 80183 bp, 68 predicted proteins | sample R23__metabat2_high_PE_030 | metagenome-assembled genome bin R23 | reverse complement strand
GATTAATAATATTTATTAATTACCGCATTTTTTTGGTGTTTTATTTTGTCATGTCAAATATAAGTTGTAATTTTACACCCAAAATTTGACTTACAACTTAAAACATTAAACAAATGAAAGGCTTAAAAGCAACATTTTGTCTTGTAGGCGTAGCTGCTGCTATGCTTACTGCATGTAGTTCTGCACCAGAGCAGAACCTCACGGTTTCGGGTCTTAACCCTGCCAAGTTCGACACCATCATCAACGAAAAGCCCGTGAAGCTCTACACGTTGAAGAACCAGAACGGCATGGAGGTGTGCATCACCAACTATGGTGGCCGCATCGTCTCGCTTGTTGTTCCCGACAAGGATGGCAAACCAACTGACGTAGTGCTCGGTTTCGACAACATCGCTCAGTATGCTGACACCTTGAACTCTCCCTCTGACTACGGTTCAAGCGTAGGCCGCTATGCCAACCGCATCAAGAACGGTCAGTTCCAGTTGGGCGACAGCACTTATCAGCTGAAGCAGAACGACGGTCCTAACTGTCTGCACGGCGGTGGTACAACAGGTTGGATGAATCAGGTCTATGACGCTGAGCAGATTGGCGACTCTATCCTGAAGCTGACCATCGTGGCTCAGGATGGCGAGAACGGATTCCCCGGCACCGTCAAAGCTACCACCACCTATAAGGTGACTGCCGACAACACGCTGGATATGGTTTGGGAGGCTGAGACCGACAAGGAGACCATTATCAACCAGACAAACCACAACTACTACAACCTCTCTGGCGACTTCACACAGGCTGCCTACGATCAGGTACTGTATGTCAACGCTGACAAATTCACCGCATCTGACAAGCTGTACATCCCCACAGGCGAGATTCGGGACGTGGAGGGTACCGCTATGGACTTCCGCAAGCCCCACGCCGTTGGCGACTCTATCAACTCTACCTACGACCAGGTTGCTAACGCTACCGGTTACGACCACAACTACTGTCTGAACACCAATGGTGACGACACACAGGTTTGCGCTACCCTTTGGAGCCCCAAGACCTGCATCCTGATGGAAATGCGCACCAACGAGCCTGGCGTACAGGTTTACTCTGGCAACTTCCAGGGTGTTGGCAAGGATGCTGACATCATCCGCAAGCACGGCATCAAGTATCCGAAGCACGTTAGTGTATGTCTGGAGAGCCAGAAGTATCCCGACAGCCCCAACCATCCTGAGTGGGCAAGTCCCGTGCTGAAGCCCGGCGAGAAGTATTACAGCCATGCTTCATATTCCTTCTCCATCTTTGGAGCTGAGAAATAAGAAAATATCAACTAATCAAATAATACTACAAAGAATTTATGGACAGAATTATTGAAGCGCTAAGTAATAATGGCTTCGAGATGGCGGACTATCTGGTCTTTGCCGCGTACATTATCATTCTTGTTGGTATGGGACTGTTCCTGTCACGCACCAAGAAGGGTGAAGAGAAATCATCTACCGACTACTTCCTGGCAGGTAACACCCTGACCTGGTGGGCTGTTGGTGCGTCGCTGATTGCTGCCAACATCTCTGCTGAGCAGTTCATCGGTATGTCTGGTTCTGCTTTTGCATCAGGTATTGCTCCTGCTGCCTACGAGCTGATGGCTGCAGCTACCCTGCTGGTGGTAGGTAAGTTCCTGCTGCCACTGATGATTGAGAAGAAGATTTTCACCATTCCTCAGTTCCTGCGCGAACGTTACAACTGGGGTGTAGGTCTGGCTTTCTCTCTGCTGTGGCTGTTCCTCTATGTCTTCGTTAACCTGACATCCGTTGCTTGGCTGGGTGCCCTGGCTATCCAGCAGATTCTAGGTCTGCCTACCGACATGATTATCAATGTGGGTGGTATGGAAATTGACCAGGTGCGCATGTGCATCATCCTCTCGCTGTTCCTTATCGCAGGTATCTACTCTATCTACGGTGGTCTGGCTTCTGTAGCCTGGACTGACGTGATGCAGGTAACCTTCCTCGTAGGTGGTGGTCTTATTACGGCTTATGCTGCCTTGTCAGTTATCGGCGACGAGATGGGTCTTGGTGGTGCCTGGGATGCTTTGAGCCACATCAAAGACTACTTAGCACAGGATCCTGCCGACAAGCACTTTAACCTTGTGGTGACACGTAATGTCGATGCTTATCCTGTTGTACAGGACGACCCGTTCTTCACCAATCCTGGTATCGTGCTCATCTTCGGTGCTCTGTGGCTGACCAACCTGGGTTACTGGGGTTTCAATCAGTACATCATCCAGAAGGGTCTGGCTGCTAAGTCACTTGATGAGGCTAAGAAGGGTATGGTCTTCGCTGCCTTCCTGAAGATTTTGATTCCGTTCATCGTTTGTATTCCTGGTGTTTGTGCCTTCTACATCATGAACGCTCCCGAGTGTGAGGCTCTCCGCGAGTCGCTGGCTGGTGCCATCACACGTTCTGACGATGCTTATCCTTTCCTGATTCGTAACTTCACTCCTACCGTTGTCAAGGGTCTGAGTTTTGCTGCACTTGCTGCCGCCGTTATTTCTTCGCTGGCTTCTATGTTCAACTCTACCTCTACCCTCTTCACCATGGATATCTATAAGCAGTTCATCAACAAGAACGCTTCTGAGACTCGTCTTGTGAATGTTGGTCGTCTGACTTCTGTCAGCGCTCTGATTATCGCCCTCATCGCCGTTTATCCGTTGATGGGTGGTATCGATCAGGCCTTCCAGTTCATTCAGGAGTACTCAGCCTTCGTATATCCTGGCGTGGTAGTTATCTTCGGTCTTGGTCTGTTGTGGAAGCGTGCCAGTGGTACTGCTGCTGTTGTCTGCGCTATCGGTACCTTCGCGTTCTCTATTATTTATAAGTTCGCGTTCCCCGACATGCCGTTCCTTGTACGTTCTGGTATTGTATTCATCACGCTGGTTATCCTGTTCGTATGGATTTCGCTGAAGAGCAAGAAGTCTGTTCCTGCTGACGAGCTTGACGAGCACACCATTAAGACCCAGTTGCTGTGGAGCAATATCATGTTCGTCATTGCTGCCGTATCGATTGTACTGTTCGTCGCTGGTTTCTTCGTGGATGTCTTCCACGTACACGGCTTCGAGGGCGCTATGATATTCTTTGCTGCCATCACGGCAACCATCGCTATCTACCTGCGCTCGAATGCACTCGACAAGGTACAAGATCCGAAGCTGGTGGCTATCGACCTGAAGGTATTCCATACTGATAAGATTTTCAACTGGGGTGCCTTTGGCGTGATTGCCATTTTGACCATCCTCTATATCGCATTATGGTAATCTTCTGAAAAACAACCATGACCAAGTTTTATATTGAACACCAGAAGATCCTCGTATCGGTGGACTGCATCATCTTCGGCTTTGAACAAAACAAGCTGAAGGTGCTGCTGGGCCACCGAGCTATGGACCCTGGTAAGGGCGCATGGAGCCTCTATGGAGGCTTCGTACGCAACGAGGAAAGCGTCGACGAAGCTGCCGACCGCGTACTTTTCGAACTCACCGGCTTGCGCAATGTCTATATGCGCCAGGTGGGTGCCTTCGGAAGTGTTGACCGCGACCCAGGAGCTCGTGTAGTTAGCGTAGCCTATTACGCACTCATCAATGTGAAGGATTACGACCAGAAGATGCTGGCCGAGCACGATGTGGAATGGGTGAACATCGAGGAACTGCCTGAGATGTTCTCCGACCACGAGGAGATGATTCTCAAGGCTCGCAAGCTGATGCAGCAGAAGATTCGTACTGCGCCCATCAGTTTCCAGCTCCTTCCTGGTCTGTTTACCCTCACCCAGTTACAGCGTCTCTACGAGGCTGTCAACGGCGAGGAGGTTGATAAGCGTAACTTCCGTAAGCGTATTAAAGAAATGGACTTCATCGAGAAGACCGATCTGATAGACAAGACAGGATCCAAGCGTGGAGCCTATCTCTATCGTTTCAACAAAAATGCCTTCAACGAAGGTACTAACTTCAAGCTTTAAAACATTATGTTAGAAGAACTGAAACAGAAAGTATTCAAAGCCAATCTGGACCTGGTAAAGCAGGGCTTGGTCATCTTTACTTGGGGCAACGTCTCAGGTATTGACCGCGAGAAGGGATTGGTAGTTATCAAGCCCAGTGGCGTCTCTTACGACGAGATGAAAGCTGAGGACATGGTAGTTGTTGACCTGGAAAGTGGTAAAGTGGTCGAGGGTGAGTTGAACCCATCAAGTGACACCCCTACCCACCTTGTATTATATAAGGCGTTCCCCAACATTCAGGGCGTCGTACACACCCACTCCACCTATGCAACTGCCTTTGCACAGGCAGGTAAGGATATCCCCAATATCGGCACCACACACGCCGACTACTTTTACAAGGATATTCCCTGCACACGCGACATGACAGAAGCAGAGGTCAAGGGACAGTACGAGCTGGAAACAGGTAACGTTATCGTGGACGAGATTCTGAATATCCGCAAGATTAATCCTGACCACACACCCGCTGTGCTGGTCAAGAACCACGGACCATTCTCTTGGGGTACTTCTCCCGACAATGCCGTCTACAACGCTAAGGTCATGGAGCAGTGTGCTAAGATGGCTTTCGTGTCGTTCAGCGTCAACCCCAACACGACAATGAACCCGCTGTTGGTTGAAAAGCATTACATGCGCAAGCACGGCCCCAATGCCTACTACGGACAGAAAGGTCAGAAACACTAATCACTAAATAACAACGAAATGAAAGCATTTGAGAATTTAGAACTTTGGTGGGTTACTGGTGCCCAGCTGCTCTACGGAGGCGACGCTGTCGTTGCTGTTGACGGCCACTCAAAGGAGATGGTCGAGGGTCTGAACAATAGTGGCATCATCCCCATTAAGGTTGTGTATAAAGGAACTGCCAACAGCTCAAAAGAAGTAGAGGCTGTGATGAAGGCTGCCAACAACGACGAGAAGTGTGTGGGTATTATCACCTGGATGCACACCTTCTCGCCTGCTAAGATGTGGATCAAGGGTCTGCAGGATTTGCAGAAGCCCCTTCTCCACTTCCACACCCAGTACAACGCTGAGATTCCCTGGGAGACCATGGATATGGACTTCATGAACCTGAACCAGTCGGCTCATGGCGATATCGAGTTCGGACACATCTGCACCCGCATGCGCATCCCCCGCAAGGTGGTTTGTGGTTATTGGAAGGATGCTGCCGCCCAACAGCAGATTGCCACTTGGGCACGTGTTGCCGCTGGTGTTGCTGATGCCAAGAACGTGCGCTGTCTGATGTTCGGTATGAACATGAACAACGTGGCTGTTACCGATGGCGACCGCGTAGAGTTTGAGCAGCGCCTGGGCTACCATGTCGACTACTACCCCGTCAGCTCGCTGATGGAATACTGGAAGAAGGTGACTGACGCAGAGGCTGACGAACTCGTTGAGGAGTACAAGAAAGAGTACACCATCAAGATTGACGAGTCGGGCGAGCAGGTTTACTGGGAGAAGGTGAAGAACGCAGCCAAGGCTGAGATTGCTCTGCGCCGCGTCTTGAAGGATGAGGGCGCAACTGCCTTCACCACTAACTTCGACGACCTCGGTGATGCAGACATCAACCAGCCCGATTTCTGTGGTTTCGACCAGATTCCGGGTCTTGCTTCACAGCGTCTGATGGCAGAGGGTATCGGCTTTGGTGCTGAAGGTGACTGGAAGACAGCCTGTCTCTGCCGTACCCTATGGGTTATCCAGCAGGGAATGCCTACCGGTTGTTCATTCCTGGAGGATTACACGCTGAACTTCGCTGGCGACCGCTCATCGTGCCTGCAAAGCCACATGCTCGAAGTTTGTCCGCTCATTGCTGTCGACAAACCCAAGTTGGAGGTTCACTTTCTCGGCATTGGCATCCGCAAGCAGCAGACTGCCCGCCTCGTGTTCACCTCAAAGGTGGGTCGCGGTATCAAAGCTACTGTTGTTGACCTTGGCAACCGTTTCCGTCTCATCTCTCAGGAGGTGGAGTGCATCGAGCCCAAGCCCATGCCTAACCTGCCTGTAGCTTCTGCCCTGTGGGTTCCCCAGCCGACCTTCGAGATTGGTGCTGGCGCATGGATTCTCGCAGGTGGTACGCACCACTCAGCCTTCTCTTACGACATCACCGAAGAGTACTGGGAGGACTTTGCTGAGATGACCGGCATCGAGTATGTGCGCATCAACAAGCAGACCACTACAGCCGACTTCAAGCAGCAGCTTCGTAACAACGAGCTGTACTTCATGCTGAATAAGGCGCTGAAGTAAAGCGACTGAACGTCATACAGAGGAAATTCTCTAGAGAATTTTATACGGCTTAGCTGTATAAAGACTAAATTCTCTAGAGAATTTTTGTTGTATTAGCCTAATACGAGATAATCTATAGAAAATTCCCTAAGAAATATCTACTGAAAAGTTTGGCAATGCGCACAGAATTTGTTAACTTTGCAGTCAAAACAATTTAAAACCTATATTACATATGACAGCAAAACAAACCATCGAGGCCGGTAAGGCCATTCTGGGAATCGAATTCGGTTCCACACGTATCAAGGCCGTCCTTATCGACCAGGAGAATAAACCCATCGCACAAGGCTCTTTCGAGTGGGAGAACCAACTCGTTGACGGTCTGTGGACCTATAGTATCGACATCATCTGGAAGGGCCTGCAGGATTGCTACGCTGACCTGCGCAAGGATGTGAAGGCCCAGTACGATTGCGAGATTGAGCAGTTGGCCGCCATCGGTTTCTCAGCCATGATGCACGGCTACATGGCCTTCGACGAGAAGCAGCAGATTCTGGTGCCTTTCCGCACATGGCGTAACACGAACACCGGCAAGGCTGCTGCCGAGCTCAGCGAGCTGTTCAACTACAACATCCCCCTGCGCTGGAGCATCTCGCACCTGTACCAGTGCATCCTGAACGGTGACGAGCACGTGAAGAACATCAAGTTCCTGACCACGCTGGCTGGCTATGTACACTGGCAGGTTACTGGCGAGTTCGTGCTGGGCGTAGGCGATGCATCAGGTATGATTCCCGTTGACCCCGCCACGAAGACCTACGACGCCGAGATGGTTGCTAAGTTCGACAAGATTCTGGCTGCTAAAGGTTTGCCCTATACATTGCTCGACATCCTGCCCAAGTCGCTGAATGCTGGCGAGGCTGCTGGCGAGCTGACCGCCGAGGGCGCCAAGAAGCTGGACGTCTCTGGCCACCTGAAGGCTGGTGTTCCCGTTTGTCCTCCTGAGGGCGACGCAGGCACGGGCATGGTAGCAACGAATGCCGTCAAGCAGCGCACGGGTAACGTTTCTGCCGGTACCTCTTCGTTCTCGATGATTGTGCTGGAGAAGCCGCTCAGCAAGCCTTACGAGATGATTGACATGGTGACCACCCCTGACGGTTCGCTGGTGGCTATGGTTCACTGCAACAACTGTACAAGTGATATCAACGCCTGGGTAGGCCTGTTCAAGGAATACCAGCAACTGCTGGGTGTGCCCGTCGACATGAACGAGCTCTACGGCAAGCTGTTCAACAAGGCCCTGGAGGGCGACGCCGACTGTGGCGGTCTGATGGCCTACAACTACGTCTCTGGCGAGCCCGTCACCGGTCTTGCCGAGGGTCGTCCGATGTTTGTCCGCTCAGCCAACGATAAGTTCAACCTGGCCAACTTCATGCGCAGCCACCTCTATGGTGCCATCGGCGTGCTGAAGATTGGTAACGACATCCTGCTGAAGGAAGAGAAGATCGAGGTAGACCGCATCACCGGTCACGGCGGCTACTTCAAGACCGCTGGCGTAGGTCAGCGCATGCTGGCTGCTGCCCTGAACTCGCCCATCAGCGTCATGGAGACCGCTGGCGAAGGAGGTGCATGGGGTATCGCCCTGCTGGCTGGCTACCTGATCAATAAGAATGGCAAGAACCTGGCCGACTACCTGGAGCAGGTTGTCTTCGCAGGCAACACAGGCGTCAGCATCGCTCCTACTGCCGAGGACGTCGCAGGTTTCGAGAAATATATCGAGAACTACAAGGCATGTCTGCCAGTAGAGCAGGCTGCTGTAGACTGCAAGAAGTAAGTGGAAAGAACTGGAGACTATACCATCTCGGTGGTCATCGTAACACATGACCAAGGCGAGACGCTGGAGCGTAACCTGCCGCAGTTTCTGACTGTGGCAGGTGCCGCACATGCCGAGGTCATTGTTGTAGACGACTCGTCAACGGACAACACCCCCGACGTGCTGAAGCTCCTCAAAGAGGAGAACCCTCACTTATACACTACTTTCCTGCCCAAGAGCGTACCCAACAACAGTCGTCTGCGTCTGGCGCTGAATATCGGCGTGAAAGCAGCTATATCGCAACGCGTCGTCTTTGCCGATATCCATCGCCCTCCCCTCTCTACTGAGTGGCTGACAGGACTGGCCAATGGCGAGGTAACAGCTGTCTATTGTCGGCTGAAGCATGGCGCACCGGAGGTGACTCACCAACAGTTCGACGATCTAGACGAAGCCACCAACTTCATGCTGAAGGCTGAGTGTTACGGCGGTGGCGGACATAAGGGACGCTGGTTCCGCATGCGTCGAGGCATGTACGATGCCATAGCCGTAAATAAAGATACTATCTTTAAGGCCATCATGCTCTTCGACCAGCGTCTTGGCATGAGCAAACGGATGAGTCTTGGCATCGCCGTGTTCTTCAAAAACATGTTTGCATGAGAATACTTCACTACTACGCTAGTAATGCCTCCGAAAACATCGCGGAATATGTCAAGACGCTATGTGAGGAGATGAGAACGGATGCCGAGAACGAATCGGCAACAACCGTTCAAGAGGCACTTCAGTCGTTGCGCGACCGGCATTACGACCTGTTGCACATACACGGCTGCTGGCTGTATGCCGCCAATCGCATAGCCCGAAGGGCCTTGCAACTGGGCACTCGAGTAGTAGTAACACCTCATGGACAACTGGAACCGTGGATTATGAAGCAACGCTACTGGAAAGAGAAATTGCCCAAGCAACTGCTTTTCCAGCGCAGTCTGATTCACAAAGCTTATGCCGTCATCGTGCAGGGAAAAATGGAAGAAGAGTGTCTGCGCAAACTGGACTGGAACCGTAGGATAGTTATCATCCGCAACTCTCTGATAACCAACACCACAACAGCACAGGAAATGGCACGACAACAGGCACAGGTGTATCGTAAAATCATGGACAGCAACACCTGGGAACTGATGACAGATAGCACAAAGAGGACCTTGCGTCAGTTGCTGAAGGTGGGTATCACGGGAGATGAGCGCTGGTTAGGTGAGTCGTATGTCACCATCAGCGATAACAACCAATGGCGCATGCTTTATTGCTATGTTCATCAGGAACAGGTCAGCGAGACCGTCCGTCGCGGATTGCAGGTACTACGTATAGATGCTCCTGATTTTGACATCCAGCAGATGCCGTCTTTCAAGCCCGACGGTTATGAACCTTCGAAAACTATTGAGGAAGCCATCGGTATGCAGTATGCTACTGAGAACGACCGACTTATGTCCACGTTCCGCCATCTGCGCCGACTAGCCTTGCATAAACGACTCACCTTGTCACATCTTGTGGAACTGGACAAGGAACTGCGTAACCACGACACAGCAGAAGACCAGCTCTGCGACGCGCTGAAAGAACGCCACTTGTACAAGTTTGCACGACATATCATGCAACTGACCTACGACCTGACAGGACTAGATGAGGGACACATGCCAATGCCCCCACTCGAAGACCGTCTGACGCGACACATGAGAAAACATATAGACAACCACTTGAAGATATAAAACGCCTAAAGATAAGACTATGAAAGAACAATTCTCAGAGCACGACATGCACTATCTGCGACTGCTAGCGACCTCGTTTCCCACGATAGCTGCTGCATCTACAGAGATTATCAATCTGGAGGCTATCCTCAACCTGCCCAAGGGTACAGAACACTTCCTTGCTGACCTGCACGGAGAGAGTGCAGCCTTCAAGCATGTTATCAAGAATGCCTCTGGAAACATCCGTCGTAAAGTTAGTGAACTGTTTGCCGGCGATATCCGTGACAAGGAGCGCCGCGAGCTGTGTACCTTAATATATTATCCAGAAGAGAAACTGGAACTCATCAAAGCTGCCGAGTCGGACGACCTGGACGACTGGTACCACATCACCATCCACCGACTGGTGGCCGTCTGCCGTGATGTGTCGTCAAAATACACACGCTCGAAGGTACGTAAGTCACTGCCCGAAGAGTTTGCCTATATTATCGAGGAACTGTTGCACGAGCGTACCGATGACAACGATAAGGCAGCCTATGTCAGCGTCATTGTCGACACTATTATCTCGACAGGTCGTGCAGACGATTTCATTATTGCTTTGTGTAACGTTATCCAGCGTCTGGCCATCGACCAGTTGCACATTCTGGGCGACATCTATGATCGCGGTCCCGGTGCACACATCATACTCGACACAATGAAGCAGTACCACTCATGGGACATTCAATGGGGTAACCACGACATACTGTGGATGGGTGCCGGAGCTGGCAACAACGCCTGCATTTGCAACGTGCTACGCCTGTCGTTGCGTTACGCCAATCTGGCAACTGTCGAGGATGCTTACGGCATTAATCTTGTACCGCTGGCCACCTTCGCTATGGAGACCTACGGTGACGATCCGTGCGAGGAATTCATCCCTAAATTGATGGCGGGCAACACCATGCAGGAGAAATATATCCGTCTGACTGCACAGATGCACAAAGCTATCTCGATTATTCAGCTCAAGAAGGAGGCACAGATTTTCAAACGCCGTCCGGAATGGGGCATGCTGGACCGCTGTCTGCTAGACCACATTGACTACGAGCGTGGTGTGCTGGTCATCGATGGCAAGGAGTATGAGATGCGTTCGAACAATTTCCCCACTATCGACCCCAAGAACCCGTGCGAGCTGACGCCCGAGGAGAATCTGTTGATGGAGCGCCTGCACCACTCGTTCAAGGCCAGCGAGAAACTGCAGAAACATATCAAGATGTTGCTCAGTCATGGTTGTATGTATACCATCTGCAACCAGAACCTGCTCTATCATGCCTCTGTACCCCTGAACGAAGACGGAACACTAAAAGAAGTGGAGCTGTACAAGGGCAAGTGCTACAGCGGCAAAAACCTGATGCATCACATTGGCATGATGGTGCGTGCGGCATTTGAGAGCGATACAGAAAAGGAACTGCGACTCTATGCACGCGACTACTTCCTCTATCTGTGGTGTGGCAAGGACTCTCCCCTCTTCGACAAGTCGAAGATGGCTACGTTTGAACGCTACTTCCTGACAGATAAGACGATGTTTAAGGAGGAGAAAGGCTACTACTTCCAGTTGCGCGACTCAGAGGAAGTGGTAGACCGCATCCTCGATGCCTTTGGGGTAAAAGGAGAACATCGACACATCATCAATGGCCATGTACCTGTACACGCTTCGAAGGGTGAGAATCCCATCAAGGCCAATGGTAAACTGATGGTGATTGATGGCGGTTTCTCACAGGCTTACCATTCAGAGACGGGCATTGCTGGATACACGTTAGTTTACCATAGCCGTGGTTTCCAATTAGTTCAGCATGAACCATTTACGAGTGCGTCAGAAGCTATCGAGAAAGGAACGGATATCAAGTCAACCACCCAACTCGTGGAACTCTCTGCCCATCGCATGTTGGTGGCCGATACAGACAAGGGTACTGAGTTACGTAGTCAGATTGCCGACCTCCGTCAGTTGCTCTACGCTTATCGTCATGGTATCATCACCGAAGCAAAATGAAGCATGAGGTTATCATAGCCTTAGGCTCCAACTATCGACAGGCAGCCCATATTCGCTGGGCATCAGAACGCCTGGCATGGCTGCTGGACGAATGTCGCCTCAGTCGCGTGCTATGGACGGCAGACATCAAAGACTCTGGCAAGTGGTATATGAACCGACTGGTGACAGGCTACACAGCATTGGCAGTTGACGACCTACAGCAACTGCTGAAAAAGACGGAGGCAGAGACTGGTCGCACCAAGGAGGCAGTAACCATAGACCTGGACCTTCTGCAATACGACTCACAGCGCTATCACGAAAAAGATTGGCAGCGAAACTATGTATCTGCTATCATTAACGATATCATATTGAAATAGTTATATAAAAATGTGGCTGTTTGCGTTTTTTTTCGTACCTTTGCACCCGCAAATAAAAAAAGGTAAAAGAAAAGAAATGATAACAGTCACAAATCTGGCTATCCAGTTTGGAAAAAAGACGTTGTATAAGGACGTCAATCTGAAGTTTACGAGTGGTAATATTTATGGAATTATCGGTGCCAATGGTGCCGGTAAATCTACCCTGTTGCGTGCCATCAGCGGTGAGCTGGAGCCCAATAAGGGTTCTGTCGAGATGCTCCCCGGCGAACGTATGTCGGTATTGGAGCAGGACCACTTCAAGTATGATGAATTTACAGTGATGAACACAGTGCTGATGGGACATCAGCCATTGTGGCAGAACATGAAAGAGCGCGAGGCGCTGTATGCAAAGGAGGAGATGACCGAGGAGGATGGTGTACGTGCTGCCGACCTGGAAATGGCCTTTGCTGAGATGAACGGTTGGGAAGCCGAGAGCGAGGCAGCACAGCTGTTGCAGAACCTGGGTATCAAAGAGGAGCAGCACTACGCACAGATGTCGGACATCTCAAACAACGAGAAGGTGCGCGTCATGCTGGCCAAGGCATTGTTCGGACACCCCGACAACCTGCTGCTTGACGAGCCCACCAACGACCTTGACCTCGACACCGTACAGTGGTTGGAGGAATACCTGTCAAACTTGGAGCAATGCGTGCTCGTGGTTTCTCACGACCGTCACTTCCTGGATGCAGTATCTACCCAGACCGTGGATATCGACTTCGGCAAGGTGACGCTGTTCTCTGGTAACTATTCATTCTGGTACGAGTCGTCACAGTTAGCCCTGCGTCAGGCTCAGAACCAGAAAATGAAAGCTGAGGAAAAGAAGAAGCAGTTGGAGGAATTCATCCGTCGTTTCTCTGCTAATGTAGCCAAGTCAAAGCAGACCACATCGCGTAAAAAGATGTTGGAGAAACTGAACGTCGAGGAAATCACCCCTTCAACACGTAAATATCCAGGCATTATCTTCTCGATGGAGCGCGAGCCTGGCACACAGATTCTGGAAGTAGAAGGACTGAAAGCTTTGGATGCTGATGGAACTGTACTCTTCGACAACGTGTCGTTCACCATCGAAAAGGGACAGAAGACAGTCTTCTTGTCACATAATCCCAAAGCAATGACAGCCCTCTTCGAGATTATCAATGGTAATCGCGAGGCTGACGCTGGTACCTACAAATGGGGCGTCACTATTACGACTGCCTATCTCCCACTCGACAATACCGAGTTTTTTAAGTCAGAGATGAACCTCGTTGACTGGCTCAGCCAGTATGGCACCGGTAACGAAGTAATGATGAAGTCGTTCTTAGGACGCATGTTGTTCAAGGATGAGGATATCCAGAAGAAGGTATGTGTGCTCTCCGGTGGCGAGAAGATGCGTTGCATGATTGCCCGCATGCAGCTGAAGAATGCAAACTGTCTGATTTTGGACACGCCCACCAACCACTTGGATTTGGAGTCTATTCAGGCATTCAACAACAACCTCATTTCGTTCAAGGGCAATATCCTATTTGCCTCGCACGACCACGAGTTTATCAATACTGTGGCTGACCGCATCATCGAACTGACGCCAAAGGGCACTATCGACAAGCTGATGAGCTACGATGACTACATCTATGATGAGAGCATCAAAGAGAAGAAGGCAGAACTGTACGCATAATATATTGGCACAGAATTTGCTGACGGGCTGTTAGGACAAAAATTCAAAACACTATGACAGAAGAAGAAATAAAGAACGAAGAGGAACAGCAGGAGCCTGTGTTCGACGGTTCTTCCGTCGATATCAAAGAAGAAGCCCCGGCAGAGGAACCTGCTGAGGAGCAAGACCCCTTAGAGGCCGCTAAAGCCGAGATAGAACAGTTGAAGACCCAGATGCTCTATAAGACTGCCGAGTTTGACAATTATCGTAAGCGTACACTCAAGGAGAAGGCTGAGCTTATCCTGAATGGTGGCGAGAAGGCTGTTAGTGCCGTGTTGCCTATCATCGACGATATGGAACGCGCCATTGAAAATGGCAACAAGACAGACGACCCTGCCGTACTCCGTGAGGGTATGGAACTGATTTATAATAAGTTCATGAAGGCGCTGGAAGGACTGGGCGTTAAGAAAATCGAGACTGAGAATGCAGATTTCGACACCGACCTGCACGAGGCCGTAGCAATGGTTCCTGGCATGGGCGATGATAAGAAAGGAAAGGTCATCGACTGCCTGCAGACAGGCTACCAGTTGAACGATAAAGTAATTCGCCACGCCAAAGTGGCAGTTGGACAGTAAGATGTCTGATGTTAGATGTAAGAAGTAAGAAATGGCACAAAAACGAGACTATTACGAAGTGCTTGGCGTAGATAAGAACGCCACAGAAGACCAGATAAAGAAGGCATATCGCACCATCGCCATCAAATATCACCCTGACCGCAATCCGGGTAACAAGGAAGCTGAGGAGAAATTCAAAGAAGCTGCCGAGGCCTACGACGTGTTGCACGACCCGCAGAAGCGTCAGCAGTACGACACCTTTGGCTTCAATGGTCCTGGTGGTGCTAGTGGTTTCGACCCATTTGGCGGAACGTCCATGAATATGGACGATATTTTCTCTATGTTTGGTGATATCTTCGGTGGTCATGCCGGTGGTTTTGGAGGATTTGGCGGTGCCAGCCGTGGTCCTCAGAAGCATCGTGGCTCTGACCTGCGTCTGAAGGTAAAACTGTCGTTGGAAGAGATTGCCCATGGAGTCACCAAGAAGTTCAAGGTTCGCAAGGATATAACCTGTTCACATTGTCACGGCTCTGGTGCAGAGGCTGGTAGCACGAACGATCAGTGTCCTACATGTCACGGTTCTGGCGTAATCACCCACACCACTCAGAGCATCTTTGGTATGATGCAGACACAAGGTGTTTGTCCCACCTGTGGCGGTGAGGGTACTGTTATAAAGAACAAGTGTCATGAATGTGGCGGCTCTGGTGTCGTCAAGGGTGAAGAGGTGGTAGAAATCAAGATTCCCGCAGGTGTTGCCGAAGGTATGATTGTCAACGTACCTGGCAAGGGTAATGCCGGTCGCCATAAGGGTATAAACGGTGATATCCAAGTGTTTGTGGAGGAAGAAGAGAACGACACCTTCATTCGTGACAACTGCGACTTGATATACAACTTACTCCTTGACTTCCCGACAGCCGCATTAGGTGGCGAGGTAGAGATTCCTACCATCGAGGGCAACAAACTGAAGGTGAAGATGGAACCAGGCACACAACCTGGCAAGACCATGCGTCTGCGTGGTAAGGGTTTACCTGCTGTACAGGGTTACGGACGTGGCAATGGTGATTTGGTTGTCAATGTCAGTGTCTATGTTCCAAAGACGTTGAGCAAAGAGGAGAAAGCTGCTATCGAACAGTTCCGTCAAAGCGACAACTTCCAGGGCGATGCAGCTACCAAACGTTCTATTTTCCAGAAATTCAAGAATTACTTTAGTTAATCGCATGTTGCGGTTCTCCCGCGACAAAAGAGAAAAATGACCTATCAAGAGACCTGCCACTATCTCTATAGCCAGATGCCCATGTTCGAGCGACAGGGCAGTTCAGGTTATAAAGAAGGTATAAGCAACACCCTGGCGCTGGACGAGCATCTGGGTTGCCCGCACAAGTCGTATGCAACGATACACATTGCCGGCACCAATGGCAAAGGCTCTTGCTCCCACTCCATTGCAGCCATCCTGCAGGAGTGTGGATACAAGGTCGGTCTCTACACATCACCCCACCTCATTGATTTCCGCGAGCGCATACGCGTCAATGGCAAACCCATCAGTGAGCGTTATGTCATGGAATTCGTGGAGCGCGAGCGTTCGTTCTTTGAACCATTGCATCCCTCCTTCTTTGAAGTTACCACAGCGATGGCATTTCAATACTTCAAAGACCAGCATGTAGATATTGCAGTCATTGAAGTGGGACTGGGTGGACGACTGGACTGCACCAACATTATCACGCCCATTCTCTCTATTATTACCAACATCAGTTTCGACCACACCCAATTCCTCGGCAACACACTGGCACAGATTGCCGGTGAGAAAGCTGGTATAATAAAGAAAGGTGTACCTGTTATTATCGGTGAGGCCAATACAGAGACACGTCCCGTCTTTGAGGCGAAGGCCAAGGAAATGAATTCCGCTATCATCTTTGCTGAGGACGACCAGGAGGTACTCTCCGCAGAGCCGCTACCTGCTGGTGGTATGCTATACCACACCGTCCACAACGGCACTCTGCATGGCGACCTTGGTGGCGCCTATCAGCTGAAAAATATGAACACTATTCTTCAAGCCACCTACCAACTGGCCAAGATAGGTTATCTCTGTATCTGCGAGAAGTTGGAGAATCAGGACAAGTGTCGCTCTGAGATTCAGCGAGCAATCGAAAATGTTGCAGCCTCTACAGGTCTGATGGGTCGTTGGCAGATTATTCAAGAGAATCCAAGAGTGGTGTGTGACACTGGTCACAATGTTGGCGGATGGCAATATCTTTCCCAGCAATTGCAAAATCAGCAATGTCGTCAGATGCATATCATTTTCGGCATGGTCAACGACAAAGACCTCAATAGCGTACTCGAACTATTGCCCAAAAACGCTATTTTCTATTTTACCAAGGCCGACAACAAACGAGCCATTGACGAGCACGATTTACAGTCTCAAGCAGCTAAGCACGGACTCCTTGGCGAGTGCTACCCCACTGTAGATGAAGCATATACGCAATGTATGAAGAATGCGCTGCGCGACGATTTTGTCTTCGTTGGTGGTAGTTCGTATGTCGTGGGCGATTTCCTTAAATTATTCAATTAGTCACGTTTTAACGTTTTTTTTCGCGTATCATTCGTCTTTCTCGTTTTTTTTCGGTAGCTTTGCACATAGTTTCATAACCTAAAAACATTTAGATATGGCAAACACAACTGAAAATGCGAATTTGTGTGGTCTGAAGAGAGAAAACTTCCAGACCACAATCAACGGAAAAAAGACCGACCTGTACATTCTCCGTAACCGTAAGGGCTATGAGGTAGCAATCTCTAACTATGGTGGAGCTATCATGGCTATCATGGTGCCTGACAAGGATGGTAACGTTGCCAACGTTATCCAGGGTCACGATAGTATCGAACAACTGACGAGTGGCAATGAGCCTTACCTCTCAACATTGATTGGTCGCTGGGGCAACCGCATCTGCAAGGGTCAGTTCATACTGAACGGCAAGGAATATCAGTTGGCGCTGAACGATGGTCCTAACCACTTACATGGAGGTAAGAAGGGCTTCAATGCCAAGGTTTGGGAAGCTCGTCAGATGGGTCCTCGCTCTCTGGCTCTGCACCGTGTTTCTTCATACGGTGAGGAAGGTTACACCGGCGAGTTGGATGTAACTGTTGAGTACACCTTTACTGACAACAACGAGCTCATCATTGAGTATCTGGCCACCACTAACAAGAAGACCATCGTCAACTTGACCCACCACGCCTTCTTCTCATTGTCAGGTACTGCAGATCCTACTCCCACTATTGAGGACCAGATTTGCGAAATCAATGCTGACTTTTATCTGCCCACCGACGAGACCGCTATTCCTACAGGTGAAATCTTGAAGGTTGAAGGCACTCCCTTCGACTTCCGTACTCCTAAGACTTTCGGTAAGGAGATTGAGGCTGACAACGAGCAGATTAAGTTCGGTCACGGTTACGACCACAACTACGTACTTAATAAGAAGGAAGAGGGTGAGCTGTCATTTGCTGCTCGCATCACCGATCCTAAGAGCGGACGTACGCTGGAGTGCTACACCACTGAGCCTGGCATGCAGCTCTACACTGCGAACTTCGCTACAGGTTATAAGGGCGCTAACGGCTGTACCTTCCCACGTCGTTCGGCTGTATGTCTGGAGGCTCAGCACTTCCCCGACACTCCTAACCGTCCTTACTTCCCCTCTGTTGTCCTCAATCCTGGTCAGCAGTATAAGCAGAAGACCATTTATCGTTTTGGTGTAAAATAAGAAGGTTAATCAAGAATTGTCAAATCGTTAATTGACATGATGGATATCGATTTTGTTAGAAGCCGCTTCGTTAAGCACTTCGATGGCAAGACCGGCAATGTATATGCTTCTCCTGGACGCATCAACCTCATCGGTGAACATACCGACTACAATGGAGGTTATGTGTTCCCTGGAGCAGTTGACAAAGGCGTGATGGCTGAGATACGTCCCAATGGTACCGAAGACACTGTCATGGCCTATGCCATTGACCTTAAGGACCGCGTAGATTTCAAACTCTCCGACCCCAACGGTCCACGTGCATCGTGGGCTCGCTATATTTATGGTATAGCACTGGAGATGCGTAAGCGCGGCGCCAATGTCAAGGGTTTCAACATTGCCTTTGCCGGTGACGTACCCCTGGGTGCAGGCATGTCGTCAAGTGCCGCAATGGAGAGCTGTTTCGCTTTTGGTCTTAACGACCTCTTTGCTGACGGCAAGGTCAGTCAGTGGGACATGGTTTTGGCTGGACAGGCTACAGAGCATAACTACTGTGGTGTCAACTGTGGCATCATGGATCAGTTCGCCTCTGTCTTTGGTAAGTCTGGCTGTCTCATGCGCCTTGACTGCCGCAGCCGCGAGTTCGAGTACTTCCCCTTCAAGCCCGACGGTTATCGTCTGGTGTTGCTCGACAGCGTTGTCAAGCACCAGCTTGCTGGTTCACCCTACAACGATCGTCGTAAATCGTGTGAGAACGTGGTCAAGCATATTGCCGCCAAACATCCGGAGGCCAAGTTCGAGACTTTACGTGACTGCACATGGGAGCAACTTGAAGAAGTCAAGGCTGATATCAGCGAAGAAGACTATCGTCGTGCTAAGTTTGTGCTCGGCGAGAAAGACCGTGTACTCGGTGTCTGCGATGCTCTTAACGAAGGTGACTACGAGCGTGTTGGTGAACTGATGTACCAGACCCACGAAGGTTTGTCGAAGGACTATGAAGTTAGCTGCGAAGAGCTCGACTTCCTCAACGATATTGCCCGCGAGAATGGTGTCACAGGCTCTCGTATCATGGGTGGCGGCTTTGGTGGTTGCACCATCAACCTGGTGCGCAACGACCTCTATCTTCAGTTCGTTGAAGATGCCAAGAAGCGTTTCAATGAGAAGTATGGCCACCAGCCCAAGGTCTATGATGTCGTTATTGGCGACGGTTCACGCAAGCTTTGCTAACATACAATCTCATTTATACAATTAGACCGCTGAACAATCTATTCAGCGGTCTATTTTTTGTGCGTTTCGTTTGCTTTGCGTGCGTTATTTGTAATATTCTTTATACCACTCTGCAAAGTGACGCAGCCCCTCGCAGAGTGTGATTTTCGGCGTAAAGCCATAGTCGCGCTCCAAAGCCTCGGCATCAGCATAAGTGGTAGGCACGTCACCCGGCTGCATAGGCACCAGTTTCTTGTGAGCCTCGAAGTCGAAGTCCTTAGGCAGCACACCAGCACGCACCAGTTCCTCTTGCAGGATATTCACAAAGTCCAGCAGGTTCTCTGGCTGACCACCACCTATATTATATACAGCATATGGTGGAATGGGCAGCCCATCCTCACCGTTCTTACACTCAGGAGCACCCTGCATCACGCGTACTACTCCTTCTACGATATCATCAACATAGGTAAAGTCGCGACGACAGTTGCCATAGTTGAAAATCTGAATGGTCTCCCCTTTCAACAGTTTATTGGTGAAACCGAAGTACGCCATATCCGGACGACCGGCAGGACCATAAACAGTGAAGAAGCGCAGACCCGTAGTCGGGACGTTATATAGCTTGCTGTAGCAATGTGCAAAAAGTTCGTTGCTCTTCTTCGTGGCAGCATACAAGCTAACAGGATTATCCACGCGGTCGTCTGTCGAGAATGGCACCTTCTTGTTGCCACCATAAACGCTACTCGACGAAGCATAGACCAAGTGTGCGACGGGATTGTGGCGACAAGCTTCCAGAATATTGTAGAAGCCTATCATATTACTCATAATGTAAGCATCCGGATTCTCTATCGAATAGCGCACGCCCGCCTGAGCAGCCAGATTCACTACCACGTCAAACTTATACTCAGCAAACAGCTTGTCAATCGTTGCCTTGTCAGCTAAGTCGCCCTTCACGAAGGTGTAATCTATCCCTGCCGGTTTTGCTTTCTCAATCACCTCCAGACGATAGTCTTTCAAAGAAGGGTCATAGTAGTCGTTCAAATTATCAAAACCTACAATAACTCCCTCTTTCATCTCATGAAACAACCGAAGCACCAGATTCGAACCAATAAATCCGGCACTACCTGTCACCAAAATACGTTTATTATTTAAATCAATTCTTTCCTTCATCCTCAGTGCTGTTTAAACCAAATTGTCAGCTAACTGTTCCAGCAGTGCCTCGTCTGCAGCTTTCATACGTGAGCGGATGGAGACCATAGGTTCTACGATTTCGCAGTCCTTCATGGCTTCTATCATGGTGCGCATCACCTTACCGGCCGATGGTGCCCAACTGCCGTTCTCGATGATAGCAAACTTACGCTTCTGGTAGTTCTTGATTTGCAGATGATAAAGGAAGTCGTGCATCACGGGGAAGACGCCTGCATCATAGCTCGATGCAGCTACAACCACCGTAGGATAACGGAATGCATCCTCGATAACCTCGGCCATGTCCTCGCGACTTAAATCGCTGACTACAACCTTCTTAGCGCCCTTCTCTCGAAGTATTGCTCCAAGTCGCTCAGCTGCTGCGGCTGTTCCACCATGAATGCTGGCATATGCAATCAGTATTCCATCGCTTTCCGGCTCGTACTTGCTCCATGTATCGTACAGCTTCACGGCTTCGGCTAAGGCCTCACCTTTCAGCACAGGACCATGCAACGGACAGATAGTCTGTACGTCAATAGCAGCCATCTTCTTCATCACACTCTGTACCTGCGAGCCGTACTTTCCACATATATTAAAATAATAGCGACGCGCCTCACAAGCCCAGTCGTCGGTCTCATTGACCAGCGCGCCAAACTTACCGAAACCATCGGCCGAGAACAGCACCTTGTCCATGGTGTCGTAGCTCATGATTACCTCTGGCCAGTGCACCATTGCAGCACCAATAAACTGCAGCGTATGCTTGCCCAACGAGAGTGTGTCACCCTCCTTCACCGTCGTTACGCGACCTGTAAAATCAACGCCTTCAAAGAAGTTCGTCAGCATTTTTACAGCCTGAGCGCTGCACACCAGTTGCACACCAGGATAAGTCTCCAGCATCCACGCGATAAGTGCTGAGTGGTCAGGCTCCATGTGGTGAACCACCAGATAGTCCGGCTGTCTGTCATTCAGCGCCGCCGTCAGGTTTGCCTTCCACTCCTCACCCTTTCTGCTGTCAGCCGTGTCCAGCACCGCAATTTTCTCATCATCGATGAGGAAAGAATTATAACTCATACCCTCAGGCACCACATACTGACTCTCAAACAAATCGATGTCGAGATCGTCCACACCGATATACTTAATTGTATCGTTCATCATATTCATAGTTTACTTCGTTTATCATTATTTTGCAAAGGTACAAATAAGTGAGCAAAAAGCCAAATTTTATTTGAGCTTTAATGATTTTTTCATCTGATAAGCTTCTCTATCTGCTTTTCCGTAGCCTCAGGCAATAACTGGCGAAGGTGTGCCTTCATTCGCTCCAGCGACTCCTGCGGCGTGCGCTCGCATTGACACATCTCACGACCAAACAGCTGCTCAGGTATTGTCAACAGCGACCAGCCCCAGCCGTATTCGCGCCCGTGCTTATCGGTGGGATACACAAAGTCCTCCGTCACGATGCGACAAGCCATCTGCAGACGCGTCACGTAGCCGTCAAACTTGCTGCGCATCTTAGGACCATCGAATCCGCAGGCCGCACGCAGTTCACGCGTTATCAGACTGCCGTGCTCGGCCAGTGTCAACAGGATAGCCTCTTCAATGCTACCCTCCACAGGCGCTGGTCTCGATGTGCGACGGTAGTTGCACAAATCCGGCCACCACTCCTTACTCACAAAACCCGCCTTACCCGCAAAGAATTTACCATACACGCAGCGTCCCTCCGTCACGATAGGTCCCTTCCACTTCCATAGCGGCCAGTCCCATCCATCGTCGTCGAACACCACGTAGCGACAGTCCTCATCGACCACCTCCTCGGCCGAGTATCCTCTGACGCCACTATCCAGCAGCGGCAGGAATCCCACCTCCTGAATATAGTCCATCAACTCCGGACAACTATGTATCTCCACGTTCTTCATCATACCTGCATTTATCTCATCGACAGCAAAGATACGAACTCTTTCTGAAATCTCCAAACAAAGCGGTAGAAAAGTAATCGGTTATAGTTAAAATGATGTTCACATTCATACATAACAACTTGAATTTATGCACGTTATATGTGAATTCTGATTTTAATCTAGCGTATTAAAATAGTAATTAGAATTTTTCTTTACATCATATCAAAAATATTGTTAAAACGGGCTATTTGTTTGAGTTTATATTTACAAACAGGGCCCTACACACCTGACTCTTCATCTTATACATTAAATGCATAACCCGTTTAGCCCTAAGTAGTTACATTTCTACCACCTTTACCTCTCAAATCCACCTATTTCCCTTCCCGTATCATTTTATTATTATGTGTGACGGCCGTCGAACATATCTTCGACAATTTTCGAACATATCTGCGACAACCGTAAGAAAAATAATATAATACTTCCGTTCTTTGACCTAAAGGTACAGAGTGTGAGAAATGAAAATAAATCGTAATTTATTTTGCAATTCACTCGGTTTGTACTACCTTTGTACCCGCAATGAAAAAAGGATTGGTACTGGAAGGTGGGGCCATGCGCGGCCTATGGACGGCAGGCGTGATAGATGTCATGATGGAACATGGCGTCCAGCCCGACGGACTCATCGGCGTATCGGCTGGTGCAGTATGCTATCTCTGAGCACGTAGAATATGCTGGTGTACACTCTGGTGACGCCACCATGGTATTCCCTGCCCAGCACATCTACTTCTCTACCATCCGTCAGATTAAGAAGATTGCCCGCAAGATTGCAGCTGAGCTGAACATCAGCGGACCATTCAATATCCAGTTCCTGGCAAAGAACCGCGAGGTCAAGGTTATCGAGTGTAACCTCCGTGCCTCTCGCTCGTTCCCCTTCGTATCTAAGATTCTGAAGCGCAACTTCATCGAGACCGCTACGAAGATTATGCTCGACGCCCCCTACTCTCGCCCAGACAGCTCAGAGTTCGACATCGACCGCATCGGTGTCAAGGCCAGCCAGTTCTCATTTGCCCGTCTGCAGAATGCCGACCCCGTACTGGGGGTAGACATGAGTTCTACCGGTGAGGTAGGTTGCTTGGGCGACGACCTCAACGAGGCTATGCTCAACTCGCTGATTGCTACGGGTTACCGTCTGCCCAAGGAGGGTGCCAACATCCTGATTTCTTCAGGTGGTGCCAAGGGTAAGGTAAGCCTGCTGGAGCCTGCACAGAGACTGATTAAGAAGGGCTACAAGGTATTTGCTACTGGCGGTACCGCTAAGTTCTTCAACGACAACGGCGTAGCAGCTAATGCTGTTGCATGGCCTGACGAGGAGGGTGAGAATAACGTGATGAACATGATTGCCGACCACCAGTTCGACCTCATCATCAACGTGCCGAAGAACCACACCAAGCGCGAGCTCACCAACGGCTACCGCATCCGTCGTGGCGCCATCGACCACAACATTCCTCTGATGACTAACGTACGTCTGGCCAAAGCCTTCATCGAGGCCTTCACTGCCTTGAAGCAGGACGACATCAAGATTAAGTCTTGGCAGGAGTACAATGCATAAGTGAAAAGTGAAAAGAGAAAGAGCGGCGCTTAGCGTCGCTCTCTTTCTTGTATAAACTTCAGTTCGGCTTCCAGCATCGCCAGCTTCGACATCTCGAAACCCACCTTCTTGGCTTCAGCAATCGGGCGCGTATAGAGATATTCTATCTCCATCGGACGGTGGAAGTCGTAGTCCAGCTTCATCGAGGGACTGTAGGGCACCATCTCGTCTGTCATCTGCATCATCTTGTCGGCAAACTCACTGGTCAGCGCTTCCACACCCAAGGCGTTGGCAGCACCAATCACCTCCATCATCTGGTCGTAGATCAGCTGGCGCGTAGCAGGATTCTTCAGCAACTTGTCTGTACTGGTATTCAGCGCCACCGTCATACCGTTGAACGGCATATTCCACACCGCCTTCTTCCAACGAGCCTCCAGGTACGGCACCTCACCAGCCTGAATGCCGGCATCCTGCAGGTCCTGAAGTATCTCGTGAAAACGGTCGTCAGGACAAGAGTAGTTACCGAGGTTGACGCTACCGTAGCACTGGTGGTTGATGTGTCCAGGCCCTACCTTTGCCGAACAGATAAATGCCAGTCCAGCAATAATCTTCAGCCCGGGAAACAGCTGTTGCAGGTCTTCCTCCAGCCCGATACCATTTTGGATAAGGATAACCACAGTCCTCTCTGTCACCAGCGGCCGCAGCAGTTCAGGCAGCACGTCATGGTTTTTGACAGACTTCAAACCCACTATCACGACATCACTCTCAGGCATGTCCGCTGCCTTTCCATACGCTTCGATATGGGGCAGCGTGAAACTACCGTCACACGAATCCACCTGCATACCGTGTTGCAGCACATACTCATAATCACTATGCGACAAGAAGCGTACCGTCCTTCCTGCCTTAGCCAACCGACCGCCATAGAAGCCGCCAATGGCACCCATTCCTACTACTGAATACGTCATATCGGCTGCAAAGGTACGAATAAGCTCGTGAAAATGCAAAATTATTTGCAATTTCACGAGCGGAAATTCTTTCGAGACGTACTCTCAAAGACCACTTTTTATACCAATAAGAGAAAATTCTTTCCAATTCGCTTGGTCTGTTTAAAAAAAAAATGTATCTTTGCACCGACTCTAGTTAGTCCCGAGGGGCATTGGGGTCAGACATTATTGGTAAAAAGGACGTTTACGAACGTTATCTTCGACTGCCGAATCTCGCAAGTTCACAAGTCCAGAAGAGACGCAACCGTGACGTCCGCGTTGGGTGTATTGTACACTGTTCACACCTTAATATTTAAGGTTTGGATTTCTTTACAATATCTCACGGCGTGGGCTAACTCGAGTTGCTTATCCTGGACAAGGCAATGCGAGAGCCCGGCAGTGGGATAAGCGAGAAGTAGAGAACTCCCACGTCTTTTGCGTTAGTATAATTAAGGTACGCGCGATAAATACTACTAACCTGCCGAATTTTGGGAGCCAGGAGGCACGAAAATTTGGATTATGAAAATAAAGGATTGGCTTACGGAGAATGTCAATTTCAAGCGTAACAGTACTGAGATTCGCAGTAACAAGGGTTATGGTGCGACAATGGGTGCTGCAGGTTTTGCTACAGGTATCGTAACCGGTATTATAATCATCATTCTACAGTTTGCAGTTAACAGTTATGACAATCAGCAGACATGGATTAATACAGTCTGCGCAATAGCCCTGATAGCTATGGTAGCCTACCTTATCTTCATGCTATTACCCGTATTCGCAGACAAGAGCCTAAGCATTGCAGATAAGATTTGTACTACATTGATATCAGTGGGCTGTCTGATAGGACTGTTTATTGCAGGCATCTACATTACCATTCTGCTGTTCATGCTTGTGGCAGCTATCGTTATTTTATGGTTAGCATTAAAGGTTTGGCTTTCATCAAATACGACATCCTCGTCCAGCAGTCGCCATGCTCCTAAGCAGGACTACGGCCCAGAGAAATACAAGTTGGATGACGGAACAACAGTTACTGAGAATTCCTTTGGTGGCGGGTTCCATGGTGACGATTACCACAATTATGAAAAGAATCTCGACGGGACGTTCACTCGCGTAGACTAAAGACGTAATATAATGGCTGATTTAAAATATTTATGGGACAATTCTACTAGTGCGATTTTCTGGGGATTCGTCATTGCTCTATTATTGACGGCATTGATTTTCCGTCTGTTTAAGAATACGCCTACAGGTTCGAGATATACACAGACAAGTACATTCTGGGGACTATTGATGGTAGTTTTGCTCTCAATAGAGTTTATCTCCCTAATAGGCGCATTTCAAGCACGTCTTGCAGTAAACGACGTAGAAGAATCTATTAAAAGCTATGGAGGCAATGCACTTAACATTATAAATATTGATAATGTGATTGAAAACATTGCCCCTAACTTAAAGAGATTTGTAAAAAGTGAGAATATCAATAAGGAAGCTGTAGATGACATAGTATCTACTTATGCAGACAATGTGCGTGACACCATTGATAAGCAAATTTTGAAGCTTGCTATTTTTATTTTGGCAACACTGATATTCCTCCCGATGTTTATAGTGAAGTCAAAACGCTATTATGATAATGGGCGGAACTATTCGGCCAAGCGCTCAAGTTACCGATCAGCAAGGAAACATTATTAAGGAAAAACCAATAATAACTAAATACAAAAGAATTATGGCAGAAGCTGAAGGATTTAAAATTGCAAACCACATTATGATTGGTTTAGGTGGAACCGGTGGTAAAGTTCTGAAAGCGTTTAAAAAGCGTTGGTTTAGAGAATTTCCAAGTGACGAGGCACGCAAGGCAGCTCGTCCATATATCGGTTTTATCTACGTCGACTCCGACAAGGAGATGTTGAATGAGGATCGTACAGACCCCTCATGGAAAGTATTAGGCCAAGATGCGACTTTCACAACTAATGAATTTGTTGATATCCGACCAACGGGCGGAATTTCAGAGCTCATTGATAACATAGATGACTATCCCAAACTGCGTCATCTTGTTAAGTCGGCAGAATTAATGCGTACAACACTTGGTCGTATTGAAAAAGCAGCTGGACAGAAACGACGTGCAGGACGAATTATGTTTGCGTCAAGTTGTTCTAAATTCCTCAGTTTTCTTAATGCTGCTTATTCTGAAACCAAAGCTGTTACTGGCATGACTCCTTTACACATACACATCTTTACGGGATTAGCAGGAGGTACAGGGTCTGGCTCAATTATCGATGTAATAGCACAAACGCGAAAGAATTATCCAGATGCAAAAATTGATGTCCATGCCATGATACCTGAGCAGAACATCCCTAAAGGGTTGGAGGCAGGCAGGTACCACCAGAACGGCTATGCAGCACTCCGCGAAATCAGTGCACTTAATGTATGCAGATTCCATCCTTGTGATGTGATGACCGGTGAAGAACATATCAAATTTCCAAATGAAGACAGTCATGCACAATTTGGTTTGATGCTATATTCCAATGAGAATAGTAATGGATATGAAGTGGATTCGCTTTCAGTACTTCCCGACCTCTTGGCAGACACGATGTTCTATCGTGTATTCTTGCCAGAAAATAAGAATACACGTGATTTCTATCGTGCCTGGAGTTGCGAGAATTTTGATGATTTCCAGGTTGAGTACGATACTCGTCCCAATTTTGCATTGGAACGTGCAAGGACAAAGAACATAAATACCTTTGGCATCAAGCGTATTGTGTATCCAGAAATTCGTATTTTAGAGCATATTTCTTACACGTTGAGCAAGAGCGTTATTTGGCAGATGCGCTACAATAATTTCAACGAAGAAGATTATGGCTTTATCGAAGAGCCACAAAAACGCAACTACGATGAAATGCTGGACAAAGGCGGATTCGTAAAGACATGGAAACTGGACGAACGTCACCTAATGCTGGAAGACAAAATTGTCGAAGGAGATGATAAATTTGATGATTTTGATTCATTTTGGTCAGAGAAAGTCCAATTTTACAACCACGATGATGCATGTCGTTTCTCTCCTCAGCCTTTAGATTATCTGGATGGGTATTGTCTTGAACAATACACCCATGATTTCCGAAGGAATAAGGGCGTGGTAGAATATTTCAATAGCAAATCTTCTTCGGATCCCTTAAAACTTCAAGCTGGTGCAATTATAGATGCCATTGAGCAAAATTTGTTTACAGAGTGGGCTAATGGAACCTATTCTATGTACGATCTTGCAGGCATCTGCAATAGTATTTTGAAGTACATCAGTAAGATTCAACACCAATTGGATCAGGATCTCATTCAGATTAATGAGTCTATAGAGTCATGCAATACTACTCGCGATGCATTAAAGACAGAATACAACGCTGCTGGATTGGTAACTAAATTTGTGGGTCTTTTAGGCGGGAGAGCCAAGCCTGAGATTTATGGCGACTACCAGATGGAGACAAAGGATCTTTATATTGCAATGACTCGCAGAGTGGCTAAGGAGTTCGAGCGCAAATTGCTGAACAAACTTCAGGAGGCATTCGATGATTTTGGTACAGAAATCAGCGAATTCCTCAGTAAATTGTTTGTTGGGCAGGAGAAACTTGATTCTGAGATTACTATGCGCAACATGAATAATGGCGAACTGAATTTGCAAGACATGGTGGTTGAAATCAGAGAGCCCAGGAAAATTAGTAATTTTGAGCATATGATACTAACCGATCAAGGGAAAATGCGGTCTTTGGCCAGTGAGGTTCGTCATGCGCTCACGGGAGGTCGGAAATTCGCCCATTTCCGTGACATTGCAAACGGCATGAACGAGAATAGCCTTGTATATATAGCTGATGAGTTACTCACTCCTATGATAATCGACTGGCATAATAGTGATGAAAAATACAGTCGCGACAAAATTGTTGGTATGAATGTAATTGAACAGTTACAAAAACTATTCGACAACAACCCATCTATGAACTTGTCTACTTTTGCCAACAACATTATTCGTCAGAGTGGTGTATTCCTTAAACTTAATGATCAGGAAATCAAAAAGAACAAAACAAATACAGAGGGGCCAATCATTGGCCAAACCATAGATCGTGAATTCCTTATGATTAGTATGCCCAAATGTGCTGGTAATACTAAACTTGAAGATTTTAGGGACAAACTTGAAGATGCCTTCAAAAAGAGTGTAGAAGGAACTGTAGACGTAAAATTCGATTATGATGGTGCAAAAGAAAACGAAATTACCATCATAAAGATAGAAAGCTGCTTCCCTGTACGCTGTCTTGACTGGTTGTCTATCTATAAGCAAAAGTACGACACCATGATTAATGACCCTAACGAGACAACTCGCAAACAGAATCGTATATTACTCCATAGTGAAGGTGATGGTTCAGACCTGCCACTACTGGAAGGTGAAGGAGAAGGACCCAAGGGTAAACAGCTCATTCCGTACTTACTGATATCTGCTGCTTTGGAGAAGTCTATCAGATGGGGTATAGACAAGCGTGAAGAGGAAGGATGGTGCAGTGCCGTTGTTGATTTCCTGGGAAATGCCGAACTGCAACTAATTGCTCGAAAATTTACTGAAATCATGATGAGCGAGAGTTTTACTCCGGATTTGAGGAGTCAAGTTGTTGAAGACGTTGAACAGTTCTTAAACAATGAAGACCTAACTCAAAGTATGCGAAAGAATGCAACAGAGAAGGTTATGGAACTTGTAAAGAACAAAATCGTAGCTGAGACAGGTGTGGGTACAACATTATATAAGGAATATCTTGCCGCTACTGAAGAGGCAGTAAAGATGATAACAAAAAAATAACAAAAACCATGGCAAACAGTAAGATTAAATTTAGATATGGCATCTGTCAGAATTCACATATGGAAGAAACGGGTAAACCCTGTCCCTTATGCCAATCAAAACAGATTCAAAAAGTAATTGCAACTAAAGATTTGGTTTGTAGTGAATGTAAGGAGAAACTTAAAGAGATACCTCGTCCTAAGACGTTTTGGGAGAAATACGGAACTCCTATCATTATTGCAGCAATTATCTTATTAATTGGCGGTGTCTTTAGTATCTACTCGTTCGTAGGCAAGGCTAAAAAGCCTACTGCAATCAAGCTAGCCCAGAAGGAACTGGTGATGAAAGTAGGTGAAACTCAGGTTATCACGCCTACGGTGGATCCAGAGGGCAAGAAAGCGACATTCATTTTCGAGTCGCAGAATAAGATTGTGAAGATAACGAATGGTGGCGAGATTACTGCCCTAAAGAAAGGTAAAGACACTATCTGCGTAAAGTGCGAGGAGAATCCTGAACTCCGTGCCATCTGCAAAGTCACCATTAAAGAGGCAGGAACTGGTGGTACTGATTCTACCTTTGTTGAGAAAATGACGATAGAGGAAGGCAACTTCACCCTGAAAGCGGGTGAAACCAAACAGTTGACCAAGACCGTTGCTCCTGAAAAGCATGATGAATTATTATCATGGTTATCAGACAATGAAGAGGTTGCTACTGTAGACCAGTCTGGACTGGTAAAGGCACTGAAGGCTGGTACGGCCACTATAGTGCTTATAACCGACAAGTCAGAGAAACAGGCTCAGGTGACTGTAACAGTTGTAAAACCTGCTGGTCCTGATCCACGTCCAGTTAGTGAAATCGAACGCTACGGAAGATATAGCGGTGCACGAAAAAACGGACTGCCTGACGGTACTGGTAAGCTGACCTTTACTAAACCCTACCAGCTGAACGCTGAATATACTGCTCAGCCTGGCGAGTACATTCAGGGCATATTTGAGAATGGCAAACCAAGTTTCGTCACATACTATCAGAGAAACGGAACCGTGACGAAGATCAAACTGCGTTGATGACAAGAAGAGGTATCATATTACTAATGGTAGCCACATGCTGGATAAGCATGCGGGCTACCTCCTATGATACCCAACGGTTAGAACGGCTGGCAGGCTATCTGAAGCTACAACAGCTGGATACGCTGCAAGCAGGCGTGACAAACAGCTACAGCTATCGTCAGCACCAGCTGACTATCCGCAAGAATGCATGGGGTGAGATAGAGCATATTGGACTGCTACTGTTCCCACAGGCCATAAGACAACAGCAACCAATGCCCATATACGACTTTTTGGAGCGTTACCTGCTGGCACAACTGGTTACTCCGTCAACTACGGAGGACGGCACAAAGATGCAATGGGACAAGGTACACTTCAGCACAGGTTCGGCAACAACAGCGTTAAAGATAGACACTTCAGCAGTATTCAGCAACGAATACATCAATCTGCGTGCTTATCGTGTCTCGTGGTCTGTAAACGGCAAGAAACTGCTGGAGTTATCGTTTGACATGGACTATCAGCTAATGACTGGTTGTGATGCTGTAGAGTTGGAACATCGGTTCGTCCGCCACTTGTCACGCTTTGAGCCAAAGGCTGTTGAGCCGTCAGTGTCTGGACTTCCTCTGGAAGGTACAGAATATATACGAAGCGACAGCTACTACATGAGCCCTATGGTACGCAATGACGTCTATTATACACGCAAATCGAAGAAGAAACCATGGACATTAGTTGACGATGCTGCAAGTGCTACAAGAACCATTAATAACTGGATGATAGCACCTGAAAGTAATAATGGTTTGTCATTGACCTTGATCCTTGACAAATATGGTTATGAAACAGACAGTCTGAATACAACATACCGGGCTTGGCAGCAATTGTGTATGGAAGAGGGATGTGAGCCTTATTTCGGACTAAAATCCAAAAAGGATGGGATATACGAAGGTGCTGTATTCATGGTTAATCGTAAAGGCGGCTATGTGCACCTGCTGAGTATCAATATCCCTGAAGCGGCTTTAAATGACAAGCGATCTGTGCAGAGTACAGCCAGGATGTATGCCTATATACCTCTTTATAATGTGAATGCGCAACTGCTGCATAATGTTGTATATGAACCAATAAAATGATAATTGTATGAAAAGGTTTTCTTTATTTCTAATACTTGCTCTTGTAGGGATGACAGCATTTGCTCAAACGGTTGAGGAGCAAAAAAAGAAAATAGCATCTATCAAGAAGAGCAGTAGCTATATCTATGCTGAAGTGACTACTACCGACCAGCAACAGGCTATTGATCTGGCAACAGATATGCTACACCGGAATATTAACGAATGGGCTGCAAAAGAAAAGAAATTTGCAGGCTCTGCAAAAATCATTACCGTCAACACCAACTATGTTATGGACCAGATTACGATGCCACGCGCCAACATGTTTAGAGCTTTTATGTATGTCAAGAAATCAGACGTTATTCCAGCAGAAAACGTTGACGTGAGAGAGACACCAACAGAGGTGGCTACGGCAACAACGCTAAAGACGCCAAAAACTGCTACGGTCACGTCAATAGGTAATAGTGTCCGTGATAAGGTTGTCAGCGAACTGCTTTATATAAAAAACACCGGACAGTTGTCTGAACAGCTAAAGAAACTGAAGAACAATGGCAAAGTACTTGAGTATGATAATCTTCGTGGATTGAAAGAAAAGAATAGAAACCAATCCGAATACATCATGGTAGTATTCAACAAAGAAGGTGTAGTAGAAGCCATATTGAGCGAAGGTGAAAGCCGCACGAATCTCATAAACGGCCAACTGGACCAGTTGGGCAACTACAAGGGGCGTGGTGCTATTGGCGTGAAAGTAAAAAAGTAAATTAAATAAAACGATATACAATGATGAGAAAAACTATTCTATGCAGTCTGGTAATGCTACTGACTTCGCTAAGTAGTCAGGCTATCAATGTAACCCTCACGACAGACGAGGGCTACAATAATCCTGCAATGATTCAGAAACTGCAAAACAATCTGGCAGCACTGCTCAACGAGATTAATGCAGCATATAACCAAAAACGCAATCTGAATTTAGGCGGGTTACCTATCGATGATAGTGCAAAAGACGAGTTAGCAACACTATGGGATATGACTCATTTCTATGTAGATGAGGAAGAAGTGATTGATCGCTTATGGCCATTAAGCAATAGTTTCTTAGTACGTCAGATTCCATTGATATTGGATCCTGACGGAGATGTTGTAAAACAAAGTACATTCCAAGAAGCGAGTATCACGTTAGACAAAAACGCCATTATTTCTGAGTTCCGCTTTGCATTAGATGCACAATTGTCGGAAAGTATGGAAAAATGCGGTGATGTTATTTCAGCAGAACGTAGGGCTATCATCTTGCAATACGTAGAACGTTTTCGTACTGCTTACTGCAGAAAGGACATTAACTTTATGAACCAAGTCTTTAGTGATGATGCCCTTATCATCACAGGTAAAGTCGTACAAAGCCGTCCCAACGATTTAGGCCAGTCAAATGCCAAAGTTTTTTACAACCGTCAAAACAAACAGCAATATCTTGCAAATTTACGTCGGGCTTTTACACGAAATAAGTACATCGAAGTGAAATTTACTGAGATTGGCGATAGTCAAGGGTGTGGTGCTGTTACTCAGTCTCGCAACAACCCAAATTTCTATGGTGTGAGATTGCATCAGGAATGGCGCTCAAGTAATTATAGCGATGACGGCTACGTTTTCCTTTTATGGGATTTCCGAGACGAAAGTCAGCCTGTTATTCATGTCAGAACATGGCAACCGACACTAATTATAGTCGGAAATGGTGAAAGCAAGAAACTGCCTGAAGAGGATATATTTAATATGAGTTCAGTAGAAGACATGATTAAGTAATATTCACACTAATTAGATGATGAAGATAAGATCAATACTATTTCTGTTGTTGACTACTCTATCGGTTACTGTAAGTGCCCAGACTAATGATGTACTTAGTGTGGAATGGAAAAACCGTTTGCCAGAGACGTCTTTAGGGGGCAAAGCCGGAGTTGTCTTTATTGGTGAAAGTGATGACTATGTTATTACTTCATCTGTAAAAAGTGATGGCGAGTGTCATACCGCACATAAAGTAAATGAACGCTATGAGTATCGTATGACAATTGATTTAAATGGCAGGAAAAATGATTCTCGCACATTTACAGTAACAAAACGAGGGACTCCATTTAAGGGTAAATCTGAGCAAAAGGATATTGTAGCAGATTATAACTCTACATACATCATTTCAGAAGTCAACACCAAAATTGGGAGCAATGAAAGTGTTAGCGACGGGACATACCTGATGGAAAAAGGCAACAAGCCTGTACTTGCCTGCATCGAAATAACATTGCCTCAGGATCTTAATCTAAGTGTTAATGTCAACAAGGCATTGAATGCGGAGATTAGCAAGACGTTGAAAGCTGGTAACGAGGTTTACACTATGGTATTTGACACGAGACGCTTTTCTCAGTTACAGGCTATCGTTGACGATTTAAATAAACAACTTTCTGATTTGGAGGCTAAGGCCAATAATACCCAGGATGAAAACACAAAAAAGAAGTTGTGGGAACAGCAAGACCGCATACAAGATACCTTATTAGTGAAAGCGGAGGCTGATTTAGCAAATGCTGCAGTAATTACCATAGAAGGAAAGGGTGTTAACACGCTAACAATTGACCCCAACAAGATAAGGAACTTAAGACCAAAAGCACAGCTTCTCTATGGTGTAGTCGTTGTTGAAAAAGAAGTTCTGAAAGAGGTATTTAAAAGCAAATATGAAGAACTATCTCATCAGGCTCTTATGCACATGAAAAACAGAGACTACCAAATGGCACAACGGTATTATGAAGATGCAGCTAACCAAAAGGATGCTTCTAATGCTGATAAAGAGACTGCAAGAAACAGTGCAGAAAAAATGGCAAAATTGGCAGAATTTAAAGACTCAGCAGATTTTCATGCTGCACAAATTTATGAACTCTCTCGTGCAGACAAGATAGTAAATAAGCAGTCATTGTTTAATCTGATGGACATTGTAGCTGAGAGTTATAATGCATTATATCATGAAACTGGTGATCAATATTTTAAAGATGAGGCTAATAGAATGTTAGCTCAAAAAACAAAAATTGGAATTGTCATCAAGGGTAAAACTGTTATGAGCGAATATAAGGGAGGTATACTAAAAGAATACACTCTTACCAATGTGTATGTCTATGGATGCCAAGTTTCTAAAAACGAAATAACAGAGAAAGAAATGGAAAAGAAAAAATACCCACATAAAGGAGAACTTATCACTAAAATAACTTCTCCTGACGGGAGATTTAGTTTTACGATGCAGCCCAACCAGTATAAGACACTGATTTTTGAAGCCATCGACAATAAGGATATTAAGATGAACAAAGCAATTAAAGTTGAGGGGCGCGTTGATGATCGTAACATAAAAGTCAGATTACCCATGAATTAATTCTATTTGCATTATATAACTTTAAAAACCAATCAAAAATGAAAAAACTATTTATCATCGTCCTGTCTGCAATGGTAGCAGGAATTGTTTTGCCTCAACAGGCTCAGGCAGCGAAAAAAGACAAGAAGGAGAAGAAACCTTATGTTTGGGAAATGCCAAAGTTAACAGAAAACAAAGAGTTTGACGAGTATCTGTTAAAATGTGACACCATGAACACCCGAATTCGTCAGTATTGTGAAAACATTACTTTTTATGAAGTGGCAGCCATAGAAACGACGGATGACAAAGGAGAAAAGGAGGTTTTTTATCAAGTAGTAGATTCGGCAAATCAGGTTCGAAGTGCAAATAAAGCCTTTTTGCAAAACATGGATTTAGTTCTGTCAGGAACAGCTATAATTACTGACATGGCTCTTATAACAACTTACACAGCTTCCGCAACTGCAGCATTACCGCAATTAGGAATGAAAGCTCTCTCTTACGGCAAGTATTTGAAAACCGGTCCTAAGATTGTAGAATACGGAATGAAAGAGATTAAAGACATTACTAAGAAAGCACGTTCCCAGGCAAAAGATATCAAAAAACTCAAAAAAGGAGTTACTGATGATTTCAAAGCACGTTATGCTGAGGTAAAAGCCGGAAATGTAGAGGCAGGGAATGTCGGTATACGAATTATTCAGATGAGTAAGTCTGAATATCAAGCCCAGTATGCGAAAGCAACCAAAGAAGACAAAGAGAATCCTGTTAACATGGATGATGAAAAATTTGAAGAAGATCCTGAATAACCCTTCCTACTACCGCAAGTACTATTATCACTTGCGGTAGTAGGAATTAACATTTCTTACATGAAGATTACCGTTAATAAAACATGCATATTATTTACTAACTTACTATGACAATATGGGCATTGTCAATTGGTTTTCAAACAATCTTGGAGAAAAAGACCGCGTACTGACACGCGACCTTATTTCCATGGCTATTGCCGATGGAGAGTTTACTGAGAGTGAACGACGGGAAATCCTGAGAATCTGTAAGGACGAGGGAATATCAGATGTAGAGTTGATGGACTCTCTACGAGGAAAAGAAATCAAGGTGCCTAAAACGAAAGAAGAGAAATTTGACTATATTTCACATCTCATTCGTGTCATGAATGCTGATGGGCACTGCTCTCCCATGGAAACTCACTTACTAAAAGTGCTGGCTAACAGAATCGGAATTAACTTGGAAGAAATGATGCCATGAGCATGATAACTCATTTCATAAGCAGTGTTACGGAGCCTCAGTTTATGCTGGCACGTGACTTGATGGCACTGGCTATTGCCGATGGCGAGGTGACAGATGAGGAGCGAAAAGCTATCAGTCATATCTGCAACATGGAAGGGGTTGATGAAATTGAATTCTTTAATGGTTTGCAAGAGAAGAATGATAACAATACCATTGAACTGCCCCAAAGCAGAAAAGAAAAAGAGGATTATTTAAAGAAACTCATCCTGCTAATTGGAGCTGATGAGTACTGCTCACCTGAAGAAGCCTATCTCTTTCAGATTGTCGCCAGCAAGATGGGGCTTACTCAAATGGATGTCGTAGGGTTATTCTTATTGACAACTACGCATACCTTTTTTAAAGGAGATGGCGGCTCAAAAGTTTTAAGTTCTTTCTTGAAGAACTATATTGACCCAATGGGCAGGTCAGAACGTCAGAATCGTGAGGGAGTGCGGCGAATGTATGAGACAGTGGCTCTACATACGGAGGACTCCACTGACCATTCCACCTATTACCAGCATTTAAAGGAAAACATTGAAAGAACTACCAATACGCTTGCCGAGAACCAAATTTTAATGAACGGTTTCAGATGTATTGGCGTCAACTTCATGCAACTATTAGAAGAGGAAAAACATCGAGTAATTAGGCAATACGGCGAATCGCACGGATAAAAAAGGCAGCCAGGCTTTGGTTTATTGGCAAATTATTCGTAATTTTGCCAGCGAAATGAAAAAGGGACTGGTGCTGGAAGGCGGAGCCATGCGCGGACTGTGGACGGCTGGCGTGATAGATGTCATGATGGAACATGGCGTCCAGCCCGACGGACTCATCGGCGTATCGGCTGGTGCAGCCTTTGGCTGTAACTACAAGTCGCGACAGGTGGGACGAGCCATCCGCTATAACACCCGTTTTGCCAAGGATCCACGCTACAGTGGCTGGAAGTCGTTGCTCACCAGTGGCGACTACTACAACGCTGAGTTCGGCTACCACGTGGTGCCCTTCGAGTATGACAAGTTCGACATCGAAACCTTTGAAAAGAACCCGCTGGAGTTTACCGTGGTCTGTACGGATGTGGAGACAGGACTGCCCGTCTATCACAAGATGGACCATGTGGACTACAACGAACTGGAGTGGTTGCGCGCCTCGGCATCGATGCCACTGGCGTCGAAGGTGGTTGAGGTGCAGGGACACAAGCTGCTGGACGGTGGCGTGAGCGACTCGATACCTCTGGAATACTACGAGCAGCAGGGCTATGACCGTAACGTGGTGATTCTGACACAACCATTAGGCTACCAGAAGGAGCACAACCGGCTGATGCCACTGATGCGTCTGGCATTGAAGAAATATCCGCACTTTCTGAAGGCACTGGACGGGCGCCACCTGATGTACAACTGTCAGCTGGACTATGTGGCAGAGGCAGAACGTCTGGGGCGCTGTCTGGTCATCCGTCCCGACGACAGCATACCCATTGGCCACCTCTCACACGACGCCTCGCAGATGCGTCATGCCTATGAGTTAGGAAGAGCCATAGGGGAACGCTATATTGATAAAATAAAGGAATATTATGAGGATTGACATCATTACCGTACTGCCCGAAATGCTGGAGGGCTTCGTACACGAATCGATACTGGCACGTGCCGAGAAGAAAGGGCTGGCAGAGATTCGTCTGCACAACCTGCGCGACTACACGCTCGACAAGTGGCGTCGCGTCGACGACTACCCCTATGGTGGTTCTGCTGGCATGGTCATGCAATGTGAGCCCATAGACCGTTGCATCACGGCCTTGAAGGCTGAGCGCGACTACGACGAGGTGATCTTTACCTCGCCCGATGGTGAGCGCTTCGACCAGCACATGGCTAACGAGCTTTCATTGAAAGGCAACCTGATTATTCTCGCTGGCCATTATAAAGGTATCGACCAGCGTGTGCGTGACCACCTGATTACTAAGGAAATCAGCATCGGTGATTTCGTGCTGACGGGTGGCGAACTGGTTGCCGCCATGATTGCCGACGCCATTGTCCGTGTGGTTCCTGGTGTTATTGGCGACGAGCAGTCTGCCCTCTCCGACTGCTTCCAAGACGACCTGCTGGCAGCACCTATCTACACTCGTCCTGCCGACTATAAAGGATGGAAAGTTCCTGAGATTCTGCTCTCTGGCAACGAAGCCAAGATTCGCAACTGGGAATTGGAGCAAGCTATGGAGCGCACACGCCGTCTGCGTCCCGACTTGCTGGCTGGTGGCTGTTAGCTGGTGGCTGTTAGTTGTTGGCTGTCTTAGTCCATGCGGTCACGATAGTCTTCGTAACCGTATTCTCGTAACATTTCTAACGTACCGTCGCTATGTAGCATAGCAATGGAGGGATGCGTGATACCGTTAAACGTGTTGGTCTTAACGGTGGTGTAGTGTATCATGTCTTCGAAGATAATCTGTTCGCCCACCTGCAATTCGTGGTCAAACTGCCAGTCACCCATCCAGTCACCAGAGAGACAGCTGTTGCCACCTAAGCGGTAGGTGTTGGCTGTTGGCTGTTGGCTGTTAGCTATTGACTCCATGTGTACAGCTCCCCTTAGCGCTGGATAATAGGGCATCTCCAGACAGTCGGGCATGTGGCAGGTAAAGCTGACGTCGAGGATGGCGGTACGAATGCCCTTATCCTCTACGATGTCTACCACGCTGCTGACCAGCGGTCCTGTCTGCCAGGCAAAGGCACTACCTGGTTCGAAGATGACCTTCAGCCAAGGATAGCGCTCGTGGAAACCTTGCATGAGGCGCACCAGTCGCTCGATGTCGTAGTCCTTGCGCGTCACCAAGTGGCCACCACCGAAGTTGATCCACTCCAACTGGGGGAACCACTTCGCAAACTTCTCCTCAATATGCTGTAGCGAACGCTCAAAGACATCCGAGCCACTCTCACAATGACAATGACAGTGGAAGCCCTTGATGTCGCTGGGCAACTGCTCAGGCAATTTGTCGGCAGAAACACCAAAGCGAGTGCCTGGCGCACATGGATTGTAGAGCAGCGTCTCTACCTCTGAGTATTCCGGATTGACACGCAAACCCAGCGAGCACTCCCCTGCCCTTTCATGGAAACGTTCATACTGCGAGAGCGAGTTGAACGTCAGATGACTGGAGCAACGGACAATCTCGTCAAACTCGTTATCCTTATATGCTGGCGAATAAGTATGCGCCTTAGCGCCAAACTCCTCGAAGGCCAAACGGGCCTCGCTAAGCGAGCTGGCTGTAGTCGACGAGATATACTCGCGGAAGATGGGGAACGTCTTCCACAAGGCAAAGGCCTTGAAAGCCAGTATCCATTCAGAATCGGTGCGGCAAGCAACCTCGCAAATCAATGCGAGGTTGTGCCGCAACCGCTTTTCTTCTATAATATAAACCGGAGTCTTCATTTAGAACTCCTTGGTCATTTCCTTTACCTCGGCATTGATGTGGTCGATGAACTCCTGGATAGTCATCACCTTCTGCTCGCCACCGCCCTGAGGACGTACGGCAACGGTGCCATCCTGCTGTTCCTTCTCACCAACAATGACCATGTAAGGAATACGCTTCAACTCGTTGTCACGAATCTTACGACCCAGCTTCTCGTTGCGCAGGTCGATAGTAGGACGAACGCCACCCATATCGAACTTCTTGGCAACCTCCTTAGCGTAGTCGTTGTACTTTTCTGACAGCGGCAGGATAGCCACCTGGTCAGGAGTGAGCCACAAGGGGAAGTGACCGCTGGTGTGCTCGATGAGTACGGCGCAGAAACGCTCCATAGAACCGAAAGGAGCACGGTGAATCATGACAGGTGTCTTCTTCGTGTTGTCCTCGTCGGTATATTCCAGCTGGAAGCGCTTGGGCAGGTTGTAGTCTACCTGGATGGTACCCAACTGCCAGCGACGACCAATGGCATCCTTGATCATGAAGTCGAGCTTAGGACCATAGAAGGCAGCCTCGCCGTATTCAACCTTAGCGGGCAGACCCTTCTCCTCGCAAGCCTCCTGGATAGCCTTCTCAGCCAGTGCCCAGTCCTCGTCAGTACCAACGTACTTCTCATGGTCGTTGGGGTCGCGGAGAGAAATCTGTGCCTCGAACTCGAAGCCGAAAGCCTTAAGGACGATATTGATGATGTCCATCACGTTCAGGAACTCCTGCTTTACCTGGTCTGGACGACAGAACAGGTGAGCATCGTCCTGCGTGAAGCTGCGTACACGAGTCAGTCCATGCAACTCACCACTCTGCTCATAACGATAAACCGTACCAAACTCAGCAATACGCAGAGGCAGGTCACGATAAGAACGGGGTTTCCATGCGAAGATCTCGCAGTGGTGAGGACAGTTCATGGGCTTCAGCATGTACTCTTCGTCCTCCTCAGGAGTATGGATGGGCTGGAACGAGTCCTTGCCATAGTGAGCATAGTGACCAGAGGTAACATAGAGGTTCTTCGAACCGATGTGCGGAGTGATAACCTCCTGATAACCGAAACGCTTCTGCACCTTGCGCAGGTGGTCCTGCAAGCGCAGACGCAGCTCGGTACCCTTTGGCAACCAGATGGGCAGACCCTTGCCGACCTTATCGCTGAACATGAACAGCTCCATCTCCTTACCAATCTTACGATGGTCGCGCTTCTTAGCCTCCTCCAGCATCACAAGATACTCGTCGAGCATCTTCTTCTTGGGGAACGAGATACCATACAGGCGCTGCATCTGCTCACGAGTAGCGTCACCACGCCAGAAGGCACCGGCAACACTCGTCAGCTTGATGGCCTTGATTTCGCCCGTATCCATGAGGTGCGGACCACGGCAGAGGTCGGTGAAGTTACCCTGCGTATATGTCGTGATAGAACCGTCTTCCAAGTCCTGCTCGATGTGCTCGCACTTATAGGTCTGACCGTCGGCAGCAAACTGCTTCAGGGCATCGGCCTTAGCCACCTCCTTGCGAACAACAGGCTCCTTCTTGGAGGCCAGCTCACGCATCTTGTCTTCAATCATGGGGAAGTCGCTCTCCTTGATCATTTCGCCGTCCTTCAACAGCACGTCGTAGAAGAAGCCGTTCTCGACAGCAGGACCAAAGCCGAACTGAATGCCAGGATACAACTCCTGCAGCGCCTCGGCTAAGAGGTGTGCTGACGTGTGCCAGAAGGTGTGCTTACCCTCAGCATCTTCCCACTTATACAGAGCGATGGTAGCGTCCTCATTGATAGGACGGTTCAGCTCTACAGTCTCACCATTCACGCCACAGCTAATCACGCTGCGTGCCAGAGCTGGCGAGATGCTCTCGGCAATCTGAAGTCCAGTAACGCCCTGCTCATACGAGCGAACAGATCCGTCTGGAAAAGTAATGTTGATCATATCTACAATATATGTTTAAGTTTAAATCGCCCGCAAAATTACAAAATAATTGTGGGCTGACAAAATAATCAGCGTACTTTATCACTTTTTTATATACCTAAAAAAGATGATTTTGGTGTTTTAGTGGTTCATATATCATCAAAAATGTGTATCTTTGCGGCATGAAAAATATGAAAATGTACGAACCCAGCGACAAGATGGTGACGCTCATCAAGGACAACTGCAGCGTGCTGCAGGCACTCAGTTCCTTTGGCATCACGCTGGGCTTTGGCGACAAGACCGTTAGTGAGACGTGTCAGATGAACGGTGTGGATACCTACACCTTCTTGGCAGTAGTGAACTATACCATCAACGGCTATGGTTCCTTTGAGAACGACGAACTCATCAGCGTACCCACACTGTTGCACTACCTAAAGGCCAGCCATGCGTACTATCTCGATTTCCAATTGCCTTTTATCCGTCGAGAGTTGAAGGAGAGTATTAGTGAGGACGATGCGTTGGGTATGCTCATCATGAGGCTGTATGAAGAATATGCCCAAGAGATTCGCCGTCACATGAAGTACGAGGAGAAAACGCTTTTCCCTTATGTGGAGTCGTTGATAGACGGGCGTCCAATGAATGACTATAACGTCGAGACCTTCTCGAAGCATCACGAGCAGACCGACAAGAAGTTGCGCGAGTTGAAGCTGATGATTATCAAGTACTTGCCTGCTGATGCCCGTCATAACAACCAACTGACGGCAACGCTTTACGACATCTATAACAATGAGGAATGGTTGCGCCAGCATGCTGAGGTAGAAGACCAAATCTTCACTCCGGCCATCAAGCGGTTGGAGCGGATGATTAAGCAAGAGGATGTGTCAAAGAACATCTCGTCGATGGTCTTCAAGGGTGGTCAGGACAACAGCGAGGCTATCAGCGATCGTGAGCGCGATGTTATCATTGGTGTGGTGCAGGGGCTGCAGAACAAGGAGATAGCTGACCATCTCTGTATATCGGTCAATACGGTTATCACTCATCGCCGCAATATTGCCCGCAAGCTGCAGATTCATTCGCCCGCAGGCCTCACCATCTATGCCATTGTCAACGGGCTCGTTGATATTTCCAGCGTAAAACTATAGACCCGTTTATTCGGAACCGTTTTAATTGGTTCCGATATACAGGAAGATCATTCCTAACAATACGAGGGCAAGGTCGAAAGCCTTGGCTTTGAGATTCTTCTCGTGGAAGAAGACTGCGCCAAAGAGGAAACTGACAATGACAGAACCGCGACGCACCATAGAGACAATCGAAATCATAGCATCGGGCAACGACAACGAATAGAAATACATAAAGTCGGCCGTTGACAGGAAGATGCTGACGCCAATGATGGACCAATGCCAATGGAACGGCGTCGTCTCGTTGTGCTTAGGCCACCACAGCAACATCAGCATAGCCAGCATCATGAAGCATTGATAGATGTTATACCACGACTGCACCAACATGCGGTCGAGTCCTACTCCACCCGACTCCACAGGTGCCATGAGGTACTTGTCGTAGAGTCCGCTGACAGCACCAAGAACAGCAGCGCCCACAATCATCCATATCCAGTGGTCGTGCTTGAAATCGATACCTTCCTTCTTACCACTACGACTGAGCAAGAGAAATGACAGAACAACCAGCATGACACCAATCCACTGCCAATGGTTCAGACGTTCGCCAAAGACCAGCAAAGCACCGACAAGCACCATCACAGGACGTGTGGCGTTGATAGGGCCAACGATGGTCAATGGCAAGTGTTTCATACCGAAATAGCCCAGCACCCAACTGGATAACACAATGAGGGCTTTGAGGACGACATATTTATGCACCTCCCAACCACCACTGGCAACGTGGAAGATGCTGCCGTCGAGAACATTACTCGTTCCGCTAAGCACAATAAACGGCAGGAATATCAATGACGAGAACAGCGTATTCAGGAACAATACCGGAATGACGGCATTCTCTTTTAATGCCTCTTTCTTAAACGAATCGTAGCAACCCAACAGAGCTGCCGACATGAATGCTAATAGTAACCAAGCCATATTAATACTTCACTTCTTCTAAGAACAATGCTTTGGCTGGCATCGACTCACCAGCCTGTGTGCGCTGCTTACCCTCAATAACCTGACGGAAATCGGTGAGCGACATGCGACCACGACCAACTTCTATTAACGTACCCACAACAGCACGCACCATATTGCGCAGAAAGCGGTTGGCAGTAATCTCAAAATACCATTCCGAAGATGAAATCTGGTGCCACTGAGCATGGGTGACGTGACAGATAGTGGTCTTTACGTCACTACCTGCCTTGCAGAATGCACCGAAGTCATCATACTCCATCAACACACGACCCGCCTCGTTCATCTGGTCAAAGTCCAGCTGATAGTGCATCTCCTGCGAATATTGCTGGATGAAGGGGTTCTTCTTCGTATGGATATAATAATGATAGGTACGCGAAGTAGCCGAGAAACGGGCATGCATATCACTGGCCACAGGTTCAATGCGGTCAACAGCAATATCGTAGTGCAACAGCCCATTAAGCTTCTTCGTCAGCATAGCAGCGTCGAAATCAGCGTCCGTATCGAAGTGGGCTGCCATCTGACGGGCATGAACACCTGCATCGGTACGCCCAGCTCCTGTCACCTGAATCTGTTCACGTAACAACAGCGACAGACAGCGTTCCAACTCGCTTTGAACGGTAACGCCATTAGGCTGCACTTGCCATCCGTGATAGTTGGTACCATCGTAACTAAACCATACGAAATATCTCATCTTTTCCAAATTTTGTGCAAAGGTACATATAATTTTCAATTTACAATTCTCAATTCTCAATTATTTTACTTACCTTTGCACCCCATTATGAAAAAGATTGTTATGATATTGACCGTGCTCTGTGCCGCCATAGGCTTACAGGCACAGAACAAAGAGACCCCCAATGCCCAACAGGCTCGCCGCTTGTTCAACGAGACCTATAAGATGATTTATGGCGACCAGGGATCGCAACTGCACTATAAAGTGAACATTATCGGCATCTATAAGACAGAGGGTACCATCTGGACAAAAGGTAAGAAGAGTAAGTTCATTGACGAGAAATATATTGCTTGGAACGATGATGTGACCTACTACCGTCTGGAGCGCAAGAAGAATCGTGTGGTCATCTATGATGCCCACTCTGAGGAGCGCGACAAGTATGCCACGAAGTTTAAGTTCAATCCCGACAACTATACCTACAGCATTAAGGACTCAAAGGATGGCTATTACATTACGCTGAAGGCCAAGAAGGGCGTATCAGGCATCAAGGAGGCCCGTTGTCTGTTGGACAAGAAGCACCGTTACCCTGTCAGCGTGCGCATCAAGGTAGGTATCTTCCATACCACCATCAAAATAAGTGACGTGAAAATCGGCGGCCTCAATGACGACCTGTTCCGATTCCCACGTGACAGTTATAAGGATTGCGAATATGAGGACCACCGATGACTTGCTGCTTTAAGCAAGATACAATCGGCATTACTTTCTTACGATGACGCTACCACTGGCCTGATGAGTAGCCAGTATCAGTACCTCTGCTATCTGCACATGTTCAGGGGCATTGGAGGCATATACAGCAACATCAGCGATGTCGTCACCTGTCAATGGTTTAATACCTGTATATAGTTTGGAAGCACGTTCAGTATCACCATGGAAACGGATGTTGCTGAAGTTCGTCTCAACCAGCCCCGGCTTCAGATTAGTGACGCGAATGGCCGTATTTGCCACGTCAATACGAAGACCGTCTGTTAATGCCTTGACAGCTGCCTTCGTAGCACAATACACATTACCTCCGGCATAAGCAGCATCACCAGCTACAGAACCAATATTGATAATATGACCACTATTACGTTCCACCATGCCAGGCACAATGAGACGCGTCATCAAGAGCAGTCCCTTGATATTGGTGTCAATCATCGTTTCCCAGTCGTCCAGATTGCCTTCGTACTCAGGCTCCAGTCCTAAGGCCAAACCTGCATTGTTTACCAACACATCTATTTGCTTCCACTCTTCGGGAAGGTCATCTATATACTTCTTGGCTTTCTCACGGTCTCTCACGTCGAAAGCCAGCGTCAGAACCTCGGCACCTTGATCCGTTAACTCTTTCCGAATCTCAGTCAGTCGTTGTTCGTTCCTGCCAGTCAATATCACTTTATCGCCATTTTCAGCGAACTTTCTTGCACATCCCAAGCCTATACCGCTTGTTGCACCTGTTATTAAAACAATTTTATTCATAATGTATAACCTTCATATTTCGCTTACAAAGGTACAATTTATCTTGCAAATAGAAAGAGAAAACAAGAAAAAATATGCTACTGTACAAAAACTGTCATACAAATTCTGTGTAATTTTAAAAAAATGTAGTAACTTTGCAGTCATAAACAAATCAAGACAATGACAGACAGACTGGAGTTTACCACTGAGGAAAAGGAAGAGACGCTGGCGTTATATCAGAAGATACGCGAAGCGATAGCACCGTCGCTGCACGAAGGCGACGAAGAACACATGCGACGCAACATGCTGCAGGCTCTGGAGACCAAGCAGTTGCAACGTAACGTCTTCGGACTGAATCCTATCTTACTCTCTTTCCAGACAGCACAACTGGTGGTCGACGAAATCGGTCTGAAACGTGACAGTGTGTTGGCCGTACTGCTACGCCCCAGTGTGGAAGAGGGACTGCTGACGGTTGACGAAGTACATACACAGTTTGGAGAGAGCGTAGCCCGCATCCTGCACGGTCTGCACCGCATTCAGGAGTTATACCAGAAGAATCCTGTCATTGAGTCGGAGAATTTCCGCAACCTGCTGTTGTCGTTTGCTGAGGACATGCGCGTCATCTTGATTATGATTGCCGACAGGGTGAACCTGATGCGGCAAATAAAAGATGCAAGCAATGACAGTGCGAAACATGAGGTCAGTCAGGAGGCTGCATACCTCTATGCCCCACTCGCCCACAAGTTGGGTCTGTATAAGTTGAAGAGTGAACTGGAGGACTTGTCACTGAAATACCTGGAGCACGACGCCTACTACCATATCAAGGAAAAGCTGAGCGAGACGAAGAAGAGCCGCGATGCCTACATCGACCGCTTCATAGGACCTATCAGCGAGCGACTGACGGAAGCCGGACTGACATTTCATATCAAGGGACGCACGAAGTCGATACACTCCATCTGGCAGAAGATGAAGAAACAGAAGTGTCCCTTTGAGGGTGTCTATGACCTCTTTGCCATCAGGATTATCATTGACAGTCCAGTAGAGAAAGAAAAGATGCAGTGCTGGCAGGCCTTTGCGCTAATAACGTCAATGTATCAGCCCAACCCCAAGCGTCTGCGTGACTGGCTGAGCGTACCAAAGTCGAACGGCTATGAGAGTCTGCACATCACTGTGCTAGGACCTGAACAGAAATGGGTGGAAGTACAAATACGTACCGAGCGCATGGACGAAATAGCTGAACGAGGCGTGGCAGCCCATTGGCGCTATAAGGGAGTGAAAAGTGAATCAGGTCTGGATGACTGGCTGACAGGTATCCGTTCGATGTTGGAGACCAGCGACGGTATGGAGGCGATGGACCAGTTCAAGATGGACCTGTACGAGGATGAAGTGTTTGTGTTTACCCCCAAGGGCGACCTGTTCAAATTCCCGAAGGGTGCAACAGTACTCGACTTCGCCTATCATATCCATTCAAAGATAGGTAGTTCGTGTACGGGTGCTCGCATCAATGGCAAGGTGGTAACACTACGCCAGGAGTTGCAGAGCGGTGATCAGGTGGAGATTATGACCTCGTCGAACCAGAAACCCAAGCAGGACTGGCTGAACATTGCCAAGACATCACGTGCGAAGTCGAAGATCCGCTTGGCTCTGAAAGAGACTCAGGTGAAGGAAGGACTCTTTGCCAAAGAGACGCTGGAGCGCAAGTTCAAGAACCGCAAGCTGGAGATGGAAGACAGCGTGATGCAGGTATTAATCAGGAAACTCGGCTTCAAGGAGGTCAGCGACTTCTATCGTCAGGTGGCCAATGGTGAGCTGGACGTGAACACCATCATAGAGCGCTACGTAGAATTGCAGCAGGGTGACCAACCAGTTACAGGCAATAACGTAGCACAGACTGCTGCCGACTTCGTGCTGGACGACTCAAAATTGCCAACAGCTAACGCTAAACTTGCCGACGATGTGTTGGTCATTGACCGAAACCTGAAAGGCATCGACTACCAGTTGGCACGTTGTTGTCAGCCCATCTATGGCGACAAAGTGTTTGGCTTTGTCACCATCAATGGTGGCATCAAGATACACCGTGAAGACTGTCCCAACGCACCAGAGTTAAGAAAGCGCTTCGGCTATCGTATCGTCAAGGCGAAGTGGAGCGGAAAAGGTACGTCGCAGTATGCCATCACACTACGCATCATCGGTAACGACGATATCGGCATTGTGAACAACCTGACGAACATTATTTCACGCGACGAGAAACTGGTGCTACGCAGCATCAACATCGACTCGCACGACGGTCTGTTCAGTGGCAACCTGACCATCATGATTGACGACAATACACGTTTGGAAGCACTCATCAAAAAGCTTCGCACCGTAAGGGGTGTAAAGCAGGTTGAGAGAATATAATAGCCCCCCTTCTTGACTGAAGGGGAGCTATTGTCCACATTGAAAAGGGGAAAACTGTGGTTAATTATTCTTGACGGCAACAACGCCCGCCATATCCGGATTCATATAGAACGTGGTGCTACAGGTATCCTCATCGAGCAGGTACTTGGCACGCAAGAGATAGAGTGTCTTAGACGTACGCTCCTGATAGTTGGCACCCTTTGGACCACGCTGGCGCAGGACCTGAACGAGCGAGTCGCTGATGGCATGCGTGCTGTCAACATCAGAGAATTCCAGATAGTCAGCATCGTCGGAGAAATGAGCCGCCACAAAGTCCTTCGCAACAGATTTAGCCCGCTGTTGCGTGCACGAGGCCAGCAACAACAGGGCTACACCTATTATTATATATATACGTTTCATTTGGCAGGAATATTCTTGAGGACATCAAGCAGGTGGTCCCATACCATCTGGACGGTAGGAATGAGCAGACGCTCCTCAGGAGTATGCACGAAACGTAGCGTAGGACCAAACGAAACCATATCGAGGTTAGGATAACGCTCAGAGAACAAGCCGCACTCCAGACCTGCATGGATGCCACGGACAATGGGTTCCTTGCCAAACAGCTTCACATACGACTCACGGACAATCTTCTGCAGTTCGCTATTTGAACGCATCTTCCATGCAGGATAGCCGTCGCCAGACTCAGCCTCAGCACCAGCCAACTGGAAAGTAGCACGGATAGTGGCACACATATTGTCAAGGTTTGACATCACGTTAGAACGCTGTGACGAAACAATAACGATTTCGTTGTCCTTGGTCTCAATGCTTGCAATATTGCTACTGGTCTCGACCATTCCGTTAAGAGCAGGATCCTGACAAATAGCATAGATACCATTATCTACGGCCTGCAGGGCAAAGATAAAGTTGCGAGCTACCTGAGCGTCAATGACAGGCTCTGCATCCGTTGACTCCATAGTCCATACCATTTGTGTATCGGTAACGTGGAACTCATCCTCTACTTCAGCAGCAAAGACGTTCCAGTCAGCCTTGACATTCTCCTTCAGGGCGTTGGGTACAGCAATAACAAACATACCGTCGCGTGGAATAGCATTGTGCATCTTACCGCTATTAAACTGAGCCAGACGGACACCCTCGTAACGATTGATCGTTTGGAAGAGGAAACGACCCAGCAACTTGATAGCGTTGGCACGCTGCTTGTTGATGTCGTCACCAGAGTGACCACCAACGAGACCCTTCAGTTGAGCACGCAGGAAGAACAAGCCAGCAGAAGCGTCTTCCTTCTTGAACGTGAACTTGGCTGTGGTATTGCGACCACCAGCACAAGAGACAAATATCTCACCCTCATCCTCAGAATCGAGGTTGATAAGATAGTCGCCCGTCATGAAGCCAGCCTTCATGCCCTCGGCACCAGACAGTCCCGTCTCCTCGTCGCGTGTGAAGACACACTCGATGGGACCATGCTCAATGTCGTTGCTCTCCAGCAAAGCCAGTTCCATCGCACAACCGATACCGTCGTCGGCACCCAGTGTGGTACCCTCAGCTGTCAGCCACTCTCCATCGATATAGGTCTTGATGGGGTCAGTATCAAAGTTAAACTCTACGTCAACCAGCTTGTCACACACCATATCCATGTGACTCTGCAGAATGACAGTCTTGCGATTCTCCATACCTGGTGTAGCAGGTTTACGAATGATGACATTACCCGTCTCATCAACATTGGTTGCCAATCCGTGGCTCTCGCCCCACTCTTTTAAGTATGCAATCATCTTCTCTTCACGCTTCGAAGGGCGTGGAATCTGGTTAATCTTCGCAAATTGTTCGAAGACTACAGCTGGTTTCAGTTCACTCTTGTTCATATCTTCTATTGTATGTTTATGTTGTTTCCGTGCAAAAGTACAAAAAAAAAGCGAACTGACCAAACGTCAGCCCACCTTTTATAAAATGATGGCGATATTTACGTAGTGGATGCAGAAATAAAATGATTATGACAGGAATAATAGACAGCATACATACCTACATGATTTCGTTATATCTAACTATTATACAGCTGGTTGCGAAATAAAATACCTACATATAGCCTACATTAAGCCTACATACATCCTACATAAAAATCGACTCATTTATACAGCTAATACACTTCCGTATACAGCTAATACAGCGCTGTATTAGCCTAATAACAGCTCCGTATACAGCTATCTTATAACCGTATTAGCCTATTTACCGCCTTCCTATTTACAAAAATCATGCAGGTTTATGTAGGCTTAATGTAGGTTTTATGTATATCTTTCATTTTATTATAGTATTGTATTACAATGGGTTATAATATAAACATGTAGGCATGTAGGCAATGTAACATAGAATGAATATAGATATTAATCAACATTCACTAGAAAACATGGAAAGTAAATCCCCAAAACAAAAATACAAGTAGTTTTTCCCTTTTTTCTTTTATTTTTCAGATTCTTTTTGTATCTTTGCATCGTTCATACCCACGCCCTCGGGCAGATGGGTGAGGACAACGACATATTGAGAAGCGTCATTGATGCTTTGTTTTTGGCTATCTGAAACTTCCACAATACAGATAAACCAGTCAAGGACAATAGCAGAGATGAATGCTACGGGTGTAGTATATACTCCCGGAGTGTGCCGAGGGCAAACTGTGCCCTCACGCACACTTTTAGGGTGTACTATATTATTACCGGCGTGGGTATTCAGACTCTGTTCGTTCACTGGTTGGGCTGTGGAAGGCCTCAGATAGCGGGACGAGCAGATGAGGGTACCCCGCTTTTTGTATGTTGTAACTGGAACAGAATAGAATCATCTGGCGCAAGGGTATCAGTCGGAGAAATTTAAAGATAGACTGATGCAAGACGGACTGCAACATGCGTTAGACCTGTGTAACAAAAATAAATTCGATGAAGCTCTCCCAATATTGGAAGAGATAACAAAAAACGACCCTCAGAATTCTGAGGCTTGGCGTACTTTAGCTCAACTCCACTGGCTACACCTGCATGATGTCGATAAAGCATATGACGAGTTGATTGAGGCCTTGAAAGCTGAGCCCAAGAACATCTGGGCTCTTGTCTTGATGGGTAACCTCCTAACAAAGGAGAAAAATGACATTGAACATGCCAAGCAATATTACGATAAAGTGCTGGAATATCACCCCGACAACGTAATTGCAATCAATAATATTGGTGCTACCTATATGGAATGCAAGGATTATGAAGGCGCTCTTCCCTATATGGAGAAAGCGATGGCAATCGATAATTCCTATGCTAATTCATATTATGGACTGGCACTTTGTTATTATAAACTCGGAAGGTTTGAAGATGCCTTTGGGGTGTGCTATAAAGGAGCCTTGAAATCAGTAGACCGTCCAGAAAATCCAGCAGTTCGAGAGGAGTTGGTTAAGTTGTATGTTGCAGTAGCAAAAGAATATGCCGACAAGACCAATTATATTAATGTATGGAAAGGTATCAAGGATGAACTTGAGGCAGTTGATCATGTAAACATCCGCATAGTAGAGGACAAGAGCCTTAATGTTCATGCTAAGATGGAATATGCGCCACTACATGCAGCAAAGGAACATGTGATTAGATATAACCCTGAGAAAGATTTTGTTGAGCATTTATTCATCCATGAGATGATGCATTTGAAGATGAACCAGCAGGCAACAAAGGCTAACAGGGCAAAAGCTGTTATAAGTTCTGAGCAGACGAGGACCGCTTTCAAAAAGCGTTACCTCGGTTTTATGAAAAAGAAACATAGCCATATTCCAGCATCAGAATTAGACAAGGTTATATATGGACTTGCTGATGGGTTAGGGCTTCAACTCATGAACTGTCCGCTTGACTTGTTTGTAGAACATCTTATCTATTCAACATATAAGATTGTACACCCCATTCAGATGTTATCACTTTTTCACATGGAGCAGGATAATATCAATGCCGTCAAACAGGCAGCAACCAATGGTTTCTTCCCAAAGGAAATAGTGTATGCTAATAAAGTTATGAACATCGTTACCAGCATGCACTTCAAGGAGATGTATGGAATCAATCTCATTGGCCAGTACCATCCCACCAAACAGGAACTAGAGCATGCCAATGACCTTTATGAGGAATTCAAGGCATATCTAAACACCTATAAGGCTGGCGATGAATATGAGATGTTGGAGTATTTTGTGCAGTCCTTCAATATGGAGAACCTAGTTGAAATCGTTGATGAGAGCCAGGTAACTGCAGGCATGAAAGCAGACCTCTCGATGAAAGGTGATTTGAAAGACCTTGCCGAGGGTGCATTGTCTGAAGAGGATGCTGACGTTGCCAATGCTCAATTTGCATTGAACCATCAAGATGGCGCAAATCCAACAGAGACGATGATGATGTCTATGTATATGCTGGGAGCGATGGAATACTTTGACACCCTTTCAAATCAAGATGTACATCGTATCGCTATTGAGATTGCGATGGTAGGTGTTACAGGAATAGACCCCAAAAAGAAGTATTCCATTAAGTCAATGCCTGACAAGGAATTTGGAGGTTACCAGTTACTTGCTTGGTACTATGTTAGTTGGGCAAGAGCCATTCCTGAGAAACTTGATGCACTGGGATTGCCTTTCTCGAAAGCATACGAGTCAGCACTCCAAATGTATAATGCTAAACATAAGATGTAATGAGCGATTTGGAAGAGCTTCGACAAGCAATAGTCAAGTTCACACAAGAACGTGATTGGGACCAGTTCCACAATGGAAAGGATCTGGCTCTTGCATTGTCCATTGAGGCAGCAGAACTTAATGAAGCTTTTCTATGGAAAGATGCTTCTCAGGTAAATAATGAGAAGGTCAAAGAGGAATTGGCAGATATCTTCAATTATGCCATCCTCATTGCTGACAAGTACAACCTTGACATCAAGCAGATTGTCTTGGACAAACTAAGGCGAAATGCAGAGAAATATCCTATAGACAAAGCCTACGGGAGTGCAAAGAAATATAATGAGCTATGATTATCTATAGAGCCACTAAAAAACAGTTTGTCGAAGATGTGTTCAACAACACAATTGCAGACAACATAGACGAGGCGTTCTACGAACACTTGGGGCGTCATACTTCGCCCAACGAAGTGCGCTCGTGGCAGAACTCGATGCAGTTCATGTATAAAGTTGTGGATACACCAGAGTTGCCTGATGAAGCTGGGGTGGCTATAGAATACCAGATTCCATTGACTGCTAAGCGCGTAGACTTTATCGTATCTGGTTTAAACGCACAAAAGAAAGAGCAGATAATCATTATTGAATTAAAGCAATGGGAGGATGCTGAGCCGACACAGAAGCCAGGCATTGTCGTCGCACGTTTCCAACATGGAAAGGCAGAGGTGGCTCACCCCTCATATCAAGCATGGTCATATGCTTATATGCTTTCTAACTATAACCTCAGCATTCAAGAACGAGATGTCCAGATAAAGCCTTGTGCCTTTTTGCATAATTACACGCCTGACGGCATGATAAATGGCAAACTCTATGAGGATTATGTTGCGAAGGCACCTGTGTTCCTGAAGAATGACGCAGCCCGTTTGCAGGATTATATCTTAAGACATGTGCGTTATTGTTCGCCAGAAGATATCATATGGAAAATTGATAATGGAAAATTGCGTCCTTCAAAACAATTGGCTGATTCGTTGACTGCTATGCTGAAAGGCAACGATGAATTTGTAATGCTCGATGACCAGAAGGTTGTTTATGAAGCTGCTGTCTATCTGGCAAAGAAGGCACAAGAAAGCAAGAAGCAAGTGCTGATAGTTGAAGGTGGTCCAGGTACAGGCAAAAGTGTATTGGCAATCAATCTGCTAGTGAGTCTAACGTCAGAAGGAATAGCATCACAATACGTTACAAAGAATAGTGCACCAAGAGCAGTATATAGTGTTAAACTATCTAATAACTTCAGAAGGTCTTACATCAATAACCTCTTTGTGGGGAGTGGTAATTTCATAGAAACTCTGCCCAACACAATGGGGGCTTTAATTGTTGACGAGGCTCACCGTTTGAACATGAAGAGTGGAATGTTCTCTAACTTGGGGGAAAATCAGATTAAGGAAATCATCAAGACTGCAAAATTCTCTGTGTTCTTTGTTGACGATTGCCAACGTATCCACATGAAGGACATTGGAAGTGTGAAGTATATCAAACAATGTGCAGAAGAGATGGGAGCTGATGTGCATCTGGAGCATCTCAGTTCACAGTTCCGTTGCAATGGTTCCGATGGCTATCTCAGTTGGCTTGATAATGCGTTGCAGATTCGCGAAACAGCCAATATCCGACTGACGGAAGAGGACTACGACTTCCGCATCTTTGATTCTCCAACAGAGATGTTCAACGAAATCAAGCGCAAGAATGAGTCAAACAATAAAAGCCGAGTGGTGGCTGGTTATTGTTGGGATTGGAAGAGTAAACAGAATCATATGGCTTACGACATTGAGATTCCGCAGTTCTTCTTCCGCAAGCAATGGAACTTCAATAGTAACGAACCTTGGCTGATTGGTGAAAAATCTATCGACCAGATAGGATGCATCCACACTTGCCAGGGACTGGAACTCGATTATGTAGGTGTAATCGTGGGGCTAGATTTGTCGTATAAGAACAACCGTGTGGTGACAGACGGATTAAAGCGTTCACCTAATGACCAGTCGCTGAAAGGTTTTAAGGCAATGGTGAAGAAGAACCCGAAAGAAGCGTTACAACAGGCCGATGCAATCATCAAAAACACCTATCGAACCCTGATGACTCGCGGTATGAAGGGTTGCTATGTTTATTTCTGTGACAAAGCATTAGCTGAGCATTTCCGTGAGTTGATGGCAGAAAAGCCTACTGTTGCCAAAGAAGTGCGTATAGAGCCTGTAGTCAACGATGATGTGAAGTATATCGATTTTTTACCTGTATACTCTATTAAAGCGGCCTGTGGATATTTTGGTGAGGGCGATGAAGTTAGCGAATTAGGTTGGATACGAGCTGAAGGTGTCGGCAAGTTGAACCGCAACATGTATGTTGTGCAAGCCTCGGGCCATTCTATGGAGCCTCGTATTAATGATGGTGACTTCTGTGTATTCCGTGCCAATCCTGCAGGAAGTCGTCAAGGTAAAATTGTATTGGTACAACATACTAATTATTATGATGCCGATTACTCGGGTGCTTACTCCATTAAAGAATACTCAAGTGCCAAAAGCTATGATGAATTTGGCAATTGGCAGCACGAGAAAATAGAATTGAAGCCATATAACCACGATTATAATCCAATCATCATTAATGTAGAGGATGCAGAGGATTTTAGAGTGATTGGCGAATTTGTTGATACTTTAGATATATAACTATCTAATAACTCACAAAAACACCTAGAACAGGTACCATTGACACTGATGGAAGATGGAAGAAGGAAGAAGTATGGGCCATTTTTATCATTTTACATTCTAAAAGGTTTAAGGAAACACCTGGGACTGGTACTCGTTTCACTCCCTTAGGTAGCCATCTTGGAATAAAATTTAGAATTACACTCCGTCCTTACAAAGAGCAGACTGCAGGAACAGAGTGATATTAATAAATAAGGTATCAGATGACGGTGACGAGTCTGTTACCTTGTACGTCGTATCTGACTGGATGGGCGAAGGAGATTGCCTTACCGTCATAGACAGACGAGGCATCAATGCCTCGTCGTTGGAACTCGTCAATGAGAGCCAGGTCGTGATAGGCACGCATTCCTACCCAACCATTATTGTTGACTTCACGATTGAAAGAGTCGACTAATTCGTCGACTTGATAGTCTGCAAATTGGAGCGCAAACTTAATGTAATAAATGTGTTGTTGCATAACTGTTTGTTTTTGAAGTGAAAAATGTTTGCTTCCACATCGTGACTTTACCACCGTGGCTAAGTTATCATATAAGCTCGGTTGGTGAGTCCGCTCTTGCGAGCGACTGCTCTTGATGTTTCGTTTGCAAAAGTACAAAAATGTTTGCACATTGTACATGTTTTTACGAAAAAATTTCATCATTCGCTGATAATTTGAGGAAAAAGGAACTAAAAACGATTATTTTGACGGGTGCCGAAAGGACAGGTACCATTGACACCTCATCTGGGAATACCAAAGTTGAGAAGTTTAGATATTTAGGATTTATCCGCCCTTACTCTTTTATATAAAAATAAAGAGGCCTAATAAATGCTAAAAGGTGTGGGGACGTTTTGGTCAGTTCACTTTTTTTGTTTACTTTTGCAGCCGTTTCATATAATATATAATATGGTAGAGACGTTGGTTGTCAGTTTAGTCATCATTGCAGCAGGTATGTTGCTGCTGTTGGTCAAGGTGCTGTCGCGCAAGAACGGGACGTTTTCGTCGCAGCATATCCATGACAGCAAGGCGATGAAGGAACGAGGCATCCACTGCGTGATGGATCAGGACCGCGAGATGCGCCGCAAGAGCCGTTTCGCAGTGAGCGAACGATAACGAAAACGAAAACAAAAATATCGGAATAACGAAATAACGAAAAAAGAATAATAATAACAACAATGAAAAAGAACATGTTTCTGGCCGCTGCTGCAGTAGTAGCACTGGCTTCTTGCAACAACGCAAGCCCCAAAATGGACGAACAGCCTGCTGCAGCTGCTGCAGGAGAGAGCACTGGTAACGTCAAGATTGCTTATGTAGAGGTTGACTCGCTGATGACTCAGTATGAATTCTGCAAGGAGTTCACCCTCATTCTGCAGAAGGAGAGCACCAATGCCCGCAACACGTTGAACCAGAAAGGTCAGGCCCTGCAGAACGCAGCCGCTAACTTCCAGCAGAAGTTGCAGAACAATGGTTTCACCAGTCGTGAGCAGGCCGAGAGTCAGCAGGCAGCCATCCAGCGCCAGCAGCAGAGTCTGCAGGAGTTGCAGGCTCGTCTGGAGAACGAGTTGGCCAACCATACCAATAAATACAATGAAGGTCTGCGCGACTCGCTGAAGCACTTCCTTGACGCATATAATAAGGATAAGAAGTATGACCTCATCCTCACCAAGCAGGGTGACAACATCCTGTATGCTGCCAAGCGCTTCGACATCACCAACGACGTCATCAACGGTCTGAACAAGCGTTATAAGTCAACGCTGAAGACTGAGGCTAAGAAGGAAGAGAAGAAATAAAACCCACCCCCTAACCCCTCCCGATGGGGAGGGGAGTTCGGTATGGATATTGAACAAATACTCCGAAAACTAGGCATCACAGAGCTTAACGAGATGCAGCAACACGCCGCCGAAGCCATTCTGGGCTCCGACGGTGATGTTGTTTTACTGTCTCCTACCGGCACCGGCAAGACGCTGGCCTATCTCCTACCCCTCGTACAATTGCTGGACAGCACATCAGATACCGTTCAGGCACTCGTCATTACTCCTGGGCGTGAGTTAGCCCTGCAGTCTGACAACGTACTGAAGAGCATGGGCTGTGGCCTGCGCTCTACCGCTTGCTATGGTGGACGAGCTGCGATGGACGAGCATAAAGTGCTGAAAGACGTTAAGCCGCAAATCGTTTTTGGTACGCCAGGACGACTGAACGACCACTTGGACAAGGAGAACATCTCGCGCTACGGCATCCGCTATCTCGTCATTGACGAGTTTGACAAGTGTCTGGAGATGGGCTTCCATGCTGAAATGCAGAAACTCATCAAGAGTCTGCCAGGCTTGCAGCGCCGCATCCTGTTGTCGGCAACCAACTTGGAGCAGATTCCGCAGTTTGTCAACATGTCGAAGAAAGGCACGCTGATAGATTTCCTGCCTGACGACGAGCAGACCTCTGAGCGCATCACCCTCTATGAGGTGCATAGTCCGCAGAAGGACAAGCTGGAGACGCTCAAGCAACTGCTTTTGGGCTTTGGCGACGCCAGCAGCATCGTCTTCCTGAATTACAGGGAGTCGGTAGAACGTGTCAACAACTATCTCGTAGAGCAAGGATTCATCACCAGCTGTTTTCACGGTGGACTGGAACAGAAAGAGCGTGAGGCTGCCCTCTACCGCTTCAGCAATGGTTCGGCTAACGTGCTTGTCAGCACCGACTTAGCCTCTCGTGGTCTGGACATTCCCAATATCGAGAACATTATCCACTACCATTTGCCAGAGAGCGAGGATGGCTACATCCATCGTGTGGGCCGTACTGCCCGTTGGGATGCCAAAGGCCGCTCGTTCTTTATCCTGAACGGTGAAGAACATATCCCAGAATATGTGGAGGGCGATGTCGAGGAGTTTGTTGCGACTGAGTCGCAACTCACAGAACCAGCCTTCCCCAAGATGGCCACTATCTATATCGGCAAGGGCAAGAAAGACAAGATTTCAAAGGGCGACATTGTAGGGTTCCTCTGTAAGTCAGGTGGTCTGAAGGCTGACGAGATTGGTCGCATCGACGTGAAAGACCGCTATGCATACGTCGCCGTGAAGCGTCAAAAACTGCAACAAGTACTGCGCCAGACACGTGGTGAAAAGATAAAAGGAATCAAAACAATCGTCGAAGATGTGAGATAATTGCAACACTGACTTGACAAAATGCAAAGAAAAGTATATATTTTACTTAATTTTTGCACAAAAATTTGCCCAAATCAAATAAAAAGTGTAATTTCGCACCGCAAAAAGAGAAAACATTAGAAACGTATCACAAATAAAATTGAATCAACAATGAAGAAGTACAACTTTAATGCCGGTCCTTCAATGCTCCCCCGCGAGGTTATCGAGAAGACCGCTCAACAGTGTTTAGACTTCAACGGTTCTGGTCTCTCGCTGATGGAGATCAGCCATCGTGCCAAGGATTTCCAGCCCGTCGTTGACGAGGCCGTAGCTTTAGTTAAGGAACTGCTGCAGGTTCCTGAGGGTTACTCAGTTATCTTCCTCGGTGGTGGTGCATCACTGGAGTTCTGCATGATTCCTTACAACTTCCTGATTAAGAAGGCAGCCTACCTCAACACTGGTGTTTGGGCAAAGAAGGCCATGAAGGAAGCTAAACTGTTTGGTGAGGTAGTAGAAGTTGCTTCTTCTGCTGATGCCAACTATACCTTCATCCCCAAGGATTGGACTGTTCCCGCTGATGCTGACTATCTGCACATCACTACGAACAACACCATCTACGGTACTGAGATTCGCAAGGACCTCGATGTTCCCGTTCGTCTGATTGCCGACATGTCTTCAGATATCTTCAGCCGTCCTATCGACGTTGCTAAGTACGATGCCATCTATGCTGGTGCTCAGAAGAACCTGGCTATGGCTGGTGTAACTATCGCCATTCTGAAGGACGACGCACTGGGCAAGGCTCCTCGTGAGATTCCTACCATGCTCGACTATCGCACACACGTTGACAAGGGTTCTATGTTCAATACTCCTCCTGTAGTGCCCATCTACTCTGCTCTTGAGACCCTCCGTTGGATCAAGAAGAACGGTGGTGTAGAGGCTATGGACAAGCTGGCTCAGCAGCGTGCAGAGATTGTCTATGGTGAGATTGACCGCAACAAGATGTTCCGTGGAACAGCTGTTGAGGAAGACCGTTCACTGATGAACATCTGCTTCGTCATGGCTGACGAATACAAGGAGTTGGAGAAGGACTTCCTCGACTTCGCAGTATCAAAGGGTATGGTTGGTGTTAAGGGTCACCGCTCAGTAGGTGGTTTCCGCGCTTCTTGCTACAACGCCCAGACCATAGAGGGTGTCAACGCTCTCGTAGCTTGCATGAAGGAATTCGAGAATAATCATTAATAGACATGAAAGTATTAGTTGCAACAGAGAAGCCATTTGCAGCAGCTGCTGTCAATGGTATCAAGGCAGAAGTAGAGGCTGCTGGCAATGAGCTGGCGCTGCTCGAGAAATATACTGAGAAGGCTCAGTTGCTGGACGCAGTGAAGGATGCTGACGCGCTGATTATCCGTTCGGATAAGGTTGACGCTGAAGTACTCGACGCTGCTAAGCAGTTGAAGATTGTGGTTCGTGCCGGTGCTGGTTACGACAATATCGACCTCGCCGCTGCTACTGCTCACAACGTAGTAGCTGAGAACACTCCTGGTCAGAACGCTAACGCCGTAGCTGAATTGGTATTCGGTTTGCTGGTGATGGCCGTTCGCGGTTTCTATAACGGCAAGAGCGGTAGCGAGCTGTTAGGCAAGAAGTTAGGCATTTTGGCTTTCGGAAATGTTGGCCGTAATGTTGCTCGCATTGCTAAGGGCTTTGGCATGGATGTTTATGCTTACGATGCTTTCTGCCCTGCAGAGGTTATCGAGAAGGCTGGCGTTCACGCTGTTGCTAATCAGGACGCTCTGTTCGAGACCTGCGACGTTGTATCACTGCACATCCCTGCTACTCCTGAGACCAAACAGAGCATCAATTATGCTCTCGTTGGTAAGATGAAGAAGGGTGGCGTGCTGGTGAACACAGCTCGTAAGGAGGTTATCAACGAGCCTGAGCTGATTAAGCTGATGGCTGAGCGTGAGGATCTGAAGTTTGTTACCGACATCATGCCTGATGCTAACGACGAGTTCCTGAAGTTCGAGGGTCGTTACTTCTCTACTCCTAAGAAGATGGGGGCTCAGACAGCCGAGGCCAACATCAACGCTGGTATCGCTGCTGCAAAGCAGATTAACGCTTTCTTCAAGGATGGCGACACCAAGTTCCAGGTGAACAAGTAATTTTTTATACTTCACTATAGAGCCCCGATTTGGTTTACTCCGAATCGGGGTTTTACTTTGCGCTCAATTTATTTGACATTTCTCTCGTTTTTTTCGTAACTTTGCGACAAAAAGTCGCGAAGTTACTCCGTCTCGGCAAAAAAAGAAACAAGTTTCTTTGTTTTGCGCTTGACTTTTCGTAACTTTGCAGCCAAATTGCATAAATCATGAAAAAATTATTCACACTGGCTGTCATTGCATTTACCATGCTGGGCAGCACAAAAGCACAAGAAACAGAAGTGATTGGAAAGAGCAACATCAAGTTGAACAGTCGCATGATGACTCCAGAAGCCATGTGGGCTATGGGACGTATCGGTGCCACAGAGGCATCACCCAATGGTGACAAAGTGGTCTATCAGGTAGGTTACTACAGCGTCAAGCAGAACAAGAGCCATCAGGTTATCTGCATCATGGATGCTGACGGAGCCAACAACAAACAGCTAACAACCAGCAGCAAGAGCGAGACCGACCCTACATGGCTCGATGCAGAAACCATCGCCTTTATCAGCGGTGGAGAAATATGGACCATGAAAGCGGACGGTAGCAATCGTCGCCAAGTATCAAAGACTGACGGCAATGTTGAAGGATTCAAATTCTCGCCAGACCGTAGCAAGGTTATCATTCTGAAGAGTCTGCCTTTCCACGAGATTATAAAAAAGAATCCCGATGACCTACCCAAGGCAACGGGTCGTCGTGTTACAGACCTGATGTATCGCCACTGGGACCACTATGTGGAAAGCATCCAGCACCCCTTCGTATTCTCTGTAGGTGACGGTTTTGCCATTGCAGGTAACGGCACCGATATTCTGGAAGGTGAGCCCTATGAGTGTCCTATGGAACCCTTTGGCGGTATTGAGCAACTCGCATGGAGCAATGATTCTAAGCAGATTGCCTACACTTGTCGCAAAAAAACAGGTCTGGAGTACAGCATCTCTACAGACTCGGATATTTTCTTGTATAACATAGATACCAAGACAACCCGTAATCTCTGCAAACCTGCAAACTATGTGGCTCCAAAGGTTGATCCTACACGCACACTGGCCATTCAGTCTGTTAACGACAAGGAGAATCTGAAGAACAACGTGGGCTACGACCAGAACCCACAATTCTCACCTGACGGCAAGTATATTGCATGGTTGTCAATGGAGCGCGATGGCTATGAAGCTGACCTCAATCGTCTGTGCATCTGCGACCTGCAGACTGGTGATAAACGTTATATTGACTGGCAGTCAGATGTTGATGCCTTCTGTTGGGCTCCCCAGAAAGACAAGCAGGCTAAGCTCTTTTTCCTCAGCGTATGGCACGGTTGTGTCAATATGTATAGCGTTACACAGAAAGACGAAGTGAAACAGCTCACTGAGGACTGGGCTGACTGGACGAGTCTGCAACTCGCCAACGATGGCAAGCGTATCTTGGCAACTCGCCAGAGCCTCTCCGCTCCCACTGACATCTATATGGTAACGCCTGGCAAGAGCATTGAGAAAACAAAGATTGAACAGCTCTCGTTTGAGAACAAGCATATCCTCGACCAACTTACCTTTGGTAAGATGCAACAGCGCTGGGTAACAACTAGCGACGGTAAGCAGATGCTGGTATGGGTGATGCTGCCCGCCAACTACGAGGAAGGCAAGAAGTACCCCACCCTGCTTTTCTGTGAAGGTGGTCCTCAGAGTCCTGTCAGCCAGTTCTGGAGCTATCGTTGGAACTTCCAAATCATGGCCGCTAACGGATATGTGGTGATTGCACCTAACCGTCATGGACTTCCTGGCTTCGGACAAGAATGGAAAGAGGAAATCAGTGGTGACTGGACAGGTCAGTGTATGCAAGACTATCTGGCAGCTATCGACGATGCTGCAGACAACCTGCCTTTCGTTGACAAAAACCGTCTGGGGGCTGTAGGTGCATCGTTTGGTGGATTCAGCGTCTACTATCTGGCAGGCATCCACGAGAAACGCTTCAAGGCTTTCATTGCTCACGATGGTGCTTTCAACCTTGCTGCGATGTATACCGAGACAGAAGAGAACTGGTTCTCTAACTGGGAGTACGACGAGGCTTATTGGCACCGTCCACAGATGCCACGTGCCAAGAAAACCTACCACGATTCTCCGCATAAGATGGTAGAAAAGTGGGACACCCCCATTCTCTGCATCCACGGCGAGAAGGACTACCGCATCAATGCCACTCAAGGAATGTCAGCTTTCAATGCTGCCCGCATGAAGGGTATTCCTGCCGAGTTGCTTATCTTCCCTGATGAAAACCATTGGGTGCTGAAACCCCAGAATGGTATTCTTTGGCAACGCACCTTCTTTGACTTCTTAGACAAGTGGTTGAAATAATTCGAGATAACGTAATAACGAAATAACGACAAAAACAAAAATAACAATGACACAACAGATTCAAAAGACGCTTCGTGACAGTGCTGCTATGCGCTGGACTGCTCTGCTGCTGTTGGCTATGGCCATGTTCTGCAGCTACATATTCATGGATATTCTTTCACCCATTAAGGACCTGATGCAGGATACACGTGGATGGGACTCGACAGCCTTCGGTACCATGCAGGGCTCAGAGGTATTCCTCAATGTCTTTGCTTTCTTCCTCATCTTTGCAGGAATCATTCTCGACAAGATGGGTGTACGCTTTACGGCTGTACTTTCCGCCGCTGTCATGCTCGTAGGAGCCTGCATCAAGTGGTATGCCGTCAGTGACAGTTTTGTCGGTAGTGGACTGGAGACATGGTTTACCAACAATCTCAACTACATTCCTCTGTTCGATGAGTTAGGTGTTTCACCATTCTATCAAGGTATGCCCGCCTCAGCAAAGTTTGCTGCCAGCGGCTTCATGATTTTCGGATGTGGTTGTGAGATGGCTGGTATCACCGTTAGCCGTGGTATCGTGAAGTGGTTTAAGGGTCGCGAGATGGCGCTGGCTATGGGTTCTGAGATGGCACTGGCTCGTCTGGGTGTTGCCACCTGTATGATTTTCTCGCCATTCTTTGCCCGTCTCGGTGGTGTCGTCAGCGTAAGCCGTTCAGTAGCCTTTGGTGTAGTACTGATGTGCATTGCACTCATCATGACAATTGTCTACTTTGTAATGGATAAGAAGCTCGACGCACAGACTGGTGAGGCAGAAGAGAAGGACGACCCCTTCAAGATTAGTGATCTCGGACAGATTCTCACCTCCAGTGGTTTCTGGCTCGTAGCTCTGCTCTGCGTACTCTACTATAGCGCCATCTTCCCCTTCCAGAAGTATGCTGTCAACATGCTGCAGTGCAACCTGACACTCGTTGCTCCCGAAGCTAATTCTTTCTGGGCTACAGATACCGTCACCTACATCCAATATGCTTTGATGTTGTTTGTTGCAGGCACAGGTTTTGCCAGCAACTTCCAGGAGAAGACAGGCAAGAAGTACGGACTGCTGGGGCTCAGCGTACTGGGTCTCGTCACCTACTGCTATATGGGATTCATGCAGCAGACGGCAGGTAGCATCTTTGCCGTATTCCCTCTGTTGGCAGTGCTCATCACCCCCATCTTGGGCAAGTATCTGGATCACCACGGAAAGGCTGTTAGCATGCTGATGCTGGGCTCATTACTGCTCATCTTCTGCCACCTGACATTTGCCTTCATCCTCCCCTTGTTCAAAGGTAGCACCACTGGCGGCATCGTGATTGCCTACATCACCATCCTTGTCCTCGGCTCATCCTTCTCGCTGGTTCCTGCATCACTGTGGCCCAGCGTTCCCAAGCTGGTTGACGCCAAGGTTATTGGCTCTGCATACGCACTGATTTTCTGGATTCAGAATATCGGACTGTGGCTGTTCCCCCTGCTTATCGGTAAGGTACTTGATGCCACCAACCCTGAGGGAACCAGTGCTACGGAGCTCAACTATACAGCCCCACTCATCATGCTGGCTTCGTTAGGTGTTGCCGCCCTGCTGCTGGGTCTGGTGCTGAAGGCTGTTGACAAGAAGAAGGGGCTGGGTCTGGAATAACCGAATATCAAATAAACAATGAACAATACATATCAGTTAAACAACGTTCGGGCAGAAGTATTCAGCTTTACCGGTCATGGTGAGGTGACGGAATATCACGTCATGATACATGCCAAAGCTTGTGGGCTTACATTTCAGCAGCAATTGGACGCTGTGCTTGATGGCTATGAGCAGCTAAAGGCAACGACGATGAATGGTGCAACAGCCGTCTTAAAGCGCTATTTCCTCAGTGATATTGCCAATCAGGCCGACGATGTATTGCTGGCTGATACCAGCGACTGCGCCAAGAGCATTATCGGACAAGCTCCCCTTGACGGTTCTAAGATTGGACTATGGGTATACTTGCTGACAAATGTGGGTAGTCGACAGTTGGCGAGCGGACTTTACGAGGTTAGTCACGGTAATTTTCGTCATCTCTGGAATGCCTCTGCACACAACACCGCACAGAACTCCGAGTACCAGACACGACTGCTCTTCAACGAGTATGTCATGCAGCTGGCTCAAGAAGGTTGTACTTTGGCAGACAACTGCATCCGCACATGGCTTTTCGTCAACGATGTCGATGTTAACTATGCTGGTGTGGTAGCTGCTCGCAATAAGGTATTCTTTACCCAGGGACTAACAGAAGACACCCACTATATTGCCTCTACAGGTATTGGCGGACGTGCTTTCGACCCGAAGGTACTGACGCAGATGGACAACTATGCCATTGCTGGTGTTAAGAAAGAACAGGTACACTATCTCTATGCCCCCACACATCTGAACCGTACCAGCGACTATGGTGTCAGTTTTGAGCGCGGCACAACCATTGACTATGGCGACCGCCGTCATGTTATTATCTCTGGTACCGCCAGCATTAATAATAAGGGACAGATAGAACATCCGAAAGACATTGTAAAACAGACCCATCGCATGTGGGACAACGTAGAGGCTCTGCTTAAAGAGGCTGGCAGCAGCTACGACGAGGTGGGAGTTATGATTGTCTATATACGCGATGTTGCAGACTATGAGACTGTCAACAATCTCTATGAAGAACGTTTCCCTAACTATCCACGAATCATTGTCCATGCACCAGTCTGCCGTTCTGGCTGGCTCATTGAGATGGAAGTGATGGCAGTCAAGGAACAGACAATTGACGGCCTGCCTTCATTCTAACGACGAAAACGTACCACCAGCGGCAGATGGTCACTAAAGCCACGCTGGTAGCGATAACCATTAAAGGTACGGAGGGGTTTTACTCCTCCGTATTTTTTGTCTTCTTCCAACAGGAAGGGTGCATCGTTGATGAAAGACTGCTCAACAGAATTAAGCAGCACAGTGCTAACAAAGACATGATCAATACTCTGCCAAAGACCTTGGTAGCGATAAGTGGCTTTTGCACCATGCAATCCTTTCACTCCAGCAGTGACGTTGTGAAGACCGTTGTCTTCCAGATAACGTAATGCTGAATCAGTAGCCTCATCATTGAAATCGCCAGCAACAATCACTTTGGCATTTATAGGCAACAGTTGGATAGCATTCAGCACACGGTCAGCTATCAATTTACGATTAGGACGTGTCTGCTTCTCGCCCGCATAACGACTGGGAGCATGAACCACAAAAATATGCAACGTATCACAATTCAACGTTTCTCCTTGAACATACAGGATATCACGCGTAGGTCGCATACCCTCCAAGGGTTTGATATCCAGATAATCATAACAGATGGGGCGAAACGTCATGGGCTGATAGAGCAGAGCGACATCAATACCGCGCACATCTGAAGACTCTGTCATAAGATACTCATATCCAGCCCGACGTAACAACGAACGCTTTGTCAAGTCGAAGAGAACGCTGTCATTCTCAACCTCAACCAACGCCACTAAGTCAGGTACGCCGTCCTGCTGACAAGACAATATCTCCTGACCAATATTGTTCAGCTTGCGCCAATAACGAGCAGGCGTCCACTTGCGTTTGCCTTCAGGCATCCACTCCGTATCGTCTTTCAGTGAGTCATGTTGACAATCAAACATGTTCTCACAGTTCAGTTCGACAAGGGTTAAGAAGCCCGTTAACAACAGACTTAAGAACATGTTCTCTTGATTTTCCACCCTATCGATGCGATGAAGATACTCATCAGCGGCGACAGGTAGTTAAAGAAGCAGTAAGGCAGATAGGTCAGCGTGGCAACACCCAGTACGGTGCTCTGCGTCAAGCCACAAGTATTCCAAGGCACGAGTACAGAAGTGACAGTAGCGCCATCCTCACAAGAACGGCTCAGCAGCTGGGGCTCATAGCCACGTTCACGGTAGGAGTCCTTGAATACCGAGCTGGAGAGCATGATAGAGAGATACTGGTCGGCAGTGGCGATATTACAGAACAAGGCAGTACCTACCGTTGAAGCCACCAGCGATGCGGTGCCACGGACAAAGCGCAACAGCAGGCGCATCAGATCTTGCAGCTGACCAGTAGCTGTCAGTGCACCACCAAATGTCTGTGCACAGATAATCAGCCAGATGGTAGGCATCATGCCTGCCATACCACTGGTATGCACTAACTCGTTCAGCACACTGTTACCCGTCTCTATGTCCGTGCTACCATAGCATACGCGCATCATTCCTTTATATGATGTCAACAATCCTTGTCTGTCATCGCCAGCTATGCGAAGTACCAGTTCAGACTGCACCAACAAGGCAACAACGACAGCCAACAAAATAGCCATGAACAGTACCACCATCGACGGCCATCGGCGTGCAATCATGACGCACGTCAACACAGGGACAATCAGCAGCCATGACGAGATAACAAAGGTATTCTGTAAGCCATCCATAAACTCGGCAACGTTGCCGTGTCCAGAGACATTCATCGTAAAACCAGCGATGAGGAAGATGGTCAGCGAGATGCAGAACGTCGGCACAGTGGTGTAAAGCATATAGCGGATATGCGTAAACAGCGGCGTTCCCGACACACTCGATGCCAGCACCGTGGTGTCCGACAGCGGTGAGAGCTTGTCACCGAAATAGGCACCGGTAATGATAGAGCCAGCAATCCAGCCATCATCGAAACCATGAGCCTTACCTATTCCCATCAGCGCCAGACCGATGGTAGCAACAGTTGTCCATGACGAGCCAATCATCAAACTCACCAAGGCACAGAGTACGCTGCTGCTAACCAGAAAGATTTCCGGCTGTATAATCTGCATGCCGTAATAAATCATGGTAGGTACGATACCTGCCACCATCCACGTACCACCAATAGCACCAATTAGCAGTAGAATAATAATAGCCGGCGTACAGCTGGCTATCTTTTCAGAGACCTCCTTTTCCAGGCTCTCCCACTCCAGTCGTTTCGAGAAATGTCCTATCAGCACACTCACTGCTGCCGCCACCATGAGCGACACCTGCGAGGCACCATCAAGCGTTGCATTGCCAAAAACGGCAATGCAACACGTGACGAGTACTATCAGTACGAGGAATGGGATAAAGCTTAGCATACTTTCTCCAGACGCTTCATCATAGCGAACATGAAGATGGCAGCAACGAGGCAGACGCCCAGGAATACGCTCCAGCATACCCAAAGGGGAACAGCGCCCCAGAGCAGTCCACCTACGACAACAAGCTGGTTACCAATAGCGGTAGCCACAAACCAGCCACCCATCATCATACCCTTATATTTAAGAGGTGCCACCTTAGAAACGAATGAGATTCCCATAGGCGACAGCAGCAACTCACCAAAGGTTAGGATGAGGTATACGCTAATCAGCAAGTTAGGTGTCACGTCAGCCACATGAACAGCAACAGGATTGCCATCGGCACCCATCTCGGTCTGAGGCATAGGCAGTCCCAATGATGCAAAGGCCATCAGCGCATAGGCAATAGCAGCAACAATCATACCGTAGGCAATCTTACGAGGAGCAGAGGGCTCTTTGCCCTTAGCAGCCAGCGAACCGAAGATAGCCATAGACACTGGCGTCAGGGCTACCACATAGAACGGGTTGAACTGCTGGAAGATAGGTGCAGAAACCGTCACACTGCCATCGGCATCGTACGACAGACAGAGGAAAGCACCGGCAGCCACAATCACAGCGGCAGAAATAGCCTTGGCCTTAGCGGTTTTGCTCTGGAACAGCGAGAACAGTGCATAGACGATAAAGATAACGGCTACGAGGTTCCACACGTTGAAGCACATAGCCTGCAGACCCTCAGCAGACTGAGCGGTAAACTCGTCAGCAAAGTAGGTCAGCGACAGACCGTTCTGGTGGAAAGCCATCCAGAAGAAGATAACCACAGCAAATACGAGACAGAGTGCTACGATGCGCTGCTTAGTTTCTTCCTTGCTGAGTTCTTCTACGGGAGCAACATCGGCAGCCTTGGCATCCTTCTTCGCACCACCCTCCGTATGACGGAACGTGCTACGGAAGAGATAGTAAATGGCGATAGACAGAATCAGCGAGGCACAAGCCACGGCAAACGAGAAGTGGTAGGCATCGTTAGACGAGTAGCCCAGCGATGTCTCTGCGTACTCCTTAATCTTAATGGCGGCAGTAGGTGCAAACAAGGCACCGATGTTGATAGCCATATAGAAGATAGAGAAACCTGCATCGCGCTTGTCCTTATACTGCGGATCGTTATAGAGGTCGCCGACCATCACCTGCAGGTTACCCTTGAACAGGCCGGTACCAAAACCAATGAGCAGCAGGGCTGCCAGCATCACGGCCAGTGCCACGGTGTCGCCACCCAAGGGTACAGACAATAGCAGATAGCCTGCAAACATGATGATGATACCCGTTGTCACCATCTTTCCGAAGCCGAACTTGTCGGCCATCATGCCACCAATGAGCGGGAAGAAATAAACTAACATGAGGAACGCACTATAGATGGTGCCTGCCATAGCGGGCGACAATCCATAGTTAGCTCTCAGAAATAGGGCGAAGACGGCCAGCATAGTGTAGTAGCCGAAGCGCTCGCCTGTGTTGGCCAATGCCAACGCAAATAGACCTTTCGGTTGATTTTCAAACATAACTTATTTTATTTTAGGATTACGTGTTCTGATTATATCGAAAAGATAGGTGGCCTTGATAACAATCTGACCATAGTTGGACTTACCAAAATAGTCACTTTTCGAGTTTTTGAATATATTACCCAAGCCATAGTAGTAACGACCTTCTAAAATGAAGTGTCCTACCTTAGGTAGTGAAAGTTCAATACCAGCACCAGCAGCAATACCATAGTCAAACTTGTTCTGTACAGCCAGTGTGTCCTGCGCTACTACCTGCGAGGCACGCTGGTTGGCTGTTCCATGACCTACCATAACGTTCGTTTTTGTCGATTCACTGAGATAGAAACCTATCTGCGGACCAGCCTGAATGAAAGCCTGCAATCCCTTACGCTCACGTCCCCATCCCAGTCGTGCCAAGAAAGGAATTTGAACATAAGTTATCTTACGCTCATAGTTCAACGGATTCATCTTTTCAGCATCATCGTAATAGTAAACTGGATCGTTGTTAGCATCACGGATATCTTCCTTCCAACCAGTCTGTGTAACGTTTACCTCTCCGACAATGGAACAGATGCTACTGAAGTATTTTTCACAGGTATAACGTACCGACAAACCAGCTGTATAACCTGGCAACCAACCCTGTGGCACGTCAGGTACAAAACCCACATTACTCATCACATATCCAGCACTTCCACCTATAGCGAAGTCTGTACGGTAATCGCCCACCTGCGCCGTAGCAGTATAAGGAAGAAAAGCCAATAGGCAAAGGGCTAGAAGATATTTCATTATTTTACTTTTCACTATTCACTGTTCTCTTTAGAAGTTGATAGTTTCAATCTTGTTCTGTGGCGTATAGTGCACAAAAAGAATGGCACGATTCTGCAAACCGCCATTGCCAATACGTTCAAAATGTAACGGAGTCTGGAGAGGTGTGTACCCTACTGTACCAGAAGCCCCTGTGAAGTGAGTGCCATACATGTGCAACCCCTTAATCATGAAGTATGCCTGATCGAATCCCGTCACAGCATAACGCTGATGGTAAGGCTGCATATCCTGATGGAAATTCCAACGATACTTCTTCTTAAAATGCTCACCACGGTGTGACAGTGGACTCATATAGTAAGTCGACGGGATGTACGTATCAAACTTATAGAAATTATCCAGATGTTTGTTAATATACATCAGCCACTCTGGGTAGCCGAACATCGAGATTTTCAATGATGGATCTGTCATCAACAGACCATTGAGCTTGGCAAATGCCACGTTCAATTCCTGCGAACGACTAGTATTCAGCACTACGACATTATGAGCAGTTGTCGAGAAACTCTGTTTGAATTTCGTCTCACTTGATTTTAGATTGGTAATAGTATAGGTAGCACCCTCCTGCTCTAACTTACGACGCAACACGGTCGTGAAGCTACCTTTTGTACTGGTGGAGTCGTTACAGTCGACGATTACCACATGACTGTCCTTAAAACGCTGGTAGAAACGGAACACATAAGCATTGTTTGTCTGGTTGCCGTTCTGGAAAACCTGGAAAAGGTTGCCATTGTCAAACACCTCATTAGAGTTGATAGAGAAAGGAATCAACATACGGATGTCATTTCTAAGGGCAAAGTCACCCAAAGCCTTCACCTGCTTAGTATATAGTGGACCAATTATCAAGTCACAATCTAAAGCCTTAGGGTCTTTCAGGATCTGTTTTATATCGGTATTCTCGGCTAAGTTCCATGCACGTATATCGGTAGAGATGCCGTTGACACGCAGACTATCGCAGGCCATCAAGACACCCCGATAATATTCCACCATACGTTTTCCATCGCCATTCTCGTTGTGCAAGGGTAACATAACACCAACCCTGATTTCTCTGTTTCGCATGTCACGCTCCACGACAACAGGCTTCGTAGGCATCTGTGGTTGCTGGTTGACACTTTCCAGCTCAGGGTGCTTGGGCGGATAGGGAATCTTGATGTAGTCACCCTTGCGCAACTCATAGCCTGGCGTCTTCATTTCCGGATTAGCCTCTATCAGTTCATCGATGGTCAATCCATTGTCACGAGCTATACCAAAAATGGTTTCCTTACGTTTTACCTTATGTAATTCCTTGTATTTCTGCACCTGCGCCATTGCCGTCTCAGTGACAAACGACAACACTGTAAGCATGAAAAAATATCTTAATAATCGTTTCATAAACTATCTTTTTTCAGTTTTGCGCTACAAAATTACGAAATAATTCATAATGCATAATGCATAATTCATAATTATTTTCTAATTTTGCACAAATATTCGCATATCAAACATGAAAACAGGTAAATTATTAACCCTTTTTGCCTTTTGTCAGCTTGCCACAACAGCATCAGCCGACATCGTTCTGAAGGCAACATACATCGAGAAAGGTGTTGAGGTTGAGAAGACGGAAGACTTCACCGCCAACGCCCCACTCTATGTAGAGTTCACGTCTAACCCGTCAGATCTTGATACGGGAGCTACTATCGAGTGGCACATCTCCAACACGTCGGCAGGCATTAATATCACTCGCTATGAGGAAAATACCAGCTATACATTTACGGTAGCAGGTAAACATGTGGTAACGCTCAATGTAGTTCAAGACGGTGACATCTTAGAGAGTAAAAGTATAAGTATCACTATCAGCGACAGTCACTTGGAGATGCCTAATGCCTTCTCACCTAACGGCGACGGCATCAATGATTACTTCCAAGCAAAAACCAATTCGAAGAGTATTGTCGAGTTCCACGCATACATTTTCAATCGTCATGGACAGAAGCTCTACGACTGGACTGATTGGCAAAATGAGAAAAGCGGTTGGGATGGTACCCACAACGGCCATCCTGTAAAGGACGGTGTCTATTTTGTCTATGTCAAGGCACTCGGTGCAGACGGTACAGAGTATAATATCCGCCGCGATGTAAACCTGCTACGCAATTTCAACACAGTTGATAGCACCAACCCATAAAAGCCCATTAATCCTATTAGACCCATTATCCAAAAATGGAAAAAATCCAAATCTTCGGCGCTCGTGTCCACAATCTGAAGAATATTGACGTAGAGATACCTCGAAACTCGCTAACCGTTATTACTGGTCTTAGTGGTTCGGGCAAATCGTCGTTGGCATTCGACACCATCTTTGCCGAGGGTCAGCGCCGATACATAGAGACTTTCTCGGCCTATGCGCGCAATTTTCTGGGTGGTATGGAACGTCCTGACGTTGATAAGATTACGGGACTCTCGCCTGTTATCAGCATTGAGCAGAAAACCACCAACAAGAATCCACGTTCTACCGTAGGCACAACGACAGAGATATACGACTACATGCGTTTGCTCTTTGCCCGTGCAGGCAAAGCTTATAGCTATGCTACAGGCGAGCCAATGGTGAAATATACCGAAGAGAAGGTCATCGAGATGATTCAAAGCGACTATGCCGGCAAGAAGATTCTCATTCTAGCACCGCTTGTCAAGAGTCGTAAGGGACACTATCGCGAACTCTTTGAATCGATGCGTCGCAAGGGATACTTACATGTCCGCATCGACGGCAAAGTTCAGGAACTTACACCTGGCATGAAGGTTGACCGCTACAAGAATCACGACATTGAGGTGGTAATAGACCGTCTAGCTGTAAAAAGCCCATTAGCCCTATCAAGCCCATCAAGCCCAGACGACCGTCTCAAGAAGTCCGTCCAGATAGCCATGAAGCAAGGCGAAGGTCTCATAATGATTATGGACCATGAAACTGGAGCCGTCAAGCACTTTTCCCGACGCTTGATGTGTCCGACAACAGGCATCTCCTATGGCGACCCGGCACCTAACACCTTCTCGTTCAACTCCCCGCAAGGAGCGTGCCCGCGATGCAAGGGCTTAGGGTACATCAATGAGATAGACCTTGACAAGGTCATTCCTAATCGCAAACACTCCATCCACGACGGCGGTATCGTTCCTTTAGGGAAATACAAGAACCAAATGATTTTCTGGCAAATAAGTTCCATCCTTGCTGGCTATGAATGTGACATAAAAACACCTATCAATGAGATTCCCGAAGAGGCACTCAACGAGATCCTCTACGGAACGCTCGAACCTGTTCGCATCGACAAGGAACTGGTACATACCTCCAGCGATTATTTCGTGGACTATGATGGAGTGATTAAATATCTTCGCTCAGTAATGGACGATGACGACAGTACACCCACCTCGCGCCGTGGTCCGTCGCTGGGTTCTGAGAAGTGGGCGGAGCAGTTCTTAGCCGAGTGCCAATGTCCTGAGTGTCAAGGTCAGCGACTTAATCGCGAGGCGCTGTCCTATAAGATTTGGGATAAGAACATCGCCGAATTGGCGAATATGGACCTTGATGAACTGCGCGAATGGCTCAACGAAGTAGAAAAGCACTTAGACAAGCAGCAACAACAGATTGCCGCTGAGATTCTCAAGGAGCTCCGTACTCGTTTGGATTTCCTGCTTGATGTCGGTCTCAACTATCTGTCGCTGAACCGTCAGTCAGCCTCGCTATCTGGCGGTGAGAGTCAGCGCATCCGCCTGGCAACACAGATTGGTTCACAGTTGGTCAACGTGCTCTATATCCTCGACGAGCCGTCCATTGGCCTACACCAGCGCGACAACGAACGTCTTATTCATTCTCTTAAAGAGTTACGCGACCTTGGGAATACCGTTATCGTCGTTGAGCACGACCGCGATATGATGCTCAGCGCCGACTACATTGTCGATATCGGTCCTAGGGCTGGTCGCAAAGGTGGCGAAGTAGTCTTCCAAGGCACTCCCACAGAATTGCTGAAGACAGATACACTCACCGCCCGCTATCTTAACGGTTCCGTACGTTGCGACTCTGTCGCAGCAAAGAAAACCACTACTGATCAATACCTGGTGCTTACCGGCTGTCGTGGCAACAACCTTAAAGGCATTACGGCAGAGTTTCCTTTGGGCAAACTTATTGTGGTAACTGGCGTCAGCGGCTCTGGCAAGTCCACACTTATCAACGAGACGCTCTACCCTATTCTCTCTAAGCATTTCTACCGTTCTTTACAAGCACCATTGCCTTACGACAGCATTGAGGGACTGAAATATATAGATAAGGTGGTGAATGTTGATCAGAGTCCTATCGGTCGTACGCCACGTTCCAACCCAGCCACCTATACGGGTGTCTTCAGCGACATCCGCTCGTTGTTTGTCAACCTGCCCGAAGCTCAGATTCGCGGTTACAAGCCTGGTCGATTCTCATTTAATGTCAAGGGAGGACGCTGCGAGACCTGTGGTGGTAACGGCTACAAGACCATCGAGATGAACTTCTTACCAAATATCCAGGTACCCTGCGAGGAGTGTCACGGCAAACGCTATAACCGAGAGACCTTGGAGGTACGTTTCAAGGGCAAGTCAATTGCTGACGTGTTAGACATGACCATCAATCAGGCCTGCGAGTTCTTTGAAAACGTACCAGATATCCTTCGCAAGATTAAAACCATTCAGGATGTGGGTCTCGGATACATCAAACTTGGTCAGCCCTCTACAACCCTTTCTGGCGGCGAGAGCCAGCGCATCAAACTGGCTGCCGAGCTGTCGAAGAAGGACACTGGTAAAACATTCTATATCCTCGACGAACCCACCACCGGTCTGCACTTTGAAGACATCCGTATTCTCATGGAGGTGCTGCGCCGACTGGTTGATCGTGGCAATACTGTTCTCGTCATTGAGCATAATCTCGATGTTATCCGTCAAGCCGACCATATCATCGACATGGGTCCTGAGGGCGGTCGAGGCGGTGGCACTATTCTCTCTACTGGCACCCCAGAAGAAGTTGCCAATAGTGACAAGGGGTATACACCTCGTTATCTGAAAGAAGAATTAGAAAGGCAATAATATCTTCGCAAACGTTAACGTTTTAAATAACGTAAAAAAAAGAACAACTTCAAGAAATATTCACTATCTTTGCATCACAATAAAAACAAACTAATAAAACAAAAAACAAATACGTTATGTTAAAGCCGTTAAACAAACACTTCGCTCCGAAGAGCGTGATGCCTGAAAAGGTGATTCAGTTTGGTGAGGGTAACTTCCTCCGTGCATTCGTTGATTGGATTATCTGGAACATGGACCAGAAGACCAACTTCAATGGTAGTGTCGTCGTCGTACAGCCCATCGACAAGGGTATGGTTGACTGGTTGAACGGTCAGGACTGCCTGTACCACGTAAACCTGCAGGGCCGCGAGAACGGCAAGCCCGTAAACACGCTGGAGCGCATCGACGTTATCAGCCGCGCGCTGAACCCTTATTCTCAGAACGATGCCTTCATGGCACTTGCCGACCAGCCTGAGATTCGTTTCGTTATCTCGAACACCACTGAGGCAGGTATTGCTTTCGACCCCGCTTGTAAGCTGGAGGATAAGCCCGCAAGCTCATATCCTGGCAAACTCGTACAATTGTTATACCGTCGTTGGCAGACCTTCAACGGCGATCCCACAAAGGGTCTGATTATCTTCCCCTGTGAGCTGATTTTCCTGAACGGCCACGTGCTGAAGGATTGCATCAATAAATATATTGAACTGTGGCAGTTGCCCGCAGACTTCAAGAAGTGGTTCGATGAGTCTTGTGGCGTTTACGCAACCCTCGTAGACCGTATCGTGCCAGGCTTCCCCCGCAAGGAGATTGCTGAGATTCAGGAGAAGGTGGGCTATCGTGACAATCTCGTCGTACAGGCTGAGAACTTCCACCTTTGGGTTATTGAGGCTCCAAAGGAGATTGAAAACGAGTTCCCCGCAGACAAGGCAGGACTGCATGTACTGTTCGTTCCCTCAGAGGAGCCTTACCACAAACGTAAGGTTACCCTGCTGAATGGTCCGCACACCGTACTGAGCCCCGTTGCTTTCCTGAGTGGTGTTAACATCGTTCGTGACGCCTGCAACCATGAGGTTATCTCGAAATATATCCATAAGGTACAGTTTGAGGAACTGATGCAGACTCTCGACCTGCCGATGGATGAGTTGGAGAAGTTTGCCGGCGACGTACTGGAGCGCTTCGACAACCCCTTCGTAGACCATCAGGTGACGAGCATCATGCTCAACTCATTCCCCAAGTTCCAGGCTCGCGACCTGCCTGGCGTGAAAACCTATCTGGAGCGCAAGGGCGAGCTGCCTAAGGGTCTGGTATTTGGTCTGGCTGCAATCATCACTTACTATAAGGGTGGCAAGCGTGCCGACGGTGTGGAGATTGTTCCCAACGACGACCAGAAGATTATGGACCTGCTGAAGGAGTTGTGGGCTACTGGCGATACGCAGAAGGTGACCGATGGTGTACTCGGTGCTGAGTTCATTTGGCAGGAGGACCTGAACAAGGTTGCTGGTCTGAACCAGATGGTGAAGCTCTTCCTCGACCTGATTCAGGAGAAGGGCATGCTGGAGGCTGTGAAGACGATTCTCTAAGTATACGCAAACAAAAGAATAAAGCGGGTTGCAATGAGCAATCCGCTTTTTCTTTATGGTAGGTCGGAGAAACGTTTCCGTCCTTTTGCATAATATTGCCAAAGCAATGAGAAGTGTCGTTGCTCCGGTATTTCCTTTGCCACACGCGAAGTCTGTATCTTACAACGATCCTCGTCAAAATCCTTTCGCCAACGCTTGAAGGCACGACGAGCGCGATAGATAGCCTTGAAGTCGCCCCAGTTTTGTTTTAGTAGGAGCGTTTCCCAAGCTGCCAAGTAGTCGAGGAACCAGCGCCAACGCATCACGTGCTGAAGTTCCTCATCGGGCAGACACTTGTAGAGCATCGTCAGGTTGTTGCGGAAATTCAGAAACGTCTTCATGGGATTTGACTTGGGTAATGTACCGCCACCAACATGATAGACGTAGCTCTCTGGCAGGCAGTAAAGCTTACGGCCACGAATGCGCAGACGCCAGCAGAGGTCTATCTCCTCATTGTGGGCAAAGAAACGACCATCCAGTCCGTCCACGCTCCAATAGTCTTCGGCACGAATCATCAGCGCAGCACCTGTTGCCCAGAGAATCTCCGTTGCATAGTCATACTGCCCGTTGTCGTCCTCCACCGTATCGAAGATACGACCGCGACAGAATGGATAGCCATAACGATCCAAATACCCCCCACTTGCCCCAGCATATTCGAAGGCATCCTTATTATATATAGAGAGCAACTTAGGTTGACACGCAGCCACCTCCGGATGAACATCCATAAACTCTATCATGGGCGTTAGCCAGTGGTGCGTCACCTCTATATCCGAGTTCAGCAACAGGTAGTATTCAGCCTTTATCTGCTGTAAAGCCTTGTTATAGCCCTCGGCAAAGCCCCAATTATTGTCCAGTACAATGGTCTTGACCTCAGGGAACTCGCTACGCAACAGCTCCATCGAGTTGTCCGTCGATGCATTGTCGGCCACATATACCGTCGCCTCGTCGCGCGAATAGTTCAACACGGTGGGCAAATACTGGTGCATCATCTTCGCACCGTTCCAGTTCAATATGACAATTGCTACTTTATCCATTTTTCAGCGTTGCTTTCAGTGCAGTTTTATCATGATTAAAGCCAGCCAACTGAACGGTCATTAATTGATTATCGTATTCCTCACGAGCCTCGGCAGCCGACAGTTCCACACGGATGTAGTTTTTCGTAAAACCGTGCATTGCCTTACCACGAGGAGCCTTCTCAAACAGCACCTCAGCTTCCTGACCGATATAGTGCTCATAGAACGCGTATGTTTTCTCGTCCGACAGTTCCAACAGTCTGCGACTACGCTCACGCTTGTCAGCATCCGCCACTACATACGGAATCTTCAGTGCCGACGTTCCAGGACGCTCCGAATACGGGAACACATGCAGCTGGGTAACATCCAGCGCCTTCAGGAACTCATACGTCTCTTCAAAACACTCTGGAGTCTCACCACGACAGCCCACCATCACGTCCACTCCGATAAAGGCATCGGGTGTTACCTCTTTGATACGGTGTATTTTGTCAGCAAACAACTGGCGATCATAATGGCGATGCATCAACTTCAGCACCGTATCACTACCACTCTGCAGAGGGATATGCCAGTGTGGCATGAAAGCTCTGCTCTGGGCACAATAGTCTATCAGTTCATCGCTCAGCAAGTCGGGCTCCATACTACTGATACGATAGCGCTGCACACCCTCCACAGCATCCAGCGCCTTTACCAGGTCCACAAAGCTTTCGCCTGTCGTCTTGCCAAAGTCACCAATGTTCACACCCGTCAACACAATTTCCTTGGCACCCTCACGGACAGCCTCCTCGGCCTGCGCCACCAGCGAGGCTATCGTTGGATTACGGCTGAAGCCACGGGCATAAGGAATCGTGCAATAGGTGCAGAAATAGTCACAGCCGTCCTGTACCTTCAGGAAGTAGCGCGTCCTATTTCCTCTTGAACAACTTGGTGCAAAGGTCTTGATGTCCTTCGTCTTCTCCGTACAGTGAGTCGCAGTTCCGCTATCTTTCCCGTAGGTCGAGGCTGAGCCTCGACTTACAAAACCATCTGAAAGATATTGCACCAGGTTTGCCTTCTCGTTCGATCCCAGTACCAAGTCCACGCCCTCAATCTTGCTAATCTTTAGTGGCTCCAACTGCGCATAGCAACCTGTTACCACCACAAAGGCGCCAGGGTTCTGGCGTACCAGGCGATGAATGGCCTGCCGACATTTGTGGTCAGCCACCTCTGTTACCGAACAAGTATTGATGAGGCAGATGTCAGCCTTTTCACCCTTCTTGACGGATTGGACGCCCAATTCACTGAGCATCTTTCCAAAAGTAGAGGTCTCTGAGAAGTTCAACTTACATCCCAGCGTATAATAAGCAGCTTTTTTCCCTTGGAAAGCGGAAGTATCTATCATATATATAATAAGGTGTCTTTTTTATTTTTGCAAAGGTACACATTTTTAT
>R23__coassemble_37_pt1 | contig 95626 bp, 63 predicted proteins | sample R23__metabat2_high_PE_030 | metagenome-assembled genome bin R23 | reverse complement strand
GTGTTCATTGTATTTCAACCCATATGTCGTAACGAGTATATGGTGGACAGAGGCGCGTTTGGGCAGTAGCTCTTGCAGCAAATTCTCGCGATGTACAAGTTTAGCGTGGTAGGATTTTGTAACGGTATAATCCTCATTGTAAAATTTCATCTCACACATATCCACCACATTGTCCTTACGATTAATGAGCAAGTCTATCTGACCACCCTCTGTGTCGTCATCGCCTCTTAATGCCCAGGAGGATTGGCTTGATGACACGTCAAGGATGTTGATAGCCTGTTTTATCTGACGGACATGTGACAGGCACACCTCTTCAAAGGCGAATCCTCTCCATGAACTGACACTCTGAGACGTTACGTTGTGAATCCAGAATTTTGGGTCTATCTCAGTACATCCCTCTACAAATTTCTGATAGAACAGGCAGAATGGATCCGTCAGTTTATAGTGCTCGTTATGCTTACTCATGCCAAAAGGCACATATGGCTGGATAAAGTCACTTGCTACGAGCGCTTTCAGCATCTTGCTTGATAGACCATTATCGTCAAGTCCTACTTTGGAGAGGATTTCCTGCCGGGTGTAGCCCATGCGTCGTGTTCCCAAGAAACCAACGATACGCTTCATCTGCTCTGGATTGGAAAAGACAGAGGCAAACAGTCGGTCATATTCATTGCGCAATTTGGCATCCTTTTCAAAAAACAACAGGTCAATATTCTGAGCAAGGCTTAGGCCCTTCTTCATGTAACCTAAATAGTAGGGAATACCGCCAAGAACCATATAGCTCTGTACAATGTCGTAACGTGACATCCGAATCCCTTTCTTCTTTAGAAACTGCTCGCATTCTCCCAACTTAAATGGACTTAGTTTAACCTCATATGTTGTACGGCCATATAGTCCACCATGACTGTTTACCAGATTGTCGAGCATCCATGAATTAGCAGAGCCACAGACAACGAGCATCAGATTGTCTCGATGGCACCCCCAAGTATTCCAGAATCCCTCAAAGGCAGTGATGAAACCTGAACGGGGAGTGTCCATCCAGGGAAGTTCATCCAAAAACACGACCTGCCGCTTTCCATTGTCTTTGGCTTCCAACAACTGAGAGAGCATGAAGAATGCCTCCATCCACGATGACGGACATTTGCTTTTCTTCATGCCTTGTATCTGCAGCGAGAAGTAGAAGTGTTTCAACTGGTCTTTCAGGCTATTCTTCTTTCCTTCCTCGTCAACTGGCGAAAGTCCTGCGTGGCGAAAGGTGATTTTACCCTTTAATGCTTCATCAATAAGGAAAGTCTTGCCAACACGCCGACGGCCATATACCGCTACAAACTCTGACTTGTCACTATTGTAGAGTTCGACAAGCTCTTTGATTTCTTTATCTCTGCCAATGATTGAGCTCATAAGAATATCGTTTTAAATTGCTGCAAAGATACAAAATATATCGTTTGCAGCAAAATAAAACGTCTTTATTCTATTCTGTTTAACTTTTTGTAAGACTCGTCTAAGGCTTCTTCTTACACCTGTATGACCAAATAAAAGCTCTTAAATTTGCAAGTTTGTAATATTATAATTACCTTTGCACCGCAAAAAGTGCCAGTGGAAGCCTTTGTCGCTCCACTCACACTATAAAAGCGTTATATGTGGCTTTCACCTTTGTCGTGTTAGCCACTCTTATTATAAAGGTATTAGTGAACGGGAATGAGTAAATGGATAAATGATCGTGCATGGACTGTGTCCATGTATATATGCTATGCCCTTTGTTTTATCATTCTGTGCGTAGCGGGATATAATTTCACAATGAGTATTATTGGTGAAACGTCTTCTATTATGAAGGTAGTCTTGCTTATATGTATTATCTTGTTTGTGGGATTTGGTGTATCTATGGTATTCTCTATCTTCATAACACCCCTGAGCGAGATTTTAAGCCGGTTTCTGTGGTACCTGTTCCGTCTGAAGACGAAAAAGGGCATCTCTCCAGACTGTGATTCTGAGAGAAATGCCCTAAAGGAAGAGTTCGTGCAAAAGTATGTCAGGAAAGATTATAAACAATCACCTATCTATGAGGTATTTGAAAGCCTGTTTGACCAAGAAAAGAGTGGTACGTTTGCTGCTCGTGCATTTAAATGTGCTTTAAGTGCTCCCAATTGGCTTAACAATTATCCTGGATATACAGATGCCCGACGACTATTTCCTCATGAAGATGCCATTAAGGGTACTAAATCCAACTATTCTAATGCAAATAACGAAAAAAATTGTTCAAAGGAAATCATGGAAACAATAAATAAACTCCTTGAAGATAAACTAAAAGAAATGATAGATAAATCAGAGACTCAGCAAAATTAGCCATACTTTTTTATTCAAATATTATTTATTCCGCAAGCCCAAAGTTTGTGGATTTTTTGCGTTTTACCCACTAGTCAGCCACATTTTGGCCAATGTACTTTGATGTACTTCGCTGAACTTCAGTAAACTTCAGTGTACTTTGATGTACTTCGTGTAACACACTGAAAATCAATCGTTTTTATCGTTGTGACATTGAAAGATATTTTCTAATTTTGCATCAGAAAATTTTAATATCACACAATAAAAACAGAATTTCATGGATAAAAAGATCATCTCAATTGAAAAGCTCCTGCAGACTCCTGTCTGTATGATGAGCGGTGAGGAACTCGCGTTCCTATTTAATAACCTTGGTGTTCTTGACAAAGACAAGAAGCCGGAGTCTTCTATGCCATCGCCAGACCGTAAACTGGCTTATGGTATCAAAGGAATTGCTGAGACCTTTGGCTGTAGCATCCCAACTGCCAATCGTATTAAGAAGAGTGGTATAATAGACAAGGCAATCTCGCAGTTGGGACGTAAGATTGTTATCGACGTAGACCTGGCACTTGAATTAGCAGCAGAAAGGAAGGAGGAAGAGCGTAATGATTGACATTGACGAACTGGCTAATCAGATACATGCCGATGTATTTGATGTGGCTAAGACAGGAATTCCTCTGGGTGTGTTTCCGAATGTCTTTCAGAAGATTGCCTTCGAGCTGGTGAACTACGAGAACTTCAATCTGGAGTACACGGTAGCCATTATGCTGTCAGCCTTTGCTACAGCTATTGGCAACACCTATCATGTGAGGATAAAGGGCAAGTGGGTAACCGCTTGCTTCCTCTACATGATATTGGTGGGCAGGCCAGGTCTTGGCAAGACTCCTCCTCTCGGCTTTCTCTATTTCCCTATCCGCGACTATGACCGGCGATTGCTCGAACAAGCACGTAAGGAGTATGAAGCCTATGCCCAGCAACAGGCAGTCAAGAAAGACGGAGATGCGACGGAACCGATAGAGAAGCCACGTCTTATGCAGACGGTTATATCTGATTTCACTCAGGAGGCTATGCTGAGCATACACTATGATAATCCTCGTGGTATTGTTCTGCTGGTAGATGAGGTCGTATCACTATTCAACTCCGTCAAGAGATACAGCACGAAGAGCAATCTGATAGAAGATCTGCTCTCTGCCTATAGCGGACAGCAGTTGAAGGCTGTCCGTAAGTCTGAGGTGTTTCCTATCTGCATTCCTCACCCATGCATCAACTTGATCGGTGGCATCCAGACCAATCTCCTTGATGAGATCTTCCGAAAGGAATATGTAGCCAACGGACTCACAGACCGTTTCCTGTTTGTATTCCCCAAGAACAAGAAGATTCCCAAATGGCAGATTGGCATTGAACAGGAGAAACGGCCTGACACGATGAGCAAGTGGTCTTACTATATTAATAAGGTGTTGAATATTCCTTGTCCGCTGAGTGAGGACGGGATAACACCCCAACCTATAGTATTGGATTTCTCAGAAGAAGCTAGAACCTACTTCTATAATTGGAACAACAGCATCATTGATGAAGTAAATGGTATCGAGGATGACAATGAGGTGGAGAGCCGGAAAGTAAAGCTCAACGGCAATGCTGCACGTCTGGCCTTGATCCTTCAGGTAATGCGATGGGCTGCAGGCGAATGCCAGATGGATTGTATCGACATCACCTCCGTCAAAGGCGCAATTCAGTTGATAGAATACTTTGAGGACTCCTACAAGCGAGTAAATGCTCTCTCAGGGATGGACGAGCCCAATAGGAACCAGGATCGTTGGCTGGCTATGGTCGGTGACACCTTCACTTCATCCGAGGCAGAGCAGGCTGGACAAAGGACTGGCGTTTCACGTCGTACGGTGTTCTCTTCCCTTAAAAGACTATGCGAAACCACACCTCCTGTATTACAGAAGGTAAAACAAGGCGTTTACGAGAAGGTAGTGAAGCGTTGCACAACTGCACTCTGCACTTCTGCACTCTCCGATAGTTCGGAAGATGGCGGTGAAGGGAAAGTGCAAAGTGCAGAAGTGCAAAGTGCAGACAGTGCACAGGAAGGAGGCGAGGATGAGTGATTACAGATTCCATCTGGAGAAATATCGTCCTAACAGCAAGCTTACTTGTCCCCAGTGCAAGAAGCTACGTTGTCTCGTTCACTATGTCGATGATCAGGGTATCATTAAGTTCCCAAACTATGTCGGCAGATGTGACCATGAGAACAGTTGCGGGTACCACTATACTCCCAAAGACTATTTTCATGATAATCCTGACATGAAGCCCAAGGATTGGGACGACGACACTCCTATATATAATAAGGTGGGAACAACGAAAGGGAAAGAAGAGCCCAAGTCCGTTGAACCTTCTTTCATCCCTATGGTATTTGTCTGCAAAAGCCTGTCAGCATACAAGACAAAGAACCCTCTCTACCAATACCTCTGTGGTGTTATCGGCGAAGATGAGGTTAAGCGTATCTTCCGCTTGTATCTTGTAGGAACAGGGAACAAATGGGGAGGATGTACCGTCTTCTGGCAGATAGACGCCAATAGCAATGTGAGGGCAGGCAAACTGATGGGCTATGACAGCAAGACTGGCCATCGGATAAAGGAACCGAAGAGTCTGGTGACATGGGCACATGCTGAATTAAAACTGGCAGACTTCCACTTAGTGCAATGCCTGTTTGGTGAACACCTTCTGCGTGAAAAACCTACTGCCACTGTCGGTTTGGTAGAGAGTGAGAAGACTGCTCTCGTTATGACACATTTCATGCCCGACCTGCTATGGCTGGCTACAGGAGGAAAGGATGGGTGCTTTAACGAGAATGCCGTTCAAGTACTGAAAGGAAGAACCGTTATCCTTATACCTGACCTTGGTGGGTGGGAGAAATGGCAGAAAAAATCTCAGATGTTGAAGCCTATTTGCAAACGTGTAATAATGTCTGACGTGATTGAGAAAATAGCTACGGATGAACAACGTGAACAGGGTCTTGATGTGACTGACTTCTTCCTGATGAAGCCAACGGCTCATGAAATCCTGGCAGACATGATAAGACGAAATCCTGCCGTTGGACTATTGGTGGAGAAACTTGATTTGGAGGTCTGTAATGATGAGGAACCTCAGGATGGTGTGCCGTAACGTGCGTGCAGGGAGATGAAGGGCTTGCCCTTGATATAGCCCACTATAACTACGAGCTTCGCTTTCGTAGTTGTGGGCTCTTCCGAGGGACTCAGGGCTTTGCCCTAAGAACCCACCAAGGGCTGCTTGCCCTATGGAACCTCGCAAGGGGGTGACCCTCCCCCTTGACCGCCCCGCTCAGTGGCATCTGCCCCTAAGAACCCTGAGCAGGAAGTGACTCTCTCCCTGCACCCACCAATCAGGGTTAACACCCCGATACCCCAATGGATGAAATACAGAAACTACAAATTTCTGAATTACAGTAAAACAGTAATTACATAAATTCATATTTTCATAAAAACATAAAAACGTAATTTGATATGAGTACAACAGCAAAAGCATCCGACCACGTAAAGCCCTGCAACATCGAGCAGAGTGAACGTCATAACAGGCGGGACGCTGATTATATCGCCTCGCTGAACCCACGCACTTTGTATGTGCGTACCGAACTGAGTCATAACAATGAATCGTATGTGGAACCCGACTTGAAGGGTGTCACCCTCCAGCAGCACTATGATGCCATCAAAGTCATGGTAAAGCAGAAGACTGGCCGAGCCATGCAGGAGAAGAAGGTCACCGTCATTGGCAAGAATGGTAAGCCAAAAGAGCGTAACGGCAGCAGCCCCATCCGCGAGAGTGTTGTCAACATCAAGCCCGATACCACAATGGCCCATCTCCTGAAGTACACAGACAAAGTACATAAGAGGTGGGGCGTAAGAGCCATCCAGATACATATCCACAAAGATGAGGGTCACTATACCAACCCTGATGATCCGTCAACCTGGCAACCCAATCTTCATGCACACATCATCTGGGACTGGATGAACCACGAAACGGGGAAGTCCTTCAAGCTCGGCAAGAAAGATATGGAAGAGCTACAGGATATGGCAGCTGAGACTTTGGAGATGGAACGTGGCAAACGAAAGTCTGAGACAGGAGCCGAGCATCTGGAGCGTAACGACTACATCATCCAAAAACAGGAGGAAGAGAAAAAGAATAACCAGGTTGAGATTGAGAAACAGAAGAAAGAAATAGCGAACATGGCTCAGGCTTCCATATTAGACAAGTTGCTCCATTCTGGCCTTAGCCCAGCCGTAAGGAAAGCAATTGAAGAAGAGAAAACTATCCACAAAGAAGAACTCCGCCAAGCAACAACCGCTGTTGATGAGAATGGCTATCCCTATGTTTGGACAAGCGGTAACAAGAAAGACCAGCCTGTCACATGGGAGGAATTGGCAAAGGTTCGTGAAAAGGAGAAAAAGAAGGCAGAGATTCAAGCCAAAGAGGACAAGGATGCTGCTCTTGCTAAGGCTAAGGCAGACAAGGAAGCAGCAGTTGCCAAAGCAAAAGCCGAAGCAAAGGCTGAGCATGATGCAGAGATAGCCGAGATGAAAAAGGTACATGCCGGTCTTATTGACAAAGAGCGATATGCTACCAATGAGAAGGGGAACACCATCTATTGGTCTGGCGGTTCCAAGGATGGGCAAAAAGTGACTAAGGACGAAAGAATCAAGTGGTTAGGCGACCAGTTGAAAGAATCCGAGGAAGCCAATAACGCTTTGTGTGAAAGATTGAAAGATTTAAGAGAACTCATATTTGCTGCATGCAGCCTGAATTTCAAAAAGGTAGTCCAGATTATCGTTGACCAGTGGAAGGCAGGTTTAAGGCAGTTTACCAAGGACTTGAAGGATTTCTTGCTAAAGGCGATGAGTGTTGAGAAAACAACAGAAGGTCGTAAGACATACGTCAATGATGCATTTGACTTTGCGAAAATGCTGGCTAAGACTGATCCAGATTTGGAACTTGATGACAAAGCCTTGAAGCCTCTACAAGATGATGCTAATCGTATCGCTGATGGAACCTGGGAGTCATACCATCAGAAGCGTGACCAGCTCTTTGACGATGCCGTCAATGCTCTGGTAGAAATGGGCAACTGTCAAAATCAACGCCATCTAAACCAAAAACAGGCAAATATCATTGAAGCATTCCTCGCCTTTGATGGTGGTGACAGGATACAACTATGTGAGGAAATCTGGAATGTCGCCAGTCCCAAGGTTAATTATTATTGGCGTGACGGAACCTTTGATGCACTTGAAGAACTACGAACAAGGGAACTAAATCATCGTACCTATGGCAATGGCCGTGGGCTATGATTGAATAAGAAACTCCTGCTACCAGTCATCATGACTGGCGCAGGAGTCGTTATCTTATTTCGAAGAATCTTTCAGACTATCTTAGGGATATAGCCGCCCTCGCCATACCACAAAGGGAAGTAATTAGGCGTTTCGCCAGCCAGTTGGTAGGTAATGTCGGGTTCTCCATAATCCTTACTGTTTTTTTGAAAGTTTGACATAAAGTGAATGGGTCACGAATTGTTATTTGAGTTTATTTTGTTCTCATAATGCTTGGGATTACTTTTCTATCTCTTATGAAAGAGCTGTGTTTTCATTTGCGGGCTCTTAGCATGCAGTACACGCCGAGGATGATAAACGGGATGGAGAGTATCTGACCCATATCGATGGGTAGCGATGCCTCGAAGGCTTCTTGTATCTCCTTGGTGTACTCGATGAGGAAACGGAAGGTGAAGATATACGTCAGACAGAAGCCGAAATACCAGCCGGTACCTATCTTCTCTGGCATCCGTTTGTGTAGTGTCCACATGATGAAGAAGAGCACGGCATAGGCTAAGGCTTCATACAGCTGGCCAGGATGACGAGGTACGGCATCGACCTTCTCGAAGATAAACGCCCAGGGAACATCCGTAATCTTGCCGATAATCTCGGAGTTCATCAGGTTGCCCAGACGAATGAAACAGGCTGTCGTCCCTGTGGCGATAGCTATGTTGTCCAACACGCGCCAGATGCTGAGTTTGGTTTTGCGGACATAGAACCACAGGGCAACGATAAGGCCGAAGGTACCTCCGTGTGAGGCGAGGCCTTGATAGCCTACATATTTCCATCCGTCATTTATCAGGAAGCGGATGGGTAGGAACATCTCCACAAAACCTTTTCCTGAGGTCAGAAAATGGTCGGGTTCATAGAAAAGGCAGTGTCCCAGTCGGGCACCAATCAGGATACCGAAGAAACAGTAGATGTAGAGTGGGGCGAAGAGCTCGTCCTTGATCTTCTGCTCCTTATACAGGCGTTTCACCACGAGAAAGGCCAGCGCGATTCCGATGGCCCACATCAGCCCGTACCATCGCACCGACAGCGGACCCAGTCTGAATGCCACGAGGTCTGGATTCCAGACGATATATAGCAATTGATTCATAGAATAAAACTCAGCAGTTTAAAATTGTTGTATTTAACAGAAAAAACAGCTTTCTCATCGGGACAAATTACTACCTATAATGTTTATCAATTGAAGATTCATGAATTTCTCTCTATAAATATCATTCTTTGGGAGGGCTATCTTTGGCAAATTACTCCTGCTTTCCTCCTTATTCGTGACATTTGCCTTTAAAAGAAACAGTTTGTCCAAAGGACAGTTTATTGTATCGGACTTGTCTGTTCTTTCTTGACAAAGTGAATCCTTTGGAATAGAGCAACTATCTTTAGGCGTTTGCGCCTGCCCCGCCATTGCGACGAGGGCGAGCAGGATAGTGATGATGGCTTGTTTGTTCATTATTCCTTATATTACCGTTTGAAGTCTTACCGCTTCTTTATCCAAGTGACGATGATTTCAAGGGCTTCTGGTGCAAAGGTTTCTTCGATGTCCTTATACTCTGACGGATTGCCTGTATTGCAGTGCTGGAACATGTGGTTGAGTCCCTCCATAGCTTTGATTTCTTTCTGCCCTGCAAGCCCATTCTGGAGTGCGTTCAGGTTTTCTTCGCTGTTCACTTGGCGGTCTTTTGTTCCGTTCAGTGCCAGCACGGGGCAGGTTATCTTTCCCAAGCGGTCAGTCAGGTCCAGTCCGAGGAAATAGCGCATATAGGGTGTGCTACTCTGTGCCTTTGCTATCTGGAGGTTCTGCTCCAGTTCTGCGGGCAGACCATGGTTCGTCGGTTCAGGATTTCCGCCTGCTTTCAGTTCGTCGAACAGGCTTTCAAGTGCTGTGCAATAGCGGTCTGTAACGTCCTGCGAATACCCTGCCTGCTGTAGCGTCCATCGGTTTTGGTCCAACAGTGTTTTCTCAAACGAAACGACACCTCCTGCCAGACTTACCACGAAGTCTACTTTGCCCTCGGCTGCCAGCATCAGTCCGATGGTGCCACCTTCGCTATGCCCAAGGATGCCCACTCGCTTGAACTGCTTGCGCAAGAGTTCTACCCCTGCCAGCGCATCGTTTTTGAGGTCTTCGGTGGTGACATTCACCAGGTCGCCCGTTGATCCTCCGAAGCCGCGGTCGTCATAGCGGAGCGTGGCGATGCCCTGTCGTGCCAGTGCGTCGGCAATCACGGCAAACGGCTTGTGCTCAAAGATTTCCTCGTCTCTGTTTTGCAGCCCGCTGCCTGTCACCATCAATAGTACAGGGGTGTTCTGCGTGTGGTTCTCTGGCAGTACCAGCGTCCCTTTCAGCACAGCACTTCCATTGCTGAAACTCACCTCCTGCGTCTGATAGGGATAGGGGCCGACGGGTGTCTGCGGACGATTGCGCTTCACCGTGCCTGGCTTCAGCGTCAGCGGAAACGACTGCCCGTGCTGTTTGAACGTTCCCATGATGGACTCGCCCATATTGACGCCTTCGTAACTGGCATTGATGGAGGCGATCGTCACCTTAATGCCAGTAGCAGTGTGTTCCAATTTGGCAGGAACGCCCTTGATGCCCTGGTCTGGCGAGTCCAGCGTGCAGTTCACGCTGTCAAGATGGAACACCAGCGCCAGTTCGGTTCCGTAAACATTCAGTTTTCCTGTCCAGGCACCTTTTGTGTCGCCACTTTGTGCTTTAGCAACGATAGATGCGAAGCACAGCAATAAGAAAATCAGTTTCTTCATTTTTGTTTCTATTTGTATTTGTTTGCATTTTGTATATTTGACACAGATGATTGTCTATTTACTACATACGAGTGCGTTAAACTTTCCTAATCGCGACTGCAGCGAGCAGTGCGGTGATGATGGTTTGCTTGTTCATTTCAATGATTATTCAATCTTTTTCTGCGAGACGATGCGGATAAGTTCGTACCTGACGTTTCCTGAATCCTGCGGAGGATTGGCGAGCGTGGTTTTCTTCACCAGCAGTTCGTACTCGTTGCCACGCTCGTAGGTGAAGCCCGTGATTTCCATGAAACTGACACACTCCCAATTGGCTGCACCATTCTCCTTAATCAGCATACCTTCAACATAATTGTTGTCTGGAATATTCTGATAAGTTCCAGTTTCTGCTGACACATAGAGCGTTACCTGTTCCACTTTGTCTTCGTTGTCATCGTCGCTGCTGCAAGAGGCGAGGGAGAAGGCAGCAAGCATCACAAAGGTGATTCTCCAGAGTTTCATTGTTTTCATTTTGCTAAGAGTTTTAATTATTTGAACTATTTCGTGTGGCAAAGTTACAGAAAGTCCCACGAAAAAGCCCCCGACATGACCGAAAATCGGATGCCGGGGGTGAAACTCTGAAACTAGTTTCAGTGAATTTTTGTAAAAATGCTATTTTTGTGCTCCGAAAGAGATGTTTTTGCGAATTTTGGAGAGCATCTGCGGGGTGATGCAGAGGAACGAGGCGAGGTCTTGCAAGGCAAGATGCTCAACAATACCGGGACAGCGTTGCAGCAGCAACTCATAGCGCTCGCGGGCTGTGGCGCGGTGGAGGTCGAGGTAGCAGGCGCGGGCCTGACTGAGTAGATGCTCAGCTATGACACTGCGCAACTCCATCTTTTCAGCGTCTTGACGGAAAAAGTCCATCAGCTGCTCGCCGCTCACACGGAGCAAGCGGCTGGGCATCATCGCCTTGATCGTAGTCTGCGATGGACGACCGTCGAGGCAGGCGGGATAGTCGCCAGCAAACTCGCCCTCGAACGAGAACCATGTGATATGCTCCCTATCGTCGCTGATGCCATACGTTACATACTTGAAGCACCCCTCGGTGACGAAGCCGAACCATCGTGCGGGGTCGCCCTCGCGCTCCAGCTGGTCGCCCTTGCGGTAAGTCACCTCCTTGCCCTCGCGCTCGCAAAACTCGCGCAGCGCCTCAATGTCAATACTGTTTTTCCCGAATTTCTGTTCCATCGTCAGTGAATTTGCTGGCAAAGGTACGATTTTTTGTTTAAAATGTGCTATGATACCCTATAAAATGCTTTTTAAAGTATCTCTGAATGTCATGATTTTATATGAGCTGATACTTAAAAAAACGTAAATAGATAACCAAAATTTGTTCAGATGGAAAAGAAAAAGGAGTTGCGATTTCTCGTAACTCCTTGATTTCTAAGGCGCTTCAGGATGGGCTTGAACCAACGACCCCCTGATTAACAGTCAGGTGCTCTAACCAACTGAGCTACTGAAGCAAGATGCGCTCGTTTTCTCGATTGCGGGTGCAAAGGTAAGGAGTTTTTTCGAATTGAGCAAACTTTTTGGTGAAAAATTTCATGATAAGCGTATTTTTTTGTACTTTTGATTAAAATCGAAGGTACTCCCGTTCGAAAAAGCTCAATTATTTTGGCTTTTTACTCACTTATTCGTACCTTTGTCGCGTAAAAAGAAGAAAATAAGTTTATGAAGAAGACTTTTATAGTGATAATGCTGTGTATGGCGACCGTAATGGGCGCCTGGGCACAGGAGAGTAAGAATCACAATCTGGAGGTGGCGAAGAACCTGGATATCTTCAATGCCCTTTATAAGAATCTGGACCTGATGTATGTCGATACCCTCGATGCCAATAAGGTGGTGAGGGTAGGTATCGATGCCATGTTGCAGTCGCTGGACCCTTATACGGAGTATTATCCTGAGGAGAAGCAGAAGGAGTTGAAGCAGATGCTGACGGGTAAATATGCCGGTATCGGAGCGCTGGTGCGCTATCATCAGAAGTTGAAGAGGGTAGTCATTGAGGAACCGTATGAGGGGATGCCGTCGTCGGAGGTAGGCCTGAAGAAGGGTGATATCATTCTGCAGATTGACGATACGGTGATGACGGACAAGAACGTCAGCTATGTCAGCAGCCACCTGCGTGGTGAGCCTGGCACAACGTTCATGCTGAAGATTTTGCGTCCTACGACGGGCAAGAAGATGGACTTCAAGATTACGCGTCGCAGCATTAAGATGCCAGAGATTACCTATTATGGTATGCGTTCCAATAATATCGGCTATATCAGTTTGAACACGTTTACGGGCGAACCCTCCAAGGCGATGCGTCGTGCTTTCCTTGATTTGAAGAAACAAGGTGCTGAGAAGTTGGTGCTCGACCTGCGTGGCAATGGTGGCGGTTCGCTGGCAGAGTGTGTGGACATCCTGAATATGTGGATACCGAAGGGCGTGAAGATAGTGGAAACGAAGGGCAAGATGAAGCGTGCCGGTTCGGAATATAAGACCCGCCTGGAACCTATTGACACCGTGATGCCGCTGGTGGTGCTGGTGAATGGTGAGACTGCCTCGGCCTCAGAGATTACCTCTGGTGCCTTGCAGGACTTGAAACGTGGCGTCGTCATCGGTACGAAGACCTATGGCAAGGGACTGGTGCAGATTCCTAACGTGGACCTGCCCTATAACGCCAATCTGAAGCTGACCACCTCGCGCTACTACCTGCCCAGTGGTCGTGGCATCAAGATGAAGGAGGGCATCACGCCTGACTTGGTGGTGAAGCCCGACACGATGGCTAATATCACACTATATCTGGACCGTCTGGACTCTACGGAGGTGATGTTCGACTATGTGGTGGACTATATCTCCAAGCATCCCACGTTGGTGCCTGCTGTCAACTTCCATCTGACGGATGCCGACTATCAGGACTTCAAACAGCGAGTCGTCAAGGCTGGCTTTACCTATGACCAGGTCAGCAAGAAACAGTTTGAGGAACTGGTTAAGACCGCCAAGTTTGAGGGTTACTATGATGATGCCAGCGCTGAGTTTGAGGCGTTGAAGGCTAAGATAGACCATCACGACCTGGGTCGCGACCTCGATGCACATCGTGAAGAGATTCAGCAGATGATAGAACAGGACATCGTATCGGCATATTATTTCCAGGCTGGTCAGATGCAGGTAGGGCTGAGAACTGACAAGACACTCCGTGAGGCAGAGCGTATTTTGACCACGGAGGGTGAGTATGTGAAGCTCTTAGGACATGCACAAAAAGCGGCAAGTGAGCAATCTGTCGATGAAAACACCTCGAATAGCGTTAAATAATTCAAAAATGGGGAAATTTCCCTGCTTTTATTTGCAAATGTCAGAAAATTGTTTGTACCTTTGCAGTGCACACAACTAGTAATTTTAATCTATATTTATCATTTTCCTCGGAGGGAAGCTGTCTGTGAAGATTGCTTCCCTGTTTTTTCGTTGTGTGCCTAATCCTTCATGAGCAGTTCGCTCAACTCACGCATGCCAGCCGATGCACCTTTCTGAATCTGGGTGATGTTACGACTGCCCGCACTGATGGGGTTGGGGTCAATGATATAGACGGGAACACCAGGACGAACGTAGTGGATGAGTCCTGCTGCAGGATAGACAGCCAGCGAGGTGCCGATGATGATGAAGATGTCGGCCTCCTGACATTCTTCTGCGGCAACAGTAATCATGGGCACGGCCTCGCCAAAGAATACGATGAACGGACGCAGCAAAGAACCGTCACCAGCCTTGGTGCCTGGCTCAACCTCACAGTTCTCTGGCGTCAGCAGTTGCTGATAGCGAGGGTCGTCAGGATCGTTGCTTGAACAAACCTTCATCAGTTCGCCATGCAGATGGATGACCTTCGACGAGCCAGCCTGCTCGTGCAGGTTATCAACATTCTGCGTCACCACCGTTACGTCATACTTCTTCTCTAACTCGGCAACCAGCTGGTGGCCCTCGTTAGGTTTGACACCCCAGCATTTCTTGCGTAGCATGTTGTAGAAGTTAGTCACTAGGGTAGGGTCGTTAAGCCAGCCCTCATGGGTGGCAACCTGCTGTACGGGATACTCTTCCCACAAACCGTCGGCATCGCGGAAAGTCTTCAAACCGCTCTCCACAGACATGCCTGCACCTGTTAATACGACAATCTTTTTCATAAGCTAAGTATTAAGAATGCACAAAAATAGTAATTTTTCACGAAATAACGCACGAAAATCATGGAATATTTGTAACTTTGCAGCCGTTTTTATAATAATAAGGTATAAACAGACATGGATAAAGTAAGTTATGCATTAGGTATTGGCATTGGTCACCAGTTGGCAAACATGGGTGGTCAGGAACTGAATATCGACGATTTTGCACAGGCTGTCAAGGATGTTCTTGGTGGCAAGGAATTGAAAATAAAGAGTAGCGAGGCTCAGATGATTGTGCAGGAGTTTTTTGCCGAGCAGGAGCAGAAGATTCAGCAGCAGCGTCAGGAAGCAGGCAAGGCTCACAAAGAGGCTGGCGAGAAGTATCTGGCTGAGAATGCCAAGAAAGATGGCATCATTACCCTCCCCAGTGGTCTGCAGTATCAGGTGCTGAAGGAAGGCAATGGCAAGAAGCCCAGTGCCAAAGACTCTGTCAAGTGCCATTATGAAGGATTCCTCATTGATGGTACCGTCTTCGACAGTAGTGTGCAGCGTGGCGAACCCGCCGTCTTTGGACTGCAGCAGGTTATTGCTGGTTGGACGGAAGGTCTGCAGCTGATGCAGGAGGGTGCGAAGTATCGTTTCTTCATCCCTTATCGCTTGGCATACGGCGAAGGTGGTGCAGGCGGTTCTATTCCTCCCTATGCTGCTCTCATCTTCGACGTGGAGCTCATCCAGGTGATGTAATGAAGATGAAAGATTAAAAATGAAAAATTAAAATTTTAAGATTAATAAATTACAGAAATGAAAAAGTTTACTTTTGCTGCTATTGCAGCAGTTGCAGCCATCATGATTTCTTCATGTGGCAACGGCACTCCTAAGGCTAACCTGAAGAGTGACATCGACACAGTCAGCTATGCTATCGGTATGGCTCAGACTCAGGGTTTGAAGGATTATCTCGTAGGTCGTCTGGGCGTTGATACCGCCTACATCGACGAGTTTATCAAAGGTCTGAATGAAGGCGCCAACGCTGGTGACGACAAGAAGAAGGCCGCTTACTTTGCTGGTGTCCAGATTGGTCAGCAGATTTCTGGTCAGATGGTTAAGGGCATCAACCACGAGCTGTTTGGTGATGACTCTACCAAGACTATCTCTCTGAAGAACTTCATGGCAGGTTTCGTTGCCGGTACTACTGGCAAGGGCGGTCTGATGACTGTTGACTCTGCTTCTGTTGTTGCTCAGAACATGATGCGTAGCATCAAGGCTAAGGTTCTGGAGAAGGAGTTTGGTGCTAACAAGAAGGCTGGTGAGGACTTCCTGAAGGAGAATGCCAAGAAGGAAGGTATTGTTACCCTGCCCAGCGGTGTTCAGTACAAGGTCTTGGTTGAGGGTAAGGGCGCTATTCCCGCTGATACCTCTCGCGTGAAGGTTAACTACGAGGGTCGTACTCTCGATGGTAAGGTCTTCGATAGCAGTTACAAGCGTGGTCAGGCTACCGACTTCCGTGCAAACCAGGTGATTAAGGGTTGGACAGACGCGCTGACTCACATGCCTGCTGGTTCTACTTGGGAGATTTATGTTCCTCAGGAGCTGGCTTACGGCGAGCGTCAGCAGGGTGCTGATATCAAGCCTTTCTCTATGCTTATCTTCAAGATTGAACTGCTGGAAGTAGATCCTAAGAAGTAATGAAAAAACTATTCATAGTGGCACTCGCTCTCGTAGCGGGTGCCTCTTTGTCTACTATCCAGGCAGGCAAAAAGGACAAAAAGGCGCCGAAACCCAGTGTCCAACTGGTTACTGGTAGCGATTCGCTGAGCTATACTGCCGGCTATGTGTTGGCCGACATCGTTCGTGAACGTTTTCTGGCTGGTCTGGCTAAGGAAGTAGAGGGTTCTGCCGACACTCTGCAGTTGCGTCTGGCCTATCAGGGCTTGTTTGATGCCCTGAATGGTGATACCGTATTGTTTAAGACCCAGCCCGCTGAGAAATTTCTGAGCGAGCGTGTGTCAGCAGTCCGTAAGGCTAAGGAAGAGAAGCTGAAGAAGGCAGGTAAAGACTTCCTGGCTGAGAATGCCAAGAAGGAAGGTGTCGTTACGTTGCCCAGCGGCTTGCAGTACAAGGTGCTGAAACAGGGCAATGGTGCTGTTGCCAAGGTTAATGACAAGGTGACGGTGCTCTACGAAGGTCGTCTCATCGATGGTAAGGTCTTCGACTCTACCGAGAAACATGGCGGTGAGCCTGCAACTTTCTCCCCTAGCCAGGTCATCAAAGGTTGGACGGAGGCGCTGTGCATGATGCCTGTTGGTTCTAAGTGGCAGTTGTATATCCCTCAGGAGCTGGCCTATGGTGCTCGTGGTGCTGGTAGCGATATTCCTGCCTATAGCACGCTGGTCTTCGACGTAGAAGTCCTTTCTATTGAAGAAGATAAGAAAGAAGAAAAGAAATAAGACATGCAAGAAACAAGACAAAACAAGATAGCCCGTCTGCTCCAGAAAGAACTCTCACTGATTTTTCAGGAGCAGACGCGTGCCATGCATGGTGTGATGGTCAGTGTGACACGTACGAAGATATCGCCCGACCTGAGCATCTGTACGGCCTATCTGAGCATCTTCCCCTCTGAGCGTGGTGAAGAGCTCCTGCAGAACATTACCCGTAATGAGAAGCAGATACGCTATGAACTGGGCACGCGCATCCGTCATCAGATGCGTATCGTCCCTGAGCTCCGCTTCTTCATCGACGACAGTCTGGACTATATTGAGCGTATTGATAAGCTCTTAAAACCCACCCCCAACCCCTCCCATACAGGAGGGGAGTCTGAATAGTTCTTCCGAATTTTTCGATATGGGGTTGTTGAGTGTGTTGACTAATTTTATCCCCCTCCCGTTTGGGAGGGGAAAGGGGTGGGTGTCATTTTACATCGCACGGCGCTATCTCTTTTCCAAGAAGTCGACGAACGCCATTAACATCATCAGCGGCATCTCTGTGGTAGGTGTCGCCGTTGCTGCTATGGCACTGGTCGTCACGCTGTCGGTGTTCAACGGATTCCACGACCTGGTGGCGTCATTCTTCACACAGATGGACCCACAGCTGAAGGTGACTCCCCTGAAGGGTAAGACAGCTTCTGCTACTGACCCCATCCTGACACAGATTCGTCAGTTGCCAGAGGTAGAGGTGGCTACTGAGTGCTTGGAGGATCAGGCGCTGGCCGTCTATGGCAATCGTCAGATGATGGTCAAGATCAAGGGCGTGGAAGACAATTTCGACTCGCTGACGCATATCCGTGAGGTGTTGGAAGGCGATGGTGAGTTCGAGCTGCATGCTGCAGACATGCATTATGGTATTCCTGGCCTGGGCATTGCCTATCAGTTAGGTTTAGGCTACACCTATCCAGAGCCGCTGAAAATCTATGCACCTCGCCGTGAGGGACAGCTGAATATGGCCAATCCTACTGAAGGCTTTGTGGAGGATGACCTCTATTCTCCTGGCGTCATCTTCTGCATCAAGCAGTCGAAGTATGACAAACAGTATATCCTGACGTCTCTGGCCTTTGCGCGTAATATCTTTGACCAACCCAACCGTCTGACGTCCTTGGAACTGCGCTTGCGACCAGGTAGTGACTTTGAGGCGGTAAAAGAGCGGATGGTGCAATTGGCTGACGGTCATTTCCTAGTTCAAGACCGCTATGAACAGCAGGACGACACCTTCCGCATTATGAAGGTGGAGAAGCTGATGGCGTATATCTTCCTGACATTCATCCTCGTCATTGCCTGTTTTAATATCATCGGTTCGTTGTCGATGCTGATTATCGACAAGCGTAACGATGTAGTTACCCTGCGCAATCTGGGCGCCAATGACCAACAGATTACGCGTATCTTCCTCTTTGAAGGCCGCATGATATCCTTGATGGGTGCTGTTATCGGCATCCTGTTAGGACTCCTCCTGTGCTGGCTGCAACAACAGTACGGCTTGGTACGCTTGGGCGACAGCGAAGGCAACTTTGTCATCGATGCCTATCCCGTGAGTGTGCATCCCTGGGATGTCGTCCTCGTCTTCCTCACGGTCATTGCCGTAGGATTCCTCAGCGTGTGGTATCCCGTACGCTATTTCTCTAAGCGACTTTTATCCTAACGTGACATTCTCTACCTCGATGTCTTCATGGAGGAAGAGTTTGGCTTGTTCCTTGAATTTCTCAGGATTCTCGGTAGTCAGATAACGGGTCTGACCATTCTTTGTGCAACGCTGTTCCATATCGGGGTGGCGCTGGAAATAGCTTTGTAGCGAACTCGCTACATATTCTCCCTGTGCGATAATGCGGACACCACGGGGAATGTATTTGTGGATTTTAGGTAGTAGGAGGGGGTAGTGCGTACAGCCCAGAATGACGGTGTCTATCTGTGGGTCAAGGCGCATCAACTGGTCGATGCGCTTCTTGACGAAGTAGTCGGCACCAGGAGAGTCTGCCTCGTTGTATTCTACCAAAGGTACCCAGAACGGACAGGCGACACCGCTGACCTGTATGTCGGGGTAGAGCTTATGAATCTCCAGATTATACGATTCACTCTTGATGGTTCCCTCAGTGGCAAAGATGCCGACGTGACGGTTGTGGGTCAGGGAACCGATGACCTCTGCCGTAGGACGAATGACGCCCAAGACTCGACGGTTGGGGTCGAGCTTGGGCAGGTCATTTTGTTGTATCGAGCGTAATGCTTTTGCTGAGGCTGTGTTACAACCCAGAATGACGAGGTGACACCCCATCTCAAAGAGTTTTATTACAGCTTGGCGCGTGAACTCATAGACCACCTCGAACGAGCGAGTGCCGTAAGGCGTGCGGGCATTATCGCCTAAGTACAAGTAGTCATACTCAGGAAGCAGCTGTCGGATGCCGTGTAGAATCGTTAGTCCGCCATATCCGCTGTCGAAGATGCCGATGGGCCCTGGCTCATTTTTCATCTCTCATCTTTCATTTTCCATCTCTTTGCAGCAGTCCTTTAACTGCTGCAGAGACGTCTTCCCCCATGGCAGGGTTCAGCCAGAGGGTAGCCTTCTCGTCAGTATTCACGATGAAGGCGTAGCCACGTTCACGACCAATGGCGTCAAGCACTTCTGCCAGACGTACACGGATGGGAGCCATTGCTTCCTCCTCGGCCTGGCTCAGCAGACGCTGGCTCTCCTTCTTGAAGGCGATGTTCTTGTCGAGCATCTCCTGAAGTTCGCTCTGTCGCTTCTGCAGAATCGTCTTCGGGTAGCTCTTCTGGCCGTCGAGGAACTCTTCGTACTTCTTGTTGAAGTCGTCCTCTACGCGCTTCTGCTCAGCCTCATACTTCTGGCGCAGCTCAGCCATACTGTTCTGCATGGCAGCATACTCCGGCATGGCTTGCATGACGGCGTTGTAGCTCAGATAACCGAACTTCAGCTCGCTCTGTGCCAGTGCGGGCATGGTAGCCAGCAGAAGGAAGAAAAGGATGAGTTTCTTCATAACAGATTAGATGCCGAGTTTCTTCTTGACTTCTGCAGTAACGTCGGTAGAGAGAGTGGTAGAGATATAGGGTACACCACTACCCATATCCATGATATAGATGTAGTTGCCAGCCTGACCTACTGCCTTGATAGCGTCCAGCACCTTGGTAGTGATGGCGTTCATCTTCTCCTGCTGAGCCTGAGCCAGTGCCTGCTGGTTGTCCTGATAGCTCTGCTGGATCTTCTGCTGCATCTCAGCAAGCTCCTTCTCGCGGCGCTCCTTGATATTAGCGGGCAGAGTAGCCTGCTCTTTCTCATAAGCGTCACCCTTCTTCTGCAGTTCTTCGTACATGCTCTTCAGGTCAGCCTCATACTGCTTGGTAAGTGCCTCAATCTCGGTACGTGCCTTGGAGAACTCTGGCATAGCCTGGATAATCTCCTGAGAGTTGACGTGTCCGAACTTCTGTTGTGCGTTAGCGGTGGTGAAACCACAGAGTGCGCAAATAGCGCAGATAATCAATTTCTTCATAGTTGTTTTCTAATATTAATTTTTCATTTTTAATTTTTCATCTTAATTGGAGTAGCCAAGCTTCGAGAGCACCTCGTTGGAGATGTCCACTTTCGGAGAACCGAAGATAATGCCACTATCGCTGGCGCGATCCAGGATGAGCTGGTAGCCACGCAGGTCGGCAATGTCCTTGACTGCATTGTAGACCTCTTCCTGAATGGGCGACATCAGTGCGGTACGCTTTTTGAAGAGCTCACCCTCTGGACCGAAGTATTTCTTCTTCAGGTCAGCGGCCTCTTTCTCCTTAGCAACGATGGCATCCTGCTTGGCTTTCTTCTGTTCCTGTGACAGGAATACTACCTCATTCTGGTAGTTCTTATACAGCGTCTGCGCCTCTATCTGGATAGCCTCTACTTCAGCCTGCCATTTCTTCGAGATTTGGTTCAGCTGCTCGTTGGCACGTTCGTAGGCAGGGATGTTCTTGAAGATATAATCCATATCAACGAGTGCAAACTTCTGGGCGTGCATCGACAATGCCGATACCCACATTAAACATATTACTAATAACTTTTTCATCTTTGTCTCTTTTTAGGGTTATATCTCTTAGACGTGGAAACTTTCCAAAGGTTTCAAGTTTTTACAACTCTTAACTCTTAACTCTTCACTCTTAACTCTTAACTCTTCACTAGGCCGCAGGCCGCTTAAAACTCCTGTCCCAAGATGAAGTGGAACTGAGCTCCACCGATCTTGCTTGAGGTTGCATAGGGCTTGTCGAAACCGTAGGCCCAGTCGATACCCATCAGACCGACCATCGGCAAGAAGATGCGCACACCGACACCGGCAGAGCGCTTGATATCGAAGGGATTGAAGTTGCGGGTCTCGTTCCATGCGTTACCACCCTCCAGGAAGCCCAGACCATAGATGGTCGTGTTACCCAATAGGATAGGATAGCGCAACTCCAGTGTGAAGCGGTCGTAGGCATAGCCCTCAGCACGATATGGTGTCAATGCACCGTTCTCATAACCACGTAGACCGATGGTCTCCTCAGCATAGCTGGAGCTGTAGCCGCTCATACCGTCACCACCGACGTAGAAGGTCTCGAACGGTGACTTGTTATATTTGTTATACGAACCCAAGATACCCAGTTCTACGCGGGTCATCAGTACCAGACACTTCTGACCTTCCGTCAGGGCGGTGAAGGTTCTGGTCTTGAACTTCCACTTGTGGTATTCTATCCAGCGGTATTTCTCCTGTAGTTCTGCATTATACTGGTCGACATTCTTTGCGTAGGTCTCTGCTGTAGCCAGATTCTTGTAGTCCTTGCTATTGAAGAGTGACCAGGGTGGCGTCAGTGTTACCTGCATCATGAATTCTGAACCACGACGTGGGAACAGTTGGTTGTCCGTAGAGGTACGTGACAGCGTGATGCCGAGGTTGATATTGTTACAGTTACCGTTAGAAATCAGGAAGTAGCTCCAGTCACGCAGCATATAGCGGGTGTAAGACAGCTGTGTTGACAACTGGAAGTAGTCATCGGGCCAGCGCAGACGCTTACCCCAGCCAAGGCTTACACCGAACAACTTGATGTACTTGTCCTCATCCATCATGGATGTGTAGTCGTAGTAACCAGAGTTATATGAACCGTAACCACCATAGTAGTTATAGTAGTTGTTCATCCATGCCGAGTTACGATAGGTGCTGGAGATATCACTCTGCTTAGAATAGAAGGCGTTGATGCTCAGTGCGTTAGGACGCTTGCCACCAAACCACCCCGTAGAGTAGCCTGCTGATACCGAACTGTAGTAGCTACCGTTTGACTGGAATGACAACGATACCTGCTCACCGTCACCGATAGGCATAATACCGCGGTGCATCTTGTTCTTACCGAAAAGGTTACGCATGGAGAAGTTGTTCAACTTGACACCGATACGTCCGATGACACCTGTCTGTCCCCAACCTAATGAGAATTCCAGCTGGTCGTTGGATTTCTGCTCCAGTTCCCAGTTGATATCTACTGAACCGTCGTCGTAGTTGGGCTTGATGTCGGGATTCACCTTCTCTGGGTCGAAGAAACCTGTTGAGGCAATCTCTCGTGCAGAACGCTGGATGGCATCCTTGGAGAACAGGTCACCAGGCTTGGTGCGCAACTCACGACGTACAACCTCCTCGTAGAGACGATCGTTACCATAGATGCGGACATGACTGATATGGGCCTGTGTACCCTCCTGGATACGCATTTCCAGATCGATACTGTCACCCACGATGTTCACCTCGGTAGGCTCCAGCTGATAGAACAGATAACCGTTGTTCCAATAGTAGTTACCGACGGCATCTTCATCTTCCTTCAGTCGTTTGTTCATCAACTTCTGATTGTAGATATCGCCTTTCTGCATACCCAATGCTCTGTTCAGGTAGTCGGTGGTAACTACGGTGTTGCCCACCCATGTGATGTTACGGATGTAGTATTGCTCACCCTCGTCAATCTTCACATAGACATTGACATGCTTGTCGTCAATGGTCCATACGGAGTCTTCCAGAATGGTGGCATCACGATAACCCAGCTCGTTATATTTCTCGATGAGCAATGACTTGGCTTCGTCGTAACGCTCTGGCGTGAACTTCTTGGCCTTGAACATGTTTTTGAACTTGCCGGCCTCGTTGATTTTGCCGAAAGCACCCTTCTTGAATATAGAACCGGTCAGCTTGCTCTTCGATAGTTTCCCGTTGCCGTCAAAAACAATCTCACGAACTTTCATCTTCGACTTCTTGTCGATAGAGACGTCGAGGATGACCTCGTTCTTACCCGTCACGTCGTCGCGCTGGGTGATATCTATCTCGGCATTGTTGTAGCCTTTCTCGTCGAAGTATTTCTTGGCAAGAACTTTGGCACGGTCAATCATGTTAGGCGTAATCTGACTGCCTTTCATGATACCGAGCTTAGCCTCCATATCTTCTTTCTCGCTCTTTTTCAGGCCATAGTAGTTAATGGTGCTGACACGCGGACGGGTGGCCAGATGGATGCAGAGATACACCTTGTTGCCTACGATGGAGTCGGCAGAGATTGCCACTTTCGAGAACAGACCATGCTTCCAATAGCGCTTGACAGCTTCGGTAATCTCTGTACCTGGCACGTCAATCACCTGACCTATCGACAGTCCTGACAGTCCGGTCAGTACATAGTCTTCATAGCCTTCTACGCCTTTGACAGCCAGTCCGCCAATCTCCAGTTGGCGTGGCGTACCGGCATAGGATATGTCGGGATTGATGATGACGTCCTGTGCGCTCGTCTGCACGGTAACACTTATCAGTGCCAACAGCAGCACGGCAATATGCTTCATTGAATTCATCTTCTATTGTTCGTTTTCTACTTGTTCTTCAGTTTTTCCGTAACGGCGCTGGCGCTTCTGGTAGCTCTCTATAGCCTTGTGCAACGCGGCCTCGTCGAAGTCGGGCCAGTAGGTGTCGCAGAAGTACAGCTCAGAGTAAGCTATCTGCCACAGCAGGTAGTTGGAGATGCGCAGCTCGCCGCCTGTACGGATGAGCAGGTCGGGGTCTGGCATGAAGTTGGTGGTCAGATGCTGGGAGATGGTCTCCTCAGTAATGTCTTGTGGCCAGATGCCGCCGTCGACGAAATTCTTCAGTGCCTCCAGTGGGTTGTCGAAGCGCTCACGCACCTCGGCTACAATCTGCCGTACGGCCTCCGTAATCTCCCAACGGCTGCTATAGCTCAGCGCTACTACCATCGTCATGGCATCGTTCTTGGCGGTGTGCTCCTCTGTCTCACGCAGCTTCTGCTGTACGGCATCGGGCAGACGCTTGACGTCGCCAATGACGCGGAAGCGTACATTATTCTTCATGAATATCTCGTCTTCCAGCGAACTAAGTACCAGTCCCATTAGGGCGGCTACTTCGTCGGCAGGACGTCCCCAGTTCTCAGTGGAGAACGTGTAGAGCGTCAGGTATTTGACGCCTAGACGGGTACACTCTGCCGTTATCTTGCGCACAGCCTCTACACCGGCCTGATGGCCGAAGCTGCGTTCTTTGCCTCGTTCGTTGGCCCAGCGCCCGTTGCCGTCCATGATGATGGCGATGTGCTGAGGGATGTTGTTAGTCTCTATCATTGTGACATGTTTTACATTTCGCCCATAAGTCATAGGTCACTGACAGCCGTAGCTGGCTGAAGCAGTCGGTATTCTTGAAGAGCCCGTGGCTCCTGATACCCAAGGGGTTGCTGGCGCCATCCAAACGGTCGGTGTTACTGAAGTGCATCGCCCATTCCAGTGCCATATTCACACGGTCGGCAGCTTTATACTTCACGCCCAGTCCTATGGGCAGGTTCATAGTCAGCTGCGTCTTGTCGTCCTTGAAGACGGTGGTCCCCAGACCTAAAAATATATAAGGTGTAAGCCTTTTGGCTCCACGATATTCCATTCCTGTGCCGAATGGCCAGAAGTTGTATTCCAGCCTAATACCCACGTCGCCGAATTTCTCTTTAAACGAGTAGTCGGCCCATTCCTCTGGTACGTACGACGTTACATTTTTTGCTGAGCCTTTCAGCGTGCCGTAGCTGATGTTCATGGCCAATGCCATACGTGGGTTGAACTTGTATTTTCCCAAGAGCGAGAACATAGGCTGCATATTCTTGAAAAGATTGCCATTGAAGTCGCCTTGATATGATACCATGCCAATGCCTCCACCGATTTCCAGTCGGTACTCCGGCTCCGTCTGCGCCTTAGCGCTTACAGCCAGCATCAGCAGAATGGCAACGACAGCGTTTCTCACCTCCCAATTCTCAATTCTCAATTTTCAATTCTCAATTCTCAATTGCCCCACGCCACTTTGTTTAGTCGGCCGCGCCAAACCTCACCAGTGCCTGCACAGACTATCCATATGTTTTCCGCGTCGTCGACCACTGTCGAGAAACTGCTTGCGGCATTATTGAACTTGGTGGTGCCGTCTATTGGAGGCATTGAGTATTCTACGTCTTGCTTCCAGGTGATGCCGTTGTCGCGACTGCGCCAGAAGGCTGTCAGCGGTTCGATGAAGTTATCGTATGACCGACCGCCAAAGGCAAGCAGTTCGCCTCCATAGTAAATCACTTGCAGGTCATGCAGTGCCGGCAGCTCATAGAGACGGTTGCTGGAGCGGTCAATGTATGTCCATTGGCGTATCCAGGAAGAGCTGGTAGTCTCACTGCCCGACATGGCTTCTTTGATAAGCTTCTTCAGTTCACTGAGGATTCCCTGCTCACTATAATCTACGATGCGACGCCATGTGTGTCCGTGCCAGACACCGTCAGTCTGCTTGGTGCCAGCCATCACGACGTAGTCAGTGCTGTCGGCATATGCCATCGGATAGTAGGTGAAGGTGAAGTTTTCGGTGGGCAGGTCTTCCGTGTTGAAGTCAGACTCAAAGTTGGCTGGTATCCAGCTTCCCATGTCAAGGTTACCTCTGTATTTCGTCATCAGCATACCGTTGTTGGAAATTCCATAGATTTCTTGATCGCTGGCGCCTATCAGTTGGTCAATATTGGTACCATCCAAGACGATGCTTTTGTCCTCATCCCATGTGACAAGGTCGTGGGTACGATATATCTTTGTGCCGCCCATGATATAGAGTGAGTCGATGGTGGCTACGGTGTTCTGCCAAGTGTAGGCATCGGCCATTGCAGGTAGTGTGACGGCTGTCCATGCACTGCCGTCCTCTGTGGTATAGGCCTTCGTCGTACCTCCCTCGTTGCCAAAGACGTAGATCCGGTCGTTGAACTTGATAGCGCAAAGATCATTCATCACGGGGATGTCGGCCATCTTCTTCCAAACGAAGGAGTCGGGATCCTCCTTGTGTACATTGACCTTCACGGTATAATCCGTATAGCCGGAACCATTGCTGGAGAAGACGCGGAAGGTACGGGGCGTGGTGAAATCCAAGCTGTCAGCACTTGAGTGGTAGGTCATATATGTACCGTCGGTACTGATGACGTATGCCATGCTGTTGTTGTAGGTTGTCACTCCACAAACGATGTGGGCGACATCTGAACCCTTGGGCAGAGAGTCGGCATTGTAGATAGTATGGGTGTTCTGGTCAATGTTGAAACGGTATTCACTACCCTTGATTGTGCTCTTGTAGCCATCTACATAGCGGTTTACCGTGCCCAATGTAAAAGAAGTGATAGCGGCATCGTCGTAAAGTGTTACATCCGAGTCGCTCATCTTGCTACATGCTGCCAGACTGCCTAAGAGTATGGCTAACAGCAGGTATGTTGTCTTTATCTGTTTCATCAAAATGTGTCTTTTTTCCAAAATTCCGTGCAAAGTTACGCACAATTCCCGAATTTTGAGCAATTTTCTACCTTTTATTAAGTTAAATATATCAATATTCCACCTATTTTATGTTTTATAAACAAAAAAGCACGGTATGAATCGCTCACCCCGTGCTTTTTCTTAACGTATGTTGGTATTGACCAGCGTGATGACGCTTAGGATGGTGGCAGCGGCCACCAAGGCCAATAACATCGTCGTTTGAAAATCTAATAACATAATCTTTACCTTAAAATCAATTTAACTACTAACCTAATGAAAACAAATGCAATCGTCTCGATTGCGAGTGCAAAATTACTGCATTTATATTGATAAACGCATAAAAAAGGACGATTCCCGAAGAAATCGCCCTTTATTTTGATATAGGTCAAAAAATGCTTATTACAGCTTTGGACCTGCAGCAACGAGTGCCTTACCGGCCTCATTGCCCTCGTACTTCTTGAAATTCTTGATGAAGCGGGCAGCCAGATCCTCAGCCTTCTTGTTCCACTCAGCAGCGTCAGCGTAAGTGTCGCGAGGATCGAGGATGTTGGTATCTACGCCCTCGAGCTCTGTGGGAACCTCGAAGTCGAAGTAAGGAATCTTCTTGGTAGGAGCCTTCAGGATAGCACCACCCAGGATAGCGTCGATGATACCACGAGTGTCGCGGATAGAGATACGCTTGCCAGTACCGTTCCAACCAGTGTTGACGAGGTAAGCCTTAGCGCCGCTCTTCTCCATCTTCTTCACGAGCTCCTCAGCATACTTTGTGGGGTGCAGCTCCAGGAATGCCTGGCCGAAGCAAGCAGAGAAAGTAGGAGTAGGCTCAGTGATACCACGCTCTGTACCAGCCAGCTTAGCAGTGAAACCAGAGAGGAAGTAGTACTTGGTCTGCTCTGGAGTCAGGATAGATACTGGGGGCAGTACACCGAATGCGTCAGCAGAGAGGAAGATAACGTTCTTAGCCTCTGGACCAGCGCTCTTGCCGTTCACCTTCTGGGCAATCTTCTCAATGTGGTTGATAGGATAGCTTACGCGGGTGTTCTCGGTAACGCTCTTGTCAGCGAAGTCGATCTTGCCGTTAGCGTCAACGGTAACGTTCTCCAGCAGGGCGTCGCGACGGATAGCGTTGTAGATGTCGGGCTCGCTCTCCTTGTCGAGGTTGATAACCTTAGCGTAGCAACCACCTTCGAAGTTGAATACACCCTCGTCGTCCCATCCGTGCTCGTCGTCACCAATCAGCAGACGCTTAGGATCGGTAGACAGAGTGGTCTTACCTGTACCAGACAGACCGAAGAAGATAGCGGTGTTCTTACCCTCCATATCGGTGTTAGCAGAGCAGTGCATTGAAGCGATACCCTGCAGAGGCAGATAGTAGTTCTTCATAGAGAACATACCCTTCTTCATCTCACCACCGTACCAGGTGTTGATGATGCACTGCTCGCGGGTTGTGGTGTTGAAGGCAACACAAGTCTCTGAGTTCAGACCCAGCTCCTTGTAGTTCTCAACCTTTGCCTTAGAAGCGTTGTAGATTACGAAGTTAGGCTCGAAGCTCTCCAGTTCCTCAGCGGTGGGCTGGATGAACATGTTCTTTACGAAGTGAGCCTGCCAAGCAACCTCCACGATGAAGCGAACGCGCAGACGGGTAGCCTCGTTAGCACCGCAGAAAGCGTCAACAACATACAGATCCTTGTTGCAGAGCTCCTTGATGGCGATTTCCTTAACGGTCTTCCAAACCTCCTCGCTCATGGGGTGGTTGTCGTTCTTATATTCCTCAGAAGTCCACCATACCTTGTCCTGACTCTGTGCATCCTTTACGATGTACTTGTCCTTAGGAGAACGACCGGTGTAGATACCTGTCATTACGTTTACAGCGTTCAGCTCGGTGTTCTGGCCCTTGTCGAAACCAGTCAGACCAGCCTTTGTCTCCTCCTCGAAGAGGAACTCATACGATGGGTTGTGTGCGATCACCTTTGAACCGGTGATGCCATACTGAGTTAAATCTAACTTTGCCATAATTGTTTTAACTGTTTATTTAGTGAATTTTACTATTACCTATTTTGCGTTTGCAAAGGTACGAAAAAGTTAAGAGTTAAGAGTTAAGAGTTAAGAGTTTTTTGCACTTTTCTCCCTCTTTTTGCGTTAAAGTATATAAAAAGGAGCCATCAGCCAACATTTTTGCCAACTCTGTATTACATTTTCAATTTTAATGCTTATCTTTGCAGCATCATAAAAACTGAAATCTTATGCAAGTAATCAATTTCTCAGAGCAGAACAGCGTGATGAACCACTATATGGCGGAGTTGCGCGACAAGAAGTACCAGCAGAACCGCCTGCTGTTCCGTAACAACATCAAGCGTATCGGTCAGCTGATGGCCTACGAACTGTCAAAGACGTTGACCTACAAGCCCAAGACCGTCACTACGCCGCTGGGCACCCTCGATATTCCACTGACCAGGCAGGAGGACATCGTGCTGGCCACCGTCCTGCGTGCCGGACTGCCTTTCCACGAGGGCTTCCTGGAGATGTTCGACAACGTGGACAACGGCTTTGTCTCTGCGTTCCGCATGTACATCAACCGCGAACATACCGAGGTGGGCATCCATACGGAATATATCGCTGCCCAGAGTGCGAAGAACAAGACGCTCATCATCGTTGACCCCATGCTGGCAACGGGTGGCTCGTTAGCTGCCGCCATCGAGAGTTTGATGGAGGCTGGCAAACCCAAGAAGATTCACGTCTGCTGTGTCATCGCTGCTCCTGAGGGCATCGAAGTCGTCAAGCAGGCTCTGCCTGAGGACAGTACCATCTGGTGTGCTGCCATCGACCAAGGCATGAATGAGCATAAATACATCGTTCCTGGCTTCGGCGACTGTGGCGACCTCTGCTACGGCGAGAAGCTCAATAGCTTCCGTAAGCAGTCCGAAAAGGAAAGAACAAAGAAATAGGACCCAAGGAATTCTCCTGAGTCCTCATGTCTTTAAAACAAGTATCACTGTCACGCCTAACACGCTCAGTTGTAGTATGTTAGGTGTGACACTTGTTTATCGGCCAAAACGCTTATAGACATAGATGCGACCAATCTGCTCACGATAGAGCTTGGGCTGACTGCCTTTACAGAGGTCTTCCAGCAACTTGCGAGCATGATAGTTGGTAGTACTCAGGTCGTACTGCACGTCGCGAACAGTAACAAAGCCCTTTTCCTCGGTCATCTTATCAAGGTACTTCAGCAGTTTACTGATTGAAATGGGTGTCTGGTGACGTGTCTTGGCACGCTCGAAGGGCACACCGGGCTTCATCAGCGTGCGGTTCCACTTAGGATCGGCACGGAATCCGATGCCTTCTATGCATAGGTCGCGAGCGGTAATGGCATCTGGGTCTGTAAACTTCTGCACATACCAATGGCCACTGGCGTCTTTCTTGCGACGCACGCCTATCTTCAGATAGAATGTGCCCATGCCACGGATGTGGACGCTCTTGTTCAGGAGCAATTGCTGGGGAATTTCCTGTATCAAGGCTTCAATCATCCCCACAAACTGCGACGAGTTGATGCGGGTATTGCGCTCCAGATAGTCTTTCAGCTCATTGTCATTCATCTGATTACCGTAAGTCACAGCACGAGGGTAGAACAACTGCTCATGGTCCTCGTCAGGGGTCGGCGTGGGATATACGTCGTAGAGAATAGCATTCTTCTTTTTCATCCTTTCAACTATTTTTTGTTATTAGTCATTGTTTTTCGCCACAAAGATAGCACTTTTCTTCCATACCACCAACACTTTTCGCCATTTTCTGCTATGCTATAATTTGCGATGGCTGTCGCAAATATCCGCGACGGCCGTCGCGGATATGTTTGACGGCCGTCGCACATAACAAAAGTTACGTCTTTGGAAGGTCGATACAGCTGTCTTGGGCGATAGATGTTGTATCTTTGGAACTTGTTGATAATGAGGCACTTTTGTGAAGGAAAAGCTTGGAAAACGGAAAAATATTTCGTATCTTTGCAACGCTCAAATGGGCAAAAAACAAGCAAAAATTAACATTCGTTTTGATTTGCTGTCAGGAAATCGGAACTAACTGATAATTAATAGCTTATAAGGGAGAATGGAGATAATTAATAATAAAAAAGAAAAACTAATTAAAATGGAAGAAAAAGACAAATTTACCCAGAACTACGAACAGCGCAAGCAGTACTTCCTGATGCCTGTTCGCGAGATGAAAGAATTTGTGGCCAACACCTTCGAGGTGCGCCACAATGTGATTACCGATGTCTATGAGTTTCGTCGGAGACCGAGCGATTCATCGCTTGGAACGGTGACGAAGGCGCAGGAGGCTGACGGGGACACGTGGCGCCCACTCGATGAACGCGGGTTCAATACCATTGCCTGCGGCATTGAGGAGGCCAACATCTTCTGTCTGGACAGTCGCATCAAGCACTGGCTGCGCTCCGACTTCGCCCAAGACTATCACCCGGTGCGCCAGTGGCTGGACTCCGTGCGTGGAAAGTGGGACGGGGTGGATCGTACGGCCGACCTGTTCAGTCGCATCTCGCCCTACCGCTATTGTCGCGAGATGGGACGCATCTGGCTCCGCGCCGTTGTCAGCCAGTGGTTAGGCTATGACGCCGCGCACGCTAATGCCGTCATGTTGCTGCTAGTCAGTCCGCAACAGGGCCTGCACAAGAGCACTTTTATGCGCGAACTGCTGCCTCCGGAGTTGCGAGACTACTACACCGACGATTTCTCACTCTCGACGAAGGGCAATGCCCAGCGAAAACTCGTGGAGTATGCCATTGTCAACATTGACGAGTTCGACAAGACGAATCCCAAGAAGATGCCGGAGTTGAAGACCCTGATGCAGACCATGAAACCCTCGTTCATCGGGGCGTACAAGAAGAATTTCAACCGTCTGCCACGCATCGCCTCGTTCGTGGGTACCAGCAATTCGCGACAGTTGCTCTACGACCACACGGGCTCGCGCCGTTTCCTCATCCTGGAACCCAAGGAAATGATTCGCACGGGCGGCATCGACTACGAACAGCTCTATGCCCAAATGATTCACGAGGTCGAGGCGGGTCTTCCCACCTACTTTACAAAGGCTCAGGAGCGTGAGATGCAGCGCCGCAACCTGCGCTATATGGTGAAGGACGATGTCGAGATGCTTTTCAGCACTTTCTTCCGTCCTGCGCGCGATAGCAAAGAGGGCACGCTCATTACTGCCGAGGAGGTACTCAGGAAACTGTCTTCCCAAGATGAGCATGTGGTACGCCATTTCTCACCTACCAGTTTTGGTCATCGTCTGGTTGATATGGGGCTTACTCCGCGCCATACCCGTCGTGGTAGTGTCTATCGTTTGGTAGAACTCTAAAAACAAGTGTCACGCCTAACGTGTTCTATTGCAATGTGTTAGGCGTGACAGTGACACTTGCTTTTAAGTAAAATCTTTCTTAAATGCGATGATTTCTAAAGATTGGGGATGTTCCTCTTTATCCATAACTTAAATATAGGATCATTGAAGGAAATAACAGTTCCGTCAATATCTATTATGTCCTTTTTCACTAATGACTTTTTGATTCCTTGTACGTTAGCAGAACTTTCAAGCCTGTACTTCCTGATGACATCTTTTTTAGTTAAACCAGTATCTACTCCATTGGCAATCGCCTTCAGCAGGTTGAGTTGTAGTTCTGTTAGCCCTTCAACCTCTCTTTGGAAAAACAGGCTGCCCTGCTCCAGAAGTTCATTTATAGCGACATCTATCATTTCATTAGTTGTTACAGGTTTAGCTTTATACCAGATAATCCATGACAGATGCTGCACATATGAAGAGAGATTTTCTGTTACCTGACAGATTTTCTCAGCCTGTTTTTCTGTGATGGTCTTCCCTGATTCATGGTACTTCCGACAGATAAAAGGAATCCACTCTTCTGTGGGAATCTTCTTCAGAACCATCATATCCCCAAATTTGTAGAAGGGCATGTTCGAATTACTGAATATCTCCATCATCAGATGCCGTTTACTGCCGAAGAGGCAATAAGAGACATTTTGTTGGTGCTGCCATACAGAGCGAAGTTTCTTTTGGAACGTAATGGAGTCCTGAAATTCTGCGACCTGTTGAAACTCATCGATACAAATGGCAATGCGAATGTTTTTACTTTGAGCTATCCGTTCAGGAAGCTGTAGAATATCTGTTTCTGATTCTTCTTTGCCAGGAAACTCAAAAGAAAGAGAATATTCTTGGATAGAATCAGGACTGAAAGATACTTTGGTAATTATTTTCGACAGGAAATTCTTAGCCGTTGTCATCCATTCTTCTATCCTCGATGATGTCTGTTGTATGATGGCCATTGCAAATTGACGATAGAAATCATATTCAGACTTACATGAGAAGACATCTACATATACTATCTTCATGTCAGGTCTGGTAACATTTGCTATTACTTTTTTTACCAACGATGTCTTTCCCCATCGACGTGGCGAAATCAGAATCGTGTTGATACCATGCGTCAGGTTGGCCTCCAGATGCTCTGCATCTTTTGCTCTATCCGTAAAATAGCTACCCTCAACAGCTTTACCAAAGACAAAAGGATTCTCTTCCATATTATCTGAATTTCTAAAATTTGCTGCAAAGATAGTAAAAAATAATTTAGTAACAAAGTTTTTACTAAAAAATCTTTTACCTAGATGGTGCGTAAATATTCCAACTTCGGGGCATGATGCTTATTCTTGATGTTCGTTCATGTATTCGCGGGGCGACATGCCGTACATCTTCTTGAAGACGGTGGAGAAGGAGGCGGCGTTGCTGAAGCCGCAGGCATACATCACCTCTGAGACGTTCATGCCGCCGGAGGCCAGCAGGCTGGCGGCTTTCTTCATGCGGATATTGCGGATGAAGTCGTGGGGCGTCTGTCCCGTCAGTTCCTTCATCTTACGGTGCAGGTGTACACGGCTGATGCCCACCTCGTCGGCTATCTTGTCAACGCTGAGTTCGGCGTTGTTCAGATTCTGGTTGATGGCCGTCATGACGCGCTCCAGCAGTTTCTCGTCGGGTGACTTCATCTTGATGTCGTCCACCAGTTCCTCCAGTTGGTCGTTGCGTCCGAACTTCAGCTGTAGCGTGTGGTGCGAGTGGATGAGGTTGCCGATGGTGCGGCGCAGGATGTCCATATTGAAAGGTTTCACGATATAGGCGTCTGCACCCGTCTCCAAGCCTTCCAGCTGGTCTTCCTCGCGGCTCTTGGCTGTCAGCAGGACGACAGGAATATGGTTTGTGGCGTTGTTCGTCTTGATCTTCGAACAGAGCGTGGTACCGTCCATTTCCGGCATCATAATGTCCGAGATGACCAGGTCGGGCATCACCTTCAATACTGCTGCCAAGCCTTCCTTACCGTTCTCACAGCCCGTGATGTCGTAGTCCTCAGACAAAGCCTCTGTCAGGTAGTTGCGAATCTCGCTATCGTCCTCAACGACAACGATTTTCTGGCGTTTACCGACCTTCGGCAGGTCCATTGCGGCAACCGCTTCTTCCTCCTCTGGTTCCTCTGCAATGATATGCTCTTCGAGCTCTGTCTCTTCCTGCTCGTCTATCACGATTTCTTCTGGCGACAGGTGTTCATCGCCTAATGGTATCGTTACCGTGAACTCACAGCCAGGGCCGTCCGTGTTGTTGTGCGCCTCGATGGTGCCGTGGTGCAGCTCTACCAGCGAGCGCGTCAAGTCCAGTCCGATGCCTGTACCGACGTTACGGTCGTTGGCACTCGATGGCGACTGATAGAAGCGTTCAAAGATGCGTTCCAGCTTGTCCTCAGGTATCTTCTCACCATTGTCGAAGATGTTGATGATGGCCTCTTTCTCGCTCTGTTTCAGTGATATACGTATCTCACCACCCGTCGGTGTGAACTTAAACGCGTTAGACAGGATGTTGATGACAATCTTGTCGAAGTTGCCGCGGTCTATCCATGCCATGATGCGCTCTTCGTCGCAGTCGAAGTGGAACTGGATGTTCTTGTTCTTCGCCTGCTGGGCAAACAGCTCGTAGATGTCGCCGATGAACGTCACCAGGTTGGTCTCGCGCATGTGCATCTGCATCTGTCCCTTGTCAATCTTTCGCAGGTCCATCATCTGGTTGATGAGACCCAGGATTCGCTCGGCATTGCGGCGAATCGTATCATAGACACCTCGGCGGTGTGGGTCGTTGTCCTGCTTGATGAGCGACTGCAACGGCGCTACGATGAGCGTCATAGGCGTTCGTATCTCGTGACTGATGTTCATGAAGAAGCGCAACTTAGCGTCAGCCATCTCCTCGGCGTGGATATGCTGTTGCAGGCGCAGGTTGTCCTGCTCCTTGCGGTGGCGTCGCTGACGGTACTGCAGGAAGAGCACCACCACTATCATTATATATATAAGGTACGCGAGGGGCGTCCGATACCACGGTGCGTGGATAATCACCTCAAAGCAGCGCTCTGGGGTAGGGATGCCGTTCTGCTCGGCCACCACGCAGAAGCTGTAGCTTCCCGGTTGCATGTGGCTGAACGTAATCTCGTTGACGCCTGGCGGCATGCGCACCCAGTCCTCGCTGTTGATGCGGTAGCAATAGACAATATGCTCCGGATTATCGTAGGTCAGCGTTGACAGCTGTACGGCAAAGGTGTTGTCGCTACTGCTGAGCACGAAGCGGTTCGAGGCAATGACTGTGGTGTCTGTCACCTGCCACACTCCTGACATCGTGCCAGGACTGACTGGTTCGCCGTTCACGGAGAATCCTGTCAGCTTCACTTCTGCCCTCCAGGCACGCTCGCGGACATCGGAAGGGTTAAACCACGTGACGCCGCCCAGTCCTGCAAACACCAGATAGCCGGTAGGTGAGGCCCATGAGGCGCCGTCGCTGAACTCGTTAGACTGCAGACCGTTGTCCACGAAGAAGTTGCTCGTCTTGCCCGTCTTTGGGTCTAAGCGGAACAATCCATGGTCCGTCGCTATCCAGAGTCGCCCGCCCTTATCCTGTTCGATGGAGGCGATACCGTTGTCTGCCAGTCCCGTCTCGATGGCCAGTCGGTGCTGTTTGCGCTGTTGCAAGTCGTAGCAGAGCAGACCGTCGTTCGTGCCGATATAGAGCATGCCGTCGAATTCACGCGCAATACGGATAGGTGTACCGTAGTTGATGCAGTTCTTGCCAAAGGTGCTGAGCCAGCTCTCTGTGTCTATCTCCAGCGCACAGACACCCATCGTTGTGGCGACATAGAGGCGCTTGCCGTCGGGCGAGAGCGACAGTTGCGAGATATAGTCGTTGACAATACTGTTGATTTTGCGGTCGTCAGGGGCTTTCTTGTGTTGTAGATAAGCCTTGACCTCGCCATTCTCTGGGTCAAGGCGCAGCAAGCCGTAACCCATCGATGCCATCCACAGGCGTCCCTTCTGGTCGCAGACGATGTCGAAGACGCTGACATCGGGTCCTTGTGGCAGCTTGAACGGATGGTATGTCAGCGATTTGCGGTCAATCCAGCCGCAGCCTTCTCTGAAGCTGCCTATCCAGATGTTGCCCTTCGTGTCCTCGCAGCCTCCGAGGATGGTAGCCGGGAAGTTCTCCTTGAAGTGCTTGATCATTTGGAAGTCCTCGTTCTGTACGTAGAGTCCGTCGCGGTCGGTACCCGTCCAGCGCCAGCCTTGCGAGTCGCCTGTCACACTGGTGATACAGGCGGTACCCAGCACGTTGCGCACCCCTAACTTCGGCCCCATATAGCCAAATCCCATCGTGTGACCGGGTTGCATGAAGATACCTTTCTGCAGGAGTCCCAGCCATACGTTGCTGTTCTGATCCTCACAGATAGAATAGACTTTCGCGGTACTCAGGTCCACCTCACGGCTGTAGTAGGGGTTTTCCACCAGTCGCCCGTTCTGCGGGTCGTAGATGCCCAGTCCCATGCCGTCATATCCTAACATCAGGTGGCCGCGACGGTTGAAGTAAAGCACGGAGATGTGTCGGTTGCCCGTATTCTCGATGTGGATGGCGTTGCCGTTCTCTAATCTATAGAGACCGTGGTTAGAGGTGGCGACATAGATTCTTCCGTTGTCACCCTCACAGACGTCGAGAATGCTGTTGTGCATGCCGGCTTCCTGGAAATACTTCTTGATGGTCTTGCCATCCCAGCACCACAATCCCTGCGTCTCGGTGGCCAGCCAGATTTGCTGTCTGCGGTCTTCCATGATGCGGTGAACACCGTTCAAATGGCTGAAAATGTCGCCCATCTGGTATGCTTCGCGGTGCCCTTTCATTTTGAGCAGTCCGTGTCCGGAGGTGCCAATCAGCATCTCACGGTTCTGGCGTTCCAGCAGGCAGGTGACATAGCAGGGGATGGATTTTTTGTCTAAGTCGTAGGTCGTGACACTGCGGAAGCGCTGTCCGTCGAAAATCTGCAGCGCGCCGTACATACCTATATAAAACCTTCCGTTATGGTCTTGCGTCATACAGTTGACGTAGTTGCTGGCCATACCGAGGTCTTGGCGACTTTCCTTTTTATATATACGGAACTGATAGCCATCATAGCGGTTCAGTCCGTTACGGGTGGCTATCCAGATAAAACCGTCTTTATCCAGGTAAATTTGTGTGGTGAAGCTGCTCGACATCTGTTTGTCCGCATCGAAGAGCTTTCCCATTTGGGCATTAGCAGCAAGGCTGTTCATTAGGCATAGTATGCCGAATAGAACTTTTCTTATCATAGGTTATAGTTTGTTTCGTGTTACAAAAACGCTGCAAAGTTATGGTTTTTTGCCCAAATCACCAAATAAATGTAACAAAAAATAAAGTTTAGCCCCTTTATTTAGGGTTTTGGTTAATATGTGTTACAACATATAAAGTTTGTGATACAGCAGAATGTCTATAATATGAATATTATTAGTACTTTTGCATCCGAAAAACGTTTACATACGTATAGCTAACTAACAAATAGCGAGTATAACTAACTAACAAAATAACAACAACAATTATGAATCAAAATCTGTCAAAATGAAGAATCTAAAACAATTGATCAGACAGACTTTCCCGACCATCCTGATGTTGATGGCGTTCTGTACAACAGTGCAGGCCCAGATCACAGTGACTGGTAATGTCACAGACGGTGCTGCGGACCCATTGATTGGTGCCTCGGTTATCGTGAAGGGAAATGCCTCTTTAGGTACAGTGACTGATTTCGACGGTAACTTCCAGCTGAAGGTACCCTCGGAGTCTTCCGTGTTGGTGATTTCCTATGTTGGTATGACCTCAAAGGAAATTAAAGTCGGTAAGCAGCGTAGCTTTAAGGTAACGTTGCAGGACGACACCCAGCTGCAGGAAGTCGTAGTAGTAGGTTTCGGCCAGCAGAAGAAAGCCTCTGTGGTGGGTGCTATCACCCAGACCACTGGTGAAGTGCTGGAACGTGCCGCCGGTATCGGTAGTGTGGGTGCAGCCCTCACTGGTAACCTCCCTGGCGTTGCAACCATCGCTTCTACCGGTCAGCCCGGTGAGGAGGACCCTGCCATTTATATCCGTGGTGCCGCTGCATGGAATCAGGATGCTCAGCCACTGATCCTCGTGGATGGTGTAAAGCGTGAGATTAAGTCTGTGGACATTACCTCAGTCGCTACCGTGTCTGTATTGAAGGACGCCTCTGCTACCGCCGTTTACGGTGTGGAAGGAGCTAACGGTGTAATTCTTATTACCACCAAGCGTGGTCAGGAAGGTAAGGCGAAGATTGACTTCGGTTTCAATGCTACGCTGAAGGCTGTGTCTAAGTTGCCTCGTAAGTATGACTCCTATGATGGTTACATGCTTCGCAACCAGGCTATTGAGCATGAGTTGGCCATCGGTGGTGAGGCTTCTTGGGCATACTATCGTCCCCAGAGTTTCATCAACCTCTTCCGCAACCAGGACACAACCGTTAAGCCTAACTTCTCTGCTGACGGTTCTTACCTTGGTGACTACAGCCAGGCAGAGCGCTATGCTAACGTAGACTGGCAGGACGAGATGTTCAAGACAACCGCTTTATCTTATAATACTAATATTAACTTCTCTGGTGGTACCAAGTTCGTGAAGTACTTCGTTGCTTTCGACTACCAGAATGAGGGTGACATGACCAGGATGTGGGATAACCACCAGGGTTATGAGGGCGGTTACGCATACAACCGTTTGAATGTACGTTCAAACTTGGACTTCCAGATTACCAAGACCACACAGTTCAAGGTAAACCTGGCAGGTTCTAATGCCCAGAAGAAGGCTCCACGTTATTATTATGGTAATGACGGTGTGTTCTTCCAGTCACAGAAGTGGGCCGGTGCCTACGGTATGGCTCCTAACCTCTTCCCCGTTCAGTTCTCTGACGGTTCTTGGGGTTACTACCCATTGACTTCTAACGTTGAGAACTCTCCTCAGAGTGTGTCAACCTGCGGTTATGAGTTGACCACTACTACACGTATTTTCACTGACTTCGCTTTGGAGCAGAACCTCGATTTCATCACGAAGGGTCTTGTTGCCCGTGGTACTATCTCTTGGGACAACCAGTTCAATGAGGGTAGCCGTGGTATTTCCGACCTGCACCAGGTGAAGCAGGCTTACATCCTTCCTGAGGATGGTAAGATGATTTGGAACAGTAAGTGTGAAACTGACCCAACAACCGGTTTCGACTTCTATGAGGATCGCGGTTGGAGCATAAATGCTGGTAGCGTTAGTTATACCAGCCGTGCCACTGAAATGTCACTGCAGCTCTTCTGGGCTCGCCAGTTTGGTAAGCATAACGTTTCTCTGATGGGTAACTGGAAGCGTCGTATCTCTGCAGGTAATGCTGACCTGGAGAATCGTCGTGAGGACTGGGTGTTCCGTACTACCTATGATTATAATAGCAAGTACTTCGCTGAGTTCAACGGTGCATACAACGGTTCACAGAAGTTCTCTCCCGATAACCGTTTTGCATTCTTCTGCTCAGGAGCTGCCGGTTGGATGGTTTCCGAGGAGCCCTTCATGAAGAAGCTGAAAGAGAAGAGAATTATTGATATGTTCAAGATTCGTGGATCTATCGGTGAAATCGGTGATGATAACGCCGGTGAACGCTGGGCTTACCTGACCAGATGGGAAGCTGCTGGTCCTTACAGAGTCGCTTTGAACAACTCTAACAGTGTGTTCCAGGGTTATAAGGAGGCAGCTGTTGCTGTTCCCGATCTTCGTTGGGCTACCGTGCTGAAGAAGAACCTCGGTTTTGACTACGCCTTCCTCGGCGGTATGTTCGCTGGTAGCTTCGACTACTTCCGTGATGACCGTTATGACATCTTTATTTCTGGTAATGAGCGTACCGTACCTTCATACTTTGGTGCTGCCAAGACTCCTGATGTTAACCAGGGTAAGATGAAGAACCACGGTTTCGAGTTTGAAATCCGTTTCAACAAGGTGCTGAAGAATGGTATGCGTTTCTGGGCTAATGCCAACTATACCTATGCACACAATGAGATTATCAAGAAAGACGACCCCGAACTGATTCCTTCTTATCGTAAGAATCAGGGTTATTCTCAGGGTCAGAATGTTGACTTCATCGATAACGGCTATATCCGCACATACGATGAATTATATAGTACGCCCGAGCGCGAGAAGGACGATGACCAGGTGCTGATTGGTGACCACTACATCGTTGACTTCAATGGTGATGGTAAGGTCGATGAGACCAACGATAAGGTTCCGTTCGGCTACACCATGAATCCTGAGCACACTTACAATGCTACTATCGGCTGGGAGTGGAAAGGTTTCTCTTGGTTCGCTCAGTTCTATGGCGTAACAGGTGTAACACGTAACGTAGGTCTTACCTCTTTCAATCAGAAGATGCTGACCGTTTATGACAATGGTACATGGTGGAATCCTGTAGACAATGACGGTGATGTGGTTGTTCCACGTTTCGCTACTCAGGTTTCTTACAACGATGGTACCCAGTTCTACTATGATGGTTCTTACTTCCGTCTGAAGAACGTGGAGGTAGCCTATACTTGGACAAAGGGTTGGATTAAGAAACTCGGTTTCTCAAGCCTGAAGATTTACCTCAATGGTAATAACCTCTTCCTCATCACCAAGATGCCTGACGACCGTGAGGGTAACCTCGGTGGTTTTGGTGGCGGCAGTGGTGCATATCCAACTGTTAGACGTTATAACTTTGGTGTTAAGCTTTACATTTAATCGCGAATACTATTATGAAATATTATAATAACATCAAATCCCTTTTGTGCGGCTCATTGCTTCTGCTGGCAGGCGGTGCTTCACTTACGTCTTGCACAGACTGGCTTGACAAAGACCCCGAGTCTATTGTTGCAGAGGATGAGGCATTCAAGAACTACCGCAATTTCCAGGGATATATAGAGGAGATTTATGACTGTATTCCCGATGTACAGAAGGTCAACTATTGTACTTCGTGGAACTGGGGTGACGATGCTGTCCACAACCCTGAGGGTTATGCACACATGGATCACCAAGTAGACTTGGGTAACTATCGTAACATCTGGAGCAATAGCCAGCAGTGGATTAACGGCTCTGGTTCTGATGGTTCGTGGGCTCACAAATATTCACTGTGGAAAGCTTCTTGGTATTGCATCCGTAAGTGTAACATGGGTATTGAGAATATCAATTCGCTCGTCGGTACTGACGAAGAGCGTGAACTCCTGCTCGGACAGATGTACTTCTTCCGTGCATGGTGGCACTTCGAGCTGATGACTTTCTTCGGCGGTCTGCCTTATATTGACAAGGCTTTGGATGCTGAAGACATTCCACAGCTTCCTCGTCTGTCGTTCCAGGAGTGCGCTGACCGTTGTGCTCAGGACCTTGAGTTGGCTTACAACTACTTGCCTTCTGATTGGGATGCTACCCTCGCTGGTATGCAGACTTCCGGTAGTAACCAGCTGCGTGTCAACAAGTATATGGCTCTCTGCTATCTGGGTAAGGTTTATCTTTGGGCAAGCTCACCTCTGATGAAGGAGTTTGAGAAGACCAAGGATGGCGGTGTTGCTCAGCTTTTGGGCGCCAGCTCTAACGGTAAGACCTATGACTACGATGTGAAGTATGCCAAGCTGGCTGCTGAAACTCTTGGTAAGGCACTTGACATGGCTGTAAAGGGTACTGTACCTTACAAACTCGCTGATTACAAGTATGATAACATCTACGACCATGTTGCCGCTAAGACTTCTGATGGTGAAGATGCAACGAATAACTATTCTAACATCTTCTATACCACTAAGAATAACTGGAGTATGCCAGGCGTTTCTGAGGCTATCTTCCGTGGTGTTTGTCCTCCTGTAAACTCTGCTCCTTGGAACTGTGCTAAGCTGTTTGGTCCTAAGGTTGCTGGTCTCGTGGAGCATGATAACATTATTCACCAGCCTACAGCTAACCTCGTCGACCAGTACGGTATGGCTAACGGACAGCCTATCTACCTGGTACAGAATGGTATGTTGGTAGAGAATCCTAACTCTGGCTTTGATCCCGAGCACCCATTCAAGAATCGTGACCCACGTTTCTATCACGATATCGTATTCGATGGTTTCCAATATGTAACTGAGACAGGTCTTGATAAACTGAATGCTGAGCAGAAGAAACTCCAGTACTGCGACCTGTATACCGGTGGTGCTATGCGTTCCGTGGATAATGCAAGTAGCACGGGTTACTTCATTCAGAAGTTGGTTCCTCACCAGTGTAATATCGGTGACAAGTGGTATGACTGGGATTGGTCACTTCAGACCTATATTCCTTACATGCGTCTGGCCGATGTCTATCTGATGTATGCTGAGGCAAGAGCAGCTATTGCTTGTGCCAACAACAGTACCAACGACTTCAAGGAGAGACCAAGCTATTGTCCTTTAATGTCTGCTGTTGATGCTATCAACGCTCTCCGTGATCGTGTCAATTCTATGGATTATCCTATGGAGCATATTCCTGCTCAGTTCCTGACTTCTCCAAAGAGCTTTATGGATGAGGTTCGTCGTGAGCGTGCCGTTGAGCTGTCTTTCGAAGGCTTCCGTTGGAACGACCTGCAGCGTTGGCTGCTCCTGACCGAGCCTCCTTACACGGTGAAGTACTCTCATGAGTTTGAGCGTCTGGAGTGGGGTAAGTATGACCCGTCTCTGAGCTTTGAGAAGAATAACTACGATGATAAGGGCAAGCAGTTGTATCCTGAACTGAGATATACTTGGGACTGGTATAAGACCCACGATCCAAAGGATGCTAAGGTCGGTAACTTCCACCGCAAAGAGCTTATCACTCGTCGTCTGGAGTCTAAGCACTACTGGTTCCCACTTCCTGACAAGGATACTTATCTTTATGAGGGATATAAACAGAATCCAGGATGGTAAAAGAGTTAAGAGTTAAGAGTTAAGAATTAAGAATTATGAAAAGTATAAAAACAAACATATTTCTTTTAGCCATGATGGCAGTATCGCCACTGACGGCTGGCGCCCAGACCGCTGCCGATGCTGATTCTACCGTGGCTAAGAAGAAGGTCCATGTAGCTTTCCGTGATGTGGATGCCAGTCATCTGCTCGGAGGTGTTTCCTATGTTGACATGGAAGAACTGTCAAAGAAGGATTATACCATGAGTAGCCTCGAGGACCTGAATGGACTCGTTGGTGGTTGGAATGGCAGCCACCTTTGGGGACAGGAAAATAACGTTACTTATATTAATAATAATAAGTACGACTTCCTTGACACCAATGATAACGACAACATGCCGCTCGTTATCATCGATGGTGTGAAGCGTCCCTCTAACAACGTACTGCCTTCTGAGATTGAGTCAATCACTTTCTTGAAGGGTGCACAGGCCGTTGTACTCTATGGCGCCAAGGGTGCCAAGGGTGCTGTCCTGATTACGACCAAGCGTGGTAAGGTGGATGGCTTGCAGATTACTGCCAACGCCAACACGGGTTTCCACTTCGCTAAGGAGTTCCCTGAGTATCTGGGTTCTGCAGAGTATATGACACTCTACAACGAGGCTCTTGCTAACGATGGCCTGGCTCCCAAGTATACCCAGCAGGATATCTACAACCATGCTATTGGTGCGAATCCTTACCGTTACCCCAATGTAAACTACTACTCTGACGACTATGTCCGCAAGGCTTATAACCGTTCTGAGGGTACATTGGAAATCCAGGGTGGTGGTACACGTGCTCACTTCTATACGAACATCAACTACTATCGTCTGGAAGACCTGATTAACTTTGGTCCTGCCAAGGACAACTATACTGACCGTTTCAGTGTTCGTGGTAATGTGGACCTCGTTGTTAATAAGTTCATTACAGGTTGGGCTAACGCCAGTGCTACCTTCTACAATGCCAACGCCAACAAGGGTAATTTCTGGGGTGATGCTTCATCTGCACGTCCTAACTTCCCAGAGGGTGCTGCTCCGCTGATTGATATTGCTGCGGTTGACCCCAATGCCAGCAAGGCACTCGCTACTTTGGGTAAGTCGCTCAACCTGCTTGACGGACAGTATTTCCCCGGTGGTTCTAACGTAACGACTTCAAATGCTATTGCTGACTGCTATTTTGGAGGTAAAACTACTCAGGTAAGTCGTCAGTTCCAGTTTGATGCCGGTATCAATTATGACATGAATCATCTGTTGAAAGGCTTGACTTTCAAGACCCTGTTCTCTATTGACTATGCTGCCAGCTATAGTCTTTCTTACGACAATAAGTACGCTGTGTTTATTCCTTCATGGAGTAACTATAATGCAGAGGATAAGATTGTCGCTATTACCCAGAAGAACGATGAGGTGGTGACTGGTCACATGGCCATGTCAAACTCTAAGTATCGTCAGACCATCACATGGAACGGACATTTCGACTATGACCGTACCTTTGGTGATAAGCACCATGTATCAGGTCTGCTGCTCGCCAGTATGTACACCACTACTGCCAGCGGTACATACCATCGTTATGCTAATGCCAACTTGGGTCTGCAGGCAAACTACGACTACATGGGTCGCTACTTTGCAGAGGTAGGTCTGGCAGGTGTACACTCTGCTCGTCTGGCTCCTGGCAATCGTGAGGCTCTATCTCATTCTTTCACCCTCGGCTGGAACATTGCCAAGGAGAAGTTCTTGAAGGACAGCTTCGTTGACGATCTGTTGATCAGTGCCTCTTACAGCAAGCTGAATGAGGATATCGATATATATCAGACCAATAATTACTTCTACCTCTATGAGGCTCAGTGGAAGCAGGAAGGAGGTTCCTTCACTTGGAATGAGGGTTCTTCTACAAACCGTACATTCTCTTCTATCGGTACCAACCTCGACCTTGACTTCGTTCATCGTAAGGAGTTGTCATTTACACTGCGCGGTTCGTTCTTCAACAGACTGATTAGTGCTGAGTTGACTTACTTCAATACGGATATCGACGGTTTAATTACCAAGAATCCTAGTGAGTTCCCTTCATACCTGTCAGGTGGTCTCTCCAGCAGTTCTTTCAAGCCTGCTATCAATAATGATATTCAGAACCGCAAGGGTCTGGACTTCAGCATCAAGGCTCAGAAGCAGTTTGGCGATGTACATGTTGAGCTTGGTCTTGTTGGAACCTATCTGAAGACTGAGTGGAAGAAGTTCGACGAAACGATTGACCCATTGGCTCTTCACAAGACAACAGAAGGCCGTGCGCTTGATGTTCTGTGGGGTTACAAGTGTCAGGGATTCTACACAGCTAATGACTTTGATATCACCACAAATGCTGATGGTTCGCTGAAGTATACCCTCAAAGAAGGTCTTCCTAAGTCTTCAATCAGTGGTGCTGCCAACCTGAGACCTGGTGATCTCAAGTATGAGGATGTGAATGGTGATGGTAAGATTGATAACAAGGACCAGGTTGACTTGGGTGTTTCAGGTACGTATGGCGCTCCTTGGACCATCGGTCTTAACCTGACACTGAAGTACAAGAACTGGACACTGTTCGTACTGGGTAATGGCCAGTATGGTGCTAAGGGCATGATGAATGGTGGTTACTACTTTATGGCTGGAGATGCCAAGTACTCTGTCAACGTCAGAGACCGCTGGACAACTACTAATGCAGATAATCCAAGCCATCCCCGTCTGACCACGCTGAGCACTTCTAACGGTGAAGCTTCAACCTACTGGTTGTACAGCACTGACCGTTTCAATCTCCGCAAGGTACAGGTGACCTACGATTTCCCGAAGGAAATGTTCGAAGGAACGGTTATCAAGGCTCTCTCAATCTATGTGAACGGAAACGATCTCCTCACTTTCTCAAAGCATCGTAAGATGATGGAGACCAGTGTTGGCTATCCACCACAGACTCGTTTCTTTAATGTCGGTGCGAAGATAACTCTTTAATTCTAAAAGACAATAGATAATTATGAAGACAAAAAATATTATATTGTACTTGGTTGGTCTCCTCGTTTTCTGCTCTTGTCAGGATATGTTCGAGCCTGCTGACGAAAACAATCGACAGCTGGATGATTTGACTGAGGAGTCTAAATATGCTCATGGTCTGCTGATGTATGGTTACGACCGTCTTCCATATCTGACGACTACGACGACCGACATTGCTACAGATGATGCTGTTAGCAACCAGACAAAGAATAATAACTATCTGGACATGGCAACAGGTACATGGGCTTCAGACAACGACCCCATGTCACAGTGGAATAACTGTAAAGATGGTATCCAGTATGTCAACCTGTTCCTCACTATCGTAAATCAGGTAAAGTGGGCTCCCAGTGCTGTTTCTAAGAACCAGATGTTCGTTGACCGTCTGACTGGTGAGGCTCATGCCCTCCGTGCCCTGTTCTATTACTATCTGTTGCAGGCTCATGGTGGTTATGCAGACGATGGCGTACTCTATGGTGTGCCCTTGCTGACAACCCCTGAGGATGGTGCTTCTGACTTCAATCAGCCACGCGCTACATTCGCTCAGTGTATCAAGCAGATTTTCGATGACTGCGATGTAGCCATCAAGTTGCTTCCTATGGAGTACAAGGAATACACCAATGCTAGTGATATCCCCGAGAAGTATCAGGAATTGGGTGCTATCCTGGCTCACTATAATGCTGTGTTTGGCGTTAAGTCAAAGAACCTGATTAGTGCCAAGGTGGCTCAGGCCATTAAGGCACAGGCTGCCCTGCTTGCTGCAAGTCCTGCCTTCCGTGATCAAAGCGGTGTGACTTCTGCACAGGCTGCCACATACTGTGCAGAAGTGCTGGATGGTATCGGTGGCTTGGATGGATTCGACATGACTGGTAACATCTGGTATAAGAATAAGACTGCTATCGATGATAACGCAGATATTCCCGAGATTCTCTGGCGCGCAGACCGTACAAAGAATGCTTCACAGGAGCTCGATAACTTCCCACCCATGTTGGATGGTAATGGTCGTGTGAACCCCTCGCAGAACTTGGTGGATGCTTTCCCCATGCGCAATGGTCTTCCTATCACTGCCGCTGGTTCAGGCTATAACGCCCAGGATCCTTATGCTGGTCGTGACCCACGTCTGGCACAGTATATCCTTTATAATGGTGTAAACTTCAGATCAGTAACTGTTTGCTCGGGTACTTATCCTTATATTGTCACAAAAAGTAGTACGACATATGAGTATTATGATGATAATCTTAACCATGGTGCTGGATCAACTCGCACTGGTTATTATCTGCTGAAGTTGCTGCGTGATGATGTAAACCCATTGGCAAGTAGTAGAATAGAGCAGAATCATTATTATCCTCGTATCCGTTATACGGAAATCTTCCTGGCTTATGCTGAAGCTGCTAACGATGCTTGGGGTCCCAAGAGCGATCCTCAGGGTATTGGTTACACTGCTTATGATGTGATTAAGAAGATTCGTGAGCGTGCCGGACTCGGAACCAATTCTGTAGGTATGCCTCTCCCAGAGGGAGATGCCTATCTGGAAGATTGCGCAAACGATAAAGAGAAGATGACCAACCTGATCCGCAACGAGCGCCGTATTGAGCTCTGCTTTGAGAACAAGCGCTTCTGGGATATGCGTCGTTGGTTGTTGCCACTCAATGAGCCCATTAATGGTATGCAGGTTGATTTGATAGACAAGACTAAGGATCCTACTGCTGACAACCTCAAATACACAGTTATTCATGTTGAGGATCGCGTGTTTGCACCTTACCAGTGCTATGGCCCTATTCCAAGAGGTGAAGTTCTGAAGTGGAGCGAACTCAAGCAGAACAAGGGATGGTAATTGCAAAGTTTAAAGTTTATAGTTTAAAGTTGAAAGTTTAAAGTTTTACAATGATGAAACTGAAGAAATATATATACGGTGTAGCTCTGGGAGCTCTCTCTCTCACTTATGCTTCATGCTATAATGCGGACAGAGAATTCCCAGACTATGAAGGAGGTACAACTGCCTACTTCGCCTATCAGTATCCTGTACGTACCCTTATCCTGGGTAATGATATCTATGACAACTCGTTGGACAACGCCCACAAATGCCGCATCTGGGCTACTATGGGTGGTGCCTACGAAGGACGTGATGCTGTTGTTACTTTTGAGGTTGACCCCTCTCTTTGTAACAACCTCTGGTTCGTGGATGAGGGTGGTAACCCTTCTTATGCGGTAACTCCATTACCTTCTAATTTATATACGCTGTCAGGTAATACCATTCCTTACAATGGTGATGCTCGTGGCTATGTAGAGGTGAAGTTTGAAGACGAATTCTTTACTCTACCCCATGCTACCGAAAACTATTATGTCATTCCTCTGCGCATGACGGGAGTAACCGGTATTGACCATATTCTTACAGGTACTCCACGTGAGGGTCTTGATCCTTCTCCTACCAATTCTGAGGACTGGGATGTTCTTCCTAAGAACTATGTGCTTTACTGTGTGAAGTACATGAACCCTTGGCAGGCTAACTATATCCGTCGTGGTGAGGATCTCGTCACTGAGAATGGTGTTACTACCAAGGTCGTGCGCAAGGACTTCTCACTGGTTAATACTGATGTGGATCGTTATGCTATCAATTATGTCAATGCGAATGACGAGGTATGCAAGATCAACACCAAGAATATGACTCAGGCCATCTTCCCTGTTGCTATCAAACGTGCCAGTGGTGCTTCTATCTCTTGTAATCTCATCCTGACCTTCAATGGTAACACATGTACCATCTCTACCGACGATGCTGATGTTGTTACTACAGGTTCTGGTGAGTTCATTGCCAAGGGTACTGAGCGCTCTGAATACAGAGAGTATCAGTGGGGTAGTAACAATGGAGATCCTGTTCAGCGTGACATCCTCCGTCTGGCATACAATGTAACCTTTAAGAAAGGTAAGGTGATTGGAACCGATGATAAAGGAAACGATATCCTCCTTGAGAATGACATTGATGTGACAACTGGCGATACCTTGGTTGTTCGCGACCGTGAGTCAAACAAGAGAGTTTGGTTCACTCCTAAGTATGATGAGAGTTTCGTTCCTGGTAATTAATAATAGGAGACTAAAAATATGAAAAAGATTATAAATGGACTATTAGCTGTTAGCAGTTTGATGTTGGCATTTTCATGTGCTGACTATAACGAGACCTACGATTTCACAGCTGATGCTGATCCTGCATACAATATCCCCTATGCTGATTTGAACCCTGTCAAGTCATACATCAACAGAGACAAGTATCCCAACATGTCTCTCGGTGCTACGCTGAAGGTGGCTGACTTCAATAAGCAGGAGCTGGCACATGCCGCTGCTATCACTAACTTTAACAATGTCTCTTTTGGCTCAACCTTGATGTCTGGCGCTATCATTAGCGAAAGGGGTATCATGAACTTCCTGTCAATGATGGAGCTTCTGAACCACATGCAAGAAATCAATGGTGAGGTGTATGGCAGTCCGATTGTTGCCAATGCCGATCAGGCCGATAAATGGCTGAAGTATCTGACTTCTCCGATTGAGATTCAGGTAGACCCCGTTCATGACATGACCGTGGACTATACGACCATGGAAGAGTGGACAGGTACATCAAAGAAGGGTAAACCTGTTATCCAGAAGAATTTCGACGAGAATGGTAATGCCCTGAAGATTCCCACAAGATCAAAGGTGTATATTGCTGAAGGCTTTGACCTTGATCCATTGGGTACCTATACGATAACTTTCCTGGCTCAGGTGACGAAGGATGAAACTGTTAGCTTTACCTTCTGTGATAGCTTGATTAATACCGGAAGAGATAATAAGGGTGACCTGATTGCTAAGAAGTTTGAAATTAAAGAAGGTGGTTGGAAGAAAATCAGAATTGAGGATCTGAAACCAGCAGAAGGAGCTACATATGGTTATATGATGATGGAAGGTAACTTGAACTCTGTTGTCTATCTCCAGAGTGTTGAGGTTGACCACGCTCCCGATAACCATCGTCCTCAGACTGAACAGGAGAAGAGCGATACTATCCGTTATGCCCTCAATGCATGGTGTGACGGTCTGATGAAGTACAATGAAGGTCGTATCAAGTCATTCGACCTCATTGGGAAGCCTCTTGACAACAAGACCTTGGATGGTACCGATATCTATGACCTGAAGCATGCTGGTGAAGATGAAATCTTCTGGCAGGACATTCTGGGTAGCGAGAACTACGCACCAGAGGTGTCAAAGATTGCTCAGGAAGCTTTCGTTAAGTATGGTGGTAACGCTGATGAGTTGAAGTTCTTTATCAGTGAGTCTGGTCTTGACGAAACCAAGAAGATGGAGAGTCTTAAGTACTGGATGAATATCTGGGAACAGAAGGGTGCCAAGATTGATGGTATCAATGCCGAATTGAATCTGACCTTCAGTGAGGATGCTAACGTACAGAAAGCTAATAAGGAGAAGTTTATTGCCCTCCTCAAGAGTCTGAAGGAAACCGGCAAGATGATTCGTCTGTCGAACTTTGATATTAAATATCAGGATGCAGACGGTGCTCCTGTGACAGCAACAGCTATCACTGCTGAACAGCGTCAGTTGCTGGCAAACTACAATGCTGAACTCCTTAAGGAATATATGAATACGATTCCTAATGAGAAGCAGGCTGGTATCTGTAAGAGCAATATGGTAGACTCTAACGATCCTGTAGGTCTGTGGACTACCAACAGCAAGAAAGACTGGGTACGCACAGCAACCTATAAGGCCTTCTGTGATGTGCTAAGTGGCAAAGAATGAACTAACTGACTGATAGCTGCCAGTGAACAAAAGGAAACTGCTGTTTTCCTGGCGGCTATCTTTCAAAAACCTCTAAATAACATAGTTTTAACTTTTTTATTTATTAATCTAACTCATTTTATTATTAATCTAAATTATTTCTATTATGAAGAAATTATTTACACTTGTTGCTCTCTTGGCAATGTTCTTGGGAGCTAACGCTGCAGAGTGGAAAGAGGTCTATAAGATAGACTATTCCACTTCCAATGGTTTCCCATTCTTCGTGATGGGTTACGTACCTGAGTGGGTCAATGGTGTAATGACTGACTACGGTGCAGGCTTCGGTTACAAGACCGATGACGAAATGGCAGATTTTACTGGTGGAACTGAAGTTGGTACTGTTACCACAGCAGGTGGTGCTACTTACCACAAGGTTCAGTTGGATGAGCCCGCTTGGCACCAGTATTTCATTGCTGACGGTATCAACACTGGTGATATGGCCGATGTTTACACCGTTAAGGCTCTGGTTAAGGCTTCTGAAGCTGTTACAATCAACGTCAACATGGGTTGGGGTTGGGGTGAAGGACAGCAGGCTTCTGCTTCTGTAGCCATTCCCGCAAGTGATGATTTTGTTGAGGTAGAGTGGGAGTACAGCGGTATCGCTGGTGCTTCTTGTAACCTCGTTGCTCAGCCTGGTGGCTCAACAGCTATTATCGAGTGGAAGTCACTCGTTGTAGGTTTCATGCAGAAGGAGACTCGTCCTACTGTATGGCAGGAGTGGCTCACCAGCGACGGTAAGCCCGTTGTAGTTGAGAGCACACCAGCAGCAATTACTACCTATATGGGTAATGCTGAGACTCCTTGGACTGATGCTACCGTTAAGTTCAACGATCAGGAAAAGAACTACCTGATTTGCGCATGGTCTAAGGAGAAGGGTCGCAACATGAATGAGGACGATGGTTGGGATCCATTCCCCGCTGACATCGAGCTGGAAGAGGGAACTAACAACCACGTATTCGTTTGCCATGGCCAGCCCGCTACTACTGAGGGTGATCCTTCTGCATGGGACAACCAGTTCTGGATTCAGTCTCCTAAGGCTTGGAAGTCTGGCGATCAGCTGAAGATTCACTTCCGCTATAAGACTGACTATGCTGGTGGTGATATTACAACCAATACCCAGATTCACAAGCAGAATCCTTCTGACTATCTGATTTGGCATGCTATTGGTGATATTACCTTCACCAACGAGTGGAAGGAGTTCGATGGTACTATGTCTATCGCTGACGATATGGCTACTGGTTGGTCTATCGCATTCAACCTGAACCCCAAAGTTAAGGATGCAGCAAACTTCTACTTCGACGATCTCTCTTGGCAGAGCATGGTACTGGACGAGGGTTACTTCGTAGCTGCTATTAACTCTGTTGCTGGTGGTTCTTATGACTTCGACGCTGCTACACAGTTCGAATATGACAACGAAGCTGAAGTTTACGTTGCTACTGTAGGTGCAAAGAATGCTTATATTGATCAGGTGATGATTTCTACCGTTCGCGGTAATGATGCTGCCTTCAAGGGCAATACTCTGAAGCCTTCTGGTACTATCGAAAACAATCCCGATGCATGGCTTGACTATGCTGCTGCTTCTAACTCTAAGGTGACTCTCCCAGGTCTTGGTATTTGGAAGATTTATCTTGACGAAGCGTACTCTGCTATGGCATTCGAGATGCTCGAGGGTGAGATCGTTGAGCTGAAGGACGTTGTTACCAACAGCGAAGAGGTTACTGTAAATGCTTTGGAGCGCGAGTACACTGAAGCTGAAGCTGAGGCTGCTGGTATCGAGAAGCCAGAGAATCCTGGTCAGGCTTGGGACAACCAGTTCTGGATTGTTGCTAACCGCGAGCTTGAGGCTGGTGAGGAAACTGTAATTTCATTCAGATATAAGGCTACTAAGGAGGCTAAGACTTCTACACAGTGTCATGCTGCTCCTGGCGGTTATATCCACTGGGCTGCTATCGGTGATGTTAACTTCACAACTGATTGGCAGACCTTCGAGGCTGCATTCACTGTTCCTAGCGAGTGCGCTGGTAAGGGCTTCAAGTCTATCGCCTTCAACCTGGCTGAAATCAAGGACGCTAACGACTATACCTTCACTGATTTGCAGTGGTATCTGAAGAGCGACGAGGCTGGTAAGACTCGTGAGAACCTGATCAACGCTACTGGTCAGCAGAACTTCGCTTGGAAGGTTGTTGGTGGTCAAATTGTCACTGGCATCAAGGAAGTTGCTACCAAGAAGAATGTTACTACCGCTACTTATAACCTCGCTGGTCAGCGCGTATCTGACAGCTTCAAGGGTATCGTTATTAAGGACGGTAAGAAGTATGTAAAGTAATCTAAGTAAATACTTAGTAAATTACATATCCTAATGGTAATCGGGAACCCTCGGGCTCCCGATTACTTTTTTCTTGAATAGTTTGAAAGTATTTCATGATACATCAGGAAAACAATATGAGACATTAAGAAGTCGCTTATGTGGCTTCTTTTTTTTACCTTTGCACACTGAAAAAAGAAAAACTAATTATTACTAATATGTACAAGACACTATTTTTAACTGCTGCTATGATGGCGGCAAGCATTCAGATGAATGCGCAGACATTAGCTAAAGACTACAAAGGTTCAGGTAATAACAATCCCATCAGTGCCAACGTATTCTGTGCTGACCCTACAGCATTAGAATACAACGGTCGTCTGTATGTCTACGGATCGAACGACCACCAGGAGTTCCTCGCCAATGGTAAGAAAGGCGATAATACCTATGGTAACATCAAGTCTATCGTGGTGTTCTCCACTGACGACATGGTGAACTGGACGTTCCATGGCACCATTGATACCAAGAAGATTTGTGCTGGGTGGACGAATAACCCCTGGTATGTGGGCTATGGCGTCTCATGGGCTCCGTCAGTGACCTGGCGCCACAACAACGAAACGGATAAGGACGAGTTCTTCCTCTATTTCTGCAACAGCAGTCATGGCATAGGTGTGTTGAAAGCGGAGTCACCTCTTGGCCCATGGAAGTCTCCCAATAATAAGCTGATGATTCATAGAGATACGCCAGGTGCAACCCCTTGCTCTGCTGTCTTTGATCCTGGTGTAACTGTAGACGAGAATGGTGTCGGCTGGATTAGCTTTGGTGGACTTGATCCCGTAGATGGTGGCGACAGCTTTAATCCTAAGAATGCTCGTATTGTCAAGTTGAAGCCCAACATGACTGAGATAGATGGACAACCAGTCAGAATCCCTGCTCCTTACCATTTCGAGGCAAACGAGTTGAATGTCATTGGTGGTAAGTACGTCTACACTTATTGCTCAAACTGGGCAGAGCGAAAGGCTGATGAGTGGAACGCTTATAAGAGCGAGCACAACATCAATGTCAATGCACCTGGTGGCGGTACTATGTGCTATATGGTCAGCGACAATCCTTTAGACCCAGAATCTTGGGAGTTCAAAGGTTATTATGGACCTGGTGTTGCAGGCAACAACCACTCGCACCTGCAGACTTTCCAGGGTAACTACTACCATATCTACCACAACCACGGCAGTGTCTTGTTGGATGCCATGAAGAAGGATGGTGTTGTAGATGCCAGTGCTGGTGACTATCGTTCGATTTGCGTGAATAAAACAACGGTGAACGAGTCGACAGCGACTGTTAACCTTGTCACGCTGAATCAGGAGGGTGCAGAACAGATTAAGAACGTGAATCCTTATATGTGGCAGCAGGCTGAGACGATGGCTACCTGTGGTGGAGTGGACTATGAGGACATGACCAATATTAAAAAGAATACAAGAATTAGCACCTTGGGCAATGACGCTTCTGAGAATCTGCAGGTGAAGATGAAAGAAGGCTCGTGGATTAACGTACGTGGTGTAGACTTTGGCACAGACGGTGCTGCTAAGTTCACACTGCGTGGTAAAGGTACTGCAACTCTGGAACTGCGCACAGCAAGAGCTGGACGTCCTATTACCACCATTGAATTCTCGTCGACTGAAATGGAAGAGAAGACCTTTGAAGTTGATGCTACGAAATTTAAAGGGGTGAAGGGTAACTTCCTGCTGGCCGTCAAGTCTGCTACAGATTTCTATGTTGATGCTTGGAGGTTTACAACGACTACGGGCATACAGAACGTTTCTGATACCCCACGTGCCTCATCCAACACGAAGGTCTACGACCTAAGCGGACGACGCGTGGATGGAAAGGGATATACGAAAGGTATTAAGATTGTCAATGGCAAAAAGGTTGTAAACAACTAATTGTTGAGGTAAAAAAGAATGCCCTACCATGGAAACGTGGTAGGGCATTTTTAATGTATTATTGTGTGTTAGCGGTTCATAAAGACTTTTCTGGATTCGCCATTGGCACTTCGCTCAATGCAGAGTCCGCGAGGTTCGCTCAGCTGTCGGCCGTTAAGGTCGTAATAGGTCTTAGGAGCGTCGTTGTCTTCCTGCATGACACTCTGGATGGCAGTACTGCCGTCATCAGCCATGAAGATAAAGGTGTTCAGACTTTCAGCAGGCATCTCGTAGAGGTACTCGTCGGTTGGTTCTGCAATGTCTATGTCTGACTTCTGGCAGAGCTTCTCTGACTCATTGCCTGTTGACAGCCATAACATACCACTCTTCACCTTGTTAGGCAGGGAAATCTTCAGGTTGCGAACCTTGTCAGTCGAGTTAATGCACATGACGATGATTGAGTCGCCCTTCTGATAGGCTGAGAACTGGAAGTTCTGTGGTGTACCCTCTGTCGTGCGTCCTGCACTAGCATCTTGATTGGTCTCTAAGCGGGTAGCACCCGTCACATTCTTTGAGAAGTGAGACATCACGAAAGCGCGAGGCAGCAGTTCATCCTTCTTGTTCTCAGGGAAGTTGATGCTTTGGTCATTATGGGTCCAGGGCTGACCGGTTCCTGCGAAAGCCCAGTGAGCACGAAGATACCAGTAGATGTAACCTGTGCAACCAGCCAGCATGCACTCGTTCAGTTCCTCGGCGAAGATGAGGTTCTCTTGCCAAGTTGGCATGTGGTCAATGTTGTCTGTGACGGAGTGCTCAGTCATCCAAATTTCCTTGCCTTTTGGCAGTGCCATTTGAGCAACGGGTTTGATGTATTGGAGAGGCATGTGTCCATAAATGTGTCCAGCGAAGATGTCTACCTGCTCGCGACAGGTCTGGTCGTTCAACAGCGCATCGAAATAATCTTTCCTATATCCTAATGGCTCAGCGCTAATGATACGCACACCGTTGTATGTCTCACGGTCAAGCATGTGGGCATAATTCTTAATCAGATTGACCTGCTCCTCTGGTTCATAGAGACAACCGGAATAGTTGACCCACCAGTCTGGCTCGTTTTGAATAGATACGGCGTCAACATCAACACCATGGTCATGCATCCACTTCAAGAAGGTGTTGACCCATGGGAAGAATTTGTCGTAGCAGTCCTCGCGCAGCTTACCTTTCTGATAGCCCTGGTCTTCAGCATTACCACCCTGGGCAGTGCCATTGGTCTTGTACTCACCGGGGGGAGACCAGGGAGTACCGAAAACGATACCACCACGCTTTTTACAAATCTTAACCGAAGGCAGCGAGCCGTTCCAGTCGTAGTCGCCCCAGTTGTCGCCAGTAAAACTTGGCGATATTTCCATACGCATGATGTTCAGTCCGATTTTAGACTTAGCTCCGTAGAGCTTACTCACACAGGCATTGTCTGTGTCAAACGGCTTCATGGCACCGTCGCAGCAGGCACCACCAAAACCTGTGATGGTCTGTTTCTTGGTGTCGTACACTTTTAATGAAGTACGGGGCTTGGCTGCCTGGACAGCAGTAACACCCAAGAGTACAACAAGAGAAAGTAAAATTCTTTTCATTGATAATAATGTATTAAATAGTTGTTAGTATCTCTTCTTTGGTTTTCGGTGGCAAAGTTACAAAAAAATAGGTGTAGGACAAAATGAATTGCGGCTTTTCATTATACTATAATGATGAATTGATACATTAGGAAAAGATTATGTGACATTTGGGGCTCGCTATTACATATATTATGAGTATCTTTGCAAACAAATAAATAATAACAACCAATCAATTACTAACAACAATGAAAAAGACATTCATTATCAGCTTGCTTTTAGCTGTTCTGCCTGCTCTCAAGATGCAGGCTGCTGTAGACCCTAACTTCTACATTTTCCTTTGTTTCGGACAATCTAATATGGAGGGTAATGCCCGTCCAGAGGCTGCCGACTTGGCAAGCCCAGGCCCTCGTTTCCTGTTGATGCCCGCTGTGGACTTCCCCGCTGTTGGCGATCGTCCTGCTCGCAAGATGGGTGAGTGGTGTGAGGCTTCGGCACCCTTGTGTCGTCCGAATACAGGTCTGACCCCTGCTGACTGGTTTGGCCGTACCATGGTGGCTTCACTGCCTAATAACATCAAGATTGGCGTCATACATGTAGCCATTGGTGGTATTGATATCAAGGGCTTCCTGCCCGACAGTATCAAGGAGTATGCTGAAAAGAAGGCCCCAGGTTGGATGAAAGGTATGCTGGCCGCTTACGATAACAATCCTTACAAGCGTTTGGTAGAACTGGCCAAGAAGGCACAGAAGGATGGTGTCATCAAGGGTATCCTGATGCATCAGGGTGAGACCAATACCGGCGACCCCAAGTGGGCCGGCATGGTGAAGCAGGTCTATGAGAATCTGTGTGGTGACCTGCAGCTGAAGCCCGAAGAGGTGAACCTCTACGTGGGTAACATCGTACAGGCTGGTGGCAAGGGTGTCTGCATCGGTTGCAAGAAGCAGATTGATGAACTGCCCCAGACTATCCATACTTGTCAGGTTATCTCTTCTGACGACTGTTCGAATGGTCCCGACCGTCTGCACTTCGATGCTGCCGGCTATCGTGAGTTGGGTTGCCGTTACGCAGAAGCCGTAGCACGCCATCTCGGTTTTGAGCCCAAGCGTCCAGCAAATATGCCCGTTGCCAAGAAGATTGAGGTACCTGCTGATGCTGTAACCGTAGAGAACGCCATCCCCGGCAATGAGTTCCCCAAGATTGACAAACAGCGTCGTGCCTATTTCCGCATCCAGGCACCTGAAGCTCGTAAGGTAGTCGTTGACATCTGCAGTAAGAAATATGAGATGCTGCCCGACGGTAGAGGTGGCTTCATGGCTGTCACCGACCCACTGCCCGTGGGCTTCCACTACTATTTCATGAATATCGATGGTGTGAACTTCATCGATCCTGCCAGTGAGACTTACTTCGGTTGCAACCGTGAGGCTGGTGGTCTGGAGGTTCCCGAAGGTTCTGAGGGCGACTACTACCGTCCACAGCTGGGTATTGCCCACGGTAGCGTGCGCAGCATCTATTACCACAGCCCCAATTCTAAGTTCGGTGAGTGGCGCCACGCCTTGGTTTATACACCTGCTGAGTATGATATTGCTAAGAATGCCAAGAAGCGCTATCCTGTACTGTACCTGCAGCATGGTATGGGAGAGGGTGAGACCAGCTGGGTGCTCCAGGGAAAGATGCAGCACATCATGGACAATGCCATCGCCAAGGGTGAGGCTGTTCCTATGATTGTCGTCATGGAGAGTGGTGATATCAAGCAACCTTTCGGTGGCGGTAACAACCGTGCCGGACAGAGTGAATATGGTGCTTCGTTCTATCCCGTGCTGTTGAATGACCTCATTCCATATATCGACGCTAACTTCCGTACAAAGACCGACCGCGACAATCGCGCTATGGCAGGATTGTCATGGGGTGGTCACCAGACCTTCGATATCGTATTCAATAACATGGATAAGTTCGCTTGGGTAGGTACCTTCAGCGGTGCTATCTTCGGCCTTGACGTGAAGACTGCTTACAATGGTGTCTTCGCCAATGCTGATGAGTTCAATAAGAAGATTCACTACATGTATATGAACTGGGGTTCTGAGGACTTTATCAAGAGTCAGCCCATCGTTGACGGCCTGCGTGGCCTTGGTGTCAAGGTTGATTCTTCTGTTTCTGAGGGTACTGGTCATGAGTTCCTGACCTGGCGTCGTGGTCTCCATGAGTTCATTCCTCATCTGTTCAAGAAGTAATTAAGTCAAAAGAATTAGATATTTAAAGAATGGAGATACGTATCAAAACTATTCTTATGACGCTGTTGGCATTCATGGCGATTCTGCCCATGAATGCCACAGAGCGTTTTGTGTTCTTTAAGCAACAGACGGGTGCATTGTCGCTGAAAGGTGCTACCATCGGTTACAGTGACCAGGAGCCCAAGGCCGTACAGATTGCTATTGCCAACCTGCAGCAGGACATCGCCAATGTCATGGGGTTCACCCCTGTGAAAAGCAACACCCCCACCATCCTGATTGGTACCGTTGGCAGTAACAAGCAGATTGACCAGTGGGTGAAGCAGAAGGTGCTGAAGGACCTGAAGGGCAAGCGCGAGAAGTATATCATCACCACCATTGACGGTCAGCTGGTTATTGCCGGTAGTGACCGCCGTGGTACGGTATATGGTATCTATGAGCTCAGCCAGCAAATGGGTGTGTCACCCTGGTACTGGTGGATGGATGTGCCCATCAAACACCGTGATGAGGTTGTCGTCATGCCCGGTAGCTATACTGACGAAGAACCTGCTGTAGAGTTCCGCGGCCTGTTCCTCAATGACGAGGCTCCCTGTCTGACGTCATGGGTGAAAAATACCTTTGGTACGAACTATGGCGACCACCGCTTCTATGCCAAAGTCTTTGAACTCATCCTGCGTCTGAAGGGTAACATGCTGTGGCCTGCCATGTGGGGTTGGGCGTTCTATGCTGACGATCCGGAAAACTCGAAGACCGCAGATGAGATGGGTATCATCATGGGTACCTCTCACCATGAGCCTATGGCCCGTAATCACCAGGAATATGCCCGCAAACGTGGCGAGTGGGGCCCGTGGAACTACCAGAAGAACCAGCAGAAGCTGGACCAGTTCTTCCGTGAGGGTATTGAGCGCATGAAGGATACTGAGGATATGGTCACCATCGGTATGCGTGGCGACGGTGACGAAGCAATGAGTGCTGAGGCTGATACCAAACTGTTGCAGACCATTGTGGAGAACCAGCGTAAGATTATCAAGGACGTCACCAAGAAACCTGCTAATAAGACGACACAGGTGTGGGCGCTGTATAAAGAGGTGCTTGACTACTATGATGCCGGCATGCGTGTACCCGACGATGTGCTTATTCTGTTGTGTGATGACAACTGGGGTAATGTGCGCCGTGTACCCAATGCTGAGGAACGTAAACATCCTGGCGGCTGGGGTTTGTATTACCATGTGGATTATGTAGGTGCACCCCGTAATACGAAGTGGCTTAATGTCACTCAGACTCAGCAGATGTTCGAACAACTGTCGCTGGCCTATGACCACGGTATCCAGCGCATGTGGATACTGAATGTCGGTGACCTGAAGCCCATGGAATATCCCATCCAGTTGTTTATGGATATGGCTTGGAATCCCAAGGAGTTTACCCAGCAGGATGTTACTCGCCATACCACTCGCTTCTTCCGTCGTGTGCTGGGATGCAGTGCTGCCAAGGAGGTGGCTGACATCTACAACCGTAACTGTCAGTATATGGCACGTGTCACACCGGAGATGTTGGATGCACGGACCTATAATGTCGTTACTGGTGAATGGAAACAGGTGGCTGACGACTATGCTCGTCTGGAGCGCCGTGCTCTCCGTGTGTTGCCAGAGATTCCTGAGGCAGCCCGCGATGCTTATTACCAGTCGGTACTGTTCCCCGTACAGGCCATGGCGAACCTCTATGATATGTACTATGCACAGGCGATGAACCAATATCTTGCGAGCGTCGGCTTACCCGATGCTAACGAGTGGGCGGAACGTGTGAAAGACTGTTTCCGTCGTGACTCGTTGCTCTGCCATGACTATAACAAGGTGCTGGCAGGTGGTAAGTGGGATGGCATGATGACACAGAAGCACATCGGTTATCGCAGTTGGAACGACGATTTCCGCAGTGACATGTTACCCAGAACCACCACTGTGCCCGTTACGTCAGCTATGGGTGGCTATACTTTTACTGCTGCCAACGGCTATGTTTCTATGGAGGCCGAACACTTCTATAGTAGTAATGCTAGCGACGGTACGGAATGGAGCATCTATCCCTACTATGGCCGTACACGTAGTGCTGTGGCACTGACTCCCTATACCAAACCTGTCGATGGCGCTTCACTGACTTACCGTTTCGCACTGCCTGACAATGCGCCTGCTCAGGTCACCGTTCATGTAGTAGTGAAGTCAACGCTGGACTTCCTGAATGTCGGTGGACATGAGTATAGTGTCAGCCTGGACGGTTCAGAGCCGCAGGTGGTCAACTTCAACAAGACACTGGTTGACCGTCAGCCATATATGTATTCTGAGTTCTATCCTGCTGTAGCCCGTCGTATCGTGGAAAAGACCGTCACCCTGCCAGTCAACAAAAAGGATGTCCATGAGTTGACCATCGTACCACGCCATCCTGGTATCGTCTTTGAGAAAATAGTGGTAGACTGTGGCGGCTATCAGCCTCAGTACCTATTTGGTAACGAAAGTCCTGTAACCCGTAAATAAACGAACATTGCTATGCGCAAACTATTCATTATTCTTGCTGTTTCATGTGGTCTGACTGCCAGTGCGCAGCAACTGCCATATCAAAATCCGAATCTGTCGGCTAAAGAACGTGCCGTAGACTTGTGTGGCCGTTTGACATTAGAGGAAAAGGCCATGCTGATGCTGGATGAGAGTCCGGCCATTCCCCGCTTGGGCATCAAGAAGTTCTTCTGGTGGAGTGAGGCTCTGCATGGTGCTGCCAATATGGGTAATGTTACCAATTTCCCAGAACCCGTGGCGATGGCATCATCGTTTAACCCCGCCTTGCTGTATAAGTGCTTTGATGTGGCCTCTACGGAGTTCCGTGCGCAGTATAACCATCGTATCTATGACCTTGGTGGCGAGGATATGAAGATGCGTTCGCTGTCGGTATGGACACCGAATGTCAATATCTTCCGTGACCCACGATGGGGCAGGGGACAGGAGACCTACGGTGAGGACCCCTATCTGACCAGTATCATGGGTGATGCCGTGGTGCGTGGACTTCAGGGTGATCCACTGACGGGGAAAACCGGTCAGCACAAGTACCGCAAACTGTGGGCCTGTGCCAAACACTATGCCGTACATAGTGGTCCGGAGTACACCCGCCACTCGGCCAACCTGACGGATGTGCCCGTGCGTGACTTTTGGGAGACCTATATGCCAGCCTTTAAGTATCTTGTGACGAAGAGCGATGTGCGTGAGGTAATGTGTGCCTACCAGCGCTTGGACGATGACCCTTGTTGTGGTTCGAACCGTCTGTTGCAACAGATCCTGCGCGATGAGTGGGGCTTTAAGTACTTGGTGGTCAGTGACTGTGGTGCCATCAGTGACTTTTATACCTCTCATAAGAGCTCGTCATCCCCCATTACCGCTTCCGCCAAGGCAACACTGGCAGGTACTGATGTGGAGTGTGGTTATGGCTATGCCTACCGTAGCATTCCTGAGGCTGTCCGACGTGGACTGATTACTGAGCAGGAGGTTGACAAGCATGTTATCCGTCTATTGGAGGGGCGTTTCGACCTCGGTGAGATGGATGATCCGTCTCTCGTGGAGTGGTCGAAGATTCCGTATTCAGCGATGAGTACCAAGGCCTCTGCACAATTGGCGCTGGATATGGCACGCCAGAGCATTGTTTTATTGCAAAACAAGAATGAGATTCTTCCTCTGAAGAAGAATGCAGAGAAAATCGCTGTCATCGGTCCTAATGCAGATAATGAACCTATGATGTGGGGCAACTATAATGGTACCCCTAACCATACGGTGACGATCCTTGACGGCATCAAGGCCAAGCAGAAGAAGCTGTTCTATGCTCCTGGCTGTGACCTGACGTATGACAAGGTCATGGAATGTCACATGGCTACGGAGTGTACGGCTCCTGATGGTAAGAAAGGTCTGAAGGGTACGTTCTGGACGAATACGGAGTGGAAGGGTAAACCTTTCACTACGGAGTATTATACCCAACCGTTGGCTGTTACAACCAATGGAATGCATGTTTTTGCACCTAATCTGCCCATTGAGGACTTCTCAGCAAAATACGAGACAACCTTTGCTCCAAAGGAAGCTGGCGAGTATGTGCTGAACGTCGAGGGAACGGGTGATTTCTCGGTGTATGTCAATGGTCAGCGTAAGGAGAGTCACCACATCTGGCGTTCTACGCCTACCCGTACTGTCTTGCAAGCGAAGGCTGGTGAGAAGTTCCAGATTGAGGTACGCTTCAATACCGTGAAGACGTGGGGGGCTGGTATGAAAATCAATATTGCCCGTGAACTGCCGCTGGATTACCAGCAGACCATTAATCAATTGAAGGGTATTGATAAGGTTATCTTTGTCGGTGGTATCGCTCCTAGTCTGGAGGGTGAGGAGATGCCTGTTAACATCGAGGGCTTCAAGGGTGGTGACCGTACCGACATCGAACTACCGAAGGTACAGCGCGAGTTTCTGAAGGCATTGAAAGCTGCCGGTAAGCAGGTCATCTTTGTGAACTGTTCTGGTTCGGCTATTGCCTTGGAACCTGAGGTGCAGACCTGTGATGCCATCGTTCAGGCGTGGTATCCCGGTCAAGAAGGTGGTACGGCTGTGGCTGACGTGCTCTTCGGCGATGTCAACCCCAGTGGTAAGCTGCCGGTGACCTTCTATAAACGTAGCAGTCAGTTGCCCAACTACGAGGATTACTCCATGAAGGGCCGTACCTATCGTTACTTCAACGATGCCCTGTTCCCCTTTGGTTATGGCCTGAGCTATACTACCTTCGAAGTGGGAGAGGCCAGCAGTAGTATTAATGGCGATGACATCGCCATCAACGTAACCGTTGAGAACACTGGCAAGCGCGACGGTACGGAGATTGTTCAAGTGTATATCCGCAATACCGCTGATAAGGAAGGCCCGCTGAAGACGCTGCGTGCTTTCAAGCGTGTTGACGTAAAGGCTGGGCAGAAGGTCACTGATACAATACGCCTCGACCGCGAGAGTTTTGAGGGTTGGGATAGCGAGACGAATACCATGCGTTTCGTGCCCGGTACGTATGATATTTATGTAGGTAACAGCTCTTTGTGCGATGACGAGCCGCCTATGACCATTACTATTCAATAATCAATAATCCAATCAAGATGAAAAAACTATTAGTACTACTCTCTTTAGTATGCTCCTTGCCACTGGCGGCACAGGACTATAAACTGTGGTATGACAAACCTGCCAGTCGTTGGCTGGAGGCGTTGCCCATCGGCAACTCCCAACTGGGAGCGATGATCTATGGCGGTACTGACACTGAGGAGATACAGCTCAATGAAGAGACGTTCTGGAGTGGCTCGCCCCACGATAATGACAGTCCTGCTGCTAAGGAACACCTGCAAGAGGTACGCGACAGCATCTTTGCCGGTAAGGAAGAGGCGGCCCACAAGATTATCGATCAATATTTCTTCCGTGGTCCTCATGGTATGCGTTTCCTGCCAGTGGGTAGTGTCAAACTGTCGTTAGGGCATAAAGAGGTCACAGACTATCGTCGTGAGCTGAATATCGGTACAGCACTGAATACCACCAGCTATACCTGCAATGGTGTGAAGTATGAGCGTACTGTTTTTGCCTCACTGGCTGATGGCGTTATCGTTGTTCAACTGAAGGCCAGTAAGAGGGATGCACTGTCATTTGCTGTGGCATTTGACAGTCCTTTGCAGTCAAAAGTGTTTACTGTCTCCGAACATGAGGGTATCAGTGGTGAGGTCAACGAACTTGCTGCTGTCGTTGATGGGGCGGAGCATGAGGGTATCAAAGCCGGTTTGAAGGCTGAATGTCGCATCATGGTGGAAGCTGATGGTAAGGTGGGACGTGGCTTAGACAAGATAATGGTTGACAATGCCACTACTGCCACCCTGTATATCACTGCCGCCACAAACTTCGTAAACTATAAAGACGTTACAGGCAACCCAGTGAAGAAGAATAATCAGACACTGGCGGCTATTAAGGGAAAAGCTTATCAGCAGCTGCTGAAGCGCCATGAGAAGGCCTATAAGGAGCAGTATGACAGGGTGAACCTGACGTTAGGTCCTGCAGGAAAAACTGCGGGAGTAGTGGCTGCTGCCTCCTTGCCTACCGACCAGCGGTTGGCGGCATTTGACGGTAGGGATCTGGGACTTGTTGCCTTGATGATGCAGTATGGCCGTTATCTGCTGATTAGTAGTTCACAACCTGGTGGCCAGGCAGCTAACCTGCAAGGTGTATGGAACGACAAACCTTATGCCATGTGGGACTCGAAGTACACCATCAATATTAATGCGGAAATGAACTACTGGCCATCGCTGGTGGGTAACCTCGTGGAGAACCAGGAACCCTTGCTCTCCATGATTCGTGACCTCAGTGAGACGGGTACAAAGACTGCTCAACGAATGTATGGCTGTAAAGGTTGGGTGGCCCACCACAATACTGACCTATGGCGTGTTGCTGGACCTATCGACGGTACGACATGGGGAATGTTCCCCACGGGTGGTGCCTGGCTGACGACGCATATCTGGCAACAGTACTTGTTTACGGGTGACAAGAAGTTGTTGCGTGACTACTATCCCGTGATGAAGGGTGCTGCCGACTTCCTGCTGGACTACCTTTGCGAGCATCCGACCTACCATTGGCTCGTCACAGCACCGACGGTATCGCCTGAGCATGGGCCCATCGGTAAGCATACCACGGTGACGGCAGGTTCTACCATGGACAACCAGATAGTCTTCGACGTGCTGACTCAGACTATTGCTACCGCCAGTATTCTTGGTGAGGACAATGCTTACATCTCGCGTCTTACATCGGCGCTCTCCAAGCTTCCTCCAATGCAGATTGGAAAGCACGGCCAGCTACAGGAGTGGCTGTGGGACGGTGACGATCCTAACGATCAACATCGTCATGTATCACATCTTTACGGACTCTATCCCTCTAATCAGATATCACCATTTACGCACCCAGACCTTTATAGTGCTGCTGCTACCACACTGACACAGCGTGGTGACCAGGCTACAGGCTGGAGTCTGGGATGGAAGACGAACCTGTGGGCACGTATGCTTGATGGCAATCATGCTTTCTTGATTATCAAGAATATGCTCCGTCTGTTACCAGACGACAGTATGATGCGCCAATACCCTGACGGACGTACCTACCCAAACCTGTTTGATGCTCATCCGCCGTTCCAGATTGATGGAAACTTCGGTGTATGTGCCGGTATCTGTGAGATGCTGTTGCAGAGCCACGATGGTGCGGTGCATCTGTTACCTGCCCTGCCTGACGAGTGGAAGCAGGGTAGTGTCAAAGGCTTGAGAGCACGTGGTGGCTTTATCGTGGATGAAGAGTGGAGCGAAGGGAAACTTTGTGCTGCAACCATCCGCAGTACCATTGGCGGTACGTTGCGCCTGCGTTCGTATGTGCCGTTGAAGGGAAAAGACTTGCGCCCTGCTAAGGGCAATTGTCCCAACCCACTGTTTGCTCCTGCTACCATCAAGCAACCGTTGCATTCCCCAGAGTTGAAGACATTGGAGCAAAAAACGTTGCCGACAGTTTATGAGTATGATATTGAAACAACCCCAGGAAAAACCTATAAGTTCAAGAAATGATGAAAAAAAGACTATTATTGGCAGCTGCATGGCTGCTAACAACAGCCTGTTGGGCACAGCAGGTGAAGGTGGAGTTCATAACTCCTACCATCGTACATATTGTAAAAGGTGAACCTACTAAAAGCCTTGTTGTGATAGCGAAACCTGATCAGGTGGCAGTAACACAAAAAGGTAATACGTGGGCGAGCAGTGAACTTACCGTGAAGCAGGATGCACAGGGCAATCTGACGTTTCTGACAGCTAAGGGTAAGGTGCTGCTCAAAGAAAAAGTGTGTGACGTGACTCAGTCGCGTCAGACCTTCACCCTCGACAAGGATGAGGCTATCTACGCTCTGGGAACTATCCAAAACGGTAAGATGAACCGTCGTGGCGAGACGAAACGTATGGAGCAGTCGAACCTGGAGGACTTCCAGAACGTGTTGCAGAGCATCAAGGGCTGGGGACTCTATTGGGAGAACTACTCGCCGACGCTCTTTGAGGACAATGCTAACGGCATGACCTTCGATTCTGAGGTGGGTAAGGGTATAGACTATTACTTTATGTATGGTGGCAGTGCTGACGGTGTTATCGCACAGATGCGCCACCTGACAGGTGATGTACCCATGTTCCCATTGTGGACCTATGGTTTCTGGCAGTCGAAGGAACGCTATAAGACCGCTGCGGAAACAGAAAGCATCGTTGACCAGTACCGCACACTGAACGTACCCTTGGACGGTATCATCCAGGATTGGCAGTATTGGGGCAGTAACTACTTGTGGAATGCCATGGACTTCCTGTCAGAGGACTTCGTCAATGGTCCGCAGATGATTAAGAATGTGCATGCCAAGCACGCCCACTTCATGATATCTATCTGGGCGAGCTTCGGCCCGCAGACCCAACAGTTCCGTGAACTGGCAGAGAAGAACCTGCTGTTGCCCTTTGAGACCTGGCCACAGAGTGGTCTGTCACATATCTGGCCACCACGCAAGGACTACCCCTCTGGTGTGAAGGTGTATGATGCTTTTAGTCCTGAGGCTCGTGCCATTTACTGGAAACATTTGAAGCGTCTGTATGACTATGGTACGGATGCCTGGTGGATGGATTCTACCGATCCCGACTTCTTTAATCCCCGTGAGAGTGACTATGCACATCCCGTCTATGGTGGTACCTGGCGTTCACAACGTAATGCTTTCCCATTAGAAACGGTGCGAGGTATCTATCAATCGCAGCGTAAGGATGACCGTGGCAAGCGCATCTTCATCATGACGCGCTCCAGCTATGCTGGTCAGCAGCACTATGGCTCGAATATGTGGAGTGGTGACGTGAACTCATCGTGGGACATGTTGCGCAAGCAGGTGCCTGCAGGACTGAGCTTCTCACTAACTGGTAATCCTAACTTCAATACCGATATCGGTGGCTTCTTCTGCGGTTCTTACAATACCCAGGGACCTGCCTCGGCTCCTCGTAATCCGCAGTTCCAGGAATTGTATGTGCGCTGGATGCAGTATGGCTTGTTCTGTCCTGTCTTCCGAAGTCATGGTGCTGATGCGCCCCGTGAGATATGGCAGTTTGGTAAGAAGGGCGAACCCATCTATGATGCTATTGAGAAGATGATTCGTCTGCGCTATCGACTATTACCTTATTTATATAGTACTGCATGGCAGGTAACTTCAAATAACGACAGCTATATGCGTCCGCTGTTTGCTGACTTCGCAGCAGACAAGAAAGTATGGAACATGACTGACGAGTTCCTCTTCGGTCGTAGTATCCTTGCTGCACCTATTGTCGATCCGCAGTACACGGAAGAGAAGATTATCCGTACTGATGCCATGACAGGCTGGGACCGCAATGATGTAAGAGGTCAGAAGGATGATGTAAGAGGTGTGGACTTTACGGCAGCGAAGACTGCTGTGAAGTACCTGCCTAAGGGTGCCACGTGGTATGACTTCTGGACAAACAAACAGTATAAAGGTGGACAGACGGTGACTTTAGAGACAACTATCGACCGTGTTCCGATGTTTGTTCGTGCTGGTAGTATCTTGCCATTAGGCCCTGAGATGCAGTGGGTAGGTGAGAAGAAGTGGGACAACTTGGAACTGCGCATTTATCCAGGTGCTGACGGTATCTTTATGCTCTATGAAGACGAGGGTGACAACTACAACTATGAAAAGGGTGCATACAGCGTCATCCAGTTTAGCTGGAATGATAAGACGCACACCCTAACCATCGGAGACCGTCAGGGCAGCTATCCTGGCATGCTGCAGAAGCGCCAGTTTACCGTGGTATTGCCTGACGGTAAACAGCAGACCGTCCGTTATGACGGAACCATGCAGACTGTCCGATTCTGACAATAAGGAACGGATAGCCCGCTCATGATACATACGCTAAAAAGTTTGTAACATCAGCCAACGCTGATGTTACAAATTTTTTTGTATCTTTGCAAGCGTAAATTATTATGAACTATTAACTCAACAAAACATCACACAAATGAAACAGACTTTTAAGACTGCTTTGGCCATCGTGTTGGCCATGAATTGTTTGGGTTCTTGGGCTCAGTGGGGTGCTCCTGCCGATCCTAATCCAACAGTAAAATTGAAGGATGCTTACAAAAATTACTTTATGATTGGTGTTGCTCTCAATCAGCGTAATGTAAGCAATGACGACCAGATTAATTTGGTAAAGGCCGAGTTTAACAGCATCACTGCCGAGAATGACATGAAGCCTGGTGAACTGCATCCGAAGGAGGGCGTTTGGAACTGGGAAAAGGCGGATAAGATTGCTAATTTCTGTCGTCAGAACGGTATCAAACTGCGTGGTCACTGCCTCTGCTGGCACTCTCAGTTTGCCGATTGGATGTTTACCGACAAGAAGGGTAAGCCCGTGAAGAAAGAAGTGTTCTATGAACGTCTGCGTGAACACATCCATACTGTTGTGAATCGCTATAAGGATGTCGTTTACTGTTGGGATGTAGTGAACGAGGCTATCAGCGATGGTGGTGGCGGTTTTGGTGGTTTTGGCGGTTTCGGACGTCGTGGTCAGGCTCCAAGCCCTTATCGTGATAGCCGTCACTATCAGCTCTGTGGTGATGAGTTCATCGCCAAGGCTTTCGAGTTTGCCCGTGAGGCAGATCCCAATGCGCTGCTGTTCTATAACGACTATAACGAGTGTGACCCAGGCAAGCGTGACCGCATCTTCAATATGGTGAAGAAGATGAAGGATGCCGGTGTACCCATCGATGGTATTGGTATGCAGGGACACTACAACGTCTATGGTCCATCTGAGGAAGATATTGATGCTGCCATCACGAAGTACAAGACCATCGTGAAGCATATCCATGTTACTGAGCTTGATATCCGTATGAACACCGAAATGGGTGGTCAGCTGCGCTTCTCTCGTGGTGAGAATAAGCCTGTAGCGGGTTATATGAACACCTTACTGACCGATCAGTATAACCGTATCTTCAAGATTTTCCGCAAGCATAAGGATGTCATCGATTGCGTGACGTTTTGGAACCTGGGTGACCGTGACTCATGGCTGGGTGTCAACAACCATCCACTGCCTTTCGACGAGAATTATAAGCCCAAGCAGGCTTACTATGCTATCAAGAACTTCAATGCTGCCCTCGATAATGCTATTCCCAAGGAGGACTTCGTGCCCAACCCCATGAATCAGCCTGGACAGGAATGGCCAAAGGTTAATAGCGAGGGTTATGCCCGCTTCCGCGTAGAGGCTCCCGATGCTAAGTCGGTGATTGTCAGTCTCGGTCTTGGAGGTCGTGGTGGTACGGTACTGCGCAAAGATAAGGATGGCGTATGGGTAGGAACTACCGAAGGTCCGATGGATCCAGGTTTCCACTACTATCACCTGACCATCGATGGTGGCGTATTCAATGATCCTGGTACCCATAACTACTTTGGTAGCTGTCGTTGGGAGAGTGGTATCGAGATTCCTGCTCCTGATCAGGAATTCTATGCTTATCGTAAGAATATTCCTCATGGCAATATCCAGCAGATAACCTTCTGGTCTGAGAGTACTGGTAAGATGCAGACAGCTAATGTCTATCTGCCTGATGGTTACGGCAAACTCGTAAAAGGTAAGCAGGAGCGTTATCCTGTTCTGTATCTGCAGCATGGCTGGGGCGAGAACGAGACAAGCTGGCCTGTACAAGGTAAGACCGGTCTTATTATGGATAATCTCATTGCTGATGGCAAGGTGAAGCCTTTCATCATCGTAATGGCCTATGGTCTGACTAACGACTTTAAGTTTGGTACTATTGGCAAGTTCACTGCCGAGGAGTTTGAGAAGGTACTCATTGACGAGCTCATCCCTTATGTTGACAGCCACTTCCTTACCAAGGCTGACAAGTGGAACCGTGCTATGGCAGGTCTGTCAATGGGTGGTATGGAAACCAAGCTCATTACTCTGCGCCGTCCTGAGGTCTTTGGCTATTGGGGATTGCTTAGCGGTGGTCAGTATGCTCCTGAGGAGATTAAAGACCCGAAGGCTGTAAAGGTGATCTTCGAGGGCTGCGGTGACAAAGAGAATCCCGCTGGCATCAACAAGAGTGTTGCTGATCTGAAGGCTGCTGGCTATAATGCCCATGGCTTTATCTCTGAGGGTACTGCACATGAGTTCCTGACATGGCGTCGCTGCTTGAGGGAGATGGCTCCACTGCTGTTTAAGTAAAAAGAGAAGAGTGAAAAGTGAATAGCAATTCATGAGAAAAACATTATTATCAACTGTTGTTCTGTGCTTGGCGGCATCTGCTGTGCAAGCACAGAACCCTATTATTCGCGACCAGTTCACTGCCGATCCTACGGCACGCGTATTTAATAATAAGGTGTATCTGTACCCGTCGCACGACATCGTGCCGCCTGTTGGTCAGCGACAAGATTGGTTCTGCATGGAGGACTACCATGTCTTCTCCTCTGAGAGCCTGACCGACTGGACTGACCACGGTGTTATTGTTACCCAGAACAAAGTGCCCTGGGTGCGCCCTGACTCCTATTCGATGTGGGCACCTGACTGTGTGGAGCGTAACGGCAAGTATTATTTCTACTTCCCTTCAGCTCCTAAGGATGGTCGTGGCTTTGGCATTGGTGTTGCTGTCGCAGACCGTCCTGAGGGACCGTTCATCTGTGAACCTGAACCTATCAAAGGTATTAGCGGTATCGACCCCTGTGTACTCCAGGCTTCTGATGGCAATGCGTACATCTTCTGGGGTGCTGGCCGTTGTGCTAAGCTCAAACCCAATATGAAGGAACTGGCTGACGATACTCCTAAGGAGAAAGTGAAGTTTGGCAATCGTGAGTTTGAGATGTATGGTGTCAACTGTCTGAAAGACCTTCCTAACCGTCAGGCCGAGGGACCGTTTGCCTTTGAGTATAATGGCAATTACTACCTGACCTATCCGTATGTCAGGGAGAATACCGAGGTACTCGGCTATGCCATGAGTAAGAATCCAATGGGACCTTACGAGTATAAGGGCCTCATCATGCCAGAACATGAGAATGGCTGTTGGACCAACCATCACAGCATCATAAATTATAAAGATCAGTGGTATTTGTTCTATCATCAAAATGCTTTCTCTCCCCGTGATGACAAGCGCCGTTCTGTACAGATTGATAAGCTCTTCTTCAATCCCGATGGTACCATCAAGGAAGTGAAGAAGACCATGCGTGGCGTTGGTGTCAATAAGGCTACTGAGAAGATTGAGATTGACCGCTACAGCACTGCCAGCAGTGATGTGACGACAGCCCTCATCGATACTGTCAATACCTTCCGTGGCTATCAGGCCTCCCTGCCTAAGAAGGGCAGCTGGCTGCACTATGCTGATGTAGACTTCAGCCCCATTACTGATGCCTACCTCATCGTCAATGCCAAGGCTGGTGGCAATACAGAGTTCTGTGTTCGTGAAAAGAATGCCAAGGGTAAGGTCATTGCTCGTGTGACGATGAATGTCGTCACCCAGATGGGGCAGTTCCGTCGTGACCAGAGTAACCAGTGGCTCACGCAGACCGTCAATCTGGAGTATGTGCCGAAGGGTGTTACCGACCTGTGCGTCACTTGCGAGGGTGATGCGGAGGTCAGCATCAATTGGGTACAGTTTAAGAACCGTAACAGCTACTTCCAGCCTGTTGCTGCCAATGCTGCAGCAGCACAGCCCGATGCCAACGGTTTTATCCGTCGCTGGATGTTGTTGGAGCCCATTGACTATAACGTCCGTTCTAACACTATTTTGACAGATTCCTATCTGAATGAAAACCTCGCTAAACAGTATTTCAAGGGACAGTTTGATGACAAGAAACTGCCTCGTGACGGTGAGAAGGTAAGTGCAATTGGTATCGCTGTAGCTGGAGGTCCTGCCGATACGAGAATGCAGACTGGTCCTGCCGCTACCAAGGAGGTCAAGCAGACACTGAAATGGCATGCTGTCGAGAGTGAAAGCTATAATGTCAAGGTGTTCCGTTTTGCGGAGGCTAACGGTTGCCAGCCATATAACTCTCTCTTCTGGGGTGTTATCATTATAGACTGTCCTGAGGAGATGGACGGTGTACGTTTAGCCATCGGTTCTAATGGCGCTTCTATGTGGTGGCTCAATGGTGACCGTGCACTGACACTGGATGGTGACCGTCGTATGGTGGAAGACGACTGTGTATCGCAGCGTCTGACACTGAAGAAGGGGCGTAACGTCCTTCGTTTTGCGTTGGTCAATGGTCCTGGTCTGAGTGATTTGTGTGCCCGTTTCATTGACGAGAAAGGTAACCCTGTAAAGAACTATTCAATCAAAGTACAATAAGATGAAAAGACTATATACATTCTTGGCGACACTTGCTGTTTTTACTGCCGCCAATGCGCAAATTGGTGCTCCCTATATCCACGATCCCTCGACACTCGCAGAGTGTGACGGCAAGTGGTACACCTTTGGAACGGGTGGAGGAGGTATCATCTCCGATGACGGCTGGTCATGGCATAGCGGTGCCGAACGCCCGGGTGGTGGCGCTGCTCCCGATATGATGAAGATTGGTGACCGTTACCTCTGCATCTATGGTGCTACGGGTGGTGGCCTCTTTGGTGGTCATAACGGTCGTATCCTGACCATGTGGAATAAGACGCTCGATCCGAAATCTCCTGACTTCAAGTGGTCAACTGCTATAGAGGTGGCCTCTTCTGATGGTATGGAGGACTGCGATGCTATTGATCCTTGTCTATTGCTCGACCCCACGACAGGTCGTCTGTGGGCAACCTATGGCACTTACTTTGGTAATATTCGTCTCATTGAGCTTGACCCGAAGACCGGCGAGCGTGTGAAGGGTAACGTTGAGAAGGACGTGGCTATCGACTGTGAGGCCAGTGCCCTCATGTACCGTGACGGTTGGTACTATCTCTTGGGTACTCATGGTACCTGCTGTGATGGTGTCAACTCTACCTATAATATTGTTGTCGGTCGTTCACGTTCTGTAGAAGGACCATACATCGACAATGTCGGTCGTGACATGTTCCATGGTGGTGGCCGTATGGTTATTGCCGCTGGCGACCGTGCCACAGGTGCGGGTCACTTTGGAAGTACTGTCATCGACGAAGGTGTAGAGGTGATGTCATTCCACTGGGAGGCTGACTTTGACATGGGTGGTCGTAGCGTTCTTGCTGTTCGTCCTTTGTTGTGGAAGAATGGCTGGCCTTATGCCGGTGAACGCTTCCGTGGTGGTACGTTTGCCATTGAGTCAGAGCGCCGTGGCTACTCGCTGGAGATGGCAGTCGACTTCGTACGTATGCAGCAGGAGCGTCAACGCTGGAATAATCGCAACCAGATGCAGCAGCCTCCGAAGCCTGTTCCCAACCAGAAACTGGAGGATGTCATTAGCACATGGCCTGCAGCAGATGTACCTGTTGGTGTTCGTTGCAGTGACTATATGTTCCGCCCTCACCAGTTGTGGACTATCACACCGGTTGAAGAGGCTGGCGGCTATTTAAGTGCACCGTACTTCAAGATTACCATTGCTGGTACTGAGCGTGCCTTGACAGCAACTGCCGACAAGGAGTTGGCTACCGTAGCCTATCATGGTGGTGCCGAGCAGCTTTGGCGTATTGAACAGCTCACTGACGGCACTTACCGTATTATGCCTAAGGAGATACCTGGCATGGAGGGTACCAACACGCGCTACTGTCTCTATTCAGCAGCCGACAGTACACCGACACTGGCCGTTTACGACTTTAGCAGTGACAACTCAAAGTGGAATATCCGTAATCACTAATTAAAACGACATAATGAAACGACTTTTATTATCTTACCTTTTACCTCTTGCTACTTCATTCTGTCTGGCACAGAATCCCTTTGTGCAGACGTGGTTTACCAGTGACCCTGCCCCTTTGGTATACGATGGCACCATGTATGTCTATACAGGCCATGATGAGGATAATGCCGACTTCTTCTGGATGCAGGAGTGGCGCGTTTATTCCACCAAGGATATGGTCAACTGGCAAGACCATGGTTCACCATTGGCGTTGGAGACTTTCTCTTGGGCCGACGACCGTGCTTGGGCAGGACAGACTATTGAGCGCGACGGCAAATTCTTTTGGTATATCTGCGCTCATAGTAAACTGTCTAATGGTATGGCTATCGGTGTAGCTGTCAGCGATTCGCCGACAGGTCCATTCCGCGATGCCCTTGGAAAACCGCTCTTCGAGAACGGTTCGTGGGACCATATCGACCCAACGGTGATGATTGACGACGATGGTCAGGCGTGGCTGATGTGGGGTAATCCCCAGTGCTACTACCTGAAACTCAACCGTGACATGATTTCCTATAGTGGTGAGCTGGAACGTCTGGACATGACGGAAGAGGCTTTCGGTGGCCCTATCATGAGCAAAAGAGAGAAAGGGAAGCAGTATAAGGACTCGTATGTGGAGGGCCCGTGGCTGACTAAGCGTAATGGTACCTATCAGTTGTTGTATGCTGCCGGAGGTGTTCCTGAACACATTTCTTACAGTACTGCTCCGCATCCTACAGGTCCTTGGAAATATGCTGGTGAGATTATGCCGCTATCAGATACAAAGTCGTTTACGAACCACTGTGGTGTGGCCGACTATAAGGGTCACTCCTATTTCTTCTACCACACCGGCAAGCTGCCCAATGGTGGCGGCTTTGGCCGAAGTGTGGCTGTCGAGGAGTTTAAGTATAATGCCGATGGCAGCTTCCCCACTATCATGCCTACTGACGAGGGCGTGGAACCTATTGCTAAGTTCGATCCCTACCGTAAGGTAGAGGCTGAGACGATGGCATTCTCGAAGGGCGTGAAGACCGAGCAGAATGATGAGGTAGGCGTGTATGTCACCGATATTCATAATGGTGACTATATCAAACTGCAGGCTGTACACCTCTGCTACAAGACCCCACGTACTTTTACTGCCCGTGTAGCCAGTGGTCTGCGTGGTGGACAGATAGAGATTCGTTTGGACAGTGTGGGAGGAAAACTCCTCGGAACACTCGATGTCCCTGGTACTGGCGGTTGGGAGAAGTGGCAGACTATCACGACTGACTTGGCAGCACTTGACAGCTATCCTTCTCGCCTACATACCCGTGACCTTTATCTGGTCTTCAAGGGTCGTAAGGGTCCGAAACTCTTTAACTTCGACTGGTGGGAGATGCGTGGACTGGAGCAGGTCAATATGCCTTTGTTCCAGACCAAGTACACCGCTGACCCCTCACCACTGGTGATAGGCGACACCTTATTCTTATATACGTCGCACGATGCCTCTCCTGAGGATATCCCCGATCCTAACGAGCGTAACAACGCCGGATTTTACATGTACGACTGGCTGTTGTGGTCAACCACGGATATGGTCAACTGGACGGAGCATGGTGCAGTAGCATCGCTGAAGGAGTTCTCATGGCGCAGCCGTGAGAATGGCGCCTGGGCTATCCAGACCGTTGAGCGTAATGGTAAGTACTACCTCTATGCTCCCTTGCATGGCCATGGTATTGGTGTCTTGGTGGCTGACTCTCCCTACGGACCCTTCAAGGATCCCCTCGGTGAACCGCTGGTATGGCAGAAGGAGCACTGGGACGACATCGACCCCACCGTTTATACTGATGACGATGGTCAGGCTTATATGTATTGGGGCAATCCCCATGTCTACTACACCAAGCTGAATGCAGACATGATTTCTACCCAGGGTGACATCTTCGTGCTGAATCCAAAGGATGGCATCATGCGTCCTGTCAAGCAGGAGGGTGCGAAGGCTAACCTCCGTGCTCCTTGGAGCGAGAAGGCTACATGGACTGTAAAGAACTATCAGGAAGGTCCATGGCTTTACAAGCGTAATGGTAAGTACTATCTCAGCTATGCCACTACTTGCTGTCCGGAGGCTTTAGGCTATGCCATGAGCGACAGTCCCACAGGTCCTTGGGAGTGGAAGAACTATATCATGAAGCCCACACAGCGTGATCGTGGTAACCACCCTGGCATCTGCGACTTCAAAGGTCATTCCTATGTCTTTGGTCAGAACTACGACCTGATGCACCTCGATACCTACGAGCACCATGAGCGTCGTACCGTCTCTGCTACGGAGATTACCTACAATGCCGATGGTACTATCCAGGAGGTTCCATACTGGATGGATCAGGAGCCTATGAAGCAGCTGCATTGGTTGAATCCCTACCGCCGTGTGGAGGCTGAGACCATGAACTGGGGCTATGGTCTGAAGTCTGCTAAGATGGGTATTCCTAATACGGGTGTCGTCAAGGACATGCCCGAGTCTACCGGCAAGCGTAACATGTATATCTTCGATATCAACGACGGAGAGTATATCCGTCTGCGTGGTGTCGACTTCGGCAAGGGTGCCAAGCAGTTCAGCATCATTGCTGCCGCTGCTGCCCAGTCAGGCTGTACCGTTACTCTGCGCCTCGACAGCGTTAAGGGTGAGGTTATTGGTACGGCAACCATCAAGAGCACTGGCTCTGCTGAGAAATACAAGACATTTAACACTAAGGTCAGTGGTGCTACGGGTGTTCACGACCTCTACCTCTGTTTCGACAAAGCACAGGGTGACGTCCGCCTAGACTACTGGCAGTTTAAGTAATAACTAACTATGAAGAAAACATTATTATCAACATTTGTGATGTGCATGGCTGCTGTTGCAGCAGTAGCACAGCCCGCAGGAGGCTTTGGTGGTTTCCAGCAGCAAACAAAATTGGAGACTTCCCAAGAGTGGAAGGACGTGAACTACGCAGGTGATGACAAGGCATATCATACCTGCGACATCTACCTGCCTAAGAAAGAAGCAAAGAGCTATCCTGTCGTCATCCATATTTATGGTAGTGCATGGTTCAGCAATAGTAGCAAGGGCATGGCCGACCTCGGTACGATTGGCAAAACCCTGCTTGACAACGGCTATGCTGTGGTTTGTCCTAACCATCGTAGCAGCATGGATGCTAAGTGGCCTGCCCAGATTAACGACATTCGTGCCGTCATCCGTTTTGTACGTGCTAATGCCAAGAAGTATAAGTTCGATACCTCGTTTATCGCCACCAGCGGATTCTCCAGTGGTGGTCACTTGGCCTCTATTGCTGCTACTACCAGTGGTGTGAAGCAGACCAAAGTAGGTACAGTAGATATCGACCTTGAAGGTACTGTAGGTACTTTCCTCAAGGAGAAAAGTACTGTTAATGCGGCATGCGATTGGTCGGGTCCTGTAGACCTTACGGCAATGGACTGTGGTGAGGGCATGAAGATGGGGGCTGACTCTCCTGAGGATGTGCTTCTCGCTTCTAAGTTGGACAAGGAACCAGACAAGTATCGTAGTCTGAGTGCTACCTACTACGTCAACAAGAACAATCCTCCCATCATCATCTTCCACGGTGAGAAGGATAATGTTGTTCCAGGTTGTCAGGGAAAAATGTTCTTCGAACTGTTGAAGGCTGCAGGTGTAAAGACTGAAGCAACATTCCCTGCTGAGGGTAGTCATGGCGGCCCTCAGATGTACACAGAAGAGAACCTGCAGAAGATGGTAAACTTCCTCAATGAGGTAAGAAACCAAAAGAAGAAATAATAGAAAACATCTTTTGATACAATGAAACGACTATTCTTACAACTCCTTGTGCTGGCTGCTACGGTGACGGCCAACGCACAGAACCCGTATCTCCCCTTGTGGGAGCATGTGCCCGATGGTGAACCACGTGTCTTTGAAGACCCAGATCAGCCTGGTAAGTTCCGTGCCTATATCATTGGTTCGCATGATGTAACTTATACTGCCTACTGTGGTCCTGACATCCGTATGTGGTCAGCACCCGTCGAAGACCTGTCGCAATGGCGCGATGAAGGTCCTATCTTTACCTGGTTTGTCAATGGTCAGTGGGACACCATGTTTGCTCCTGACCTCGTAGAGACCGTTGACAAGGCTACGGGTAAGAAAACCTATTGGCTCTATCCTCACAGTCGTGGTTGGCGTCGTGTGCCAATGGTATGTAAAAGCGACCGTCCCAATGGTCCCTTTACTCCTGTGAACCTGACGGAAGACGGTACGCAGTGTGTGTCAGGCTCACTCATCGATTTTGACCCGTCGGTATTCATTGAGAAGATTACAGATAAAAAAGACAAGGACTTCGACAAGGGCTACCGTGCCTATGTGTTCTATGGCTTCCAGCACTCTACCGCGTGTGAGCTCGACCAGAATACTATGTTCTCAAAGCGTGAGGGTACCGAACTTATCGACCCTTTCATTCCTGCCAGCAGTGCCGATGGTCGTCTGCTAGACAAGGCCGGCAGCGAGTATAAGGCTCTTTACAAAGGCCAAAACCCTCTCGATTTCAATTTCTTTGAGGCTTCCTCTATCCGTCAGGTAGGCAACAAGTACGTGATGGTGTTCTCTGGCTACTCTGGTAAGGAGTATGGCTTGGGCAATACCAATTCGGCACTGCGCTATGCCTACGGAGACTCACCTCTTGGTCCTTGGCGTTCGGGTGGTGTGCTTGTTGACTCGCGTGGTGTTGTCTTGAACGAGGATGGTTCTAAGCTGATTACCACCAATGCCGCTCACAATACCCATGGCTCTCTGCAGGAGATCAATGGTCAGTGGTATGTATTCTATCATCGTCCTCCCCGTGGTTTTGGCAATGCTCGTCAGACGATGGTTGCACCTGTGAAGATTACATGGGATAAGAAACCTGTCGCTAAAGGTGGAAAGGTGACCATTACGGGTTATGACCCTTATACGAAGGACAACGAGTGGGTGGCTGCAGCTTCTGACGGCAATACTTATACGGGTGCTGAGGTGACCAGTGAGGGTTTCCAGATTTTCGGTTTGCCACCTTATAAATATTATAGCGCTGGCTATGCCTGCTTCATGTATGGTCCTAATAGCAACAACTGGATGCAGGACAACCACGACGTATGGAAGAACTCCATGGATCTGGCAGGTGTTCAGAATGGTGGTATCATTGGCTTTAAGTACTTCGGCTTTGGTGGTCTGGCTCAGGATACCAAGGGTGTGAATGCTTTCGCTGGTATTAAGAAAGGCGATGATGCCAAGCTTAATCTCAACCTGACATCCAATGGCAAAGGTGCTTTCATGATTCACGTTAAGCTCGATGATCCTTGGAAGGGCGAAGAAGTAGGTGTTATTAGGGTCTCCGACAAGTTCCCCAAAGGTAAGGCACTCACTTACTCTGTACCTGTTCCTGCCTTGGAGGGTCTGACAGGTAAGCACGCCATCTATCTGGTGGTAGAAGGTCCGGAGGTTCAGCAGCCCGAACAGCCACAGCGTGGCCAGTGGGGCCGTCGTCCTCAGCAACCTCAGCGTCCTGAAGGACTCTTCGATCTCCATGGCCTTGGCTTTGCTAAAAATGGTAAGGGAGGCATACCTGCTATGGTTCCAGAAATAACCATCAAGGTTGATGGTCAGCAGCTGAATATCCCTGAGATGCCCATCATGTCAACCAATGCTAATGGATATACCGAGTGCAACCACTATCAGCTTTATGGTCCGTTGAAGGCGAGCTCTAAAGTAGAGGCTACGTCAAACGTTACTAAGGTGAAGATTGAGGTAGGTCCCGTTGTTGAGGGACGTGCTACGGTGAAGGCTACCTATAAGGGAAAGGAGAAGATATTCCTGATTAACTAATGTCTTACCCCTTACCTCTTATTATTCCCCTTGCCACTTGACGGTGTGCGAGGGGACTTTTTTGCTGTATGTCACATAGTGAAAAGTTTTTGTTACATTATAAAGTGTATAATATATACTTTTTGTGTACTTTTGCACTCGAAATTAATGCTAACTTAAAAAACAAACGCAAATGAAGCACTTTTTACTTACTGCTATGATGTTGCTGTGCTCCGTGATGGGAGCAAAGGCAGAAGTTGATCCGAACTTCTACATCTACATCTGTTTCGGTCAGTCAAACATGGAAGGCAATGCCCAGTGGGAAGCTCAGGATGTAGGCAATGTTGACGAACGTTTCCAAATGCTGGCCACTTGTAATTTCACAAGTCCCAAACGTACACTTGGTAATTGGTATAAGGCTGAGTGCCCTATCGTCAGCCCTGTTGGTAAGCTCGGCCCTTCTGACTATTTCGGTCGTACCATGGTTGAGCGTCTCCCTGACAAAAAGATTGGTGTGATTGCTGTTGCTATGGGTGGTAGTCCTATCGAGATGTTCGACAAGGACCTCTATCTGCAGAAGTACCAGGACAACTATAACGAGTGGTGGGCTCAGATTGCCCGTAACTATTATGGTGAGAACCCTTATGGTCGTATTATCGAGATGGCAAAGAAAGCCCAGAAGGTAGGTGTCATCAAGGGTATCTTGTTGCATCAGGGTGAGTCTAACAATGGTGACGAGAAGTGGCCTGGCATGGTGAAGAAGATTTATAAGGACATGCTGAAAGACTTAGGCCTTCGTGCAGCTGATGTACATATCTATGTCGGCGAGACGGAATATGAGGACCAAGGTGGTGGTTGCTCATGGCATAATCATGTTGTCGCTAAGATTCCTGAAGTCATTCCTACTGGTCATGTAGTCTCTGCCGAGGGTATTCCTGGTAATGGTACTGACCCCTGGCACTTCTCTGCAGCAGGCTATCGCACCTTCGGCAAGCGCTATGCTGAGAAAGTTCTGGAGGTAATGAACAATCCTGATGAGTACAACAAGTTCCTGACTGTTGACGAGCGCTACACAGATTTGGAAGAACTCGCTGGTAAGGCATTCGCCATCGTTAACGAGTCAGAGGTGAAGGCTTTCTTTGGCCCCAATGGTACAGAACTTGGTTTCGACAAGTACAGCAAGGCCTTCGATGAATTCATGAATGACGGCTACCAGTTCAAGTTGGCTAAGGTCGGAAAGGGCCGTGGTATCAAGCTCGTTACCCCTGAAGGCGCAGACTACGAGGTAGATGATAAAGGTACTAGAGCCTATCTGAACTCACAAGCAGTTACTGGCACCTGCTGCTTCCTCAATGGACTTGGCTCGAGTGGTCAGAGAGGTTATGAGATTCAGGATGGTGCTCAGTGGGATCTCCGGTATGTGGAAGGCAAGGGCTGGGCTGTCAAGAATGTGGGCACAGGCAAGTACCTCAAGGATGCAGCACATCCCGCTATGTTCGATGAGCCAACCTACTTTACCTTCTGCACGTTGAAGGAGACTAATGTAGACCCCTCTGGTATTCAGGAGGTAAGAGGTCAGAAGTCAGTAGCTAAGACAGGTGCCTATACCCTTGATGGTCGTCGTGTAAACGCTGAAAACCTCCGTCCAGGACTGTATATTATGAATGGTAAGAAGATTGTTATAAAGTGAGATGTAACATTTGTTACATTTCGCAAAGTCCGCGACACATGACGTAAGGTCGGTGTTGCGGATTTTTTGTACCTTTGCAGGGTAAAACCATACTAACTAACCAATTATTATATTGAGTGAAATGAAAAAACTGTTTCTGTTGATGCCGCTGATGGCATTATTGATGGGCTGCGCTTGCGATGAAGAGGAAGCGCTGAGCCCCGTATTGACCGTTGAAGGTGGTCAAATCCAAGGTGTGCAGGCTGAGATTCCTGGTGTGTACGCATTCAAGGGCATTCCTTATGCAGCTGCACCTATTGGCGACCTGCGTTGGCGTGAACCACAGCCCGTTGAGGCTTGGGATAGCGTCAAAGTGTGTGACAAGTTCGGTCATCCTGGCTATCAGGCTGTCCACTATCCCGGTTTCTATACCTCAGAGTGGGGTTACGGTGATGAGGCTCCTTACAGCGAAGACTGTTTGTATCTGAACGTATGGACCAAGGCTCCTGGTCAGGCAGACAAAAAGTTGCCCGTAGCCCTGTGGATACATGGCGGTGGCTATCGTGAAGGATGGGGCTCAGAACCAGAGTTCGACGGACAAGAGTGGGCGTCGAAAGATGTTGTGCTTGTTACCATCAACTACCGCCTGGGTATCTTTGGTTTCATGACCTATCCAGAGCTGTCTGCTGAGAGTCCCAATCACGTCAGTGGTAACTATGGTATCCTCGATCAGATACAGTCGCTGAAATGGGTGAAGGAGAATATTTCCCAGTTCGGTGGCGACCCCAATAATGTGACTATCTTCGGACAGAGTGCTGGTGCTGGTAGTGTCCGTACCCTCTGTGAGAGTCCACTGGCTCGCGGTCTTTTCCACAAAGCCGTCATTATGAGTGGTGGTGGTATTAACATTCCAGCCAAGGATGGTGAGGAGGCTAAACCCGCTACTCCTGTGAATAAGTTCTTTACCTATAACCCCACACTTGCTGAGAGTGAGGCAGAGACTAAGAAAGTGATGGACTGGGCTGGACTGACCGACCTGAAAGCCCTGCGTGCTGCCTCTACGGAGATACTCTATACTATTCCCCAGCTGTATAATATGGTGAACAAGAGCGATGTGTTCGTCATGCAGCGTCCCATTGTCGATGGCTACGTGTCGCTGAAGAGTTTTGATGCCGCTACGCGTGAAGGAACCATTGCTGATGTGCCCTATATGATAGGTTACACACTGAACGATATGGGTTCGATGGGACCTGGTATTGCTGAGTTCTGTAAGGTTCGTCAAAGTCAGGGCGCTCAGGCTTGGGCCTATGAGTTCTGTCGTAAGTTGCCTGACGACGGTAAGCATCCTGCTATCACTAATCGCTTGAAGGGAGCCTTCCATAGTAGCGACTTGTGGTTTGTCTTCAAGTCGTTGAAGCACTGCTGGCGTCCTTGGACGCAGGGCGACTGGGACCTGTCAGAGAAGATGCTTACTGCTTGGACCAACTTCGCCAAGTACAGCAATCCTAATGGAGAGTCAGTTGCTAACGGCGAACAGCAAACAACTAATATTGGCTGGGAACCCTGCACCACAGAGAAACCTTACTTCATGCGATTCAAACTGGATGATAAGGATGCTGAAGCCTCTGACATGGGTGAGTTCCTGGTTGACGAGATGCCTAAATAATTACTATAACACACAAAACGAAGAATAAGACTATGAAAAAACTGACCTTGTTTTCCCTTTTTGCCCTGTTGCCGATGGCAATGGTGGCACAGCCCCGCTGCAATGCTGACGGGACAGTAACCTTTCAGTACAAGAACGAGAATGCCAAGAACGTGCAGGTTGACGTGCAGTTTGCTGGACGTAAGGATATGACGCGAGGTGCTGATGGTTTGTGGACAGTAACTCTTGGCCCTGCTGCCCCTGACATGTATCCCTACTGTTTTATTGTCGACGGTGTTAGTGTGATGGACCCAGAAAATCCGCAGTACTTCCCCAATGAAGGCTTTAAGAACAGTCTGCTGGAGATACCTGCTCGCGACAAAAACGGTGCACTTCCTCATGAAATCACCAATGTGTCACATGGTAGGGTAGAGTATGTCAACTACTACTCGAAGGCCATTGGCGCTACCAACCATGCAGTTGTCTATCTGCCACCCAGCTACATGCGTGACTATCAGAAGCGCTACCCTGTATTTTATCTTATCAGTGGTACCACCGATACTGAGGAGGTGTACTACAAGGTAGGTCGTGTGAACTATATCATGGATAACCTGTTGGCTGCTGGTCAGGCTAAGGAGATGATTGTGGTGATGCCATACGGTAACCCCATGAAGCTGAAGAAGCAGGATGGACCCGTGACGGCCATGAAGTTCGGTGGTGATCCCTTCAGCCAAGACCTCATCAACGACCTGATGCCATATATTGAGAAGAACTATCGTACCAAGAACGAACGCGACAGTCGTGCTATTGGTGGCTTCTCGCGTGGTGGCAACCAGGCACTGTTTAATGGCCTGTCGAACCTCGACAAGTTCTCGTACCTGTGCTCCTATAGCTCATTCACATCGACAGACATTCCCAATGTCTACGATCAGGCTGAGGATACCAATAAGAAGATCCGTCTGTTCTGGTTGGGCGTCGGTACTGACGACTTCCTCTATGGCAATGCCCGTGACTATATGGAGTTCCTCGACAAGAAAGGCATTCGTACTGTCAAGGAGTTTACCAACGACAAGTTCGGACATACATGGATGAATGCCAAGTATTTCTTGGCTAAGACGCTCCCCTTGCTCTTTAACAAGAAGGCTGCAGAGAATGCTATGAAGAACGGACAGCCTGCTCCTGCCAAGACCGGCAAGGAACAGCAGTTCACCCCAGGTGTGATGGCTCGTCTCTTCCCCAAACCTATCATTTCGCCAGAGTACACGGAGCAAGGCATCATTTTCCGTTTCAAAGCTCCAGAAGCTCAGAAGGTGGAGTTGGCTTGTGAGATATCACCAGAGAATATTGCCTTGCAGCGCGACTCTGATGGTGTTTGGACAACGACACTCACCGATTTCCTTTTTGAGACGTTCAAATACTGCTTTGTTGTTGACGGAACGCCGGTGGCAGACCCCAACAATATGTATCTCTCGCCTGATCAAGGGTTTAAGTATAGCATCTGCGACAATCCTGCCTCACCGTTTAATTTCGCCTCACAGGGTGATATCCCTCATGGTCGTATAGCCTACGAGCTGGATCGTGGTGAGGCGTGGTACACCTCTGCTATGCCACAGCAGGGTCAGGGTATGATGACAATGCCTGTTATGATACAGCTAATACCTGGCGAGGGTGATACGATGGAGAGTTGGTTTAAGGTGGGTGGTGCTGCTGCCATCGTCGACCGTTTATTGGCCGATGGTAATACCAAACCATGCATCCTGACCACTAGCAACCTCGACTTTATGCAGGGTCAGGGGATGCCTCAGATGCCAGGCTTCAGGGTGCGCACGCTGCGTGCTGACGACTATCCCACATGGAGTCAGCGCCGTAGAGCCCTTTTCAAACTGCTGGTAGCCATCGGTAAGGAACCGGCTCCACAGATGCCTGCCTTTGGCGGCTTTGGTGGTGGCTTCGGCGGAGGCGGAGGCTTTGGTGACGGTGGCTTCCAAGGGAATGAATAATGGAAAACAATAATAACATGAAATTCAGAACAAGTAATCAATCACTTATTTCTTTCAAAAAAACATTTCTCATGGCCGGCGTCCTGCTGGCCATGAGTTCGCAGTCTGTATCAGCCGAAGAGCGTACCATTGACATCAGTGGTTATAATACATCATCGAGCTATAAGTCGTATAGTACTTCAGTTTCTATTCCTGCTACTGACATCGTCAACGTGAAGATGGCACGCTACTGCTATTTCAGTTCAACCGTAACAGGCAAGGGACTTTTAAATTTCTATGCTGGTGGTGAACGCTGCTATCTGGGAACCAAGAGTGGAGCAAAGTGGGCAGATCTCACAAACTTTACAGGAGATATTCATGTCTATCCCTACCCAGAGAACGTTCCAGAAGGTTCTGCTATGCCAGGTTTCTTTGGCGTCATCCTTGCCCATGGTGGTAAATCATCCTCGCCTGAGAATGCCCAGGATGATGTTGCTTCTGGCAAGGTCAATAAGACCATGCAGAACAATCGCGTCATATTGCATGAGGGTGCTACCATTGCTTGCGAGGCCAATACCGCTGGTGCTGGTTTCCGCATCGGTGAGTTGCAGATGGAGGCAGGCTCTACTTTATACGGATATATGAAGGATAAACGTGCTGGCTATTATCTTTTAGGTTGTATGAATACTGATGCTACTTTAGCGGGAACCATCATCCCGTCGAAGGACTACGAAAATACGCCTTTGAGTATCATCAAGGAGGGTACTGGTACTTATTCTATTACGGGTAACAACAACTACCTGAGTGGTGCCTTGCGTATTCTGCAGGGTAGGGTACTTGTCATGAACGACCGTGCTGAGGCTGAGAGTCTGCAGTTGCGTGGTGCTTTGGGTGCCAAGCCCAATGCTACGGAAGCTATTGCCTACGTCTTCAGCAAGGGCGTGCTGGGTGGTACGGGAAGCATTGGGGGAATGGTAGATAACTACGGAACCATCGAACCCGGTGCTGACGGTATCGGTGTGCTGACGCTGAAGAACTATGCTGAAGAAAAGGATGCGAACCTCACCCTCCATCCCTTATCACGTCTGCACTTCAAGGTGGCTGCAACAGATAGCTACGACCAGTTGCTGGTTGATGGTATGCTGAACTATAGTAATATCCAGGAAGACTTCGTAACAAGTGAAAAAATGCCTATCATCGAGATGACAGTCGAACAGACTGCCTATCTGCCCATCGGTACGGAGTATCGCGTGTTGACGACCAATGGTAAAACTGGCGACTGGCATTTCGACGTGCGTGCTAACAAATACACATGGGTAGTCGAGGAACGTGAAGAGAATGGGAAACAGGTTTTCGTACTGCGCTTGGAGTCCTATAACGACATGGAGACAGTTGACAATCCTGACGATCCTGATGAGGCTGACGATCCTATCTATACGATGGGTGCTTTCTATGAAGATGGCATCGACGATGCTGCCGACAAGAATTCACTGCGCTACTATGCTGACAAGAACGAGAAGTCTATCGGTGTGGCGCTGTGCACCTATAAAGGACTGTCGAGTGACCGTGAAGTAGCAGCTAAGCAGTTTAACATGATGGTCTGCGAGAACGAGATGAAGTTCGACGCCTTGGAACCTTCACGCAACAATTTCTCATTTGGCAGTGCCGACAACTTGGTAACTCTTGCCCAGCAGAATAATATGGCTATTCGCGGTCACTGTCTGGTATGGCACAATCAGTTGCCTACCTGGGTGTCGTCTGACGGAAAGAAGAACGACAAGAACTGGACCCGTGAGGAGGCCTTGGAAATCATGAAGAACCATATCACCAAGGTGATGCAGCACTATAAAGGTAAGGTACGCGAGTGGGATGTCGTCAACGAGTGTTTGGATGACGACCAGACGACTGTTCGCAGCAATCCTAACAGCTACGACCTGCGCCAGCAGAGTGTTTGGCAGCGTGCCATTGGTGATGACTATATCGAGTTGGCTTTCCAATATGCGCACGAAGCTGACCCTGATGCAGAACTCTACCTCAACGACTATGGCGTAGAACTGCAGGGTAAGGCGAAATCGCTGGCTTTCTATAATTTGGCTGTCAGCCTGAAGAACAAAGGTGTGCCCATCCACGGTGTCGGCTTGCAGTGCCACTTCTCTGTTGGTGAGGTTGATGGTGTGAAACTGAACCGTACCATCAAACGCTTTGCTGAGGCAGGTCTGAAATGTATCATCACTGAGTTGGATATGGGTGTTTCCTCTACCTCTTCTGCCGATTTGGAGGAGCAGGCTCGTATGTACCGTATGGTTACTGACATCGTATTGAACAATGATAACTGTCCCAGCATGGTTATCTGGGGTATCAAAGATAACGACAGTTGGCGCACGAACTCCAATCCGTTGCTTTATGATTCAGGTATGGGTAAGAAACCCGCTTGGTATGCCGTGCGCTCTGCCCTGCGCCACCGCACGCTGGCTTCTGGTATTGGTGCGATTTGTCGCGATGGAATCACGACGCACAGTACGGTCTATACTCTCGATGGCCGCCGCGTGAGTGCAGAAAGCCTACAGCCTGGTCTGTATATCCAGAATGGACGAAAAGTTGTCGTAAAATAAATAGCTCCCTATTAACGTTATAGTTGTAAATAACAAGAAAAACAATAATTATGAAGAAGATTCTCTTATCAGTATGTATGCTGTGTATGGCTGCAGCAGCTATGGCACAGGGTGACGCCTTGAAGTCGAAGATTGTTGAAGATGGTGGTCAGGGTCCTTATAAGGCCATCATGACCGAGGTGCCAGGTTTGCAGGCTCATACTGTCTTTGCGCCGCAGGACCTGTCGAAGTTTGACAAGAAAAACCCACTGCCCGTCCTTGTCTGGGGCAATGGTGCTTGCACCAATTCTCCTTGGGAGCATTTTAAGTTCCTCAACGAGATTGCCAGCTATGGCTTCATCGTGGTGGCTACTGGTTATATCCCTATGGAGGAAGAACCCTATCGCGGTCCGATGTCTACCACCCAGCAGCAGATAGAGAGCATTGACTGGGTGTTCGCACAGAATCAGGACAAGAACTCACCATATTATAATAAGATAGACACCAAGCATATCTGTCTTTCGGGTATGTCGTGTGGTGGTCTGCAGACGCTGTTCAACTGTGCTGACCCGCGTGTCTCAGCGCTGATGATTTGCAATAGTGGACTGTTCAATCGCCAGAATGCTAATCAGGCTGTTGGTGGTATGCCTATGCCTCCCAAGGAGAAGCTGAAGGAGATTCACACGCCCATCATGTACCTGTTGGGTGGCAAGACAGATATCGCTTATGAGAACGGTATGGACGACTTCCACCGCATAGATCACGTCCCTGCTTGTGCTTGTAACTTCCCCGTAGGTCACGGTGGAACCTATCGCCAGCCTCACGGTGGTGAGTTTAGCGTGGTAGCACTGGCTTGGCTGCAGTGGCAGTTGAAGGGTGATAAACAGGCTGCTAAGATGTTCCGTGGCAATGACTGTGAACTGTCGAAGCGCAAGGATTGGACTATTGAAAAGAATGTTTTATTTGACAAATAAATGAGAGGATTTATTATGACGTGCATGACCGCACTATTAGCAGGCTGCCAGTCGGCTCCCGATATGGATGTCGAGCAGCAAGTTGACGCGCTGTATCAGAAGATGCCGCAAGAGGAGCGTATCGCCCAGTTGAAGAGTATGTATATGGATGAGCTCTTCGATGAGCAGGGCCAGTTAGATACCGTGAAGTGTCGTGAACTGATACCCTTTGGTATTGGTCACTTCTCACAGTTTGCTCTACAGAAACCACGCGATCCGAATGTGGTGCGCGATATGGTGGCTGCTGTGCAGAAATGGCTGATGGAGAATACTCCCAATGGTATCCCTGCACTCTTCCATGAGGAAGTTTTGTCAGGTATAAATACGCAGGGTTCTACTATTTATCCACAACAGATAGGCCAGGCATGTTCATTTAATCCTGAACTGGCGGAGTTGAAGACGCGCCAGACGGCTACCCAGATGCGTAAGATGGGTGGCATCCTGTCGCTTTCGCCGATGGTTGACGTGTGTCGTAATCCCTCGTTTAACCGCTTGGAAGAGTCGTATGGTGAGGATGGCTACTTGTCAGCAGTGATGGGTACCGCTTTCGTCAAGGGCATACAGCAGGGCGACCTGCGTAAAGGTGTCGGTGCCTGTTCGAAACACTACCTCGGCTATGGCGGTGGTGGCGATGCCGACGAGAAAGAGCTGATGGAAGAAATCCTGTTGCCTCACGAGACGATGATTCGTGTGGCTGGCAGTCGTGCCCTCATGCCTGGCTATCATGCCATGAAGGGTAACAAACTGACCTGTGTGGCTGACAGTACCATACTCAATGATATCTTGCGTGGCTATCTCGGTTTCGACGGTATGGTTGTTAGCGACTATACTGCTATCGACCAGCTTCCTGTGCCCGATGGTTTCCCTGGTGGGGAGAAGGGTTGGAATACCTTGCAGAAAGCTGTTGCGGCCATCAATGCAGGTAACGATGTTGATTTCCCCTTCGGTGCCAACTACCAGTATCTGCAGGAGGCCCTCGATTCTGGTCTCGTTGCACCACAGACTTTTGAACGTGCTGTGAAGAACGTGCTGCGCTATAAGTTCCGTGCAGGTCTGTTCGATAAGAAACCGTATCTGTATAGCACAGAGAAAATCGTTCTCGACACCCCAGAGGAGCGTAAGACGGCCTACGACATCGCTACCCAGTCAGTAGTGTTGTTGCAGAACGATTCTAACCTCTTACCTCTCAACTCTCAATCACCTCAGAAGATTCTCGTCACTGGCCCTAATGCCAACTCCATGTGGGCGATGTGTGGCGACTATTCGTTCCCGTCTATGACGTTCTTCTGGAAGAAGATGGAGGAAGATCTCGACCATCCGCATGTCATCACGTTGTTGGAGGGTCTCAAGAACCATAAGCCCGACAGCATCGACATCGTTTATTCGCGTGGTTGTGACTGGACGGAAGAGATTGAGACGAAGTTCTCGCATGTCGGCGACAAGCGTTCGTGGGAATATCCTTTGCTGCATCGAAAGGTGAATTCTGGTGAGACAGCCAACAAGGAAGAGGCACTGGCTATGGCCGACTCTGCCGATGTCATCATCGCTGCGATGGGTGAGAACGTCATGCTGTGTGGCGAGAACCGCGACCGTCAGGGACTGCGCCTGCCAGGTAAGCAGCAGGAATATGTGGAGGCATTGCTGGCTACGGGTAAGCCCGTCGTGCTGGTACTCTTTGGTGGTCGTGCACAGGTCATTGGCGACCTTGCTGAGCGTTGCGCTGCCGTCATCCAGGCATGGTATCCTGGTGAGGAGGGTGGTAATGCTGTGGCAGACATCCTCTATGGCATCGTCTCTCCCTCTGCCAAGCTCTCTGTCAGCTATCCCAAGGAAGAAATCTATACGCCTATCTGCTATAACTATCCAAATAGTAAATTGTCCAATAGGCAAATTCAATGGCCTTTCGGCTATGGCTTGACCTATACCACTTTCGAGTATAAGCATCTGCTGATGGACCAGTCGGCACGTGTCAGCACAGATTACGTCAAGGTGCAGTTCGAGGTGAAGAATACGGGTAAGGTAGCAGCTACAGAGATAGCACAGGTCTATCTGTCGCCTACAGCCGATGACCAACCGATGAAGCCTATCCAGTTGCAGGGCTTTGCCCGTGTGGAACTGGAGCCAGGACAGACCAAGCGTGTAGAGATGAAACTCTATACCGACCAGTTCGGCTACTACTCTCACGAGGGTCAGCGCCAATGGAACGTACAGCCTGGCACCTATACTGTGAAGGTGGGTGCTTCGTCGGCTGATATCCGTCTGGAACAAGACATCACGCTGAAGGGTGAGAAGATTACCAAGCCTTTGCGCGACCACTACTTCTCAGACGTGGAGGTTACCGACTAACTCCTTTAACTCCTTTAACTCCTTTAACTACATATATTTTATAAACAATCTTCAAAACAACACACAACTATGAAAAAGACAGTATTGACCTTGCTGGCGCTGTTGGCTCTGGCCACAGCGTCAGCCCAAGAGAACAAGATGCCACTTGTCTATGACGTAGAGAATACGGGTTGCAAGTTTGCAGCACCCGTGATGCCTGCAGCAGACCAGTTGCCCATTATCCGCGACCTGCCCGATGCCTTGGAAGGTGTCAAGAAATTCAAGAACTGGTCGAAGCGTCGTAGTGACATTGGTCATATGATTCAGCACTATGGCATCGGTACCAAACCCGCTGTAAAGGCCAGTCAGGTGAAGGCCCACATGGACGGCGATACACTCGTTGTCGATGTTACCGTTGGTCAGGAGGTGCTGACGCTGAAATCCCATATCCGCTATCCGAAGACGGGTCAGGCTCCCTATGCGCTGATGATTGGTACTGACATGATAGCGCTGCCTCGTCAGCTCTTCGATGACCGACCGATTGCCACTGCTACCTTCGTCTCGGCGCAGGTCAATGACTATAAACAGTTTGGCAAGCATCATGATCGTGGTGAGCATCACTTCGACCGCCTGTATCCTGCTCTCAAGGACAATGGCGCCTATAGTGAGTGGGCATGGGGTATGAGCCGCCTGATTGACGGTCTGCAGCAGCTTGGTCCTAAGGTTACGAAGATTGACACGAAGCATATCGGTGTGACGGGTTGTTCCTATGCTGGTAAGATGGCCCTCTATTGTGGTGCCTTCGACGAACGCATTGCCCTCGTCATTGCCCAGGAGCCTGGTGGCGGTGGTGCTGCCGCATGGCGTAAGTCGCACGAGTTCACACTGGCAGGTAAGAATCTGGAGGATATCGACAAGACCGACTACCACTGGTTCCTGGAGAGTCAGAAGGAGAACTTCCGTGGCGATAGCGTCTATCGTCTGCCTTACGACCAGCACGAGCTCTGTGCGATGGTTTGTCCACGTGCCCTTCTGCTGTTAGGTAATCCTGATTATGAGTGGTTGGCCGATGGCTCCATGCTGTCTTCTGCTGAGGCTGCCAAGAAGGTGTGGGAGCACTTCGGCATCGGCGACCGCATGGGTTGGAGCATTGTTGGCAAACATGGCCATTGCCGCTTGCCAGAGACGCAGTACCCTGAGGTTCAGGCCTTCATCGACCGCTTCCTCTTAGGTCGTGATGTAAAGACCAACGACATCAAGAGAGTCGAAGACTTAAATGAAAAACTGAAGTAAAAAACTAAGGATTCCAACTTAATGTTTCGAAGTCTTCTGCGTATAATAGTTGTATGACACGTCCAGAATTCGAACATATTGCTGCGCAGTTGCGCCAGAGGGTACTGAAGGTCGGCCTCGACTTCTTCGGCAACAAAGAGGATGCTGAAGATGCAACACAGGAGACGATGGTACAGCTCTGGCGCTATTGCGAACATATCGATGCTGAACGTAATGTAGAGGCGCTGGCTGTCAAGGTGGCCAAGAACTGTTGCGTCAGTATGTATCGAAGACAACAGCGACAGGCTAATGTTGTCAATATCGACCAACAAACACTCAAACAGCAGGAATCCAGCAACTCACCACAAGAACAGTTAGAGGCAAAAGATACGCAACGGATGCTTTCAGAAGCACTTGACCTGCTGAAGCCTCGAGAACGCCAACTCTTCGAGATGCGACAGATAGAGAGTCTCTCGGTAGAGGAAGTCTCTGGACAGACAGGCATTCCCAAAACCTCTGTCATCGCGATGGTCTCAGCAGCACGAAAGAAAGTATTTACAGAACTAACAAGGAGGATGAAGCAATGACAAACAACGATATACAGCAACTGATAGACAAGTATCTCAATGGCGAGACTTCGCCAGCGGAGGAGCAACAACTGGCTTTGGAACTTTCCCAATATCAGGAGATACCTGAAGAGTGGCATGCTGTCCGTCTGATGCTGGGTGAATTGGCGATTGGCGAAGCAGAATACGATGCCATCATCAAGCAGCGCAGTCGCAAACCCTCTGCTCTCCTCATTGCCCTGCGTGTTGTCCTCTCTACGGCTGCAATCTATCTGGTAGGTCTCTTCTTCTGGCTGCAAACAGAACCAACAGCTAAGATAGAGACAGCATATAATAATAAAGTAGAGCAAACTCAGCCTACGCCCCAACCCTCATACTGCACAGAAGGTACACCCCGGGAAATCCTGATGTGCTATATGGAACGGCGCAAGGCTCAACCACATATCTATCAACAATTAAAACAGAAGATTTATGAAAACCAATAGAATCCTTATCATCGTGGCAGCTGCAGCGCTGCTGATGACCTCATGCAGCAACGACGATGAGCGCATGCTCACCATCATCAACGAAGATGGTAGTTGCAGTCGTGAGATGTCGTTCCACCCATTCCAAGAAGACGTGATGGCTCCACTCAATAAGACCATTCAGACCCACGGCTTGTACTACAACACCGACTGGGAGCGCACCTGGTCAGTCATGGGCGACTCCGTCCGCCATGCATGTCCTATGACACAGCAGCAATGGGACAGTCTGCAGAATGTATTTGCTGACCAGAATGTACCCGATAAGATTCTGATGCACCTCAAGCGCCAGTATCAGAATGTCAACGAGATGAGCGACTCGCTCACCCAAGCTGTCCGCCATCTATTCAAGGCCACAGCATCGCTCGACAAGCACTTCAAGTGGTTCTATACGGATTACACCTATAAGGAGACGCTTGCCAGCACGGAGATCAACCAGATATTCCCTGTTTCCTTAGACCGTTTTATCAATGCCGACTCCGCATCCTATTGGTTTACGGGTGAGCCCAACCTTGCTGAAGGTCTCACTGGTGCAGAACAGAAAGAGATGTTAGACGATATCGAGGCAAAAATCAGTCAGTGGTTCTGTGCCTGCACCATGTCCAATATTTATGCTCATGTCTGGCTAAACTATGATGAAGTCAAGAATCCACCTGTCAGCAAGGAGCAGTTTTGGGCCTTAAAGGATTCCGTTGTCATGTCGCCTGCCGTGCGTGACCTCAATCTGTTCGGCAATATCAGTCAGGTCGGCAACATCCTCAAGGACTTCTATCAGTCCGATGCCTATACCCAGCTGTTTAGCGACAGCACCAGATGGGAACGCCTGCTTGAAATAAAGTACGAGGATTATGAAAATCTTGTCACGATGAAACCCATGCTAGACTATGTAATGCCTGGCAAGGTGATTGATGCTGGCAATGGCGTAGTAGAAGGCAATGTGGTTCGCTATAAGTTCTCTGGTGAACGATTGATTCCTCACCCCTACGATGTGGCTATCACTTCACGTGTCACCAACGTCTGGGCATTCATCGTAACGTTCCTCGTCATCATCCTTGCTGTCGGTAGCTTCTTCTATTACAGGAAATGAGGGTTTGTATCTATGATGCAAAGATACAAAATTTTTCCGACATGAGCAAATTTTCATGCAGAAACTTACTGCATATCGTCTCAAGCGTCTCAAGCGTCTTAAACGTCTTAGCGTCTTTTTTCGAAAACACATAGATGCAGAGG
>R23__coassemble_14_pt1 | contig 151039 bp, 136 predicted proteins | sample R23__metabat2_high_PE_030 | metagenome-assembled genome bin R23 | reverse complement strand
ACATTGTGTTCAAAAGGCTGTTTTTAAGCCCTCTGAGACGCTTTTTATTGCTCTGTGTCCTCTTTCTTAGGCTCCACATAGAAAGTCTCATCTTGGGCCACTATGATGCCACATTCGGCCATTGCGTCGCACATAGGGATGCGCTTCTTGGTGATTTCGCTCTCCATGAACTCCACTGCCTCCAGTTCGCGGTCTGCCAGGAGCTTGTCTTTGGCTATTTCCTCACTTGTACGCACATAGCCAGGGATGTACTTCTTGACCAGTGTCAGAGCGCTTGCCCATGTGAAGCCTTTCAAGGTCTTCAACTTGGGCGTGCCGGTCCTGAAGCCAATAGTTCCGTGTGCCATGTCAAGGCTCTTCTTTTTTGAGAACAGTTCTGGCTGGTTCTCGGTGGCGTAGGCTTGCAGAGTCTCAAACGCACACTCGCGCTCACACGTCAGCTCGCCAAGTTTCTGTTGGTACTTCTCGCGGATCTTCGCACATTGCAGGTCAATTTCTGCATTGATTTTCTCAATCTGTGCATCTGCCTTCGCATAGCTTGCAAATGCCTCTTCGGCTGCCTCACGGCTTACCCCTGTGATAACAGTCTTCTTTTGTCTTTTTGTTGCCATTGTTCTTTTGGTTTTAATGGGTTACTAAATAAGTTATTTATCACTCTTTTTCTTCAATATCATTCGCAGTTTCAATGACAGTTCATCAAGTTCATCAAGGCTCAACTCCCTGAACACCTTCCCTGCTATCTTAGGACTCTTGCAGTAGCTGTTCACGGCATCCCACTCAGTGGTATCAACGCCAATCTTCTGCAACAGCCTCAGGCAGATGCTACGCTTGTGTCGGCGCAAGGCCTTGCGCTCGGCTTCGCCGCTTCGCTCGTCGAAGAATGTCTCTTTGTCTGTATTACCCTGCTGCTTCAAGGTCAAGTCCAGATGGTCGCACATCTTATGGTACTCGTGTTGTGTCATCTCGCGTAGGCTCTCTGTCCTGCCGCAAGTCCACTGGCTCACCAGCTGCTGCTTTAGCTCATCCTTATCCATTCCTGGCATCAGCTTCAACAGCCCATAGAACCGTCCGAAGTTTGTTACTTGTCTTGACATACCGGTTTCCAATCAATAGTTATCACTGGCTGCATCTTACCTGTACCTTCACACATTGGGCAAGGAACTTTCACAGAGTCATAAGCGCCATCCCGTCCCCAGAACCAACCATTACCACAACAGTAGTTGCACTTTTGCACAAGACCTTTCATTTCCTCATGCTTGGTCTTCAAGGATGGGCTGCTCAATTCTAATACTTGTATCATCTTACTCATCTTTGTCCCATTTTTTGTAAATGACTTCCAAGCCTAATGCCTTGGCAAAATAAAACTCCACTGTTGCGCCTGGACTGTCTATCCAATCTGCAAGCATACAGATAGTGTCACAGAATGAAAGGGCCATTAAATCAAGTTTCATAATTTCTGCATACCAACTTGTTTTGTGCCCTAATTCCGTTTCTTTTCTGACTTTTTCATCGGCAATCTTTCCAAAGCCGCTATTGGTAGGATTGAACACATCATAGCCTTTCGACCTTAGCAGGGCCTCTGCCTTGGCAAATTTCTTACGAGTTGCCTCACTTAGAACCTCTTCGCCGATCTTGCCGCTGATATATACTTTCTTGCTCATTGTTTTTGATGTTTATAGGTTACTTTCTCATATCCGTGCCACTTTAGGATGCGGCTTGCCCACAACAGATCTTTCGTCTCGATGACCACCTTGCCCTTGTTCTTTACTGACCGGCGAAGATGAAGGTCACACTCGTAGTTGTGATGAAGCCAGTCTTCCAATAAGCCTTGGGCGCTTGTGCTATCCATCAGAATATAGATGGTGTCGCCTTGTTGATACTCTTGTGCCATAATCTTCAATTCTATTTTTCTCCCCAATAACGCGCTGCACCCTCATCCCAAATGGTGAACTCTCCTGTGGGACCGATGAAGCGGCCCTTCGAGAAAGCCTTGAAGCCTTCCACCCATATCTTCAAGGTGGCATCATACATCACACCCTCTGCTGCCGTGCCTCTTGGAAGGCTACCTTTGGCATGGCTGATGAAGATGATCAGCTTGTCTTTGTTCTGCTCCTTGAACTGGATATAGTCACGGTAGCTCATTTGCGTGTACTGGAAAGAGTCAATCACGATGATATTATAACTCTTGCGACGTGCAAGACGCTCTTTCAATTCATCCATAGGCTCGGCATTCAACAGGTGGAAACGGCTGCCAACCTTGCCAAGACCATGACGGACCAGTTTCTGGCGCATCGATAGACTGTCACCCTCTTCCATGCTGTCAAAGGCCACACGGTCATACTTGCAAAGCTCTTCTATCAGTTGCATCACAAAACTGGTCTTGCCGTTGCCTGAACGTCCCCAGATAAACCATACGCCCGTGCGCTCTGGCTGACCGAAGGCATCAGCCCATTCCCCTTCAAAGGGGAAGGTCTGACGCTTCTTGTTCAGGATCTCTTTCACTGTCAATGCTTTCATGGTTCTATACGTTCTTAGTGCGTTTCACTCTGTGGATGCTCTTCTTCACTCTGCGAAGGTCAAAGTCACAGGCCTCTGCATCCCTGATCACTTCGTCGATGTCTTTACGGTCGCGCAAGCCGTTAGCCGTGCAGATGGCATAGACATCGTTGGCCGTCGTGTCTTCCAGCTCGAAGTATTTCCTACCGATACGGCTGTAGAACTCCTTGTAGCCAGGGCGCTGCCAGCGCAGACCCTTCTCAATGCGCTTGATGATGTAGTCAGTGCTCAGGAACACCACGCCGCACTTGTCTTCCAGTTTGTTGTACAGGCTGATGAAGTAGTGGAAAACGCTCTCAGTCAGTTTGTCGGCTTCATCGAAGATAAGCAGAGGGGCATCCATCTGAATGAGGTTGTCAAGAATGGCAGTCCATAAGCCCCTGACGGTGTAGCCCTCAGTGCGGATGCCTACCAGACGGGCAATCTCTCTCACAAACTCGCCCTTGTGCAAGTCCTCAGAGCATTGCAGGTAGAAGACTTCCTTGTGCTCTTCTGCATAGAGCTTGGCAGTCGTGGTCTTGCCGCAACCGGCTTCACCCACTACCCATGTCACGTTTTTCCACTGCTGGGCATCGTTCAGGGCGTAGTTGATTTCCTGATAGGCTCCAGTCTCAACAATCTGCCAACCGTCTTCATTGGCAATGGTTCCTACCTGGTCGCCAACTTTCTTCCACATCTCTTCGCTGATGTTTTCCCACCTGCCGTTCAGGATGTTGCTCACTGTTCCGGCACTCGTTCCTTTCAAGCTGCCCACTGCCTTGTTCTGGCTGGGGTACTTTGCCACATACGTTCTCAGACGCTGGGCAATCTGTTCTTTCAGTTTCTGTTCCATGTTTCTTATGCGTAAAAATTCAGTTGTTTCTTATAGTTTCCCTGCCACCTTCTTAAAGTCAACGGTGATAGGCTTGTCTTCCAGATCCGACCAGTCCATTTTGCTGATCTTCTTTGTCACCCTGCCAAGGCTCAGTTCCTCAGGTGCTCCGCTATACTTGCGAAGTCTGCGGTCTATCTGCCTCTGAACATCCTTGCGCACTCCCTTCAAGTCAGGCGATACAAGGCCGTTCTGCTCAGGCGCAACACCTTCGGCATACTCAATCTGTCTGGCTGCAACCTGGCGCTCAATACGGCTTTCCTCAGCTGCTGCCTGCTGTGCTCTGATGAAAGTTGCCTCGCCTTCCGTCTGCTCCTGGATGGCACGGTGTATCACCATGTAAGGCTCTGCCACGCGCTCGAACCTCAGTTCACCTGCCTTGTCTTTCCAGTAGAGGCGAATGCTTTGGAAGTCGTATGGGTCATATTTCACTACGAACTTCTGATAGGTGTGTTTCCTGCGCCACTCTATATCGGGAACACCGGCATCTGTCATCACCTCATAGACTCTCTTCTTGCCCTTCACGGTGATCTCAATGCCGCTGCTGGTGAAGGTGCTCATGCGGTCGCACGTTACCCAGAACATATCTATCATGTCGCTGGCTGTCACTATTGGCGTTTCAGGGTTCTCGCTCTCCTGGTACATCTGTATGCGCTGCTGTCCGGTGGCGGGGTGTGCCATCTCGTTCCATTCGGTACGGGCTTTCAGGTAGGCGGCTTTCAGCTCTGCATAGGTGTAGAGTTTATCCTTGTTGGCCTCGATAAACTCCATGTTCGGACGGCTGCTGTCTTTCTTGGCCGTGATGTTCTGACCGGTAAAGCGCCAGTCCTTATGAAGTACCTGCTGCTGGAACCTGCCGAAAACACTTTCAATGGTCTTCGAGGCACCATTGTACGGGGCTGTGGTTCTGTGGATGTGACACAGTTTCTCAAAGAACTGCTGGTTCTGCAGCTTCTTGTGGCCGCCCTGGTTGTCATGCACAATCTCGTATGGCTTGTGACCACTCACCTGAATAGCCATCCTGTAGGCCATATATTGTGCCTCATAGTCCTCATTGTCGCTGATGCAGAAACCAAGGAATGTTTCTGTGGCAGCATCGATGACCTCATAGACGCTCGTTGTCCTAACCTTGCCGTCATCATCCCTGTAGTACAGGTTCAGCTTCGTACCGTCACCATACCAGAGGGCATCACGCATCGTAGGCAACTCTGTCCTGTGTCTGCGGTCAAACTTCTGATGGGCGCTCATCTCGCCGAACACGGCATCATGCCAAAGAGGTTCAACGTCGGCACGCTCCAGCCACATCTTTAGGCTCCTGATGCTCTTCAATGGCTTCCAGCCCTTGCCCTCTGCCTCAGCGTTGAAGGTCTCGAAGATCTGACTGTCGGTATATACCGGCACCTTGCATCGTTTCAAGGCAATAAGACGCTGCTGGGCCTCAGCTGTCAGTTTCAGGGTGTTGCTGTTACCTATCTTGCCGCTGATAAGGGTCTCATAGCCGCTCTTCTTGAACTGCGACATCTTTTCCTTCAAGCGGGCAAGGTTCTTAGGCAGTGTGTGGCTTGTCACCTCCCTCAGTTTCTCGCTCTGGGTGAAGATGATGTCCCAAAGGTCGCCACGTCGGCCACCGCCAAGGGCATGAGTCGTGCTTGTCAGTTCGTTCATGCGCTCCCAGAGCATCTTCAGCACACTCGCATTCGTCGTGTACTCATCAATCAGCTTCTGACTGAGGCGCGTTTGAACACCGTTCAAATCATACTCAAACGACTCAAAGAACTGCCGGGCCTTGTCATCTTCCTTCACCCATTCCTTCAATTCCTGGGCTTTCAGCACGTCTGCCGGCTTTCCATACTTAGCTTCAAACATAAGCCTGTACTTCATCGGAAGCGACGCATACACGTATAGAGCATAGTTGCCTTCACCTTTGCCTTGACGCGCACACTGGATGTTGCCACGCTTCATGTTCTGGCGCAAGGTGTCTGCCTTGATAATTGGGCTTTCACCATTGGTCAGCTCATCAAAGGTTACGCATAATGTCTTATTGCAATACTCCATATTGCCTCACTCCGTTTTTCGTTTAGTGCAAGCCTGTTATCTTCTTGATGCCGTCATACATCGGGATCATGGCAAAGCTGTAGATAATACCAGCCACCTTCTCAGCCGTTGACATATCGTCAAGGCTCCAGCCAAAACTCAGGAAAAACCACATGTAGATAAGTCCAAGCAAAAAGGCAATGGAAAACTTAGCTACCTCATTCAATAGTTTCTTCATACTCAGCCCTCCCTATTTGCCAATCTCAATGCCGCCATATTGCTCTTTGGCAACATAGCGGATCTTACGTGCAAGCATACTGTCCTTCTTGAAGTTCAGTGCCTTGCTCACCATCTCGCGGGTACAGTTGAAGGTAGATGCTATCTTCAACCCGTCACCTCGACTGACCACAATTCTTTTGTTCATGTTCTTACCTCCTTATTTTAAGTGTTCATTGATATAGTTCTTATCGTTCTCACCCAGGTCCATGCCCATCTTAATTTTCCTCAGCACAACCTCCTTGGCTCCCACCAGCCACCATGCTTTACGGTCAAGCAGTTCAGCGGCGTTCGCACAACGGTATGGACTTTCCTCTTCAAAGTCGAGAAGTCCCTTCTCAATCTCCAGCATGGCATCAGCAGCGTCACTGCAAATCTCACGTGACTCTTTCAGAAGCAGTTCCGTCTCTTGGAGAGCTTTGCCCAGTTGGTAGGTCTTTTCTGCCAGGCACTTCACAAGTCGCGTATTGCCAATCTTCAACCACTCACGGCAAAACTCATCTTTGTCCATGTCACTGGCATTCTCATACATGGCGTTAGCCTCAACGTACTCTTGTTCTGTCACTGAGCGGCCTATGCGCTCTTCAAACTCTTTCTGTAACATATTCTTTATTTTTATTGTTAAATTTTTCCGTTTTTGCTCGCTTCTCAGGATTATTTTGTACCTTTGTCGCGCTGTTCACTAATTGAATCCGCCTGCAAAGATACGCATTTTGTTTATAACAACAAAACATTTTGCGAATTATTTTCTCAGTTTGAGTATATTTTTAACAATTTCTATGGAAAAAAGAGACATCTTAGAACGGCTGATAAACCATTACTCTAATGGTAATAAGGCTAAATTTGCCACGCTTTTAGGCGTGTCTCCTCAGTCTGTTAGTACATGGCTTGCAAGAAATACGTTTGACGTAGATAAGATATACGCAAATTGCGTAGGCATTTCAGGTGACTGGCTTCTGACGGGCAAAGGGAACATGATCAAAGAAGATGTGGTTCCTGCAAAGGTGAGTTATGCCCCAGCTGTGGGAAAACCATATTACGATGTGGACTTCATCGGTGGCTTCAGCGAGATATTCAACAATCAGACAACTGTACCAGCTTGCAATGTTCTGGTACCAGGCTTTGAAAAGGCATCCTTATGGTGTAATGTCACAGGCCATTCAATGGAACCGAAAATAAATCATGGTGACATCATAGCCCTCCGTGAATGTTCCATCAATGATATTCAGTATGGCGAGATCTACGCGGTTGTGCTCGATACTATCCGCACCATCAAGATCCTGCGTCGTGGCTCCAGCTCCGATGTGCTCCGATACGTCCCCATCAATCAGGACTTCGACGAACAGGAGTTCCCCATCTCACGGATCATTCGCGTCTTTGAAGTCCTTGGCTCCATTGCACGTTTCTTCTAAACGAAAAGCGCATCCAAATTTCACGTCAATTCTCGCAAACCCTTATAAATAGGCACTTTCTTGTGAATTTTGCCCCTCGAAAACGCTCTTTTTCCATGTATTTCGCCCCTTGAATACGAGAAAAAGAGCCATTTTTTTGCTCGTTTCAGACCCGTTTGCCATAACTAACGGCTTGCAAAAGTGTTAAATGTGTCACCCTAAATGTCACGCTATCCAATACATTTCGTTTTTGCAGACCTCTTTTTGTCACCCTAAACGTCACCCTAACTGTCACCCTAACCCTATTTTCGGGCATAAAAAAGACCATCTCCGCGAAGTCACGAAAATGGTCTCATCCATCCGTTCTGTATGGGGCTATATTATAGCGCCATCAGAGCCTCTTTATAGTCTTTTATAGGTAATCACACGTGCGCGTGTAGAAAACGCCTCAGAACAAGCCTACAAAGGCATTGCAGCCCATCTATGCCGTCCGTTCAGCCTCATCCAGAAGCACACGCACAAAAAAAGCGATCCGTCAATACCGCCATGTTACATTTACCCTCTAAAACACCGTTCAAACGTGCCTCAAACGTAAAGCAAACGTAAAGCCAATGTTACATTTCGTTTTTGTCCTTTGTCCTTTTCCCTCTGAGCCTCAACACCTCTCAACTCCTTTATTTATAAGGCTTTCGTGACTATCAGGCTTCATCCTCTCTCTTCTACATTTCGTTTTGCCCCCCTTAGTTGGAAGTTCATCGGCAGAATCTGGTATGTTTACTTTCCAGCCTGTTAAATCCGTCTACATCGGCCGTCCATACCGCTATCCAAAACAGAAGGACTGGGGCTGGTACATTTATTATGACTTGAGTGCCTTTGGACGCTGCCAGACACTGGAGGAGGTTACTTTTGGCCCCCTTGTTAAGGAAATCCAGCCTTACGAGTTCATCCTGACCCCAGCTCTTAAGACTGTCACTATAAACGGAGCTATCACGACAGTAGCTACAAAGGCTTTCTACAAGTGTGAGAGTCTCAAGTCCATCAACCTACCCGAGGGACTCTCGACGATAGGTGTCAGGGCGTTTGAATTTTGCAAATCCCTTGAAGATATTGTATTCCCATCAACCTTGACGTTGATTGACGAATATGCCTTTGGAAGTTGCGAGAAATTACAGAAGCTTGTCATCCCTGCCAGTGTGGGTTCCTTAGGTCTTGCCTCATTTACCGCATGCACATCCGTAAAGGAGGTTATTCTCGAAGATAGTCCATTCGAACTTGCCTTGCCCTATGGAAGTGAGGGTGGCACTAACGGTTTCTTCACCAGTATGCCTTTGGAAAAAGCTTATATCGGGCGACCCTACAGTCATCCTGAGACTGGCTGGGCCGGCTACAGGACAGGTGCTTTCACTCGCTGTGCCAATCTTAAGGAAGTTCGATTTGGCAATTATGTGACCAAGGTTTTGGCTGGAGATTTTATGGAATTGCATGAATTAAAGACAGTGGTTCTTCCCAGTTCGCTAGAATCTATTGGTGAGTTTGGTTTCACCGCATGCGAAAATCTGAATGCCATTACTTGTCTTGCAACGACTCCGCCCGTTTGTAGCAACTATGTATTTTCTAATACAGATAAACAAACTTGTAAATTATATGTGCCAAGCGAAAGCATTGATTCATATAAGGAAGCAAATGTTTGGAAGGAATTTTTCAACATCGAAGCAGGAATTCATAGTGTTTCGACAGATGCTGTATTCAAGGACGGTAGCTTCTACGACCTGCAAGGTCGCAAAGTAAACAGTCAAGCAGTCAGCAAAGGTCTTTATATCAACAACGGAAAGAAGGTAGTCATTCGCTGACGATAATACACGCTTAAGGACTCTCGGAAACAACTCCCTGAGTCCTTTTATTAGCCTAATACGAAGCTGTATCAGCCTAATACACGCTCGTATTAGGCTAGTAATGGGTGGTTACCAGCCTAGTAATGAAGGATAAAATCAGCTAATGCGGAAAGTAGGAAATGCGGAAAGCGGACATTAAGCATTTTTCAGGTGCAGAAGAAACGCTTTCCGAGTGCGGAAAAGAGACATTATAACTAGAAGTTTTTTAAAAATTCTTATTTATTATCATAATATTATTATACCATTATTATAACATTATTACCCTATATTATCTCTCCTTAGAATACCTTAATGTCTACTTTCCTACTTTCTGTCTTTCCTACTTTTGCGAAAATAAATGGAAAAAAGTTTGGTTATTTGCTGAGTTCTTTGTACCTTTGCACCCGCTTTCCGCGTAATCGCTGGCAGGAGCCCAAACAATGATTGATAGTCAGGGCATTACGAGAGACCTGTTATGTTGCGTTGGAACGATAACAACAATTTTAAACGTTTAAAGACAATGAATTTAATTAAAGTTGCTGAAGAAGCATTTGCAACCGGCAAGCAGCATCCCAGTTTCAAGGCTGGTGATACTATCACTGTCGCTTACAAAATTATCGAGGGTTCTAAGGAGCGTATCCAGCTCTTCCGTGGTGTAGTTATCAAGATTAACGGTCACGAGGAGAAGAAGCGTTTCACTGTTCGTAAGATGTCTGGTACCGTTGGTGTAGAGCGTATCTTCCCACTGGAGTCACCCAACATCGAGAGCATTGAGGTGAACAAGGTTGGTAAGGTTCGTCGCGCTAAGTTGTACTACCTGCGCAACCTGACGGGTAAGGCTGCACGCATCAAGGAGAAGCGTAGCGGTATCGCTGGCAAGGAGTAATCCCAACCCACACGACATAAAAAAGAGACATTTCACTGCTGAGATGTCTCTTTTTTTGTTTCTTCATCTTTCATTTTTAATTTTTCATCTTTCATCTCCCTGTGTCCTCCATAGATGGTCTCGCCACCCAGGTCGCCCTGCACGGTTTCCTTGAACGATTCCCAGTCTTGGAAGCCTGCCAGAAGAGACAGTCGGTCGAGCGTCTTGCGGTTGGGTTTCTTCAGCAGTTCTTTCTCGACGGCCTCCAACAGTTTTCGTAGTGCATGTCTCTTTTTCTCCATATCGGGTGCAAATTTACGAAATAATGCATAATTCATAATGCATAATTCATTATTTTTTTGTAATTTTGCAGCAAATTCGAATTTATACCTATTTATATATGAAAGAATTAGCCCTGAAGTACGGATGTAATCCCAACCAGAAGCCCTCACGTATCTTTATGACGGAGGGCGAGTTACCCATTGAAGTGATTAACGGCCGTCCTGGCTACATCAACTTCCTCGACGCATTCAACGCGTGGCAGTTGGTGAAGGAGCTGAAGGCTGCCACCGGTCTGCCCGCAGCTGCCTCGTTCAAGCACGTCAGCCCTGCCGGTGCCGCTGTTGGTCTGCCTCTGAGCGACACGCTGAAGAAGATTTACTTCGTGGATGACATCCAGGGACTGGACGAGAGTCCTATCGCATGTGCCTATGCCCGTGCACGTGGTGCAGACCGCATGTCGAGCTATGGTGACTTCGTAGCACTCTCTGACACCTGTGACGCTACCACTGCCCTACTGCTGAAGCGCGAGGTGAGCGACGGCGTCATTGCTCCCGACTACACTCCAGAGGCTATCGAGATACTGAAGGACAAGCGCAAGGGAACGTATAACGTGATTAAGATTGACCCCAGCTACAAGCCCGCACCCATTGAGACGAAGCAGTGCTTCGGCATTACCTTCGAACAGGGACGTAACGAGATTAAGCTGGACGACCCCGCCCTGTTTGAGAACATCCCTACACAGAACAAGGCCTTCACAGCAGAGGCAAAGCGCGACCTGATTATCGCACTCATCACGCTGAAGTACACGCAGTCGAACTCGGTATGCTACGTGAAGGACGGCCAGGCTATCGGTATCGGTGCCGGTCAGCAGAGCCGCATCCACTGTACGCGCTTGGCAGGCAACAAGGCCGACATCTGGTGGTTGCGCCAGCATCCGAAAGTAATGGCACTGCCCTTCAAGGAGGGTATCCGTCGTGCTGACCGCGACAACACCATCGACGTGTATATCTCTGAGGACGAGCACGACGACGTGCTGCGCGACGGTGCTTGGCAGCAGTTCTTCACCGAGCAGCCTGAGGTGCTGACGATGGCTGAGAAGAAGGAGTGGATAGCCAAGAACACCAAGGTAGCTCTAGGCTCTGACGCTTTCTTCCCCTTCGGCGACAATATTGAGCGTGCCCACAAGAGCGGCGTAGAGTTCATTGCACAGGCTGGCGGCTCGGTACGCGACGATCATGTCATCATGACCTGCGACAAGTACGGCATCGCTATGACATTCACAGGAGTTCGTCTTTTCCATCATTAATTTAACTATGAGTAAGGAATCGGATTTCCAGGACATTCTGGAGAATGGCATCAACTTCGGACGTGGTGGTGGCCCTCGCAAGGAGGACGACAAGGTGAAGACCAAGGCCAAGAAAAAGAAGTACATCACTGGTGCTCACGGTAGTGGCTCTGCTAAGCAGAAGGCCAAATACCGCGAACAGCGGGCCAACAGGCATAAGTGATGTAAGATGTAAGAAGTAAGATGTAAGATGTGATACTAAAACAAACTACTAATGAGAACTACTATTTTATCCATCTTTCTGGCTGCTGCGATAACTGCAGCTGGACAAAAGTACGTCGGCGGTGACATCTCGATGCTCACCAAGTATGAGGAAGCCGGCGTGGTCTATAAGGACAAGAACGGCAATGCCGTACAGCCGTTGCCCTTCTTCAAAGAACAGGGACTGAACGCCATGCGCGTCCGTCTGTTTGTAGACCCATCAAGAGACAGTGACAAAGGCGTCTGTCAGGACCTGAACTACGTAAAGGCATTAGGCAAGCGCATCAAGGACCAGGGCATGGCCTTCATGCTTGACTTCCACTATAGCGACACGTGGGCAGACCCCGGCAAGCAGTGGACGCCCGATGCTTGGAAGAGCCTCAACGACGCACAACTCTACGAACAGATTTACACCTACACAAAGGACTGTCTGCAACAGTTGAAGGCCGCTGGTGCCACCCCCGACTACATCCAGACGGGTAACGAGATTTCGTATGGCATGATGTGGGGCGTCAAAGGAACGACTGCCAACCGCTGTTACACCAACTCGCCTGACGCCAACTGGAACCGCTTCTTCAATCTGCTGAAGAAGGCTGGTCAGGCCTGTCGCGAGGAGTGTTCTAACGCGAAAATCATCATCCACAGCGAGCGCACACCCAAGCCTGCCGTGCTGACAGACTTCTTCGACCGCATGAAGAATGCTGCCATCGATTATGACATCATCGGACTGAGCTACTATCCTGAGCATCACGGCAATCTGGCCACGCTGGAGACCGCCTTGACAACGCTGGAGAACAAAAACTACGGCAAGGACATCTGGATAGTAGAGACGGGCTACAGCTATGCGTGGAGCATAGGCGGCGAATACGATTATACAGGCACCTATCCTTATACTGAAGAAGGTCAGCGCCAGTTTACTGCCGACCTGGTTACCAAACTGAACAGCCACAGCAGCGTGAAGGGACTCTTCTGGTGGTGGCCAGAGGACAACGGCAACAAGGGTGTGACAGACAGCTGGTGGAATGCGGCTCTCTATAACCACAACACGGGCAAGCCCTATGCTGCCTTCTACGAGCTGAAGAACTTCAACGATGGCAGCGCGAGCGTTCAAGAGGTAAGAGGAAAGAAGGATGATGCAAACGCAAGTTTCTACGATCTCCAAGGCCGGAAATGCACACCACAAACGAAAGGTCTCTACATCTGCAATAACCAGAAAAGAATAGTCCGCTAACAATTAGCGGACTATTTCTATTTTCAGAAGTTCAGCTCCCTACCCCGATAGAAATCGAGCAGCGCCTGCTGATAGAGGTTCTCATAACGTGCCTGTACCAAGTCACTCTCTGCTTTCAGGTAGTTGTTCTTTGACTCGTTGAACTCGGTGATGTTAGCCTTTCCGTTCTCATACTTAGCCTGCATCAGCGAAAAAGCATCCTTACTCGACTGGACGGCAGCCTCACTGCTATGGTATTTGGAGTCAGCAGCAACGGCATTATAATATACCTGCTGGATTTCCTTATAAAGCGTCTTCTTCACATTCTCCAACTGCAGCTGTTGGTTGTCATAATCTATGCGTGCAGAACGAATACTGTTGCGTGCCTGGAAACGGGTAAAAATAGGCACACTCAGGTTCAGTCCGACATACTGGCTGAAATTGTTCTTCATCTGAGTGGCAAAAGGATCTGCCTGCATACCATTGGTCTTGTAGTAGTTTGACTGCAAGCCAGCACTGAAATTCAGCGTGGGATAGAGGGCTGCCTTGGCAATTTTGATGCTACGCTCGGAAGCCGTCAGGCGGAGTTGTTCAGCCTGTACCTCTGGTTTCATAGTCAGTGCCTCCTGGTAAATGGCATCGGGGGAGATGCCCACTAGAGAACTGGTGGGAGCAGTTTCGATAAAGGGGCGAACGATGGAGAAACCTTCTGGTGAGGGCAACTCCAGCAGCTGGGTAAGGGCAAGGATGGCCAGCTGGAGGTTATTGTCAGCCTGTGTAGCAGTCAGACGGGCTTGTGCCAATGTGGACTGTTGCTGAGAGAGTTCTGCCGGGCTGGACTTACCATTCTTCACAAAAGCCTCCAGACGCGCCACCTGTGCCGAGTCGATAGCAATCTGGCGCTGTGCAACCTCAGCAATCTCTATATCGTAGAGAATCTGCACATAAGCTTTCGCCACCTGCATGCGGATATCGTTCTTGGCCTTCTCCAAATCTTGCGTAGCCGCCTCAAGGTTCAGCTGGTTCAACTTAATCTGATTGGGAATCTTAAAACCAGTAAAGAGAGGAACGGACGTACCAAGACTGAAACTGGTAGAACTGGTCGAACGGTTGGTATAGGTATTGTCGAGCGTCAAGCCTCGTCCGAAGGAGAAGCTCTCAGAGGCTGAGGCACTAAGGTCTGGCAGTCGTGAATTCTTGGCTGTCGACAACTGGATGTCACGCTGCTTGCGTTGATTGCCCTTCTGCTTGATGCTGATATTATGCTCGACGGCATAGTCAGCACACTGGCGAAGCGTCCAGGACTGCTGGGCTAGCGTATCTAGAGAAACTAGAACTACTAGTACTACTAGAAAAAAGGTCTTTTTCATAGCTTAATCCTTCTTATCGTCGGTAATCATCTCAGGGCCACGCACCTTGTCCTTGGCGGTGATGCCCTTCTTAATCTCGATATTCACACCATCAGAGAGACCTGTAGTAACAGCCGTGCGCTCATAACTTTTCTGCTTCCCTTCACCTTTTATTAAATATACAAAGGTAGAGTCACCACTGAACTCAATAGCACTCTCGGGAACGGTGAGCACCTTGTCAGCCTTGGCCAGCACAATCTCGGCATTAGCGCTATAGCCAGAACGGATTTTACCGCCCTCGGCGAGTTTCACGGCAGCCTTAATCTCAAACTGGTTGGCTCCATTGCTCTCAACAGCCTTTGGAGAGATATACTCCAGGGAGGCGTCAAACTTCAGGTCCTGCAAAGCACCGATAGTAATCTCCATGTTCATGCCATTGACTAATTGTCCCACTTCTGTCTCATCAATATTTCCACGGAAGATGAGGTCGTTCATGTTAGCAACAGTAGCAATGGTAGTACCATCGTTGAAAGTATTAGAGAGGATAACGGAGTTACCTACCTTGACAGGAATATCAAGAATCACACCAGAAATGGTAGAACGGATGAGCGTAGAAGAGGCCTTGGCATTCGACTTCGACACACCATCTCTTATCACTTCCAGCGCGTCCTCTGCAGCCAGTTTCTCATGCTTAGCCTGATTCAGCGCCTGTTTGCTCTTGTCATACTCGTCAGCAGATACGAGCTTCTGATTGTAAAGGTTCTCTTCTCTGTTGAAGTCTGTCTGAGCCTGCTTCAGGTTGATCTCTGCCAGACGGACACGCATCTCTGCTGAACTAAGCTGATTCATATCAGGAATCACTTTTACCTTGGCAATCACATCACCAGCATTCACATAGTCACCCGGCTCCTTGTACAGTTCCGCGATGATACCAGAGATTTGCGGTTTGACATTTACCTCGTTGCGAGGCTCTATCTCACCTGTGATAATCGTGGTTTTCTGGATGCTATCCAGTTTGGGCGTAAACTCATTGTAAACCACTTCCTTGGGTTGGCTCTTCTGCCAGAGGAACACGAAGGTTCCGATGAAAATCAGCGCGATAATAACGGCGATAATCAGTTTGCTGTACTTTTTCATATCTTAGTTGTTTTTTGTTGTTTCTTTGTTTTGGTGTCGGCGGGAAAACCGCTGACCACATCTATTATTCGTCACGCATAGCGTCGACAGGTTTAATACTCATAGCGCGAGCGGCAGGGGCAAGGCCAGCCATGACACCCATCGTGCTGACCACGAAGGAGGCGAAGAGTGCTGTCCAAAAACCTATCTGGAAGTGGGCCGTGACGATGCCATCCTCTGTATTTCCCAGTTCAAGCATCTGAAGAATCATCACTCCGAAGAGGATACCACTCATACCTGCCACCAGTGTCAGCACGATACTCTCAGAAATAATCTGAGACAGTATCATTTTCGGTGTAGCACCAATAGCACGACGGATACCAATCTCGGTGGTGCGCTCGCGTACAGTCACCATCATAATATTCGATACACCGATGGCACCTGCCAGCAACGTTCCCAGACCTACGAGCCAGATGAGGAAATTGACGCCCCTGAAAAGGTTGTCAAGCATCTGGAAGAGCACTTCCGTATTGAATACCATAGCGCCACGTTCGTCGGTAGGGTCAACGAAATGTGCTATTGTCACGGCCTCGCGAATACGGTCTGTCAGGGTTGACATCACAACACCTTTACGGCCTGTTGCGGCAATCATATCAATTTCGTTACCACGATTATATGTCGCTTGCATCAGCGTTAGCGGCAAGGTAATACGCTCTTCAGCTCGTCCGTTGATATTCATTGACGTAGAGGCATAGTCGACACCAATCACCTCATAATAGGTGGAATCGATGCGGATGCTCTTGCCACAAGGATCACCGCCTTCCTTGAAAAGCTCCTTATAAATTTTCTTACCGATGACACACACCTTGCGATGCTCTTTCATGTCCAACTCATTAATATAGCGGCCATAGTAGAGCTTTGGTGCAACCACCTGTGCATACTCAGGTGAGGTACCCTGTACACGAGGCGTCGTCTTCTGATCACCATAGTAGGCTGTATTCGAACGTCCCCATGGAGCAAACAGCACAGAAGCAACAACGTCCAGCTCAGGAACACGCTGTTTCAGACGGTCTATGTCCTTGTAGTCCATGCTCCACCAACGACCCTTGCGGAAACCTTTATAGGCTTTCGTGGTTTGCTGGGGCCACACGATGACGGTGTTCTGCGCAAAACCTTCGAAGTTCTTCTCCAGCATCTCCTTCAATCCCTGTCCACCACCCATCAGTACGATGAGCATGAACACACCCCAGAAGATGCCGAAACCCGTCAGGAATGAGCGCGACTTGTTGCGCGTCAACGTATCGAGGATTTCTCTATATGTATCTAAATCAACTCTCATTTGACAATTAGACAATTTACTATTTTACAATTTAGTCGGCACGAAGCGCCTCAATCGGACGAATGCGGCTGGCCTTGAAAGCTGGGATGAGTCCTGCTATAGTACCAGCGATAATCATCACCATAGTAGCCTCGAAACAAACATCAAGTCCAACAGTAGGATTGAGGAACATCGTAGCTTTGAAGAGTCCCGTATCAATGGTCTCATGGCCTATTGTTGCATCCATATACTCGTTGGCAGCAACGCCAAGCACCATACCAATATAACCAAAGAAGGTCGTGATAATGACGCTCTCTGTGATAATCAGTTTCAGGACGTTCCACGGCTTGGCGCCAATGGCTTTGCGGATACCAAACTCATGGGTGCGCTCCTTGACGGTAATAAGCATGATGTTCGACACACCGACAATACCACTCAACAGCGTAAACAAACCCACAATCCATAGAGCTGTACGGATAATGGAGATACCCTGCTCCATCTGCAGGCTCTGCGTATAACCATTCCATAGCCAGATGGCACGTTCGTCATCAGGATGTGCCTGATGGTTAGCATTCAGACGGCGACGATAGACTTTCTCGAAGGCGTCGTTGTCTTCCTCCGTCTTCAGTCCATGGAAGGTAAACTCCAGATTTCCGATGCTGTTGGTATTAGTGCCATAGATACTCTTGATGGTAGAGTAAGCCGCATAGGCAGAGCTCTCACCATCACCAGGGGTTTTGTAGATACCAACCACCTTAAATGAGAAATTGCCTACCTTTACATATTTTCCCAACAGTTTCTTGTAATCTTTTGGCTCTAATTCCTTTGCCTGCTTGTCGGTCAGCACCAACACCTTTCGTTTCTCTTTCAAGTCGATGTCATTGATGTTGCGTCCACAAATCAATGAACGTTTCACTATACTGCTATGGATAGGATAGATACCCATGATTTGTAAACTCATGTATTGCTCGCCATGGCTTACAATAGTACTATAGTAGTAAGTGGCTCCGACATTATCTATCGTATTCTTGAATTCCGACTCAGTGGCTTCAAGGTCTTTGGTGTTCAGAGATATAGAGCGCCCCTCACTCAGGCCTTTGTAAGGCTTTGAGGTACTACCGCCGTATGCCTCCATCGAGTTTGTCAGCCAGGCACCGCTCTGTTCCATGTTGGCATTGATGAGACCGTTACCGGCACCCAACAGCACAACAATCATAAAAATACCCCACGCCACTGCAAAGCCTGTCAGTGTCGTGCGGAGCTTATTGCGCCGTGCTGTCTGCCATATTTCATTCAATAACTCCATCCTTGATGCGTATTATGCGGTTCGTCTTTTCAGCCACGGTCGGGTCGTGGGTAACGATAATCTGCGTGATGCCGTCTTCCTGGTTCAACTGCTTCAGCAACTGCATCACTTCTACCGACGTCTTAGAGTCCAAAGCGCCAGTAGGCTCATCGGCCAGGATAATCTGTGGTTTTGTGATGAGTGCACGGGCAATGGCCACACGCTGTCTCTGACCACCCGACAACTCGTTGGGATAGTGTTCAGTCCAGTCGAGCAGTCCAAGGCGTTCGAGATACTCCAGGGCAAGCGCGTGACGCTTGCGCCTGGACACCCCTTGATAAAAGAGCGGCAACTCCACATTTTCTACTGCAGTCTTGAAAGAAATCAAGTTGAATGACTGGAAGATAAATCCAATCATCTTGTTACGATACTCAGCAGCACGGGTCTCGGAAAGGTTCCAGATGGGAACACCAGCAAGTTCGTAGATGCCAGAGTCGTAGTTATCCAGAATACCCAATATATTCAGTAAGGTACTCTTTCCTGAGCCCGACGCTCCCATGATACTGACGAATTCTCCCTTCGCAATGTCAAGTGAGATTCCCTTCAGCACATGGAGCGGCTGGGCACCCTGATAGGTTTTGTTGATGTCTTGTAAATGAATCATAGAAACAAACTTTTTACCTTAGTCTTTCTGTTCATTAGACGTTGTCTCGTTGCCAAAAGTTGCAGCGTATGCACTTTTAACATCTTCTAACGTGATTCCTAACAGTTGCATCTGACGGAACAACTCTGGCAGACGCTCTTTCATAAACTCCTGCTTGCGCACTTTCAGTATCTGCTTGCGAGCACCAGGAGTAACAAAGTAACCCAAGCCACGCTTGTTGTAGATAATTTCCTCGCGTGCTAACTGTTCATAGGCCTTGACGGCTGTGTTGGTGTTTACCTCCAGCAGCACGGCATACTCTCGGACGGACGGAATACGGTCGTCGTCCTTGTATGTTCCAGACAGGATCTCGTCGCACAGGCGGTCTGCCATCTGGATGTATATTGCTTTATCATTAGTAAATGTCATACGCTTTTCCTCTGTATGTTTTGTTATACGTTCAACCACTTATTGTTAATAACCTGCATACGGGTAAAGAGCTTATATGAAGCCCAGTAGTGGAAAACCATAAGAGCACACATTGTTGAGTGGAGAATATAGAAGAAGGGATGGAAGATATGGGTATATGTTTGAGTTTTCTCATCCCAATTGCCTGATATAAACTCGATATGTGGATTGATTTGGTTCATAATTGTAACCAGCAGAATGATGATGGCGACTGCCGTACCAGTGGTAAACAGGAACTGCTGACGACGGAACAGCGTACCACCCAAAGTATAGAAGGAATGGGCGTAGAATACCCAAGTAAAGAACATCCAAGCAAACTGCCAATGCGAGAAAGGTCCATCGGGACTGGTAAAAGGCTCTGAGAGTTTAGGTATACCCCAGATAACCACACGCCCTGTCAACCAGTCGACAAATACACGCAAGGCATCAGCCAGCATATAGGCACCCACTGTCAAAACGGCCATCAGTACAAAGTAAAGCAGGAAACTGACGACGTATTTCTCCAGATTGCTGACGGGCCACAGCAGATAAGCAGAACGCTTGCGCGTGTCCTTCATCTTGGAAAACATACTACTGATACCAAAGAGCATCGCAACGCAGAAGAAGAAAATGCCAAAAGCTACCGTCTGTGCCACATGACTATTATAATAACTCTCAATCTCCGTAGGATGGTTCTCTACGAAATTGCGATAGTCCGTCTGCAAACGGGTAAAGAACAGGTTTGCCATAAACATTACAAATGTAAAGATGCCAAAGAGGCGAATCCACGTTTTGCGCTCTACCAGGAACTGGCACTTCAATGCCTGTGAGAATCTATTGAAATTAAATGTATTCATCGTTGTATGGTTTTAAAAGGTTAGGCTTTCGTTTGAGTTTTGTAATTAAAGAGAAGCTCCAGGTTCACCTGTGTCTCTGCGGCACTTTCCTGGCGCTTGCAGATAACTGCATTACCCTGCAGAGTCGGCTCGGCATAGAGTACGCTGTCGTCCATCTGTTGAGGAGTACGGTATTCAAAGGTGTACTGGTCCTGAATATCCTGCATCGAGGCATTCAGCAATACCGAGTGCTGGTCAAGAATCAGAATATGGTCCAACATCTGTTCTACATCGTGTACCTGATGGGTAGAGATAATCACGGTGCGCTCCTCCGTCATGTGCTGGGCAATGACCTTGCGGAACTGTGACTTTGAAGGGATGTCCAGACCGTTGGTGGGTTCATCCATCAGCAGGTACTTGGTGTTGGTCGCCATAGCAAAGGCGATATAGGCCTTCTTACGCTGACCCATGGAGAGTTCACCCAGACGTACGTCGGCCGGCAACTCGAAATCAGCCAGACAACCCTGCAGGATCTCGTCGGAGAAATTGGGGTAGAAAGGCTTGTAGAGCTTCACATATTCTGAGAGGCGGATGGCAGGCATCTCGAACTCCTCCGTTACAAGAAAGATGTCGCGCAGGGTTTCGGGTTGGCGGTCTTTTGTTGCGACACCATCGCAACACACAGAACCGCAAGCTGGGCGCAACAGTCCTGATAGCAGGTAGAGCAGGGTGCTCTTACCTGTACCGTTCTTTCCTAACAGACCATAGATGCGGTCTTCCTCCAGCTTCAGGCTGAAATCATCGAATACCAGATGTTTGCTTCCGGCATACTTAAAACTGATGTTTTTTACTTCTATCATAATTGTTTTTATTAGTTGATAATCTCGCTGTATTAGTGTACCACTTTAATAGTACACTGCAAAGGTAAAACAAAAATATTATAACTTCCAAATATTTTCGCCGAAAAATGAAATATTTAACTTCCATTAAGAATTCAGAAATCTTCAACAAGTGTTAAAGGAGGGCCGTTTGTAGATTAATAGAGGGAACATTTGCATATTAAGTGTATTATTGGTACCTTTGCATACACAAATCCCTATTAGGACACTATGAATTTGAGAAAAATCAGTCATTGCCTTAACGGCATAATAATCATATTGGCTTTATGCTTCTATACCATCAACACCTCAGGACAGACAAAAAGCCAGGAAGACACCACTGCAGCTAACTTGCTGCAGAAAGTGCGTAACGCCTTTAATCAGAACAACGAGCATAATTTCTATGTAGCTATTGGCGACTACCGTAAATACTTGCTGGGAGAAGGCAATATGAACGGCTACTACCTCTGTTGGAAAAACGAGGTACTCTATGACGTTAACCACAACCACTTCTACCGTGCCCTGCGCAAGACCATGAAGATGCAGGCAGAGATGGAGCGTCGTGGTGACAACAACGAACTATACAAGGTTACTCAGCTACGAGGCATTATCTACTCGCTTCGCGGCAATATACCCTTGGCACACCAGTATTTCGAGAAAGCCTTAGAACAGGTGGACCACAGCCAAGTCCAGAATTTGGCATCCATCTACATGGATTTGTCGAATATTGAGATGGACACTCAACCTGAGGAAGCCATGAAACACCTCGACTGCGCCATTGAAATTATCAAAGGCGACGGTTCAAAATACGATTATAGCGATGCTATCGGTTTTAAAGTCATAGTAGCCTATGCCATGCGTGACTGGACAGCCGTCAACACTGCTTTCAACGAGTATATCACCATGAAAGAAGAGCTGGGAGAAGACTTCAGCACCACCTATTATTATTATGCACTTATCTGTAAAGCAGTAGCAGATAAGCACTATGACGACGCCATCAAGTTGACCTACAACCTGACGAACAGCACCGACATCTATAAGTTCCAGACCGAAATCTACGAACTGTCGGGCGATACACAACGGGCTTTCGACATCCAGAAGCACTACATGGCCATCAAAGACTCTGTGAACAACGTCATCATGAGTGAAGAAATCATGGGCACAGCCAACGATTTGGAAAGTGCGGAGGCACGCAGTCTGACCATGGAGAAACACAACACGCTGTTGAAATATGCCATCAACGGCATAGTCATTGCGGGTCTATTGTTAGGTCTTCTCATCTACCGCATGAACAAGAACCGCTACATGCGTAAATTGCAGCGCCAAAACCACGACTTGCTCATTGCCCGCGACAAGGCACAGGAGGCTAACCGCATGAAGATTAGTTTCCTACGAAATATGAGTCATGAGATACGCACTCCATTGAACATTATAAGCGGCTACGCTCAAATTATCAGCGACCCACGCACACTGACCAGTGATGCAGAACGTGCCGAAATTGCCAAACGCATTGGACACAGCACGGACACCATTGTGCGTATCGTTGACGAGATTCTCGATATCTCCAGCAAGGAGAGCGTTCACTATATCGACAAGTCCGACCTGATAGCATGCAACGACCTGCTGCGACACTTGGCAGAGCCTTATCAGGATTATGATGCGCCATTCAGTCTGCGTCTGGAGCTGTTGCTCAAGGACAGCTGCAAGTTCATGACCAACCGTAAAGAGGTGCAGAAGATTCTTAATCACCTGATGGACAATGCCATCAAATTCACACCTCAAGGTGGTACCATCACACTACGCAGCTATCATCATAAACTCAACCAGAACATGATTTGTTTCAGCGTTACCGATACAGGTTGCGGCATCAAGGATGGCGACGAAGAGAAGATTTTCGAACACTTCTACAAGTCCGATATATATAAAGAAGGTGTAGGCCTTGGACTGTCCGTCGCTCGACGCGTAGCCCGCCAATTAGGTGGAGATGTCGTTCTAGACACCCGCTACAAAGAAGGCAGCCGCTTTATCCTGCAGCTGCCCAAAGATTAATTTTCCGCAAATAGTACTATCTTACTTCTGCATCAGGTGCTTGAAGCGCATGCCTTCAGCTATCTGGTCAGAAGTTTTCTTATCTACCAGCTGAGCGAGGAGCTCGTAGGCGAAGGGGAAGGCAGCAGCAGGACCTTCAGCCGTGGTGACGTTGCCATCGACGGTAACGAGGTCGGCAGTATAGGTGGCACCGTCAAGCATCTGCTCGAAACCAGGATAGCAGGTAGCTTTCTTGCCTTCAAGAAGTCCCAGTTGTCCCAATACGACACCAGGTGCGGCACAGATGGCTGCAACCTTACGACCTGCGGCAAACTGGTCGACAACGGCCTTGCAGACACCCTTATGTTCAAAGAGGTTCTTGGCACCAGGCATTCCTCCTGGCAGGAAGACAAGATCAGCATCAGAGAAGTCACCTTGCTCAAACATGATATCTGCCTCGATGTTCACTCCATGTGCTGAAGTTACTAAAGGGAAGTCGCTGATGCTAACCGTAGTTACGTCAACACCTCCGCGACGCAGAACGTCCACGGGAATGAGGGCTTCGACATCTTCGAAACCGTCAGCTAAAAATACATATACCTTTTTCATCATTCAAATGGGTTTATTAGGATTAATGGGCAAGAGCCGCAAGATATCGTTTGATAGTTTCCTGCAGGCCAAGGTAGAGGGCATCGCAGATAAGTGCATGACCAATGCTGACCTCATCCGTCCAGGGAATCTGCTGGTGGTAGTAGGCAAGGTTCTCCAGCGACAGGTCGTGACCAGCGTTGAGTCCCAGTCCTACACGGCGTGCCTCTTCGGCAGCAGCAATAAAGGGTGCGATGGCAGCCTCACGATTGGCCGCATAGCCTGAGGCATAGGGCTCTGTGTATAGCTCCACGCGGTCAGCACCACAGGCTTTCGCACCTTCCACCTGACATGGGTCAGCATCAACGAAGATGCTGGTACGGATACCCGCATTCTTGAAGGTCTTGCAGATGTCAGTAAGGAACGTCTTGTTCTCGATAGTGTCCCATCCGTGGTTCGACGTTATCTGGTCGTGACCGTCAGGAACGAGTGTCACCTGTGTAGGCAACACCTCCAACACCAACTCTGTGAATGAGTCGATAGGGTTGCCCTCGATATTGAACTCTGTGGTAATCTGTGGACGCAGGTCACGCACATCCTGGTAACGGATATGACGCTCATCAGGACGTGGATGAACAGTAATTCCCTGTCCGCCAAACAGTTCTACGTCACGGGCGACTGTCAGAACATTGGGATTATTGCCGCCTCTGGCATTGCGGAGTGTGGCAATTTTATTGATATTTACACTTAGTTTCGTCATATTTTTCTCTTTTCGCTATAAATTTTTCACTTTTATTTGTATCTTTGCAAGCGCAAAGATAATAATAATTTGCGAATAAACAGCTAAAAGAGCCAAAAAATATGATATCACGCAAATTAAGGTTCGCAATTTTCGGCAATACCTACCAGCCGAAGAAGTCAGTTTCCATCCAGAAACTGCTGGCTTGTCTGTCTGCCAGACAGGCAGAAGTATTTATAGAACGCGAGTTCTATACGTTCTTGACTAATGGTCAGCGTCTGCCCGTAGAAGGGGTTTCTGTCTTTGACCAATCAGACTTCTCTGCTGATTTTGTTGTGTCAATGGGTGGCGATGGCACTTTTTTGCGTGCAGCCAGTATGGTGGGGGCTAAGCAGATTCCTATCTTGGGCGTCAACACTGGCCGTTTGGGATTCTTGGCTGATGTGAAAGCACAGGAGATAGAGCGCACCATCGATGCACTTTATGAGGGTGACTATGCTATAGATACCAGAGCGGTCATTAAGGTGGAAACAGACGGTCAACCGTTGAAGGGTTATAGCTGCGCCCTGAACGATGTGTCCATCTTGAAACGCGATAATGCATCGATGATTACCATTCATACAACGGTGAATGGCGACTATCTGACAACTTATCAGGCAGACGGATTGATTATGAGTACACCAACAGGTTCTACGGCCTATTCACTGTCGAATGGCGGTCCAATTATAGTACCTGGAACGCATGTTTTCTCGTTGACTGCCGTTGCACCCCATTCGTTGAACGTGCGTCCTATTGTTTTCTCAGAAGACTCGGAAATCAAACTCACCGTAGAGAGTAGGACACAAAACTATCTGGTAGCGTTGGACGGTCGTTCTGAGAAACTTCCCGACACTACTCGTCTGACACTACGCAAGGCTCCCTACCGAGTAAAGGTCATCAAACGTGCAGGTACGAAGTACTTCCACACCTTACGCGAAAAAATGATGTGGGGCGCTGACCAGCGAGGATAAAGAAGCAATGTAAGAAAGTATGGATTATATCATCATAGTAGCAGGAGGGAAAGGTTTGCGCATGGGAACAGATATTCCCAAGCAGTTTCTGCCGATAGGTGGCAAACCAGTGCTGATGCGTACACTCGAAAGGTTCCGCGAGTACTCTGCCGACCTGCAGATAATACTTGTACTACCCAAGGCGCAGCAGGACTACTGGAAAGAGTTGTGTCAGAAACACAAGTTCACAGTAGCATATCAAATGACTGATGGTGGCGAGACGCGTTTCCATTCCGTACAACATGGTCTGGCACTGATTCCCGACGATGCCCAGGGCGTGGTAGGTGTACACGATGGTGTGCGCCCCTTCCCCAGTGTGGAGGTCATCCGCAACTGCTACGAAACTGCTCGTACTGCCAAGGCCGTCATCCCCGTCATTCCTATTGTAGAAACGGTGCGCCATTTAGACGGAGGCTGTTCAAAAACGGTGTCCCGCAATGACTATCGCTTAGTACAGACCCCACAGACTTTCGACATCCAGCTGCTCAAGGCGGCCAACCGCCAGCCTTACAATGACGGTTTTACTGATGACGCCAGTGTAGTCGAAGCTTTTGGCTACGACATAACGCTCGTAGAAGGCAATCGCGAGAATATAAAGATTACCACACCCTACGATTTGAAAATCGCAGAAGTACTTATCTCATGAATATCCTCCAACAAGACATACAATATCTGGCGGGCGTAGGCCCTAACCGCAGGAAAATGCTCAGCGACGAGTTGGGCGTCCAGACCTTTGGTGACTTGTTGGAATACTATCCCTACAAGCATGTCGACCGCAGCAGGCTCTATACCATCCGTGAACTCACGGGCGACATGCCTTTTGTACAGGTGAAGGGACATATCCTCAGCTTCGAGACCTTCAAGATGAGTGCTCGCAAGAAGCGTGTCGTTGCCCACTTCACCGACGGGTTGGGTAAGGTGATGGACCTCACGTGGTTCAACTATGCCGACAGTGCCTTGAAGAAATACAAGGTAGGCACAGAATACGTGGTCTTCGGCCGTCCACAGGTCTTCAACGGTCGCATCCAACTGGTTCACCCCGATATGGAGGAGGCTGACAAGCTGGAACTCTCTGCCATGGGTATGCAGCCCTACTACAACACGTCAGAGAAGATGAAGAAGGCAGGCCTCAACAGCCGTGCCATCGAGAAACTCACCAAGGCGCTTATTGACACACTGAAGGAGCCAATCCCTGAAACCCTCCCCGATTTCATCACGCAGAAGCTGCACCTGATGAGTCGCGACGAAGCTCTGCGCCACATCCACTATCCGCAGAATGCCAAACAACTGGAGCAGGCCCGCCTACGCCTGAAGTTCGAGGAACTATTTTTCGTACAGCTCAATATATTAAGGTACGCGAGCGACCAGCGCCGCAAATACCGTGGCTATGTGTTCTCGAAAGTGGGCGACCACTTCAACACGTTCTATAAGGAGAACCTGCCCTTCCCGCTCACCGAGGCACAGAAGCGTGTTATCCGTGAGATTCGCAAGGACATGGGCAGTGGTCGACAGATGAACCGTCTGCTGCAGGGCGACGTAGGCTCAGGCAAGACCCTCGTGGCGCTGATGTCGATGCTTATCGCTCTGGACAACGGCTATCAGGCCTGCATCATGGCACCTACCGAGATACTTGCCGAACAGCACCTGCAGACCATCATGGATTTCCTGAAAGGCATGGACATCCGTGTGGCGATGTTGACAGGTATCGTCAAGGGCAAAAAGCGTCAGGAGATTCTCGACGGACTACTCGACGGTACCGTACAGATACTCGTTGGCACGCATGCCGTCATTGAGGATACTGTGCAGTTTGCCCGCTTGGGAATGGTCGTTGTCGACGAACAGCACCGCTTCGGTGTGGCCCAGCGTGCCAAGCTGTGGAGCAAGAGTACCAACCCGCCACATGTGCTCGTTATGACGGCGACACCAATTCCCCGCACTTTGGCAATGACACTCTATGGCGACCTCGACGTCTCGATCATCGACGAGCTGCCACCTGGTCGCAAACCCGTGGTCACCCAGCATGTCTTCGACCGCTCCCTACCCTCGCTCTACGACGGCATCCGCAAACAGATACATCAGGGACGCCAAGTGTATATCGTCTTCCCCCTTATCGAGGAAAGCGAGAAGATAGACCTAAAGAACCTCGAGGACGGCTTCCAAGTGCTCACGCAAGTGTTCCCTGAGTTCAGATTAAGCAAGGTTCACGGCAAGATGAAGCCTGCCGAGAAAGAAGCCGAAATGCAGAAGTTCGTCAGTGGCGAGACGCAGATTCTTGTCGCCACTACCGTCATTGAGGTGGGTGTCAACGTACCCAACGCCTCCGTGATGGTCATCCTCGAAGCCCAGCGCTTCGGCCTCTCACAGCTGCACCAGCTCCGTGGCCGCGTAGGTCGCGGTGCCGACCAGTCATACTGCATCCTTGTCACCTGCTACGAGCTCAGTGCCGACACGCGCAAGCGCATCGACATCATGTGTGAGACCAACGACGGTTTCCGCATTGCCGAAGCCGACCTGAAGCTGCGTGGTCCTGGCGATTTGGAGGGTACCCAGCAGAGTGGTATGGCCTTCGACCTGAAGATTGCCGATATTGCCCGCGACGGTCAGCTGGTCCAGATGGCTCGCGACGAAGCCCAGCTCATCATCGACGAAGACCCACTCTGCTGTTCTGACCGCTATGCCCTGCTCTGGCGCCGTCTCAAGGAACTGCGCAAGACCAACATCAACTGGGGAGTCATCTCATAACACAAATAAAGATATCAAGAAAAATATGATAAAACGACTATTCATCTGCCTTTCAGTATTGTTCCTGTTGACAGCCTGTCAGCATGAAAGCAGCACGCCCATCAGCACTTCCGTTGCTGACAGTCTTATTAATGAGGCTGCCGCAAAAAGAGATTATGAACGCGTGTTGATAATAGCCGACAGCCTAGAAGAAACTGGCGACATGACTCGCATGGAGGCAGACATGAAGCGAGGATGGGCCTTTCACAAGATGAGAAGGTTCACCCAAGCAGAAGAGTATTACAGGAAAGTGATGGCATCCCACAGATCCACTGCTGCCGACGAGATTGCCTATCAGCATGCAGCAGCCTATCTGGCCGACCTGCTGTATATCAAGCACGACTACGAAGGCTCTTTACGCGTGGCTGCGCCTATTGTCGAGGAACTAGACAAGAAAGGCACGGGCACGGACGATGCTATGACGTTGCTGTTGACCTGTGTGGGACGCTGTCAGATGAAGCAGGGAAGTATCGAAGAGGCTTCCAACACCTTTGAAAGAGCCTATCTGTGTAATCTGCGCGCGGCCAAGTCCGACCCTTCAGGCATTAAGATGAAGAATGCGGTCATCCACACCGCCAACATCGCCATTCGTTTCCTGAATCCTCAGTCGCTCGACATTGCCGCCGTGTGGCTCGTCCGCACCGAGAAGCTGCTCGATCAGTTCGCGTCACTTCTTTCTGCAGATAAGCAGTTTGTCAACGAATACCACGCCCGTCTGCACATCTACAAAGCCTATGCCTTCCAGCATACTGGCCGCACCAAAGAAGCTCTTGAAGAATACGAGGCCTTCCTGAAATCTGACTATGCCCGCACAGACGACGGCATGTCGGATGCCTGCGAATACCTTATCGCCGCCCAACGCTATGACGAGGCCGCCGACAACCTGAGGGAGTTGGACCGCATGATGAAATCATGGGGCTACAAGCTCACACTCGACAACATTCAGGAATACATGCTGAACAAGTATAAAGCCAACATAGGAGCAGGACGCATAGACACAGCCAATACCGTAGCACGCCAGATATGCAGCGCACTCGACTCAGCCATCACATGGCAGAAAAACAGCGATGCCACTGAACTGGCCATTATCTATGACACACACCAGAAAGAGCGCATCATCGAACAACAGAGAGCTGACCTCAGCCGTAGCCACAACCTTGTTACGGGTACGGCCGTCATACTCATCTCTATCTTCTTCGTCATCTACGTACTCAGCCGCCGCCGAGCTATGCGACGCTTGGCAGAGAAGAACGAACAGCTGAAGGTGGCCAACGCACGTGCTAACGAGACGTCGAAGATGAAGTCCGACTTCATCAAACAGATATCCCACGAAATCCGTACACCACTCAATATCCTGTCGGGCTTCACCCAGGTGCTCACCTCAGGTGGCATTGAGCTGGACGATAATGCCCGTCAGAACATCAACAGTCAAATTTACCAGAACACCAACCGCATCACCGAGCTGGTCAACAAGATGCTGGAGCTCAGCGATGCAGGAAGTCAGGTTGTCATCGAGCGCTTGGACGACACCACAGCCATGGAGATTGTAGCACAGGCCGCCGCCGACTCAGGCATTTCCGTAGCCACCCATCTCAGTTTCCATATTATGCCCGATGCCGATGCAGAGACAGCCACACTGCGCACCAATCTGCAACAGGCTGTCCGCGCCCTGGAACTGCTGCTCGACAATGCCCGCAAGTTCACCCAGCAAGGCAGCGTCACACTACGCGTATCCACAGACTCACAGAATGGATTCCGTCACGTACTCTTCATCGTTGAAGACACCGGCATCGGCATACCTGCCAACGAGGCCGAGCACGTCTTTGAGGAATTCTTCCAGCTGAACAGCTACACTGACGGCACAGGCATCGGCCTCACCGTAGCCCGCTCCATAGCCCGCCGTCTGGGTGGCGATATCCGTCTCGACACCTCCTATACCGCCGGTGCCCGCTTCATCATGAAGCTACCCCTGTAACCAAGTCAGATATCAGGCTGGTAGGCACTCGTTACTAGGCTGATACACGTGCATATTAGGCTAGTACAGAACTGTATTAGCCTGATACAGAGCCGTATTAGCCTAGTAAACATACCACATTTTAGCTAATAAGAGAGCGTTAAAAGTGTTAAAACACACAAAATAACCTTAAACCAACACTGTAAAACATACAATATTAAACAATAATTACTACCTTTGCAGCGTTCTATTTCCATAACGGAACCGTCTAACATTAAGAACTAAAACATTTTATAATGCAGATAATAAAGAATTTTGCAATACTGGCAATAGCAACAATATGTTCTCTCCCGACGATGGGACAAGACCTATTGGCACGTCAGGCACCTATAGATCGCAAGATGAAAGCAGTCGACAGCGTAGCGCTACAGCGACTGATATTTACCGAAAATTACGATTCTCCCGCTGAGGACCTCTACGAGGACTGGAGCAACAAATATGCACACCACGAAACGGCGCTGCCCGACTCTTTCCGTATCTCACTGAAAGACTTCTGCATGCCTACTACCAGCCGTGTGCTGACTAGTAACTTCGGTGCGCGTTGGGGACGCCAGCACAAGGGACTGGACATCAAGGTATATACTGGTGACACCATCCGTGCCGCTTTCTCTGGTAAGGTACGCATTGTACGCTACGAGCGTCGTGGATATGGTAAGTATGTCGTCATCCGCCACTATAATGGTTTGGAGACCATCTACGGTCACCTGTCAGAACAGTTGGTAGAGGAAGACCAGGAGGTTCGTGCCGGTGACGTTATCGGACTGGGTGGTAACACGGGTCGTAGCACGGGCTCGCACCTGCACTTTGAGACGCGTCTCTGCGGCGTAGCCCTGAACCCCGCCCTGATGTTCGACTTCCGTAATCAGGATGTCATCGACGACTACTATATGTTCCACAAGGACACCTATCAGCGCGAGTCTGTCATTGCTACCCGTCTGCGTGGTGTTGGTGGTGCATCATTCAGTGGTGAGGGTGACGAGGAGGTCGAGCTGGCCTCTGCTGCCCCTGCTGCAAGCTACCAGCATGAATCACGCTTCCACAAGGTTCGCAAGGGTGAGACACTCTACTCTATCGCCCGCAAGCGTGGCACAACGGTGAACGCCATCATGAAGCTGAACCACCTGAAGAGTAATGCCAAGCTGAAGCCTGGTCAGATTCTGAAGTTCAACTAAAGAACACAAGAGTATAAAGAAAGCGGATTGCACAGCGTTGTGTAATCCGCTTTTTGTTATATCGTTGTTTCGTTATTACATTATAACGTCATATCGTTTCTTTACGACAATCGGCGTGAGGCATCCAGACGCAGGAAGATAAACAAGAGTAGCGTAAAGCCCCACAACGAGGAGCCACCGTAGCTGAAGAACGGCAAGGGAATACCGATAACAGGCGTCAGTCCAAGCACCATACCCACATTGATGAACACGTGGAAGAGGAAGATGCTTAGCACACAATAGCCATAGACCCTACCAAAGCGCATAGGTTGGCGCTCGGACAAGTAGATGAGGCGCCAGATGAGTGCCAGAAACAGCAGCAAGACACCAGCAGAGCCCAAGAAGCCCTCTTCCTCACCTACCGTACAGAAGATGAAGTCTGTGTCCTGCTCAGGTACGAACTTCAACTTGGTCTGTGTACCATTCAGGAAACCCTTACCTTGCAGGCCACCAGAGCCAATGGCGATCTCCGACTGGTGAACATTATATCCCGCACCACGCAAGTCTTCGTCAAGACCCAACAACACGTTGATACGTGAGCGCTGGTGAGGTTCCATCACGTTCTGCATGATGAAGTCGGCACCATAATAGAACAGTCCTGACCCCAAAGCGAAGAGAGCGATAAAGAAATAGTTGCGGATGCGTGAGGATAACGCCTGGAAGAGCAGGTAACCTATCAGAAAGACAACCTGCGCCATCTGGATATAGACGATATTGATGCCAAAGCTCAACAAAGGCAGAGAGAGCAGGGTGACACCCACCGAACACAGCAGCATGCGCCACGCCAGCCTGCGATGGCAATAGACCCAAACCATGCCGATGGAGAACAGCTGGATAAGCACCATCACGGCATAGGGGCCTACCATCGTTGACGACGAGCCCATAGGAACCTCAGCAAAACGGATGCCCACCACGAAATAGACCACCATAGCAATACCCGTAAACAGGATACTACCCGGCATACCCTCACGATAGAACATCAGGAAGAAGGACAGATAGACGAGTGCCGAACCCGTCTCGCGCTGTAGGACAATACACAGCATCGGCAACAGGATAACCAACAGCGTAGCCCCGAAATGGCGCCACTGCTGGATGCTATAGCCATAGGTGGACATCAGCTTGGCAAGTGCCAAGGCTGTGGCAAACTTTGCAAACTCCGCAGGTTGCAGGCGCAAGGGGCCCAAAACCAGCCAAGACCTGGAACCCTTGATACTATGCGGATTGAAGATAGTGGCAAAGAGCAGCAATAGCAGCAAGGCGTAGATAACATAGGAAAAGGTATCGTATATTCTATCGTCGAGCAAAAGGACAATAGTGCCCAGCATGATACTCGTAGCTATCCAGACAATCTGCATGCCAGAGCGTGTGGATAGCGAGAAGATATCCGTCTCGCCATACGAGTAGCTGGCACCGCAGACACTGATCCAGCCAAACGACAGCAGGGCGATGTAGATAAGCACCGTCCACCAGTCGAGGTTGCGTAGCACGCTTTGTTGTCTTCTATCTGCTTCCATCTCTCAATGCTCAGTTATCGGCTCGTAGAGCCATACGAGATATGTCTATTCTGGAACTCCTCAGCCTTCTTCTTTGAAGCCTCCGAGAGTTTACCATTGATATACTGTTCCATGATGAGACCACCAATGGGCACACCATAGGTGGCGCCCCATCCACCGTTCTCCACATACACGGCAACGGCTATTTTTGGCTTATCCATCGGTGCAAAACCCATGAATACCGAGTGGTCGTGGCCACGGTTTTGTGCAGTACCCGTCTTACCACATGCCATGAAATCGTACTTCGCCAACTCATGGCAGGTGCCACCAGTTGCCGAGGCGCGCATGCCCTGCACCACATAGTCGTAGGCTTCCTTCGAGGCTTTGGTATGGCGGCGCTGTGTATAGAGCGAGTCGAGCTGTTCGCCCTGAATGCGCTTCACTACATGCGGCGTGATGAACCACCCACGGTTGGCGATGGTTGCGCCCAAGTTAGCAATCTGAAGCGGTGTAGCATTGACCTCACCCTGTCCGATGGCAATAGAAATAATCGTCAGTCCGTTCCATGAACCTTTATACGCCTTGTCATAGAACTCGGCATTAGGAATCAGTCCACGCTTCTCGCCAGGCAGGTCGATACCCAACTTATAGCCAAAGCCCATCGACACCATATAGTCGCGCCACGTATTCATCGCTTTCTGCACACTGCCATACTTATTCTTGGCACCTATCATATAATAGAGACCCCAACAGAAATAGCCGTTACATGAAGTCGATAAGGCAGGTATCAGAGGTAATGGAGCAGCATGGCCGTGACAACCCACGTGCAGACCTTTATAGTTAAAGCCGTGCGCACAGGGATAGGCGGTATGCGTAGGATGGAGAATACCCTCCGTCATAAAAGTCAGACCCTGGGTGGTCTTAAACGTAGAACCTGGCGGATACTGTCCCATAATACTACGGTTCAGCAGGGGTTTCCACACATTCTGGCTGAGCAGTCGGTGACTCTTCGAACGCTGGCGTCCCACCATCATACGCGGGTCATAGCTGGGCGACGACACCATACACAGCACCTCACCTGTCTTGGGTTCGATAGCCACAATGGAGCCAATCTTTCCCTCCATCAGTCGCTCACCAAGTGCCTGCAGGTCGGCATCCAGTCCCAGTGTCAGGTTCTTGCCAGCAACGGCACGACGGTCGAAGCGGCCATTCTGATAGCGGCCTTGCACACGACCATGAGCATCACGTAGCAAAATCTTCATACCTTTCTCGCCACGCAACTGCTTCTCGTAGCTACGCTCCACGCCCAGCTTACCGATATAGTCACCTGGCTGATAGTAATCGTCCTCCTCAATATCGGCAGGCGACACTTCAGCGACATCGCCCAGCACATGGGCAGCAAAGGGATAGCGGTATTGGCGGATGCTTCGGCGCTGAATATAGAAGCCTTGAAAGCGGAACATCTTCTCCTGGAAGACGCTGAAGTCTGCCTCTGACAGCTGGCTCATAAAGAGTTGTTCGGTAAAGCGTGAGTAACCGGGATTCTTCGAACGGTCCTTGATGGTCTCCATGCGGTGGTCGAAGTCCTCACGAGTGATGTTCAATGCCTCACAGAAGTCGAGGGTGTCCAAATGGTCCTTAGCCTCGTTCATCACCACCATAATATCATAGGCTGGCTGGTTATATACCAGCAGCTTGCCATTACGGTCGTAGATACCTCCACGAGAGGGGTACTCAATCTTCTTCAGGAAGGCGTTAGAGTCGGCACTCTTCTTGTAGTCGTCACTGGTAATCTGGAGCATGAAGAGACGGATGATATAGATTACCACGATGAGCAATGCCACACCACCAATCACATAATGCCTGTAATCTAACGAGTAGTCCTTCATAGTACTCCCAGTTGCAGCGTCAATGATTATCTACCTCTGCCTATCTCGATAGTAAATATTAAAACCAGCGTGATGAAACTGCTACCAGCCACACACAGCAGCCAATACATGAGATTGAAGAAAGTGAACATCTCCAGACTGTAGAACAGTATGCAAAAGAGCAATACCATAGGGACAATGTAGTAGGCATACTTCAGCGGGCCGAAGGTCTTTATCGACGGTAACAAGTTGTCGGCAGAGTCACGGGGCACATACAGCTCCATATAATAGGGCTGTATGGCAGCTATCACGGTGAGCGATGCTGCAGCCAGTCCTGGTGTATTCGAGAAGATGTCGATAAGCAGACCCAATAGGAAACTCCATACCAGCACCGCCCATTTCTCGTGATTACGCGGAAACATCGTCACGAAATAGACGTAAAGGAACGGTGTGGCATAGTGGAACAGATGGATGCGTCCCAGCACAAGAACCTGTACCAGGAAGAACAAGGCAAACCACCCTAACCGTTTGAAGAAATCTGCTGACATCTCTCTTAACTCCTTTAACTTCTCTATCTTCTTAGTTACTCATGCACATTTAGCTTCAGCGAATCGCGTGCCGCCTGCATCACTCGCATGCGGGCAGCAATAGAGCGGTCGCTAATAACAACAACATCGCGCAAATTGCCGAAGTCAGTTGTCAGACGCACCTTCAGCTTATACGACAAACCATCGCGGGCATTATATACCTCTACTATCTGTCCGACAAGGACTCCTGGCGGGAAGATGCTCGAGTAACCGTTCGTCTCCACCCAGTCGCCTCGCTTGAAACGTGCATGACGGGGGATATCCTCGACATAGGCATAGGCTGCATCCTCGCCATACCAGCGAAGAACACCAAAATAGCCATAGCCACGAATGGCACAACTGATACGCGACGAGTGGCTGTTCAGCACAGGAATGACAACGCTATAGTGGTCGGAAACCAGGTAAGTGACACCTACCACGCCACGACCGCAAGCCACACCCATGCCAACATCCACACCATCGTCCTTACCTTTGTCGATGGTCATCAGGTTGTCCAGCTTGCCCAGCTCGTTACTCACCACCTTTGCAGGAATAATCTGGTACTTACTCAACGAATCCAAGCCTTGCTGTTCCTTAAGGTCTTTCTCCCGGGTTGCCTCGCCATACAAACGTCGCAACTGGGTTACCTGACGCTCCAAGTAATAGTTACGAACCGTCAGGTCCTCATTCACTTTCGTCAATGAGAAGTACGATTCCATGGCTGATGTCCACTGATAGAAGCGGCCTGCCAGTGCGTTAGCTGATGAGAACCACACACTATTCTGATAGCTGTTATAACTGAACAACAGCGTCAGGCTCACTGCCTCCAAGAAAATGAAAATCAGCCAATGGTAATGGCGACTGAAAAACTCCAGAAGATTCTTCACCCTCTCCTATCTCCTTCTATCTTCTTTCTCCTTCAGAATTATCTCATCAGGAATGTGAAGCGGTTGACGTTCTTCAGAGCAATACCGGCACCCTTGGCAACAGAGTGCAACGGGTCTTCTGCAATATGGAAGGGGATATTGATCTTTGACTCCAGACGACGGTCCAAGCCACGCAGCAGAGCACCGCCACCAGCCAACCAGATACCGTTCTTCACGATATCGGCATACAGCTCAGGAGGCGTATTCTCCAGTGCAGAGAGTACGGCATTCTCAATCTTGGCAACGGTCTTGTCCAGACAGTGGGCAATCTCCTGATAGCATACGGGAACCTCCATAGGCAGAGCGGTAATACGGTTAGGACCGTGAACGACATAGTCCTCAGGAGCCTCATCGCCCAGGTCGGTCAGTGCAGAACCAACGGCAATCTTAATACGTTCAGCCATACGCTCAGAAACCTTCACGTTGTGCTGACGAGACATATATTCCTGGATATCAGCAGTCAGGTCGTCACCAGCTGTACGGATGGAGTTGTTCGAAACAATACCACCCAGCGAGATAACAGCAATCTCAGTAGAGCCACCACCGATATCAACAATCATGTTACCTTCTGGGGCCTCAACGTCAATACCAATACCGATAGCTGCAGCCATTGGCTCGAAAATCAAATATACGTCACGACCATCGGCATGTTCTGCAGAGTCGCGTACAGCACGCAACTCCACCTCAGTAGATCCTGAAGGAACGCCAATCACCATACGCAGTGACGGAGAGAACAGGCGACTGCCTGTATGTACCATCTTAATCAGACCACGCATCATCTGCTCACAGGCAGAGAAGTCGGCAATCACACCATCACGCAACGGACGAACAGTGCGGATATTGTCGTGTGTCTTTTCATACATCATCTTAGCTCGCGAACCAACGGCAATCATCTTGTCGGTATGGCGGTCGAGGGCTACTACTGACGGCTCGTCAACCACAATCTTATCATCACTGATAATAATAGTGTTCGCCGTGCCCAAGTCCATAGCTATTTCCTGGACAAAACTAAAAAATCCCATTCTTCTTTAAACTATAAACTGTAAACTATAAACTTTATTTCTCAAACCAAGCGTGGATGGCGGTATCGTAGTGTGAGCTAACACCGAAAGCACGGGTAGCAAACATGCGGCGCTGTTCCTTAGTGGTCTCGGCACCCTGTTTGTTCAGAATATCCAGCAGTACGGCGTACTCAGCCTTTGAGGGCACGATAACAACGTCGTTGAAGTTCTTTGCTCCGGCACGAATCAGCGAAATACCACCGATATCAATCTTCTCAATGATATCCTCCTCAATAGCGCCGCTGGCAACGGTCTGCTCAAAAGGATACAGGTCGACGATGACGAGGTCAATCTCAGGAATCTCGTACTGAGCCATCTGCTCACGGTCACCCTCATTGTCGCGACGACCCAGGATACCTCCGAACACCTTCGGATGCAGGGTCTTTACACGACCACCAAGGATAGAAGGATAAGTGGTTACGTTCTCTACCTTTTCGCAAGCATAACCCAGACTCTCGATAAAGGTCTGTGTACCGCCTGTAGACAGGAACTTCACGCCCTCATCGTTCAACTTCTTCAACAACTCTTCCAGCCCATCCTTGTGGAATACAGAGATGAGCGCAGTCTTAATCTTCTTTGTCTCTGCCATAAAAATAATATAACGTTATATTCGAATTCGGGCTGCAAAATTACAAAAAAAACAGCACACCACACAACCTTTACAGCAAAATTTTCACCTTATTATAAAAATAATGCTGCAAATCAATTTTTCAAGTTATTGATGGGGCTATGCTCCTAACGTCAAGACAAAGCGGGAACCACCGGTATAGGAGGTGTCAAGAACGACATCACCGTTCATGTGGCGAGCAAACGAGCGGGCAATGGAAAGACCGATGCCCGTACCGTCAGAATACTCGTCCAACTGCACAAATTCGGTGAAGATATTCTCAGCCTGCTCAGGAGGAATGCCAATGCCAGTATCCTCAACCACAAAAAAGATATGCTGCGGACTGACACTGACACTCAGGGTCGCATGTGCCTTCTGCAGTTTAGCATGACGACGCTGGAACGCCACAGGATGCGTGAACTTAATGGCATTGTCGAGCAGCAGAACCAGTGCTTTGACTGCCGCCTTCCGATTGGTTCTGAAGACGGTTCCTTCTACTTCTGCCGACACCTGTAACTGGAAGTCCAAATGGCGGGCTTTCTGGATACCACTCTTTTCAACAGCCTCTCTGGCTATATCGGCAGGAGTCACTGTATCTAGGCACTCTATGTCAGCATTGCTGTTTATCATGCTCAAATCCAGCATTTTATCCACCAAGTGGGTGATACGTTCACTGTTCTCGACAATCTTCTTACTGATATCCTGCAACTGTCCGCCATCCAGATTAATATCGGGAGTAGCCAGCACCTGACTGAATCCCGACAGCACATTCAAGGGCGTGCGTACCTCATGAGAAATCTGCTGGATAAACTGCGTCTTCATGCGCGACGACTCCTCAGCACGCTCATTGGCCAATAGCAGTTCGCGGTTGGTAGCATCCAACTCGCGATTCTTGGCATCCAACTTTAGGTAAGCCTTCCGCCGTTGCACGGCATAGATATGGAAGAATACCAAGATAATAAACATGACGACGGCGCCCCAAATCAATCGTTGTTGCGACAGTTTAGCACGCTGTTCAGCTATCTGGCGCTCCTTGCCCTCAGTATCGTAGATGGTGGATATCAGATCGGCATCTATTTTCTTCTGACTCACCAGGGCTGTATCGTAGGCCGCGGCTATCTGAGTAGCCACGCGCAGGGCAGAGTCGCGGTGACCTGCCAACAGGTTCACATGGAACTTGGGTATCATGAAGCGACCGATATTCTCCAAATCAGGCTGGTAGCCGTTCTCAGCCATGAAGGCATCCAGCTTCGACATATTACGTGCTGCCTCGTCGAAACGGCCAGTAGCCATCAAATATCGGCAACTATTGATAACATGCCCCAACTGCTTGGCTGACTGTGTTGACAGATAGTCTGCAAAAGCCTTCTCAGCATCTGCAGGGCGACCCTGGGCGTGAGCCAGCATCGCACGTAAATAAGTTATCTCAGCCTTCATCTCGTCAAGGTAGATAGAGTCGGCATGGGGATGCTTCAGTGCCTCAGCATACAGCGATTCCTCTCTGGCTATCCACGGTGCAGCCTTGTCCACTTTTCGACAGCGCATATAGGCGGTAGCAATAGCGTTCATTGTCTTCTGACATTCACGCAGGTCGAGCGGGTCACCGTGAGTTGCCAAACGGGTCTTAATGCCCTCTAACGATTCCTGAAAACTCTTGTCGGCCTCAGCGTCCTGGCCTAGACAGAGCTGGCTCTCACCAATAATCTGCGCTATATCGTGATGGTCAACAAACGACTCATGACCTGCCGCCCTCAGTTTACGGTCGGCATTATAGGCTTCACGCAGAGCACGGTCGTAACGCCTCATGTCGCAGAGCAGACGCACATAGTCCTTATAGGAATAGATATAACATTCCACATCAGCCCTGGTCTTTAGCTTCTTCACGTCCATGTTGGTCAACTGGCAATACTGGCTGAGCGACTTTCTCTGCTGTCCCAATAGGTTATAGGCAATGGTGCGATAGAAAATAGCCCTCACCTGTGGCAGTTCGCCCGTGCGCTCCAGACTGTCAGTCACCTTCAGCAGACGGGGAAATTCGCGTGCATCGCCCAATGCTGACACCAGTGAGTCGGCACGGGTATAGCCGTCTGCATTGGCATAGTCACCGGTAGCGGCAGATTGCTGACATTTAGTGCATCCAACCATCGCTATCAGAGTCAGCACGATGCTGACGACGTATATTTTGCTAAGACCTCTCATGTACATTTCAATAATCAGTTGCAAAATTAGCTATTTTTTGCCATATTCTCCATCTTTGCCAACAGAAATGTCGCATTTTGCAGGAAAATTTGTATTTTTGCACCGCGAAATCAGAAAAGACACGTATGAAACGTTCATTCATCCTCTCTATATTCATCTTTTCGTCTACCCTGATGCTGGTGGCACAGACCACCCATGAGCCAAAGGGTGTCATGCGTTTTCTCCACAAACTGGGAACACTGATTGACACAATGGCAGTGAAAGGTGTCGACCCACATTATATCACAGCACCCAAGCGCCCCTGGCAAGTCATTGCTAAAGGTAATGTTAACCAGTCGGAACTGAGGATGAAGTCCACCATCAACAGCGCTACGATATCCACTGAAATGACAGGCGACCTGGAATGGGAGCCGCGCATCAAGAGCTCTCTGTTAAGCTATGCCGGTATATGGGCTGGTTATCGTGGCTATGGACTGGGCTACTCATGGAATGTCAGTGGTGGCAAAGGAAGCATCCTCAGCTTTGGTGCCACGGGTGGTTCTTATGGTATTAACCTGCGCATCCATACCTTCCGTAGTAATAAGCCAGAAGTGCACTATGAAGGAGCGTTCCTTTACGAAAACGGCCAGCCCATCTTTATCACAAAGACAGATCAGGTTCAGTTGGCCAGTGCCATCAAGACGCGCACGCTGTTGCTCGATGCCTACTACTTGTTCAACGGCAAGCGTTTCTCCTATGCTGCCGCCTATGACCAGTCGGTTATTCAGAAGCGCTCGGCAGGCTCGTTCATGGCTGGTGCCATGTACTACCATTCGCACATCAACTATGTCGACGATGAGAATGCCGCCTTCATCATGCTCATGGACGACATCGGACGCATCAAGCAATGGCAGTTCAGCGTCGGTGCGGGCTACGCCTACAACTTCGTACCCTGTCAGGGACTGCTCATCAGCGCTATGTTCATGCCCATGCTCACCATCTACGACCGCCATAAAACGTGGCGCTACGACTCTAACCTACGCGAAGTTATCGAGACTGCTATTCAAGCCGAGGATGAACTGATTATGAGTGAGTACCACCTGAATGACGAGCCACTATCCATCACCGACGGCCACAGTCCCGTTGCCCTTAATTTCGACACCCGTCTGTCACTGACCTATCAGTGGAGCCGTTTCTTCATCAACGCCTACGGCCAGTTCAGCCGTTTCCATTTCAAGGACGACGGCGTGAAGGGCACCCTCCGCGACTGGTACATCAATGCATCTATAGGCGTCAGATTCTGAAGAAAATTGGTTGTTTTTTCGTTTGTTTGGAAAATAATTCGTACCTTTGCAGCCGCAAATTTGACCAAATTAATTCCAAATGAGAAAAAAGATTGTTATGATGGCTGCGACAGCCATGTTCGCCACCACCACTTGGGCTGGTGGTCTGATGACCAACACGAATTATCACATCGCTTTTGACCGTATGTTCGCCCGTGGTGCCAGCACTGAGATTGACGCCACATTCTCAAACCCTGCCGGACTGGCATGGGGACACGAGGGTTGGCAGTTGTCACTGAACTTCCAGAAGCCCTGGCAGAACCGCGACATCGAACTGACAGCACCGAACGGTACAAAGACCCTATACGAAGGTAAGGCCTCAGCACCTATCGTGCCCGCACTGTTCGCTTCATACAAGAAGGACCGCTGGGCAGTCAGTGGTATGATTGGTATCGTAGGAAGCGGTGGCTTCGTTCAGTATGACGACGGTGTACCCATGTTCAACGTGCTGCTGAACAGCACTATCACTAAACTAACCAAAGGTCTGTCTGATGCGACCCAAGGAGCCATTCCACCAATTACTCCCGACCAATACACACTGGACTCGGAGATGAAGGGCAAACAGTATATCTATGGTGGACAGTTGAACTTCAGTTATAAGATTACGGACTATCTGGCCGCAGCAGTAGGCTTCCGTGCCAACTACTATGACGGCTACTACCGCGGGCACGTCATTGCAGACAATCATGCCACAAAGGGCAAGTTGGCAAGTCTGCTGCTTGATGTAGACCAGAAAGGATGGGGTTTTACACCTATCATCAGTCTGGCGTTCCATCAAGGCCCCCTCACACTGACTGCCCGTTATGAGTTCCGCACGAAGATCAGTACTAAGAACGACACCAACGTCTTAGATGCAGACCTCAACACCACAAAGATGGTAACAGAGCCATTGACACAATTAGTTGTGGCCGGTGCCATCACTGCTGCTCAGGCACAAGCCATTGGACAGGGTATTCAACAGCAACTGGGCGGTGGTTTCAGTGACTATACTGCCCCCTATGAGGATGGTGCTCGCACACGCTATGATATGCCTGCATTGTTCACGGTGGCTGCGGGCTATGAGTTTTCACCCAAGTTGCGTGCCACCCTGGAGTATCACTTCTTCGACGACAAGAATGCCAAGATGGCTAACGACCGCCAGAAGGAGTTGACTCACGGCACCCACGAGTTCCTGGCTGGTGTTGAATATGACATCAACGAGAAGTTCACCGTCAGCTGCGGTGGCCAGCGCACCGACTACGGTCTGTCTGATGGTTACCAGCAGAACACATCATTTGCCTGCGACAGCTGGTCGATTGGTATGGGTGGCGCCTGGAACATCAATGAGAAGATTCGCCTAAACGCCAGCTATTTCTGTAGTCTCTACAGTAACTACGACAAGGTGGTTTCTTACGGCAAGGAGACCTACTCACGTACCAACCACGTTATCGGTATCGGCGTAGACTATAAGTTCTAAAGATTACATACCCATGAGAAACGAAAAAAGGAATCTTCCAGTGAGAAGATTCCTTTTTTGTAGCGGGAGCCGGGATTGAACCGGCGACCTCATGATTATGAATCATGCGCTCTAACCAGCTGAGCTATCCCGCCATCATTGCTGTTAAGCGGCTGCAAAGGTAGACATTTATTTCGAATTACCAAAATTTTTCTGAAAAAATCTTCGTATTTCTATTTTTTTTTGTACTTTTGCAGTGTCAAACTGTAGGAATAATAACCTAAAACAGATGAAGACATGCAAAAACTGACGATTGAATACCCCCTGGCAACAAACTCCATCAAGATAGTATGGGACATGATTGGCAATGCCGCTGGCATGCAGAAGTGGCTGGCTGACAAAGTCGTGGAAGAAGACGATGAGACGTGGACATTCACATGGGGCCAGCCGTGGACAGAACGCGACACCAAGCAGTCACGCATATTAAATAAGGAGAAGTTCGACCATATCCGTCTGATGTGGGACTACCACGAGGATACTCCTGAAGCTTATTGGGAGTTGCGCATAGCCCAGAGTAAAGAGACTGGAAACCTGACCTTGCTGATTACCGACTACGCAGCAGACGACGACGAAGCAGCAGACCTTCGTGGCATCTGGGACGACAACTTGGAACGCCTGCACCGCGTCAGCGGCCTCTGATTATTCAGAAGAACACGAATTACATGAATTGAAGCGATTTAACTAATAATAATTCGCAAAATTCGTGTAATTCGTGGTTTTTTTATAATTTTGCAGGCTGAAACATGTTTCGTATAAAGAAGTTAGACATATTTATTGCCAAACAGTTCGGATTACTGTTTCTTGCCGCCTTCGTCATCTGCCAGTTTGTGCTGATGATGCAGTTCCTGTGGCGATATGTTGACGAACTCATTGGTAAGGGCCTGTCAATGGATGTTCTGGCTCAATTTTTCTGGTATATGGGTATCATGCTGATGCCACAGGCGTTCCCATTGGCCATCCTGCTATCTTCACTCATTACTTTTGGTAATCTGGGCGAGAGCTCGGAGTTGACGGCTATCAAAGCAGCAGGCATCTCACTGAGACAAGCCATGCGCTCGCTGACTGTCATCACCATAACCATTGCCTGCATCTCGTTCTATTTCCAGGAGGTTATTGGCCCTAAGGCCTTCGTATCGTTCCAACAGTTGCTCATCTCTATGCAGCAGAAGAATCCTGAGGTGGAGATTCCTGAAGGCATCTTCTATGACGGCATTCCTGGTTCGAACCTCTATGTACAGAAGAAAGATTTGGACCGTGGCATGCTTTATGGTATTATGATCTACCGCATGAACAACAACTACGAGGATGCCGCCGTCATTCTGGCGGACTCCGGTCGCATACAGGCTACTGCAGAGAAGAAACATCTGCTGCTGACCTTGTATAGTGGCGAGTGGTTTGAGAACATGCGCCAGTCGGGGCTGGGCGTCAATGCCAATGTGCCTTATCGCCGAGAGACCTTTGCCACCAAGAAAATACTCCTTGACTTTGACGGAGGCTTTAACCTGACTGAGATGGGTGGCATCTCTGCCGATGCCCGTTCGAAGGGACTCAGCCGTATCGTCCACGACCTGGACTCCATCCGCGAGTTCAACGACTCCGTGGGTCACCAGAATTACCACGAAGCCATGCAGATCACCTATGCTCGTGCAGCACTCAATCACAGCGACTCCACAAAAGTCGAGAAAGCGGTGGCAGGCCAAAACGAGTTGTTTGACTCCCTCTACCAAAAGTTGAGCGCCGATGACAAGCAACGAATCCTCACGCAAGCATCGAACGACGTGCAGATGACACTGACAAACCTAGACTTCAAAGCCGAATACTCCTACTGGCTGAACCGTGAGGAGCGTATGCACATGATGGAGGCTATCAACAAGTTTACGCTGTCCTTGTCGTGCATCATCTTCTTCTTCATCGGAGCACCGCTGGGTGCCATCATCCGCAAGGGTGGTCTCGGAGTACCTGTTATCATCTCCGTCATCGTCTTCATCGTCTTCTACATCCTCGACAATACAGGTATGCGTATGGCGCGTATCGACGAATGGACCGTGTGGTTCGGCAAGTTGCTGGGCACCGCCGTACTGTCGCCCATCGCCATCTTCTTTACCTACAAGGCCAACAAAGACTCAACGGTCTTCAATGTCGATATGTATCGTAACATCGTGATGCAACTGTTAGGACTGCGTACCAAGCGAAGCATCATGAAGAAGGAAGTCATCATTGAGGAACCTCAATATCTGGAAGATAGCAACAAGTTGGCAATTATCAGCGAAGAGGCAAGCCACTATATAGATGAACACAAACTGCTGCGCTGGCCCAACCCGATAGTAGTATTCTTCCGTTCGGGTATCGACGAGGATATTGCCACGCTCAATGACAAGTTGGAGGCTATCATTGAAGACCTGTCATACACCCGCGACAAGCGCATCATCATGCTGCTGAACAGGTATCCCATCATTGCCACCCATGCTCACACACGTCCATTCCAACGCAAGTGGCTGAACGTGCTGACAGGAGTATTCCTGCCTACGGGTATCTTCTTCTATGTCCGCATTATCCGTTTCCGCTTCCGTCTGTATAAAGACCTGCAGCACATCCAGCGTACAAACACGAAACTCATTAGCCGCATCAGCGAACTATATAACAAGTAAATACAGAAAACAACTAAGATATGGAACCACTGAAACTCAACACTATCGAAGAGGCACTCGTTGACTTCAAGGCCGGCAAATTCGTCATCGTGGTAGATGATGAAGACCGCGAGAATGAAGGCGACCTTATCTGTGCCGCTGAGAAGATTACACCAGAGATGGTCAACTTTATGCTGAAGAAGGCCCGTGGTGTGCTCTGCGCTCCACTGACCATCAGCCGTGCCGAAGAGCTGAATCTTCCCCATCAGGTACAGGACAACACCTCGCTGCTGGGAACGCCATTTACTGTCACTGTCGATAAGATAGAGGGCTGCACCACTGGTGTCTCTGCCCATGACCGCTGTGCCACCATCCGTGCACTGGCCGACCCCACATCGAAAGCCGAAACATTCGGACGCCCTGGACACGTAAACCCACTTTACGCTCAGGACAATGGTGTCTTGCGCCGTTCAGGCCATACGGAGGCCGCCATTGATCTCTGTAAGCTCTGCAACATGCAGCCCGCAGGTGCTCTCATCGAGATTATGAATGAGGACGGCACCATGGCCCGTATGCCTGAGCTACAGGTATTTGCCAAGGAACACGACTTGAAGATTATCACCATCAAGGACCTCATAGCCTACCGTCTGAAGAAAGAGTCGCTCATTGAGATTGGCAGCAGTGCCGACCTGCCCACCAAATGGGGCCACTTCCGTCTGGTGCCATTCCGCCAGAAGTCGAACGGCCTGGAGCACATGGCACTAATCAAAGGCGAATGGCGCGAGGACGAAGCCGTACTGGTACGCGTCCACTCGAGTTGTGCTACAGGCGACATCCTCGGCTCTATGCGCTGCGACTGTGGTGAACAGTTGCACAAAGCCATGGAGATGATTGAGCAGGAAGGTAAAGGCGTGCTAATCTATATGCAGCAGGAAGGTCGTGGCATTGGTCTGATGAACAAGATTGCCGCTTACAAACTGCAGGAGCAGGGCATGGACACCGTAGAAGCCAACGTACATCTTGGTTTCAAGCCCGATGAGCGCGACTACGGCTGTGGTGCACAGATGCTCCGCCACCTGGGCGTCCACAAGATGCGCCTCATGACAAACAACCCCACCAAGCGCGTCGGCTTAGAGGCCTACGGTCTGGAAATCGTCGAGAACGTGCCCATTGAGGTAACGCCCAACGAGTATGACTACCGCTACCTGAAGACCAAGCAGGAGCGCATGGGACACACATTACATCTGAAGTAAGATGTCTGTAAAATGAAGAAGATACTACCTATAGCCTTATGGTTTGGGGCACTACTGGCCATTGCCATCGCCCTGTTATACGTCGAGTCCGACCTTCTCTGGAAGGTACAACACCGTGATTTATTCCTTTCCTCGGCACTGTTCTTCAAACAGACGATGGTTGTGTCAGGCGGCATACTCTCCTATCTGGGAGCGTTCTTCACCCAGTTCTTCTACTATCCCTGGCTGGGTGTTACCATCCTTTGCGGCTGGTGGCTATTGTTGATGTGGCTGACGAAACGGGCCTTCTTGATTCCAGACCACTGGAATATCGTGGCACTGATTCCCGTAGCCATCTTGCTCATTGCCAACATGGATCTGGGCTATTGGGTATATGCCATGAAGCTACGTGGCTATTTCTTCTCTGCCACCATCGGCACGACAGCCAGTGTAGCCATGCTGTGGCTCTTCCGCCAACTACCTGAGAAACTTTGGGTACGCACAGCATCTGTCGTGCTGACAGTGCTGGCCGGCTATCCTTTGATGGGCGTCTATGCCTTGGCAACTGCCTTGCTGATGGGTGTCTGGACGTGGCGACTCACCAAGAACCGCAATCAGAACATCATTGTCAGCGCCAGTGCACTATTGGCCATCGTTGCCATTCCCCTGTTCTACTATCGCTTCGTCTATTACCAGACCCATCTTGCTGACATCTATCGCACGGCATTGCCCGCCTTTACCGTTCAGGAGGATTATCCAGCTTTCTACTATCCCTATTATCTGCTGGCCGTCTGCTTCCTGGCATTCGTCGTCTGCTATAATAACAAGAAAACTTTCCAACCCCTATTGCGCTGGACTATACAAGGTGCACTACTGGCAGCACTTGTCGCCGGCGTCTGGCACTACTGGTATAAGGATGCCAACTTCCACCACGAACTGAAGATGCAGCGCTGCATAGAGCAGGCCGACTGGGAGGGCGTCATTGACGAAGGTCGCAAACAGGCTGGAGAGCCCACCCGTGCCATCGTCATGATGCACAATCTGGCGTTGAGCCGTTTGGGACGCCAGTGCGACGAGATGTACAATTTCCCCAAAGGTTCGAAACGCACCAATACAGAGCTTCCCATCTATATGTTCAACACTGCCGGCGTCATGATTTACTACCAATATGGTGTGATGAATGAGGCTCACCGCCTGTGTATGGAGGAGGCTGTCGAATATGGCTGGAACGTTGAGAATCTTCGATATATGGCAAGGGCAGCCCTGATGAGCCACGAGCAACAGGTTGCAAGAAAATATCTTGACCTGCTCCGTCAGACGATGTTCTATGGTGGCTGGGCCGACCACATGGAGGAGTTGCTCAACAACAACGACCTCTTGGCCAAGGACGAGGAGACGGGCCCCATCACTCGCATGATGCACTACGATGACAACCAGAGCCAGGGCCACGGATATGTGGAGAAAGACCTCATGGAGTCATTGGCACGCCTGGATGCCGACGACATCTACTTCCAGGAGCAGGCAGTGCTGGCCGCTATGTGGTGCAGAGACCCTGGCCTCTTCTGGCCCCGCTTCGAGCACTATGTCCATTTAAACGGTGAAGAAGAGATGCCGCCCCGCATCTTCCAAGAAGCAGCATGGCTCTTCGCAAACATGCAAGGACAACAGGGACTGGACGAATGGGTGCTTCAGCCTGGCGTAAAGGAGAGCTTCAACGGCTTCATGAGACAGATGCAGCAATTCAGCCAGACGCAGGATCCAAGCATCAGACAAAGCCTGTTGCAGTATTTCGGCAACACCTACTATTTTGAATACTTCTTCTTAAAGAACATCACATACTATTGATATGAAGAAACTGCTTGTCATCATAGCTGCTGCGGCGTTGTTTGTCGCCTGTGGCAACCAAATACCCACAACCTATCAGGAGTCTGGCGAGTTGCCACACATCTACCCTGACTACACCAACGTCACCGTACCCATTAACATCGCACCGCTGACCTTCGAGGCTGACGAGAAGTGCGATGGCATCGTGGCTCGTCTGGCAGTTGGCGACGAAGAGGTGATCTGTGGTGGTACGAAAGTACAGCCCGATGCCGACGACTGGAGACTGCTGGCTGAGCATGCCAAGGGAAAAGACATTACAGTGGACGTCTATATCAACCACAATGGCCAGTGGACACGCTACAAACCCTTCAGCATCTGCGTATCACCTGACTCCATCGACCCATATATCAGCTATCGTCTGATAGCACCGTCATACGTCACCTACGAAGACCTGACCATCAACCAGCGTAGTCTTGAGGACTATGACGAGAGCGTCATCTATGGCAACATGCTCTGCACAGAGGGTGCTAAGGGCCAGTGCATCAACTGTCACAACTACCAGCAGTACAACCCGGACCGCATGCAGTTCCATGCCCGTGAGAACCTAGGCGGCACCATTATTGCCTACGACGGAAAGGTTAAGAAGATTAACATGCGCAACGACTCGGTGCTCTCTGCCGGTGTCTATCCCACCTGGCATCCCACACAGAAGCTCATTGTCTATTCTACCAACAAAACGGTACAGACATTCCATATCACGAACCCCGACAAGATTGAGGTCTATGACATCCAGAGCGACCTGATAGCCTACGACGTGGAGCGCAATGAGGTGACGAATATCGAGAACGACCCCAACGAGTTTGAGGTATTCCCCTACTGGGCACCCGACGGCAAGGCGCTTTACTACTGTAGCGCCCACTTTGAGCGACAGGACACCATCGACCCTGGCCTGGAAGTCCTCCAACGCTTCAAGGAAGTGAAATACAATATCTATAAGAAGTCCTTCAATCCCGAAACCCGTCAGTTCGGTCCTCGCGAACTGGTGTTCGATGCTGCAGCCTTTGGCAAGAGCGCTACCCTGCCCCGCATCTCTCCTGACGGCCGTTTCCTGATGTTCACGATGGGCGATTATGGTGTATTCCACATCTGGCACGGCGATGCCGACCTCTGGATGATAGACCTGAAGGAGGCCAATGACGAGCCATCAGCCACCGCACATTCTTTGAAGGAGGTGAACAGCAAGAGTACGGAGAGCTACCATTCCTGGTCGTCGAACGGCAGATGGGTGGTCTTCAGTAGTCGTCGTTATGATGGCAACTACACACGACCCTTCTTTGCCCATATCGACAAGGACGGCAAGGCCAGCAAGCCCTTTGAGTTGCCTTGTGCAGACCCCGACTATCACCGCCAGTTCCTCAGAAGCTATAACATCCCTGAGTTCATGCACGGTCCTGTTACCATTAGTCCTCAGAACTTTGCCGACGCCCTCAAGCTTGACGGCGAGCCTGTGAAGTACGTGCAACAGCTGAGTAAATAGCAATAAAATATAACACTTCCCCCCAATCGTCTGGAATGCCGATGCAGAAAGGGGTTGAGAGAGGGGAAGTGTTTGCTCAACACTTCCCCAACACTTCCCCAACACTTCCCCTCGTCAGGCTGTCTTCGATAGCGGGACAGCGTAATAGTGACGAGCGTGGTGATGTTCCTTACAGTCGTAGCCCAAATCTCGCATCGCATAGCCAAGATGTACGCGTGCGCTGTGGTCGATGACCAGCGAGGTGTACTTACTTCGGATAATTTTCAGCATCTGTGAGGTACTCATCTCTGCTACCGACTCGTCAGCTTTGGGCTTGCGGAAACAGGCCTCCACCATTTCCGTCATGTCTTTCTTCAGCATATAATCTTGGTTGAGTTGCTGGATACGCGCCACCTCGTCGTTGTTAAACCAGTAGGGCGACTTGTCCTCGCGCAGCTCGTGGAGCACCTGAGCGTAGAGCTGGTCATAGTTGATGTCGCCCGTGTTGTCGATATACTGCCCTTCAGGAATCTGCAGGCAGATGTATCGACGACTGCCCGTAGCGTCAGTCAGCGGATGCGGATTGTTCGTCGTTGCCGTGAACGACGCATAGCGGGCGCGGTCCTCCTGCGAGGCGCCATAGATGGGGCGACCGTTCACCTTCGACTTCGAGAGCGTCTGCTTCAGCGATGCATGCTGGCTAGGACGGATGGCATCCAGCTCATCGAGGTTCACCAGCAGATTGTTCGTCAGCGCCATCTCCTTGTCGAACTTGTTCGAGAGGTTCAGGTGGTCCAGATGATACTCGCGCAGATCCACAGGTAACAGTCGGCGCAGGAAAGTGGTCTTGCCACAGCCCTGTGCACCAATCAGCGTTGGCACACACTCGTTGCCGTGCAACATATCCATCTGCAACCAGTGGGCCACTACGGAGCGTAGCCAGATAGCCAGGAAGTTATGTTGCTCCGTCGATAGTCCTGGCAGTCGGGAGAAGAGTCGTGCCACATGGTTCTGTCCGTCCCACTGCGGCAGATGTTCCAGGTAGTGCTGGATGGGGTTGTACAGGTCGATTTCCTCAGAGTTCACATACTCCAGGAGGTCGCTCTTCGAACCACCTTCCTCAAACACGCCCTCACGCTTAGCCTGAATCGTGATGCTGTTCAACGCCTGTTGCGTCAATGCACGATACTCAGACACCGTGCCGTCCTCCTGTTTCTTGGCAAACTCCACCTTACCGTTCAGCACATTGTGGCGGAACGCGTAGTGTTCGTTCAGAAAGAGTTCGACACCCAAGAGATTCTCGGTAAGATTCGTCTCGTTAATCACTTTTTCAGTTTCTTTAGTTAAACTACTCATCATCCTTTCTTAATCTTCTTTTTAAAATAATTCTAGTCTCGCAATGGCCAATAGATAAGGTTAATTTCTGTATCCATTTTCCAACTGCAAAGATACAAAATTTTCTTGAGATTTGCAAGGTTTTCCCCCAGAAAATGCTATACTATTTTACGTTTTAACAGAAAAAACGACAAGGGGAAGTGTTAGGGAAGTGTTGGGGAAGTCTTGCTCAAACACTTCCCCTCTCTCAACCCCTTTCTACATCGGCATTCCAGCCGATTGGGGGGAAGTGTTGCATTTTTCTTTCTTTCCTCTTTTTTTGCAATTATTCGGCAAAAAATAGCTGTACCAGATTGCTAATTAGCTGTACCTTGCGTCGTATTAGCTGTACCCTGACGCTACTTAGCTGTATCTGAAACAGGGTAAGCTGTATTTTTCAAACCAGTGAGGCCATTAGTGCCTGACTTGCGCTTTTTTGCGTATCATTTGCAAAAAACAGCAGGCAAATGATACAACTTTCAGTTTTATTTCTTATCTTTGCAAGCGGTGTGGGAGACATCCGCTGCCCCGCGCTTTTGGCACGTGATAAAGATTGGAATAAATAACTAAAAAACTTAATCATATATGAGAAAAACAATACTCTTTTTAATGCTAACCTTAGCCCTACTGCCTTTCATAGGATGGGCGCAACAAAACTATGATGGTCAGCACGTCAGCATTAAGCGGACCACTGGCGACAGTATTCAGTATGACCTTAGTTCTGCCTATGGCTGTTTTAAACCTGTTGTCCAAGATGGTAAGATAGTATGGCAATTCAAAGGAAGAGCAGACTTTTCTATCGATAATGTGGAAAGCATTGACTTTCGCAGCAAAGAGTATGATGAAATTGAGGTTCGCAAGGCATTGATGGAATTCTATCATGCTATGGACGGTGACAATTGGATGCACAATGATAATTGGGGATCAGATAAACCCATATGGGAATGGTATGGTATCAATCCTGATGGAAGTAAAGTGCCTTGGGTTCGTTTTATTGAGATTTGTTTTAACAATGTTTCTGGAAATATTCCAAATAATATTCATTGTTTAGGACCAATGGAATATTTTCAATTGTATGGTAATAATATTGAAGGCGAACTACCTGCTAGCTTAGGTAATTTATATTCAATGCGTTCAATGCATCTGTATAATAATAAACTATCGGGATTAATTCCAGAGACCTTAGGAAAGTTACCTTATTTAGAGACTTTCAATGTGGAGAAAAATTCGTTTGAAGGTTCTCTCCCTGAGAAGTTTATTTTGTCAAATATGGATAATGAGAACATAGTAGGTAACAACTTTAGTTTGGTCAAAAACAATTATAGTGGCAAAGTGCCAGAAAGTATCCAGAAACATCCTCGTTTTTCTGATTTCTGGCCTAGTATTGTCATTCAGAATAATCCTTTAGATGTTTCCGACCTTATCATTCCTGCTCCCGTTTTTTCTGCTGAAGACATCAAAGGGAATATGATAGATTTGACAGAAACATATAAAAATAATAAATATACATTGCTTTATAAGTGGGCGTTTTGGGATAATTTATCAGAAACTTTTAATCAGAAGTTGGTACCTGCCTATAAGGCATATAAAGACAAAGGATTAGAGGTGATAGGAATTCATTATGATCTTAACTTAGATGATGGATTAGCAGAGTTTTTGAAAACTCATGATATTCCATGGAATAACATCATTGCAAAAGATTGGGGTTATCATAATTATGACGGTACAAGTATTTTCCAATGGGGAGGAACCCCACAAGTCTTTTTGGTTGATCAGAACGGTCATATTGTTTTTAACAGCTTGATAGATCAGGATGGAAACAATCAGATACCATTTCCAGATTATATATACGAACTTTTTACCTATTTGGAAGAACAACTTGGACCTATCGAATATAATTACTACACCTCCACAGATTATTCCCATGATGGTGAGGTAGTTACTTTACAGAAGGCTACGAAAGGTAATGGTTTAGACCTCGTATTTGTCGGTGAAGGTTTCACAGATAAAGATATTGAGGAAGGCGGTATTTTTGACCAGCGTATGAATGAAGCATTAGAACAGTTCTTTGCTTATGAGCCTTACAAATCATTGCGCGACCGCTTCAACGTTTACGGTGTAAAGGCAGTATCACCCAATGCAGAGTTTGTGGATGGATGTACTCATGCGATTGATGTTGATTATGAAAAAGCTTTAGAATATGCTTCGAAGGTAACAGGTTTGATACCTAACCGACCGATGCGTGTTACAGTTGTGTATAATAATGCCAGTGGTGGACGTAGTTTCTGTATGATGATGACGGATGATTCATACGTCTGCTTCGCTATGGATGGAATTACCACCGTATTAAATCACGAGTCAGGTGGACACGGAATTGGCAAGTTGCTGGATGAGTATGTAGAAGATGATGGTCAACATTGGGTAGCAATTCCAGAGGACCAGAAAACAGAATTGGATGATATTTGGACGACTCTTGGATGGGGTGCCAATGTAGATTGGCGTTCTGACCCAACAGAAGTGAAATGGGCTAGGTTTATTAATGATACCCGTTATGCCGACGAGCAGATAGGCGTTTACGAAGGCAGTTACCTCTATCTGTATGGCACTTATCGCCCAACGGAGAACAGTATGATGCGTTACAATAATATAGGATTCAATGCTCCATCGCGAGAGGAAATTTACAAGCGAGTGATGAAGGAGTCGGAGGGTGACAGCTGGAGCTACGATTACGAGACATTCGTTGCGTTTGATGCTGCAGGCCGTCAACAATTTGCTGATGCTCTTAATCTGAACAGAGCACAAAAGAAGAATGCTCCGAAGGCTATTAAGAAGCAACAAATCCGCACGGCTCCTCCTGTATTCCTGAAGGGTACTTGGCGTGATGCGCTCAAGAAGAATAAGAAATAAGAAACGATGTCGAACATAAAGGAGATAAGAAACATGAATACAATATATCATAACTGCAAGTGTTGGGCACTAATGCTTTGCTTGCTGATAGGACTGCCTTTTACGGGAATAGCTCAGACAGAACTATTCGAAATGGTGGTGGAGAAGACTGATGGAACGGAAATAGTCTTCAGGATTACAGATGATTATCCCGTGCTAAAATATATATATGGTGGTGAAGATGGGGTAAACACACTTGAAGTACAGACGATAAATGGGGAGACGTATATTCCTTGCCCAGAGGTTAAGCGGCTCTATACTCGTGAAGCGAAGGCCATCCCTGGTGACATCACGGGCAGTGGAAGTGTGGACGTGCAGGATGCTACCATTGCTGTGAATTACATTCTTGGTGCCCAATCTGGCGATTACGACTTCAGTTTAGCCGATATGAACAACGATGGAGAGGTGGATGTGTTTGACGTGCAGGCTATCATTAATGTCATCTTGAGCAATACACCCCAATCTGCACCGTCTAGAAGAGCCAGCCAACATGACAATGAGTATGTCTGCGTAACTGCGGACGGCAATGACTTGTTGTTTGGTATTGAGAATGCAGCGCGCTACACATCGTTCCAGTTTGATGTCGAGGTTCCTGATGATGTGAACCTTTTGGGCGTAGATTGGAAGAATACTGCGAATCATACCCTGAAGTTCACCAAGATAGGAGAGAACCAGTATAGGATTGTGGCCCTGTCGCTTGAGAGTGCATCCCTACCAGCCGTGGACAACGCCCTACTAAGACTCCATTTGTCTGGAAGTGGTAATGGGGAAATCACGGTTGATCATGTTTTGTTTGTCACTCCACAGGGCAATGCAGCGTACTTCTATGGTAATTCGCTCAATATGGCAACGGGTATTCAGGGTATCACATTCACTCCGTCTGAACAAATCTTCGATATCTCTGGTCGCCAGCTCAATGTGAAGCGCGAACAGCTGGGCAAGGGTGTGTACATTATCAATCATAAAAAAGTCGTGATTAAATAAATGTGGCAGCTATGAAGAAAAGAATGATGATGATTGCCACTTTGGCGTTGGCAATATACAATATAGTTTTGGCGGAAGACAAGGTTACCATTAATGACTTTAAGATTTCTGCAGGAGAGACAAAGGAAGTTTGTGTTTCACTGGCTAATGATATTGAATATGTGGCCTTCCAGTTCGACTTGTATCTGCCGGAAGGAATTACCGTGGAGTCGTATAGTGCAAACCGCGAACGTATCCCTGAGAGTACGACGCTATCGATGAAACAGCAGGAAGATGGTGCTTATCGTTTCATCTCTGCTGCTATGGAAGGTGAATCCCTTGTTGGTTATGATGGAACTATAGTAACATTGACCGTAAAGGCTTCTGAGAGTTTGTCACATGGTTCACTGACAGGCTATTTCCGAAAGGTAAAGTTGTCGAAGGCTGATGCTACAGGTCCTACTTATAGTGAAATGGATTTTCCTATTACCGTGATAGAACCCTCTGTAGTGACAGTAACAAACACAAACCGTTTATACGGTGATTCCAATCCATCGTTTGAATATACTGTTACTGGAGGGGCTTTGGATGGAGAGCCTGAGATTACTTGTCCTGCAACGGAGACCTCTTCTGTAGGCAAATATCCAATAAACATCAGCAAGGGCACAGTAACGAACTTTAATGTTACTTACGTAAATGGCACACTGACTATTGAGAAGGCTCTACTGACTATTACTGCCAAGAGTTATACCATTACACAGGGTGATGCCTTGCCAACTTTTGATGCTGAGTATAGCGGATTCAAGAACGACGAAACTGCAGATATTCTTACTAAGAAACCAACGCTGACAACATCTGTTACATCGTCTAGTGAGCCGGGCACATTTGACATTGTTGCGTCTGGCGCCGAGGCTCAGAACTATGAAATCAGTTATGTGAAGGGTACACTAACAATTAATCCTGGTGTATACAAGCTCACATATATGGTGGATGGTGAAGTATACAAGACATACGATGTGGTCTATGGTACAGCTATTACGCCAGAAGCAGAGCCTACCAAGGAGGGATATACATTTAGTGGTTGGAGCACAATTCCTGCGACGATGCCTGCACATGATGTAATAGTAACAGGTACATTTACGCTTGATACTGGCATTGAGGAGATAATGAGTAATGCGAATGGTGGTGTCATGATTTTCACCATTGATGGTAAGCGAGTGGATAACCTCAAGAAAGGTATGAACGTTATCCGAATGAAAGATGGAACCACAAGGAAGGTGGTGATGAAGTAAAGAATCCATCCTGATTATAAAACCTTGCAGGCTGAAGACTCCATGCTTCAGCCTGCATTTTTCTTATATTATCAAAAGAAAAGTTTACTTTTTTGCAAATTTATTTGCATATATGAAAAGAAATTCATATCTTTGCAACGTCATATAAACATGGATACTCATGATAATTGCCAATAAGGAGCTCTTAGATGACTATGTGCAGTAACATGCAGAATATGACAAAATTGATAGTGCAACAATATAATATATTAAGGAGGGCCAGAACATGAAAAAATTGACAACACGAAAGCAGTATGACGAAGCAAAGGCAAGAGTGGAGACATTAATTGCTGAAGCCACTACCAAAGGGTTACTTGAACCCGATATGGATAATGCATACACGCAGGAGATTGCTCTACTAAGCAAACAAATGGCAGCATATGAGGATGAATATCTAAACATATTGCCATTGCGTCAGAAGTCACCACTCATTTCCTCTATTGAAGACTATTTCTATGCTCATGGAATGCGTCAGAAAGAAGGTGCTAAGTTATTGGGCGTAAATGAGTCGCAGTTTAGCCAAATCATGAGTGGACGTCGTCGAATCTCAATGTCTTTTGCCAAACGTCTGCACTCAAAACTTGGTATTGATGCGCGTTTAATTTTAGAATACGCTTGAATGATAAATAGAAACCTTGCAGGCTGAAGCATAGTGACTTCAGCCTGCATTTTTCTTACAGAAAATAGGGAAGGGGGCATAAGGAAAAAGTTAGTGTTTGGAGTATTTCGGCCTTAATATATAAAAAAAGGTGGAAATATGCGGTGAAAATAAAATAAATGATTACCTTTGCACGTTGGAAACATACATTTAGAACAAAATATGGCACAATTATCCGACCGTTTGCAAAGACTGGCACCGTCAGCAACGCTGGCTATGTCGCAGAAAAGCTCTGAAATGAAGGCCCAGGGCATTGACGTAATTAATATGAGTGTGGGCGAGCCCGACTTCAATACTCCCGACCACATCAAACAGGCCGCCAAGATGGCTATTGACGAGAACTACTCTCGCTATTCGCCCGTTCCCGGCTACCCTGACCTGCGTCAGGCCATCGCCCGCAAACTGGAGCGTGAGAACCACCTGCACTACCAGCCCTCGGAGATTCTGGTGTCGAACGGTGCCAAGCAGAGCGTCTGCAATACCATAATGGCACTGGTCAACGACGGTGAAGAGGTCATCATCCCCACTCCCTACTGGGTCAGCTACCCACAGATGGTACTGCTGGCAGGCGGCAAGCCCGTCTTCGTAGAGGCTGGCTTCGAGCAGAACTTCAAGATGACTGCCGCACAGTTGGAGGCAGCCATCACCCCGAAGACCCGCATGATTATCCTCTGCTCGCCCAGCAATCCTACAGGCAGTGTCTATAACAAGGAGGAGCTGAAGGCTTTGGCCGACGTCATCCTGAAGCATGAGGACTTATTCGTACTCGCAGATGAGATTTACGAGCACATCAATTATATTGGCAAGCACGAGTCCATCGCCCAATTCGATGGCATGAAGGAGCGCTCCATCATCGTCAACGGTGTCTCTAAGGCATACGCCATGACGGGTTGGCGTATCGGCTACATTGCTGCTCCTGAATGGATTGTCAAGGGCTGCAACAAGTTGCAGGGCCAGTACACCAGCGGACCGTGCTCCGTCAGTCAGAAGGCTGCAGAGTTTGCCTATATCAGCAGTCAGCAGTGCGTAGAGGACATGCGCCAAGCCTTTGAGCGCCGTCGCGACCTCATCGTCAAGCTGGCCAAGGACATTCCCGGACTGGAGGTCAACGTACCCGAGGGTGCCTTCTATCTCTTCCCCAAGTGCAGCAGTTTCTTCGGCAAGACAGCACCTGATGGTTCAGTCATCAAGAACTCTACTGATTTCGCCATGTATCTGCTGGAGACTGGACACGTTGCCACAGTGGGTGGTGACGCCTTCGGAGACCCTCAATGCTTCCGCATGAGCTATGCTACAAGTGACGAAAATATCGTCGAAGCCATGCGTCGTATCAAGGAAACTCTGGCAAAATTGAAGTAATTTTCAATTTTATCGAGTTAAAAGTTCTTAATTCGGCAAATAGTACATTGAAAATCGCTATCTTTGCCGGATGATAATAACTACGAACATTCACAAACATAATTCATTTAATAACTAAAAAAACAAAATTTATGGCAACTACACAGAAGGCTGCAGCCCCAGCCAAGAAATCGGGCTTCGGAGGTGTTAAAGACGCATGGATCATCCTCGTTATTTGCGCTATCGCCGGTTACAGTGTTTGGTATTTCGTAATGGGTAACCCCGACAACTTCATCGGTGGCGACCGTACTGGACATCCCGCTAACCTGCTGGGTACCGTTTATAAGGGAGGTTTCGTTGTAGGTCTGATCCTCACCCTGTTGTTCACTGTTATCTGTCTCGGTTTCGAGCGTTTCTTCGGTATCAAGGCTGCATCTGGTAAGATGAACCTCGCTAAGTTCACCGCTCAGGTGAAGGCAGCTGTTAAGGATCAGAAGTTTGATGAGGCTAAGGCTCTCTGCGACAAGATGCAGGGTTCTGTAGCTAACGTCGTTCTGGCTTCTATCAATATGTATCAGGCTGTTGAGAACGAGCCCAACCTGAAGAAGGCTGCTAAGATTGCTAAGATCCAGCAGGCTCACGAGGAGGCTACTCAGCTGGAGATGCCTACTCTGCAGATGAACATGCCAATGGTTGCTACCATCGTATCTCTGGGTACCCTGACCGCTCTGTTCGGTACTGTGCTCGGTATGATCGGATCGTTCCAGGCTCTGTCTGCTGGTGGTGGTGCTGACTCTATGGCTCTGTCTGCCGGTATTTCTGAGGCTCTTGTGAACACAGCATCTGGTATTTTGACCTCTTGGGTTGCTACCGTAGTTTACAACTTCTTCTCTAACAAGATCGATAAGCTGACTTTCGCTCTCGACGAGATTGGTTACACTATTGCCGCTACTTACGATTCTAACCACAACGAGGCTTAATCTTTAGTTCCATTTCAAAAACCTTTAAATCCGTTTTAGAATGGCTAAAGTTAAGATACAGAAAAAAGACATCTGGATCGACATGACACCAATGTCGGACGTGATGACTCTGTTGCTCTGCTTCTTCATGTTGACATCAACATTCTTGACGCCAGAGCCTATTCAGGTCACCACACCGAGTTCTGTGTCTGAGAAGAAAGTGCCTGAGACTGACGTTCTGAACATTTTGGTATCGCCAAAGGGTCAGATCTTCCTCGGCACTGAGAACAAGAACTACATGAAGGCGATGATGGACGAGATGACCGACCGCTTCGGTGTATCTCTCAACGCTACCCAGCAGAAGCACTTCCTGGAAGATGCAATGGTGGGCGCCCCCATGGACAAGCTTGCTCAGTACCTCAGCCTCGAACCCGAAAAGATGAGCGAGGCTATCCAGATGCTCGGCATTCCCACTGATAGTATCAATGATGGAATGAGCGAGTTCCAGATGTGGGTGAAAGCCGCCCGCGATGCAAATCCTGACATCAAGATTGCCATTAAGGCAGACTCAAAGACCTCTTACAAGACTGTAAAGGCCATGATGAATGAACTTCAGGACATGAGTGAGAACCGTTATCAGTTGATTACCAACCTTCAAACTGCACAGGAGGAATAAACTATGGCAAAAAAGAATCTATCCAAGCAGAAGAAAATGGATACCCGCGTGAACTTCACGCCAATGGTAGACATGATGATGCTGTTGATCACCTTCTTCATGCTGTGTACCACACTGGCTAAGCCCCAGTCTATGCAGTTGACGATGCCGTCAAACGACGAAAACGTCTCGAAGGAAGATAAGTCGGTAACAAAGGCTTCTCACACTATTACTCTCTATCTTGGTGCTGACGACCAGATTTGGTATATTGCCGGTCTGCCCAACTATGAGGATCCTTCTTGTGTCAAGAAGACCACATACGGTTCCAAGGGTGTACGTGACGTGCTCATCAAGCACACCACAGAGGAAGGTGTCAATCCTGTTGCCAAGATTATGTTGGCAAAGAAGGAGCTGGATGCCAAGAAGTCGGCTTACAACAGCAAGATGACCGATGCACAGTACGACGAGCAACTCTCTCGCATCAAGAAGGGTGAACTGCCCAACGGTGAGAAAGTTCCTACTATGACTGTCATCATCCGTCCTCTCGACACTGCCACCTATGAGAACATGATTTCAGCACTCGACGAGATGCTCATTTGCAGTATTGATAAGTATGTCATCGACAAGATTGGCCCTGAAGATCGCGAACTGATCGAAAAGGCTGGTGTTAAGTAAGTCGGTGTCTAACATTTAAAACGTAAACGAACTATGTCAAAAATAGATCTTATTCAAGACAGCTGGGTGGAACTTGTCTTCGAAGGCAAGAACCACGCTTACGGTGCTTATCAACTGCGCAAGGAAACTGGCAAGCGTAACCTGTATGCCATACTCACCATGTTCATCATCGCCGCCATCATCGGTGCCGTTGTATTTGTCAAGGGTGTCGTTGAGAACGCAATGAAGACTGACGTAGGCATTGAGGCCGACATTGAGCTGGCTCAGTTGGCTGAAAAGAAGGAAGCTAAGGTTGAGAAGAAAGAAGAACCGAAGATTGAGAAAGTTGAAGTAGAAAAGGTTAAGAGTTCTGTGAAGTTCACCGCTCCTGAAATTAAGAAGGACGAAGAGGTGAAGCCGGAAGAAGAGTTGAAGTCACAGGAAGACCTGAGCAAGACCAACACCGCTATCGGTGCGTTCGACGTGAAGGGTAACGACGAGGCTGCAGGCGAAGTGCTGAAGGCTAAGGAAGTTATCGCACAGCCCGAACCCCCGAAGGAGGAAGAGGCAAAAGTGTTCGACGTTGTTGAGCAGATGCCTTCATTCCCCGGTGGTCCATCGGCCCTGTTCGAGTATCTGTCCAAGAACATCAAGTATCCGGTTGTTGCTGAGGAGAACGGTATCCAGGGACGTGTTATCGTAACGTTCGTCGTTGAGAAGGACGGTTCGATTACCGACGTTCGCGTCGTCAAGTCCGTTGACCCGTCACTCGACAAGGAAGCACAGCGCGTGGTGAAATCCATGCCTCGCTGGATTCCTGGTAAGCAGAACGGTTCGGCTGTACGTGTAAAGTACACCGTACCTGTAACCTTCAGACTGCAATAATTACATGAAGAAAATCGCATCCATTTTTATTGGATTAACACTCATTTTAGGCTTGTTCCCATCCTGTGGGGACAAGCCTAAAAATACTCAGGCAGAGAAGGACTACCAGAAGGCAGCCCGCTACTTCACTGCCGACGAGAGCTTCAGTCCCATCCTTAACGAAGCCCTCGAAGTATTCCTCTACAGCAACGTGCTCGACACGCTGGAAGCAGAATACACCAACGAACAGGACGCCATCAAGAAGCTGATGAAGCTGGAGACCTGGCTGGCCTTCGGCACTCGCGACCTGACAGACAAGGAGCGCCAGAACCTCATAGACCGCAAATACAGGCCAAGGACGATACCCATCGCCTATGACGGTCTGGCCATTATTGTCAACAACAGCAATCCAGACACCTGCATCACTGTCAAGGACTTTAAGCGTATCCTCAAAGGTGAGCTTGTCAACTGGAAAGACCTCTACCCCACCTCTAAGTTGGGCACCATCGACGTCGTCTTCGACAATCCCCTGTCAAGTACCGTGCGCTGGTGTGTAGACTCCCTGTTAGGAGGAAAGGAATTCAAAGCTCCCAATATCGGAGCCGTCAAGAGCAGTGCTGCCGTGATAGACTATGTGGAGAAACATGAGAACTCCCTGGGCATCATCGGCTCTAACTGGCTTAACGACAGCCGTGACACCACCAATGTCACCTTCAAGAAGAACATCACCGTGATGAAGGTCAGCCGACTTGACTCCGCTACCGTAGCCAACAGCTGGCGACCCTATCAGTACTATTTATATAATGGTAACTATCCGCTCATCCGCACTATTTACGCTATCCTCAACGAACCACGTAGCGGACTGCCATCCAACTTTGCACATTTCTGCCGCCTGCCCAAAGGACAGCTGCTTATCCAGAAATCAGGACTATTGCCCATTCAGTATGGCATGAACAACAGAACCATATTTGTGAATAATCAATAAAAAAATAAACATTCAGAACTTAAAAACGTCTTATAAAAGAGTAATCTTTAAAAAATAAGAATTATGAAAGCTATTAAATACCTATTCCTCGCAGCGCTGACCGCAGGTTACAGCGCAAGCGCAATGGCCCAGAGCGGCACAGATGCTGACGTACAGGCCGTTAAGAACATTATTAGTCAGAAACCCGCCGACATCGAGAAGCAGATGAAGCCCTTCTTCAAGGCTAACAAGAAGAATGCCGCCAATCTGGTTGCTTTCGGTCGTGCCTTCTTTGAGGCTAAGGACACTGCCAACGCTAAGGTCTATGCCAACCATGCTCTTGCTGCAGCCAAGAACCAGTGTGCTCCCGCCTTCATCCTGTTAGGCGACATCGAGGCTCTCGGCGACAATGGTGGTCAGGCTGCTGCCCAGTATGAGCAGGCTATCTACACAGCCCCCAAAGATCCTGAGGCTTACTACAAGTATGCTAACGTGTATCGTAAGATTAGCCCACGTGGTGCTGTCAGCAAGCTGGAAGAGCTCCGCTCACAGCGTCCTGACATTGCCGTAGATGCCATTGAGGGTCGTATCTACTACATGTCTAACGACTTCGACGCAGCCCTGCGTGCCTACAACAAGGCCGACAAGTCAAAGATGGAAGAGCGCGACCTCAGCGACTACGCTATGACCGCCTTCTTCAAGCAGAAATACGACACCGCACTTGAGGTTGCTAAGTTTGGTCTGAGCAAGAACCCACGTCATGCAGCCTTCAACCGTCTGGCCTTCTTCAACAGCACCGAGCTGAAGAAGTGGGACGACGCCCTGATGTATGCCGACGCCCTGTTCAACAAGTCTGACTCTGCCAAGTTCTCATACTACGACTACACCTACTATGGCAATGCCCTGAGTGGTGCTAAGCAGCATGAGAAGGCCATCGAGATGTACCAGAAGGCCCTGCAGCAGGAGGATATGGATAACAAGGCCAAGCGTGCCGGTGTTATCAAGCAACTCTCTGATGCTTACAAGGCACAGGAGGACTATCCCAACGCTATCAAGAACTATCAGGAGTACTTGGCCAATGTCGAGAAGGCTTCTGCCAACGATATTGCCGGACTCGCTCAGCTCTACGTACAGCACGCCAGCAAGAAGGCTACTCCTGAGGAGCAGGCAGAGTGCTTCATCATGGCCGACAAGACCTATCAGGACCTGGAGAATAAGTTCGAGGATGCCGCAGAGTATGCTACCTTCATGCGTGCCCGCGTTAACTCTTACATGGACCCTGACCAGAAGAAGGGACTTGCAAAGCCTTACTACGAGAAGCTTGACCAGCTCATTGGCAGCAAGGACAACAAGGACGCCACCGACAAGGCTCGTCTCACCGAGAGCTACCGTTACCTCATCTCTTACTACTTCGTCATCCAGGACAACAAGGATACTGCTAAGCAGTACGCCCAGAAGCTTCTGGAAATCGACCCAGATAACGAGATTGCCAAGCAGGTGATGGAAGCCAAGTAAGCGCACTACACACGATACTATATGGGCTGTCCTTTTGGGCAGCCCATATTTCAATCAACAAAGAAACATGGAGACACTGAAGGAGAAGACAACACGCGGCCTATTTTGGGGCGGCATGAATAATGTGGTACAGCAGGGATTGGGCCTGCTGTTCGGCATCATTCTGGGTCGTCTGCTGAATCCTGAGGACTATGGTATGATAGCCATGATACTGGTCTTCCAACTGATAGCCAACGCACTGCAGGAGAGTGGTTTTAAGAGTGCCATCGGTAATCTGAAGGAGCCTCAGCACAATGACTACAACAGCGTCTTCTGGTTTAACATCATCGTGGGTGTTACGTGCTATGTCATCCTCTTCTTCGTAGCCCCACTGATAGCCGACTATTACCACACGCCAGAGTTGGTATTGCTCTGCCGCGTAGCCTTCCTAACCATTATCTTTGCCGCATTAGGTACGGCACAGTCGGCCTATCTGTTCCGCAACATGATGGTCAAGGAACAGGCGAAGTGCAATATGACCGCAACACTGCTATCGAGTATCATTGGTGTCACGCTGGCGTTCCTGAAATGCGGCTACTGGGCACTGGCCATCCAGTCGATGGCGTACATCGGACTGAACAGTCTGCTACTATGGTATTTCTCTCCGTGGCGCCCCACCCTGCATTTGGATTTTGGTCCCGTCAGACACATGTTTAAGTTCAGTAGCAAACTGCTGGCAACAACCATCCTGGAACGTCTCAACACCAACGTGATGAACATCCTGCTGGGTCGCCATTTCACCAAGCACGAGGTGGGTAACTACAACCAGGCCTACCAGTGGAACAGCAAGGTGTTCTACCTGCTGCAAGGTACACTGGCACAGGTGGCACAGCCCGTCTTCACCAATGTTGCCGACGAACAGGAACGACAATTGCGCATTCTCCGTAAGCTGATGCGCTTCACCGCCTTCCTCGCCTTCCCCATGCTGTTTGGCTTCGGTCTCGTTGCGCAGGAATTCATCGTACTGACCATCGGTGAGAAATGGCTGGAGTCCGCCCGTCTGCTGCAACTGCTATGCATCAGCGGCGCCTTCATACCCATCAGCAGCGTGCTCACCAATATGCTTATCAGCAAGGGCAAGAGCGGTACGTATTTCTGGGTAACCTTAGCTCTCTGCATCACACTCATCGCCACCATGCAGATGCTCTATCCTTATGGCATCCGCTCAATGGTCATCGCCTACGTTATAATATATGTGCTGTGGACGCTGGTGTGGCATTTCTTCGTCAGCCGACTGACGGGTTATACCCTCTGGGCACTCCTACTCGACATCGTACCCTTCGCCATGATTGCCTTTGGCGTGATGGCAGCAACGTGGTGGGCTACACAGAACATCAGTCTGCTGGCTCTGCTCTTACCAGCACGTATCTTGATGGCTGCAGTTCTCTACTATATTGTCATGAGATTGCTTCGAGTGAAAATACTCGAAGAGTGCATGGCCTTTATTAAAAAGAAGCAATGAACGGATCGTTAATGTTTGTACCCTCAGGAGGCCTTGCCAACAGAATGCGGGCCGTGGTGTCTGCCTATGAACTATGTCAGAAGGTGGATAGCACGCTACAGGTGGTATGGTTTCAGGACTGGGCACTGCATGCACCGCTTCGTAGCATCTTCGAAGAGACACCGCTGGTGGCTATCCGCGAGGCAACACTGCTGGACCACCTTCTCTATGACCGTGCCCGCAAGAAGAACCTCTTCCTGCCAGCACTGCCCCAGCGTATCCTCTTCCAGCGACATATCAAGGAGCAGGATGTGACACCCCTGAAGAAACAGTCGTTCGACTTTGAGGCATGGGCTCGTGGCAAGCGCTGCTATATGAGTTGCTATCAGGTCTTTGGTACTTTTCCTGACGAGCTGTATTCCCAGCTATTCCATCCTGTCAAGGAGGTGATGGATGTTGTCGACAGCTATCGCAACCAGTTCAATAGTCACACCATCGGCCTACACATCCGTCGCACTGACAATGCCGAGTCAATAGCCAAGAGTCCGACATCCTTATTCATTAATAAGGTGCGTGAAGAGATAGACCAGCATGACGACACGAGCATCTTCTTGGCCACCGACTCTACAGCAGTCAAGAAAGAGTTTATCGATGCCTTTGGTGCTCGTATCATCACCCCACAGGAAGAAGCCTGTCGCGATAGCATCAGTGGTATTCGTGGTGGCGTTGTCGACCTCTGGACATTGGCCTCCACACAGAAAATCTATGGTTCTGCAGGTTCATCATTCTCACCGATGGCCGCCAGCATTGGTGGCGTACCATTGGAGATTATGAACGTCCAAACAGCCACTTTCTAAAGAACGGACTAACGCGCAGGATGTTGCTGGTGATGATGCAGAAAGCGATGACCAGCAATGCTGTGATAACTGTCGTCAAGGTGTCAAGCACAAAGTTGTGACGATACTTATCGAAGAATGCACCGATGGTCGGCAGGTCGGGCAGGAACAGATAGTGTATTAGATAGATGTCAAGTGTGCGTCGTCCGATATACTGCAACGAAGCCCCCATTATACTGTGCTGCGTGAAATACTGCTGATAGTGACGGAAATACATGACCACCATTGTCAGCAGGATGAAGCGTGCCAGCGTCAATGGCAGGATTGCCCACGACATGCGCAGGGTGTGCCATTTCAACGTGTCCATAGCGGCAAAGATCACCACCACGACGAGGATGGGATAGAACCACCGCGAGTCCATCACCTTCTGGGCCTGTTCCCAGTAGCGGTGTACGATATTGCCGTAAATGAAGAACGGGAAATATTGGAACAGCAATGTCAGACTGCTGTAGTTCATGAACTCATTAGGACGTCCACGCCAGCCGAAGGCCCACGAGAAGTACTTGGGCAGGTAGCACGACTCATAGAACGCTAACGATAGGAGAAACAGCAACGTGATGGGTATCCAGGACTTTACCTTTAGCTTACTCTCGATATAGGCGAAGACGTAATATACTAGGAACATGTAGAGCAGCACGATAGTAAACCAGTAGCCACCCTTCGTGGGCCTACTGAGCCAGTCAGGTATCGTTGCCCACAGGTCCTTGGTCAGCAATGTTGCCGCCAATAGGAAGAACACTACTGTAGGGATGATCTGCACACGCAGCTTTTTACCCACCAGCGTGCCGAAGGTCGCCAGGTCCCAGACTAGTGAGGCCTTATAGGCGAGAAATCCGCTGACAAAGAAGAACAGCGGCATGCGGAACAGCACCAAGAACTGCAGCGATGTCGATACCCCATGAGGTATCTCAAACGCCATCGCTCCTACGTGGTTGGCCACGACGAGTATCATGGTGAATCCGCGCATGGCATCGAGCCATTCCAGTCGTTGTTTCTTCTGTGGTTCCATCAGCTATAATGTTTCTTTCCTGTCAGTTTCACAATACGGTTCTTGATTCCTTTCCAGATAAACGTCCAGTTGCCATAACGCATGTTCAGCCACAACTCCTCCAGCGAATAACCTATCTTACGCCAGGGATGGCCATAGGCATTGATGCGGTAGAAGCGGTGCAGATAGTCCACATTCTCTATTACGTAACGCGGATGCCTCAACGGGAACTGCACCTCATAGCGCTGCATGGTAAACATCTTGCGCAGCGCCTTAGGCAGGGTGCGCAACGTACCGGCATAGTGGGTAGAGTCGCCGCCCGCTGCATTACCCAGGTTGTTAATCATATTCTTGGTAGGCATGATAGCCAGTCCGTGGTTGAACATCATGCAGGGCCAGAAAATACTCTCGTAATAAGCTTTGCCCAGCGCACGATGATCGTAGGTCATGCGTAACATCGTAGTGCGATAGCCACGTTCCTTGGTCAACGTCTCCAACTGGTGCATGTTATACTTGTCGTCGAGGAATGTGTAGTACTCGTCCCACTGGTCGATGACCCTGCGCCACGATGCCCAGCCCCAGATGCTGAACACGGTGGTGAAGAAGTAGTCGTCGGGGACGTCGGGAGATACCTCGTCGGTATTGAAACCCTCAATCATCACGATGCGCTCGTCGTGCTCATAGCGGTCGAGCATCTCCTTACAGAAGCGGATGAACGACACGCTGGGTATGCTATCGTCTTCGAAGATGACGCACTTGTCACTCAACGAGAACGCCCACTTCTGCGCATTGAAGTTTGAGGGGTCACAGCCAGCATTCACCGTCTGGTAGTTACGCTGCACATCGCACTCCCAGTCTATCTCGTCATCGCACACCACCTGGCGACAGGCTTCAATACCTGCCATATCCTGTGGACCCCGCGGACCGTCCTGATAGAGGTACAGCTTCGAGGGCCGCGCTTGACGAATGGCGTCAAACACTTTCTTCAACGGCTCAGGACGCGTAAAAAACAGGATGAGTACTGCTACGTCAACTTCTGCTGGATGTTTCATGTTATTCATAGAATTCTAGTTCACCAACGTGGGGCGCCAACTTACTCAGGTCAGGCAACTGCATATAGTCACCGTAGATATGGCGCAGATGGGCATCGGCATTATCTGGTACGGGCAACTGATGTCCCTCGAAGTCGTGCGTCGTCAATGGGAATATCTCGTCAGCATATCGAGGGTTATGGAACGGGATACCCATACCACTGGTGATGGTCTTTTGAGGTATGATGTAAGAGGTAAGATGTAAGAGAGCACGGAGGCAGGGGTACAGGATGTGGTTGTTCAGCCGGAAGATGCGACGTACCGACTTGATGGCCTTGGCATCGTCCGTGCTGGTGCGCCACACCTTATACATATGTCCGATGGTCTTCTCCGTCAGCTTATGCAACCAGATAGGGTGCTTTTCCATAGGGAAGATATCAATATAGATGCCCTGCTCTTTCCACATGCGGTCGTAGGCATTCTGCTCAAGCATCTTCGAACGGCGGTCACGCACCTTGGCATAGCAATAGAAGTAGTTGGGATCGGTCTTGTCGTTTTGCAGTGCCAGCCAGTCGGGTAGTTCCTTAGGTAGCACCTCCATCAAGTGCAGATAATCTGAGCGCATCATCTCAATGTCAAGGTCGTCATCCCAAGGAATGAAGCCGTTATGCCGCAGGGCACCAATCAGCGTACCACTGCTCAGCCAATACTTGATATCGTGCCTCTTACATATCTTGTCAACCTCCAGCAGGATGTCGAGCATACGCATCTGCTGTCGACGCAAGAGCGAGCCCTCAGGATTAAACTTCTGATGAGCCAGATGCGTCATACCCCAACGTAGTATCTCATCAATCATCGGTGTCTTGACACCATGCTGATGAGCCAGTCGTTGCACAATCTGCAGACCATATGGGAAGTCCTCCGTGAAATAACGACTCTCAAAGTCGGGCACAAAACCATTGTCCACACGCTTCATGGGCGACTTAATGCCCTTGAAGGCCTGTATAGACTGTAGCTTAGCGGTCAGCGACGCGGCATCGGTACTCTCGTAATAATCCAGGATGGTGGGGATGCTGCCTTTGGTGACAGGTAGCACATCGAGCAGCGCGTTGAACTCCTCGTCCATCTTCATCAGGTTGTTGGAAGCCTCAACAGTCCACTCTTCGTAGAACAGGCTTTCAGTGGGATAGACCATGCCCTCATGCCAGTCCTTCCAAAGGCTATACAGTCGTGCTGGATGCAGCAACGGATTGCTATTCGTCAGACTCACCTCATAATAGCTGTTCAGTAGTTGCACAGGAACATGGAACAGCCTTTCTATCTCTGCACGCAAGACCTCTTTATTGTCCATCTGTTCAATGGCGATACTCAGGTTGGGCTTATAGCCCAGAAGGTCGGCAGAACGACCATATTCCTTCAGTCGTGAGATAAACGGCACACGTTGGAAGCCAAACAGCGGAGTCGCTGGGGACAGTATCTTAAAAGCTTCAAAGAAGAATCCCGTACTGCTGACGATGCTACCGACCGCCGTTCCTGGCGTCAGTGTAGGAGCAATCTGCTGTAGAACCTCGTGAATCGAGAAGCCTGGCAAGCAGAGCAGGACGATGTCTGCCTTAGGAATCACCTCTGCAGGGTCTGATGTAATCTGTTGGATGGAACCTTTCAGCACGCTACCTTCTGGCGTCGTAATCTCCAGCGACTGTTGCCAGGGCTCAGGATGACGCGTCAGTAGCGACACTTCACAATCCCCATGGGCAGCGAGGAACCCCGTTACCACATGGCCCAGATTGCCACCACCACAGATACATACCTTCTTCACGATAATTCCTCTTATCGGTTATTAATTAACGCCCTCAGTCCTGCAACCAAGCGACCGTTTTCTTCATGATTGCGCACGGCAATGCGCATATATTGCTTGTTGGGATTGAGACCTGGTTTCAGACTACAGTCGCGTGTCAGGATATTGTGTTGGCGCAGCATGTAGATAACGATTTGCGTAGCGCTATAAGGCGGCAACACCTCGCAGAGGAAGTAGTTGGTCTGGGTAGGCATCACACGCAGATAGGGAATGGTGCGCAACTGCTGTTCGAAGTCAGCACGCTCAGCAACAAACTTGGCACAAGCTTTCTTATAGTCCTTCTCATGTTTGTTGTATATCTGCATGAAGAACTCGGCAAAGGAGTTGAGGTTCCATATTGACACCTCTTTCTCTATCTGTGCTATCAGCGCAGTATCTGCCGATGCCAAAATGCCCAGACGCAAGCCTGGCACACCATAGCTTTTCGAGATACTCTTCATCACCGCCATGTGGGGATAGCTTTCGAGTATCTGATCTGAAAGCAATGAGTTGGTAGCATAGTCTTCGCTGAAGTCAACAAACGACTCATCGACCACCAGACGGATATTCCTGTCCTCACACCACTGTGCCAGTCGCAGGACATCAGTCTTGGGAATGAAGTTGCCTGAGGGGTTGTCAGGATTTATCAGCATCAGTTGCTGAATATCCTTATCGGCAAAAAACGTCATCAAGTCGTCTGCCGTATAGCGGTAGTCCTCATTCTGAGGTACAAAGGTAACCTGCTGTTCTTTATCATAGCGGTTGGGATATTCTTCGAAGGTAGGACGAGTGAAACCAATCTTGACAGCGGTCTGTTCCATCAGCACCTTGATGAGCTCCGCTGCACCGTTGCCAGGCACGATATACTGTTCGCTAACACCAAAGCACTTGCTGGCAATCAGCGTATTTACCTTCATGCCCGACGGATATTCTGTCAACAACGTATCGAAGTTGCTACGCAGCTCGTCCTTCATGCGCTTTGATGGGAAGTAAGGATTCACCAGATAGCAGAAGTCGAGCATCTGGGGGAAGCGCCAGAAACCACCATAGCGACCGTAGTACTTGCGGATAACATCCTTGTCGTCGGCAAACAACGCCTCTGCAATATCCAGGTCTTGCTTGTCGTCAATCTCATACCACTTCTCGTTACCCACGGGCAGTGCCTTCATATTGTGACTGTTCAGCATCGAGATGATGCGCAACACATTCTCGTAGTACTCATTATTGCCCACTGCCTTGGTATAAGCGTCAAGGAAGGGCACATACTGGTGCTGCAAGAAATCCTTGCTGAACTTATAGATGTTCACTGTCTTGTAGTAGCTGTCTACATCGTCGTAGTCGAAAGCGTCCTTTGAGATGAAGTTAACGATATGCTGGTCTTCGTCCAGACGCACCATTGTGCCGTCCATCCACGACTCATACTTCGCCACCAGTGCCAAATTGGGATAGGGATTCTCCACAATCATGGGGAAGAAGCGGTCGCTGAATATCAAATCGCTCTCTATCAACAGCGTGTCGTCCTGCTGCAGTTGGTCCTTCACGATGGACAGCGAGTAGATGTTGTTGGTCTTGTCGTAAATGGGGTTCTCAGCAAAAAGCAATTGGCAATTAGCTGTTAGCTGTTGACCATACTGCGAGGTAACATATTCCTGCAATTCCTTACCTTTATAACCCACCACGATAATGACGCGGTTCAGACTCAGAGCCGACAACTGTCCCAGCAAACGGTCTATCAGTCTAACACCATTCACAGGAACCATACATTTGGTATTCTCTTTGGTGAGTTCTCCCAGTCGGCGACCCATTCCTGCCGCCAGTATTATTGCTTGCATATCATTATTTGTAATATTGTTCTACCAACGGAATGATGCTATCGGGCACCAGTCCCTGGATGCTTTGTCCTTCTTTCACTTTCTGTCGTATCTCCGTGCTCGACACGTTGACAAGTGGAGCATGGAAGGTACCAGCATAGCCCTCACGCGGATAGACCGCAACGTCGCAGGTCCTCAGAATGTCTTGCCAATGGTACCACCGCTGGAAATGTGCCCAGTTATCGCCACCCAGAATCAGCGTAAAGCGACTGTCGGGATAGTCCTTTGCCAACGCTTGCAGCGTATGCCACGTATAGCTGGGCTTAGGCAGATGCATTTCGTAGTCCGACGCCTTCACACCCTCAACGCCCTCCAGCGCCTTCTGTGCCATCTCCAGTCGCAGCTGGTCGTCCAGAAGCGTCATATTCCTCTTCAGCGGATTCTGTGGACTGACCATCAGCCACACCTCGTCCAGTTCACATGCCTCACGTGCCGCCTTTGCCAACGCCACATGTCCCACATGTATGGGATTGAATGATCCACCAAAGAGGCCTATTCTTTTCATCCAAGAAAATCCTTTACTACCTGCAGTGTTTCTTGCTTAGCCGTCTCCAAGTCGTCATTGACGATAATCTTATTGAACTGTGGAGCGAACGTCATCTCGTACTCAGCCTTAGCCAGACGTTCAGCAATAGCTTCAGGTGTATCGGTGGCACGGCCTTCCAACCTGCGACGCAGTTCCTCCACCGATGGCGGCTGGATAAACAGACTCAGTGCTTCGTCACCATAATACTTCTTGATGTTGATACCACCTTTCACGTCAACGTCAAAGACCACATTCTGGCCAGCCTCACGCTGACGTTCCACCTGCGCTTTCAACGTGCCATAGAAACGGTCTTGATACACTTCTTCGTACTCTAAGAACTCGTCGTTCTTTATCTTCGTACGAAACTCCTCAGGTGTCAGGAAGAAGTACTCCACCCCATTCTGCTCTGTTCCACGAGGGGCTCGTGAGGTACATGATATCGAGAAGTACAGCATCAACTCTGGATGTTCCTTCATTAGCCACTGTACAATAGTACTCTTTCCGCTACCGCTGGGAGCACTTACAATCAGCATCTTTCCTTTCATCAGAGTGCGTTCAATACTTGTTCCTTAATCTGTTCCAGCTCGTCCTTCATTTTCACCACGATATTCTGCATCTCAGCCTGATTCGACTTTGAGCCAGTGGTGTTAATTTCGCGACCCATCTCCTGAGCGATAAAGCCTAATTTCTTACCCTGTCCGGTAGCACCAGCCATCGTCTCACGGAAGTACTTCAAGTGATTAGCCAGACGCTGCTTCTCTTCACTGATGTCCAGTTTCTCGATGTAGTATATCAGTTCCTGCTCCAAGCGGTTCTTGTCGTACTCAGCCTCAGGAATCTGCTTCAGACCATCAACGATGCGACTGCGAATCTTCTCGACACGCGACTTCTCGTAAGGCTCTATAGATGCCAACAGCTTCTCGATGTTGTCAATCTTCTCGCCAAACTTCTTCTCCAGAGCGGCGCCCTCCTGTGTACGGAAGTCCACCAGATGTTGCACAGCCTCTTGCACGCCAGTTCTAACCATCTGCCACTCTTCATCGCTGAGCAGCTCCACCTCCGTCTTCGACATCACGTCGGGCATGCGCACCAACAGCGACATCCAATCGGTGTCCGACATCTGGTGGTCTTGAGCGAAGCCAGCCAACTGCTGATAGTAGTTCTCCATCAGCGCCTTGTTCACCTGTGCAGCCTCAGCGGTAGCTTCTTTCTCTATCCAGATGCTAAACTCCACCTTACCTCTGATAAGGTGCTCAGCTATCAGCTGACGAATCTCCATTTCCTTCTCTCTATAGAGCGGAGCAATACGTGTTGACAAGTCCAGCTGCTTAGAGTTCAGCGACTTGATTTCTACATGAATTTTCTTTCCTTCAAAGGCCACGACAGTCGTTCCGTAGCCCGTCATTGATTGTATCATAATGTTAGATTTTCTGTAATATCTTGCAAAAGTAATGAAAAATGCGCGAAAAGCCAAAGGAAAACTCGTTTTTCTTTGCATTCGCCTACTCTATAGGTCGGCACAGCGTAAGTTACCATACTAATCTTTCTATTGCCCTACTCTCAGGCACATCATTGTCAGGTCGTCATTAGGATCAGCACCCTGACGGAACTCCTCTACACAGGTCTGCATCGTATCGATTACCTGACGAGCATTGGCATAGTCGGTATGCTGCAGAATGTCGAGAAGACGGTCGTCGCCAAATTGCTCACGAGCAGGATTCTCGGCTTCGTTGAGTCCATCGGTATAGATGAACAGCGGACGATTGGTGATGTTATCAATGCTTTCGCCGACATACTCCAAATCCGGCCACAAACCCAATGGAGCGTTGGCCTCCATCTGGAGGAATGAGCCGCGTGAAACATCCTCGCCCAAGACAGGCGGGTTATGGCCAGCATTACAGAAGAAGAGCTGTCCGCTATGCAGGTCTATCAGTCCAATAAACATCGTGACAAACATGCCGCTATCGTTGTTCTCTGACAACTCAGCATTCAGTCGATTGGCAATGTCAGCAGGCATCATGCGCTGTTTGGCCAACGCACGGAACAAGCGTGTAGCCTGAGCCATAAACAATGAAGCGGGCACTCCCTTACCACTAACGTCACCAACACAGAAATACAAATGGTCTGACAGCAACAGGTAGTCATACAGGTCGCCACCGACCTCACGAGCCGGTGTCATAGAAGCATAGAGGTCAATTCCCTCACAATCAGGGAACACCTGTGGAACCATAGACATCTGGATGTCGCGAGCAATACGCAGTTCACTCTCGATACGCTCCTTAGCAGCCTTCATCTCTGCCAGACGACGAGCAGCACGACGACGTAAAACAGAATAGACGACAAAGAAGATAATGAGCAACCCCACACCCACCAACGTTCCTATCCAGCGTTGCTGTGACAGCGACATCTGCTGTTCGGCAATGGTACGCTCCTTCTCTTGTGTCTCATAGACAGTAGCCAGTTCTGCGGTGGCATCATGCTTCTGCCAGATAAAAGCAGAATCAAAGGCGTCACATATCTGGTCAGCGGCCGACAGTGCCTCGTTGTTATGGCGACAGGCACGCAGCACCCTGTACTTTACCTTGAGGTAGCCACGAATAATCTCCATCGTGATACGCTTGTCGCTCTTGACCAACAGCGTATCGATATAGCGGCAGAGGTCTGCAGCTTCATCGTGATGTCCGATACCTTGCAAGTAAATAATGCGTTCGAGTTTTCCTGAGAGCGTATTAGCGTAGCGTGTGGCCAAGTATTTCTTGTAAGTGGCAGCAGCCTCCGCAGCCTTTCCGTCGCGTTGCAGCATCTCCATGCGGGAAGCATAAAGCCCACAATAGGCAGCATCTACCTCCGCAGGATTCTCACGTCCGTCAACCGATGTCTCCCAACGCTTGATACTCTCTTCCTCTAGCACGCTCCACGCCTCCGCCTCGTTCCAGTAGTCCTGATTCTTGAAGACAATACGTGCATCGTTGGCAACACCATACAAGTAGTATTCTGCCATATCGTCATGTCCTACTTCCTTCTCTACCTCCTGGTAAGCCTGATGGAACAGCTTGTCGGCTTCTTCTGGTCGCTTCAGATTCGCATAGCAGATGGCAATATTGCTGAGCATATTGCAACGCGTCATATAGTTCATGGGGTTAGCCTTAGGATCGTTCTCGTTGGAGTTCAACAGCTGTGAACTGACCTTGATGCTCTCCTCAAAGTCGCCCTTGATAACAAGCAAACGCGTAAAGTTGCCCATCCCCTTGAGATATGCCACATAGGTTGTCGAATCCTGGTGAATATTGCCTTTCATGGCGTGACGATAATACATCTCAGCAAGACGGTCTTGCTTCTGCTGGTAATAAGCATAGCCTCGCTGGCAATTAGCTTTGACATCATTCAACTTGCCCGCATCCTCCAAACTGTCTACAACAGCCAGCAGGCGATCAAAATCGCCAGACTTTCTGATGGCAGTAAGGATACTGTCCACTTCCGTGATATGCTGCTCATGCGTCTCATTGCCCTGACAACTCACGATAAGTAGTGCAATGTGCAGGACCGCCAGTATGATAAGATTCTTCTTATGTATAGTCATATATTGATGTCCCTATAAGCTTTGTTCTCTGTTAATAGTTCACAAAAGTACACAAATCAACTCAAATATGCAAGAAAACAAGCTGTTTTTTAACCAAATACATATCAACGAGATAACTCGACGGATGTCACAAATATCCGCGACGGTTGTCGAATATATGTTCGACGGCCGTCGCACATAACGAACAAGGCTGGTTTTATCAAGAAAGACAGCTGATTGGTCGGCAGATATGGCCGATATGAAGAGTTTGAACGTTTGGATTTAACATTTGTTTTGATATGCTGTAAAGAAATCAGAAGAATGGAAATTGTAGAAAAACAGGGTTCACACCTAACAAACGGTAAAACAATGAGTTACATGTGAATGCGAACCCTGTTTTCAAGCAAAAACTTTTGTGATAACAAAGAAAAACCAGTATTCTTTTGGCTTTTCGCTCACTTTTGCGTACCTTTGCAACTTAAATTGCACCTTATAATATAAAGACAAAGGAAAGTAATGGCTTGCATACTACATATAGAGACAAGTACCAATGCCTGTTCGGTAGCTGTCAGCGAGGACGGACAGTGCATTTATGAAGAGACGGAGCACGGCGAACGTGGTGCTGGTGCCGAGCAGTTGGGACGCATGGTCGATGAGGCTATGTCGTTTACTGACAGCCACGCTATTCCGTTCGACGGTGTTGCCGTAAGCTGTGGCCCAGGCTCGTACACAGGTCTGCGCATCGGCGTATCAATGGCGAAGGGCATCTGTTATGGTCGCGACTTGAAACTGATTGCCGTACCCACGCTGGAACTGATGTGTGTGCCCGTCCTGCTGAGAGAGACGATACAGGAAGAGGACGCACTGCTCTGCCCGATGATTGACGCCCGCAGAATGGAGGTATACTCAGCCCTCTACGACCGTGCATTGAAAGAGGTACGCCCCGTGGGTGCCGACGTGGTAACCGAGGAGACGTATAAGCAGTGGCTCGACGAGCGTCCCATCTATTTCTTCGGCAATGGCGCCAAGAAGTGCATGGAAATCATTAATCACCCCAATGCACACTACATCGACGGCATTGAGCCTTTGGCAAAGTGGATGATGCCATTGGCTGAGAATCGTTTCCTGAACGAGAAATTCGAGGACGTAGCCTACTTTGTGCCGTTCTACCTAAAGGACTTTGTAGCTATCAAGGCAAAGCCGTTGCTTTAAGAAGTTAAAGAAGTCAGAAGAAGATAAAGGAAGACAGAAGAAGATATGAATATCAAAGGATTAGACTATAACACAGCACGCGAACGACTCATTATGACTGAGTACGGACGCGAGATACAACGAATGATTGATGTGGCTATCGCATTGCCCACCAAAGAGGAGCGTATGCGTTGCGCCCAGACCATCATTCACCAGATGGAGATGAAGAACCCACAGGTTCGTGAGGGTGAGGACTACCAGCAGACCCTTTGGGATCACCTCTACCTGATGAGCCGTAAGGAGCTTGACATTGACTGGCCCTACGACATGAGCGAGGCAGAGAACATCTTATCGAAGCCTGCACCCATGAAACATCCGTCACCCAACGGACAGTCACGCATGCGCCACTACGGCCAACTGCTCATGGAGGTTTTCGAGCGTTTGAAGACTATGCCGGAAGGCGCTGAGCGCGACGAGTTGGTGCGCCTGACTGCCAATCAGATGAAGCGCGACCTGATGACGTGGAGTCACGGCTCTGTGGACGACGAGAAGGTGGCCGACGACCTGGCACGTTTTACAGACGGCAGGATTCAGCTGAACCTCTCTACATTCCGCTTCGACCGCATCGACACCATCGTTCCCGATAGTGGTAATGGCAAGCGAAAGAAAAAGAAGTAACCTATGGCATCATTCAAGATAGAGGGCGGCCACCTGTTGAGTGGCGAAATCAGGCCGCAAGGCGCCAAGAACGAAGCCCTGCAGGTTATCTGTGCCACACTGCTGACCAGTGAGGCAGTAACCATTCATAACATTCCAAATATCCGCGACGTCAACAACCTCATCCAGTTGTTGAAGGATATCGGTGTGAAGGTGAACCCCACCCCCAACCCCTCTCAAAGGGATGGGCGCGGATTCATTTTCCAGGCCGACGCCTTGAATATGGCATTCTTGGAGAGTGACGAGTTCGTGGAGAAATGTGCCCAACTGCGTGGTTCCGTTATGATGATTGGTCCTCTGTTGGCACGCATGGGCAAGGCTGTTATCGCCAAGCCTGGAGGTGACAAGATTGGTCGCCGTCGTCTGGACACCCACTTCTTAGGTTTCCAGAAGTTGGGTGCTAAGTTCCACCAGTTGGCAGACAGAAACGTTTATGAGATTGGTGCCAAACAACTGAAGGGTACCTATATGCTGCTCGACGAAGCCTCCGTTACGGGTACAGCCAACATCATCATGGCTGCAACAATGGCTGAGGGAACTACCACTATCTATAATGCTGCCTGTGAACCCTATATCCAACAGCTGTGTCACATGCTGTGCCAGATGGGTGCAAAGATTAGCGGCATTGGCTCTAACTTGCTAACCATTGAGGGTGTCAAGGTGTTGCATGGTGCCGACCACAAGCTCTTGCCCGATATGATTGAGGTGGGCTCGTTTATTGGAATGGCGGCAATGTGTGGCGATGGCGTTCGCATCAAGGATGTCTCCATCAAAAATCTTGGCATCATACCCGATGCCTTCCGCCGATTAGGTGTAAAGGTAGAGGAAGAGGGCGACGACCTCTTTATTCCACATCAGAAGCACTATGTTGTTGACTCATTCATCGACGGCACCATTATGACACTCGCAGATGCTCCTTGGCCTGGACTGACGCCCGACCTGCTCTCAGTGCTCATTGTGGTAGCCACCCAAGGACGAGGCAGTGTGCTATTCCATCAGAAGATGTTTGAGAGTCGTCTGTTCTTCGTTGACCGTTTGATAGATATGGGTGCACAAATTATCCTCTGCGACCCACACCGTGCCGTTGTCGTTGGCCACGACCGCCAACGCCAGTTGCGTGGTAGCAGGATGTCGAGCCCGGATATCCGTGCAGGTATCGCCCTGCTGATTGCCGCCATGAGTGCCAACGGCACCAGCCTCATCAGCAATATTGAACAGATAGACCGAGGTTACGAGGACATTGAGCATCGCCTGAATGCACTGGGTGCACACATCGAACGTCTCCCATAGTGTCCATTAAACCCATTTACCCCATGATAAAAGCAGAAGAAGTTTACAAGATAGGCCGTCTAGGTAAGGCTCACGGTGTCAAAGGAGAGGTATCGTTCCAGTTTGATGACGACATCTTCGACCGCGTAGATGCCGACTACCTGGTGCTTGACATTGACGGCATCTTGGTACCTTTCTTCATGGAGGAATACCGTTTCCGTAGCGATACTGTCTGTCTGGTAAAGTTCAAGGGTGTCGATACCCAGCAAAGGGCCCAAGAACTGACGGGTTGCGATGTATTCTTCCCCAGAGCTTTGGCAGAGGAGGGCGAAGAAATTCCATCATTAGCCAGTCTGGTGGGGTTTGATATTGTAAATGTCTCCGATGGCAGAACCATCGGAAACATTGCCGCCATCGACGATAGCACAGTTAATATACTGTTTGAGCTGAAGGACGGCACATTAATACCTGCCAGCGACGAACTGATAACAAACATTGACGCTGAACAACGAACGATAAGAATGAATATCCCAGAAGGATTATTAGATATATGAAGAAGAAACAAATAGCTATACTCGGCTCTACGGGGTCGATAGGCACACAAGCCTTGGAGGTTATCGCTGAACATAGCGACCTCTATGAGGTTTATTGCCTGACCGCCAATAACAAGGTTGAACTGCTGGCCCAGCAAGCCCACCAGTTCAAACCAGCCGCCATTGTCATTGCCAATGAACAGCGCTACGATGAACTGAAAAGTCTGATGAGCGACATGCCCGATGTAAAGGTGTATGCCGGTAAACAGGCCTTGGATGAAATCGTTGAAGCCATACCTATTGATATGGTACTGACAGCAATGGTAGGCTCTGCCGGACTGTCGCCCACTATTCACGCCATCAAGGCCCATAAGGCCATCGCCTTGGCCAACAAGGAAACACTAGTGGTAGCAGGTGAACTAATTCTACAACTGGCTCAACAGCACCATACGCCTATCCTGCCTGTGGACAGTGAGCACTCCGCCATTTTCCAGAGTCTGGTGGGTGAGGACGACAATCCCATTGAGAAGATTCTGCTCACAGCCAGCGGTGGTCCATTCCGTAACTTTGACATGAAACAGTTGGAGACGGTTACCAAGGCCGATGCTCTGCGCCATCCGACGTGGGACATGGGTGCAAAGATTACCATCGACTCAGCCACGATGATGAACAAAGGCTTTGAAGTTATCGAGGCCAAGTGGCTCTTTGGCGTCGATGCCAGTCAGATACAGGTGCTGGTACATCCACAGAGTATCGTTCATAGTGCCGTACAGTTCCATGATGGTGCTGTCAAGGCTCAGTTGGGTGTTCCCGACATGCGTCTGCCCATCCAGTATGCCTTCTCGTTCCCCCAGCGCCTATCACTGAGTGGCGACCGTCTCGATTTGTTTGCCCATCCGCTGGAGTTCTTTGAGCCTGACATGAAGAAGTTCCGCTGTCTGGCACTGGCCTTTGAGGCTATCAAGAAGGGCGGTAACATGCCATGTATCGTCAATGCAGCTAATGAGATCGTCAACCGTGCTTTTTTGGAGGACCGTTGCGGTTTCCTGCAGATGAGCGATGTCATTGCCGAGACCATGCAGCGCTGCACGTTTAGCACCAACCCAGACTACGACATCTATATCCAGACGGATGCAGAAGCACGTCGCATAGCAGCAGAGTTAATTAATTCGTAATAACGAAATACCGTTATACCGTAATAACGAAAATAGAAAAACAATAATGGAGATTTTTTTGATTAAACTGGCACAGCTCATTCTGGCACTATCCATACTGATTCTGCTGCATGAGGGTGGCCACTTCTTCTTTGCCAAGCTGTTTGGCATACGCGTAGAGAAGTTCTACATGTTCTTTGACTGGAAGTTCAGTCTGTTTAAGTTCAAACCCAAGAACAGCGATACTGAGTATGGTATCGGTTGGATTCCCTTAGGTGGCTATTGCAAGATATCGGGCATGATTGACGAGAGCTTCGATACGGAGCAGATGAAACGTCCTGCTCAACCGTGGGAGTTCCGCACCAAACCCGCCTGGCAACGACTGCTGGTCATGATTGGTGGTGTGCTCGTCAACTTCCTGCTGGCACTGTTCATCTATTCCATGATTCTGTTCTACTGGGGCGACACCTACATCCCCGTCAAGGATATGACGCTGGGTATGAAGTTCAACCAGGAGGCTAAGAGCTATGGCTTCAAGGACGGCGATATCCTGATTGGTACGGAGAAGAAAGAATTCAAGGAGTTTAGCGCTAATCTCTACCGCGACATCTCTGAGGCCAAGCGCGTTGACATTATCCGTGACGGTAAGGCTATGAGCATCAATTTGCCTGGCGAATTGAATATGCTGAATATGTTCAAGGCTGAGCCTGCCTTTGTACGTCCACTGATGCCTGCCGTAGTGGACAGCGTACTACCTGGTACTCCTGCCGCTGAGATTGGTATGAGGAAGGGTGACAAGATTCTCGCCGTCAATGGCTCGCCCATTGACTCCTACAACGAGTTCATTGACCAACTGGGTCGTCGCCAAGACCTGCTGCTCACTGCAAAGACTGCTACCGACAGTCTGAAAGCACGCACAGTGGTCATTGCTTTCGGCAATGATGCACGTATCGACACCACCACTGTTACGCTGACCCCCGACCTGAAGTTAGGATTCGCCATTCAGAGTATGGCAGACCTGTATAAGCCGGTCACTCGTGAGTACGGTTTCTTTGAGAGCTTCCCTGCAGGCATAAAATACGGTTGGAGTGTGTTGGCTTCGTATATCGACGACTTGAAATACGTCTTTACTGCTGAAGGTGCGAAGTCACTGGGTGGTTTTGGTACCATCGGCAACCTCTTCCCTGCCGATTGGGACTGGTACGTCTTCTGGAAGATGACGGCATTCCTGAGTATCATCCTCGCTTTCATGAACATCCTGCCCATCCCCGCTTTGGACGGTGGTCACGTGCTGTTCCTGCTTTACGAGATGATTACCCGCAGAAAACCCTCTGAGGAGTTTATGATTCGTGCCGAATATGTAGGCTTCGGCATCGTACTACTCCTGCTGGTTGTTGCCAATCTCAATGATATCCTGCGCAGTCTGGGTATCATGTAAACTGTGGTCATGAAGATTGTTGTTGACAACAAGATACCATATATCCGAGAGACGATCTGTCAGCTTGCTGACGAGGTCGTCTTTCTCAGTGGTGCCGCCATCACGGCAGATGACGTCAGAGATGCTGACGTGCTGGTGGTAAGGACACGCACCCATTGCGACCGCCAATTGCTGGAGGGCAGCAAGGTACAGTTAGTGGTGACTGCCACCATTGGCTACGACCATATCGATACCCAATGGCTGGAAAGTGCGGGCATCCGCTGGACCAACTGTCCAGGCTGTAACTCCGGTTCTGTGGCTCAATATGTAGAGTGTGCCCTACTCCTGTTGGAACAGCAGAAAGGCTTGTCACTCCACCAGTCAACTATCGGTATTGTGGGCTGTGGACATGTGGGCAGTAAGGTTAAGGCAGTAGCAGAACGCTTAGGAATGCAGGTGCTTATCTGTGACCCTTTATTGGGTAATCCTTCATTTGTCTCTCTCGACGAAATTGAGAGACGCTGTGATGTTATCACCTTCCATGTGCCGCTGACCCGCGAAGGGTGCTATGCCACGTGGCACATGGCCGACGACGGTTTTTTCCGTCATCTCTCACGCGTACCTTATATTATTAATACCAGTCGCGGCGAGGTAGTCGATAACAAGGCACTTCTTGCTGCACTACAGGACGGTCGTGTGCGCGATGCTGTCATTGATGTCTGGGAACACGAGCCCCATCCTGATACAGAGTTGCTCGACAGGGTTTTCATCGGCACCCCACACATTGCAGGTTATTCAGCAGACGGCAAGACGAATGCCGACAACATGGTTATCGATGCCATTTGTCAGCAATTCGCTCTTCCGCATCCTGGAAAAATAGCGCCGCCAGCCCTTCCCAACGACTTCCACTATACAGGAAGTCCACTCGACCTGTATAATCCGATGGATGACAGCAAAAAACTGAAAGCAGACGCTTCGCAATTTGAACAATTACGCAACAATTATCCGCTCAGAAGAGAGAAAAAGGACTAAAAAATTGCACAAGTAGGGGGTGATTGTGCAATTGGATGTGTATTTTTGCCCTTAAAATTTGCGTAAGTCAATAAAAATGTGTTACTTTGCACCCGCTAAGCGACTCTTTAGTTGCACAAATAGTTTAAAGGATATCAAATATTAACATTTTAAAGAAGAAAATTATGTCAGAAATTGAAAGCAAAGTTAAGGCTATTATCGTAGACAAACTCGGTGTTGATGAAGCAGAGGTTAAGCCCGAAGCAAGTTTCACTAACGACCTCGGTGCAGACTCTCTGGATACCGTAGAGCTCATCATGGAGTTCGAGAAGGAGTTCGGTATCTCTATCCCCGACGACAAGGCTGAGAAGATCGGTACTGTTGGCGACGCTATCGCATACATCGAGGAGAACGCAAAATAAATTTTTTACAAAACATAATGGTTGCTTCCTACCAGAAGCAACCATTATGCTTTATTGTTAGCATATGGAATTAAAAAGAGTAGTTGTAACAGGTCTGGGAGCCGTTACTCCCGTGGGCAACACTCCAGAAGAGATGTGGAAGAACCTGCTCGACGGCGTTAGTGGTGCAGCACCTATTACAAGTTTCGATACAACATTATTCAAGACTAAGTTCGCTTGTGAGGTCAAGAACCTCAACGTGAACGACTATCTGGATCGCAAGGAGGCTCGCAAGATGGACCGCTATACCCAGCTGGCCCTGATTGCTGCCAAGCAGGCCGTTGAAGATAGCGGCATGGATCTGGAGACAGAGGACAAGAACCGCATTGGTGTAGTTTATGGCGTAGGTATCGGTGGTATCAAGACTTTCGAGGACGAGGTGAAATATTATGGCCAGCACGAGGCTGATGGTCCTAAGTTCAACCCCTTCTTCATCCCTAAGATGATTGCCGACATCGCTGCTGGTCAGATTTCCATCATGTACGGCTTCCATGGTCCCAACTATATCACCGCTTCTGCTTGTGCTTCTTCATCAAACGCACTGGCTGACGCCTTCAACCTGATTCGTCTTGGCAAGGCTAACGCTATTGTTGCTGGTGGTGCCGAGGCAGCTATCTGCGCTACTGGTGTAGGTGGTTTCAATGCTATGCATGCCCTGTCAACCCGTAACGACGAGCCTGAGAAGGCCAGCCGTCCGTTCAGCGCTAGCCGCGACGGATTCATCATGGCCGAGGGTTCTGGTTGTCTGATTCTGGAGGAGTTGGAACACGCCAAGGCTCGTGGTGCCAAGATCTATGCTGAGATGGTAGGTGCTGGCATGAGCGCTGACGCTCACCACATCACTGCTTCTCATCCTGAGGGTCTGGGCGCTAAGCTCGTGATGCAGAACGCACTCGAGGATGCTGGCATGAAGCCTGAGGACATTGACTACATCAATGTTCATGGAACCAGCACACACGTTGGTGACATCTCTGAGGCTAAGGCCATCAAGGAGGTCTTTGGCGATGCTGCCTTCAAGCTGAACATTTCTTCTACCAAGTCCATGACTGGTCACCTGTTGGGTGCCGCTGGTGCAGTAGAAGCTATGGTTACAGTTCTGGCTGTTCAGAACGACATTGTTCCTCCCACAATTAACCATGAGGAGGGCGATGATGACCCAGAGATTGACTATAATCTGAACTTCACATTCAACAAGGCCCAGAAGCGCGAGGTTCGTGCTGGTCTCAGCAATACCTTTGGCTTTGGTGGTCACAATGCCTGCGTGGTATTCAAGAAGTATGTGGGTTAACAATATCATTGACAGTATCAAGCTCCCTTTCCGCAAGGAGAAGGAGCTTTTTTCTGCCCTCTACGGTATTCTGGGCTTCTATCCTCACGACATCAAACTCTACAAGCAGGCCCTCCTGCACAAGAGTGTAGGACGTCGTAACGAGAAAGGTCGCCCACAGAACAACGAACGCCTGGAGTTTCTGGGTGATGCCGTCCTCGACGCCGTGGTAGGCGACATCGTCTATCGCCATTTCGATGGCAAGCGCGAGGGTTTCCTCACCAATACCCGCTCCAAGCTCGTCAGTCGCGACACCTTAGGAAAACTCGCCAAGGAAATGGGGCTCGACCAACTCATTCTGTCAGCAGGACATTCCAGCGCCCATAACAGCTACATGAACGGCAACGCCTTCGAGGCCTTGGTAGGTGCCATCTACCTAGACCGCGGATACGGCGCCTGTATGCGCTTTATGGAAAAACGCATCTTGACACAACTCATCAATATAGACAAGGTGGCCTACAAGGAGGTGAACTTCAAGTCGAAACTGCTCGAATGGAGCCAGAAGAATCGTGTCAAGATGGAGTTCCGCGACTTGGAACAGACGCGCGACGAGAATGGTAGTCCCGTATTCACCGTCCAGGTGTTCATCGAAGGTCTGGAGGGTGAGAAAGGTACCGGTTTCTCCAAGAAGGAGAGTCAGCAGAAAGCCAGCAAGGGTACACTGCAGCGCCTGCGCCGTGAGCCTCAGTTCATCGATGCCATCTTTGCCGTCAAGGCCGACCGCACCAAGATGGAAGAAGAGCCCGTAATGGCTGCTCCCGACCTGGAGAAGTTAGAAAACCCCGATTTCATCGAGATACACCATGCGGAGCCCAAAGAGCAAGAGCGTGTGGCGACTGAATCGCCACAAACAGTTCTCGATGACCTCACTCTTGACGATATCACTGCCTCTCCCCGTGAGAAGAGCCGCGAGGAAATCATCGCAGAGGCAGAGGAAGCTGCCTTCTTAGACGAAAAAGCATAAAAACTATCAATACTAAACGACGATGAAACGACTGATTATCTGTACTTTGCTAACTCTGCTGACTGCTATTAGCATTCAGGCAGCACGCGCACTGAGTGAACCTTTCGACGTCACCCAGCCCGACGGTACGACACTGACTATTATTCTGCATGGTGATGAGTATGTCAACTGGCTGACCACCACTGACGGAACAATGGTGGTGGAAACCAAACAGGGATATTTCGTGGCCACCATTGGCGACGACGGAGCGCTGCAGGCTACCAAGCAATTGGCACATAACGTTCTTCAGCGTTCTGCCTCAGAGAAGCAACTCTGTATGCAGCAGCAGTCTCGTCATACCCTTTTCTTCGAGAAGGCAGAACAGATGGTACAGGCCGGTCGCCGTGCACAGATAAATCCAGATGGTGGTTATTGTCTCCATGAGGGTCAGCCCCGTGTACTAATTATTCTCGCCAACTTCAGCGACTTGTCATTTGTCACTGAGAATGCTCATAACGTTTTCGACCAGCTTTGCAATGCCGAGACGCTGCCCAAATTCGAGGAGAACCAGAATCGCAATAACCTATGCAGTGTGCGTCGCTATTTCCAGCAGAGCAGTCATGGAAAGTTCAATCCACAGTTAGACGTCGTTGGTCCTATTGATTTGCCCCAAACTATGGAGTACTACGGAGCAAGCGAAGAAGGCAGTTCCAGCGATGCTCATTTCTCTCAGTTTTGCAAGGACGCCATTGCCGCTGTAGATGGCGAAGTGAATTTCAACGACTACGACAACGACGGTGATGGCAGGGCTGAACTAGTATGCGTTATCTACGCAGGTTATGGCCAGAATGTCTCAGGTAATCCTAAGGATGCCATTTGGCCTAAGTGTAGCCGTCAGAACATCACCACGACAGATGCTTCCACCAAGGACGAGTCTAAGAAGGTCATCGTTAACTACATGAACTGCGGTGCCGAGCTGTTACACGTGAATTGGGGTAATACGCTCAACGGATTAGGTACCTTTATCCACGAGTTCTCACACGGCATGGGACTTTCAGACCACTATGCCACCGTCAGTTCCGCACGCGTTGACAATCAGACGCCAGAATTCTGGGACGTCATGGACTACGGTGAGCATGCCGTCAACGGCTACGCCCCTGTGCCTTATACAGCCTGGGAACAAGAGACGATGGGCTGGTTAGAGGTGGAACAGCTGGAGACCTCGCAGACCATCAATGAGATGCTACCTCTGCTGAAGGGTGGGAAGGCCTACAAGTTTGGCAATGGCGCTGATGCGGAGGAATGGTTTTATTTGGAAAATGTTCAGTCACGCGATACAGAAAACCAGATTCCAGGCTTTGTCTATGGTCATGGTCTGTTAGTCATGCATGTGGCATACCCAAAAAGTACTGTCAATATGGCCGAATATCCTAATAACACTGCCGGTAAGCCAGGCGTCAGCATTGTTCCTGCCGACGGACTGGTCATCAACGGCTATCGCTATGGCCCAGGAATGCCCTATACCAGAGAGGAGTACCAGAACAGTCTCAAAGCAGACCCCTTCTCAGGCACAGGAGGCATTGACCATCTGAATGCCACCATGGAATTGCCCAACTACAAATTCTATCATGGTGAAGAGACTCCCAAGCAGTCACTACGAAACATCACCGAGAATGATGGCGTTGTTAGTTTCTACTTCAACGACGGCACACCATCAGGCATCGTTGATGTAAGAAGTAATATGGAAGTCGACAGAGGCAACTACTACGACTTACAGGGCCGCCGTATTGTCCAACCAACTAAAGGTCTATATATCGTGAACGGCAAGAAAGTTGTCATCTAATCAGTGATGGTCTGACAATACAGCTTATACGTTCACAAATTAGCTGTTCTTGACCCTCAAATACAGCTGATACAGTACTGGCTTAGGCTAATACACGTCTGTATCAGCTGTATTTTTCGCATCTATTCTACTTATAAAACTAAAAAAGGTGAGGGGAAAGTGAACGTGGTTTCAGAAAAAAGTATTACCTTTGCAGGCAAATATTTGTACGACAATGAGTCTGACTCAGATAATAGGAAATGTGTTTAAGCCCCGCCAGAAGGCTTTGGAGAAGCATCTGAAAGGGGGAGAGGCACTGCAACGGGCAGTGCTGGAACATTTGATACATACCGCAAAGGACACAGAATACGGCAGGAATCATGCCTTTGACAATATCAAAGACTACGAGCAGTTCACGGCGATGGTACCCGTCAACACCTACGAGGAACTGAAGGGCGACATTGACCGTATGCGTCATGGAGAACGCGACGTGCTATGGCCCGGACGCGTCAGGTGGTATGCCAAATCAAGCGGAACGACAAACGACAAGTCGAAATTCATCCCTGTCAGCGACGAGGGTCTGCAGAAGATTCACTATGCTGGCGGACGCGACTCAGTGGCACTCTACCTGAGGAATAATCCCAAATCGCGGATGTTCGATGGCAAGGGCTTGATACTGGGTGGCAGTCATGCACCTAACTACAACGTGGCAGGGTCGCTGGTGGGTGATCTCAGCGCTATCCTGATAGAGAACATCAATCCACTGGTAAACCTGATACGCGTACCCAAGAAGGAGACGGCACTGCTGAGTGACTTCGAGGTGAAGCGTGAGCGAATAGCCCGTGAGGCGATGAACAAGAACGTGACCAATATCAGCGGCGTACCCTCCTGGATGCTCTCCGTGCTGAACTGCATGATGGAGATGACGGGTAAGACGCATCTGGAAGAGGTGTGGCCGAACATCGAGGTATTCTTCCACGGTGGTGTGGCCTTCACGCCCTATCGCAAGCAGTATGAACAGCTTATTACCTCACCCAATATGCACTATATGGAGACATATAATGCCAGCGAGGGATTCTTCGGACTGCAGGACGACCCGATGGACAAGGCGATGCTACTGATGCTGGACTATGGGGTGTTCTATGAGTTCCAAGAGCTCTCCGACAAAATCGGAGAGCACAAGATAGTGCCGCTGTGGGGTGTCGAGAAGGACAAAAACTATGCCATGCTAATCAGCACTTCGTGTGGTCTGTGGCGCTATATGATTGGCGATACCGTCCGCTTTACCTCCACCAATCCCTATAAGTTCGTGATTAGCGGTCGCACGAAGAGCTTCATCAATGCCTTTGGTGAGGAGCTTATCGTCGATAATGCAGAGAAGGGACTGGCCTACGCCTGTGAACAAACCGGTGCTGAGGTGCTCGAATATACGGCTGCTCCTGTCTTTATGGACGCTAATGCCAAGTGCCGCCACCAGTGGCTTATCGAATTCTCCAAGGCACCAAACGACTTGGCACAGTTTTCCGACCTGCTGGATAAGCACCTGCAGGAAATCAATAGCGACTATGAAGCCAAGCGCTATAAGGACATCACCCTGCAACACCTGGAAATCGTCCAAGCACGTCCCAACCTGTTTAACGACTGGCTGAAGATGAAGGGCAAGCTGGGTGGTCAGCACAAGGTGCCCCGACTGAGCAATTCACGCGAACATATCGACCAACTATTGAAACTGAACGCATGAGGAGACTGCAATATTGGTTATTGGCTGTAGGCTGTTTGCTACTGGCTGTGGGTTGTGCTCGCATGGGTTCACCTGATGGTGGATGGTACGACGACGACCCACCTGTGGTCATTGGTAGTATACCCGCTGACAAGGCTACAGGCGTGAAGACCAAGAAGGTAACCATCTATTTCGACGAATATATCAAACTAGCTGATGCCACACAGAACGTCATCGTCTCACCGCCACAGATAGAGATGCCCGACATTCAGGCCAAGGGTAAGAAAATCGTCGTAGAGCTGAAAGACACACTGAAGCCCAACATGACTTATACCATAGACTTCAGCGATGCCATCAGCGACAACAACGAGGACAACCCGATGGGTAACTACACCTTTACCTTCTCAACGGGCGAGCAGACTGACACCCTCGAAGTCTCGGGTTCGGTACTTAGTGCCGAGAACCTGGACCCTGTGGCAGGCATCCTCGTAGGATTGTATAGCGACTTGGCAGACTCCGCTTTCAAGACGAAGCCCCTGCTGCGCGTGGCACGTACCGACGCCAACGGTCACTTTGTCATCAAGGGTGTTGCCGAGGGCGAATATCGCATCTACGCCTTGCAGGATGCCGACGGCAATTATATGTTTACGCAGAAGAGTGAGATGATAGCCTTCTCGCACGAGACCTACAAGCCATACGTCAAGCCCGACATGCGTCAGGACACCATCTGGCGCGACACGTTGCACATTGACAGCATCGCACAGGTGCACTACATGCACTACTACCCCGACAACATTGTGCTGACGGCTTTCCAAGAACTACAGACTAACCGCTATCTGCTGAAGACAGAGCGCAAGGATGCCGACCGCATAAACATTTTCTTCAGCTATGGCAACGAACAGCTGCCAACTATCCGCGGTCTGAACTTCAATAGCGACAATGCCTTCATCGTGGAGACCAACGCCAAGAAAGACTCTATCACCTATTGGTTACGCGACACGCTGTTGGTCAACCAAGACACGCTGGCATTCGAGATGAACTACCTGATGACTGACTCACTGGGGCAGTTGGTATCAAAGACTGACACGATAGAGGCACTGGCGAAGACGCCCTATGCCAAGCGTGTAAAGGCTCAGCAGAAAGAATACGAGTCATGGCTTAAGTTACAGGAGAAGAAGCGTAAACGCGAAGAGCCTTACGACAGTATCTACCCCACAAAACCTTTGGAGCCCAAATACAGCGTGGCGCAGGCAATGGACCCCAACCGTCCCATCAATATTGAGATACCCACACCGCCAGCAACGTTAGATACGGCAGGCATCCACCTCTATACGAAAATTGACACGCTATGGTATAATGCCAATTACGAGTTCCACCAACGCGACAGTCTCTTGCGTAGCTATGAGCTATTGGTCGACTGGCGACCAGGAGCGGAGTATAGCTTTGAGGTCGATAGTGCCGCCATCATTGATATCTATGGTATGGCGTGCAAACCCTACAAGCAAGGTATCAAGGTGAAGACGCTCGACGACTATGCAACGCTGTTCCTGAACATCAGCGGCTATACAGACAGTGCTGCTGTTGTCGTACAGTTGCTTGACAAAAGTGATAAGCCTTTGACTCAGAGCAAGATGGGCACTGACCATACGGTAGCATTCTACTATGTGAACCCTGGTACCTACTATGCACGAGCCTTCATCGACCGCAATGGTAATGGAGTGTGGGATACCGGCAACTACGATGCTGACGAACAGGCAGAAGCTGTCTATTACTATCCGCGTGAGATAGAGACCAAGGCGAAGTTCGATATTACGCTATCGTGGAACCTGACGCAATTGCCACTGAACCAGCAGAAACCGTCGGCACTCGTGAAGAAGAAAAATGACAAAAAGCGACAGAAGAAGAACCGCAATGCAGATCGCGCTGCGCAGTTAGGAATAAAGTATATTAAAAAATAGTTTAGAGACAAAAAGATAACAGATATGAAACGATTCATCATTTTATGGGTATTCAGCATGACGTTCCTGTCATCATTTGCCCAGTGTGGTATTGAGAATAACGCCTTTAAGTCGGGCGAGTTTGTAGGCTACGACCTCTACTTCAACTGGAAGTTCGTATGGATGAAGGTGGGTACTGCTTCTATGTCGACTGTTCAGTCAACCTTTAAGGGACAGGACGCCTTCCGTTGCAGTCTTATCACTCGTGGTAACAGTAGTTTGGACAATATGTTCGTCATGCGTGACACACTGCTCAGCTACACAACTTTGGACATTGCGCCTCTTTACTATCGTAAGGGAGCTCGCGAAGGCAAGCGCTACTACGTTGACGAGCTGTGGTACACCTACCCCAAGGGTAACTGCCACCTGAAACAGCACGAGATTAACAGTCGCGGTGAGCACTACTGGAAGGAGTCAGAGTACAAAGACTGTCTCTACGACATGATGAGTGTCTATCTGCGTGCCCGCAACTTCGACGCCTCGAAGCTAAAGGTGGGTGACAAGATTCCCTTGCCCATTGCCGATGCCTCGACAGTCGCCAACTCTTGGCTGAAGTATAATGGTACCACCAATGTGAAGATGAAGAACAGCGACACGAAATTCCGTTGTTTGGTATTCTCGTTCATCGAACGTGAGGATGGCAAGAACCACGAGCTCATCCGCTTCTACATCACCGATGATAAGAACCACCTGCCCGTACGTCTTGACATGTTCCTCTCTTTCGGTTCTGCTAAGGCTTACCTGACAGGCTACAAAGGATTGCGCAACCAGATGACCTCAAAGGTGCAGTAATATATCTATTTGCTGAAAAAAGGGCTACCTTTGTAGCATGGAAGAGAGTGAACTGTTTGAGGGGTTGAAGGTGAACGTGCTGGACGATGGGCTTCAGGTAATGGAGCCCGACGTGCTAGTAGACATCTCTGCCATTGCTGCCTGCTTCCAAGACTATGGGCATCATCCGCTAGCGTATCTCATCAATCGCCTGAAACCCTCCGCAAACACGTCTCCTATCCTGTTAGGTAACTTTGCAGGTACAGCGCTGGACCAGATTATTCACGACCCAGCGGCAGACTTCGGCGACATGCTTCGCACCTCGTTCAGCGAACAGGCCCTGCAGTTCTGCACCTGCGAAGACTTCAATCCTGCCAAGTTCAAGACGGATGCCTTGCACCAGGTGAACAACATCCGCGAGGCAGTAGACGTGTTGTTCGACGAATACGACCGCGACAAGGCATTGCTGGAACCCTCGTTTGTCTGCAAGGCACTGGGACTGCGTGGACGTGTCGACCTGATGACCAGCGACATGCGTCTGCTGGTGGAACAGAAGTCTGGCAAGAAATGGGTAGGCTTCAGAGAGGCCCACTATGTACAGGTACTACTTTATTATGGTGTGCTGCGCCATAACTTTCAGTTGGATGCCGACAGCGTGGACATCCGACTGCTCTACTCGAAATATCCAGCCAGCCAAGGACTGCTGGATGTAGCTAATAACGACACCCTGTTTCGTGAGGCTATCCATCTACGCAATCTCATCGTGGCCATGGAAATGAAGATTGCCCGTAAGGGTTTCTCCTCTGTGTTGTCGCAGTTACAGCCCGACGTGCTGTTACAGCGACAAGAGAAGTCCGACTTCTTCCATCGTTATGTTCGTCCACAGATAGAACGTACGCTGCAACCCTTGCACGGTCTGTCAGCTACAGAGCAAGACTATCTGGAGCGCATGGTGACGTTTATTTTCAGAGAACAGTTTGCCCAGCGTCTGACGCAAGACACAGACGAAGAACTGCGTCGAGGCGACATGGTTTATTACTATCGCAAGGATGGCGACCCAGACCTCTGTCATCATATATTAAATAAAGGTATGATAGAACGCATCGATGATGAAGAGATAGCGGTATGGCCTAATGATAACAGACAAGACACCCCTGACATTCTTCGCAAAGAGAGCTATGCTATCGAACCGGCTACTTCGGATGCTACTACCACGGCAGCACTTCGTAGCCTGATGGCTTTCTGTGGGGCATCTCCCCAAAAGCGCCACTTGCTAATGGGCAGTCTTGCTCCTCGCCAGGACACTTCGCAACGACTCTCCCACTCCTATCATCCTGCTTACGACGACATCTTGTTGCGTGCCAAGCAAGCTCGCGACTATTTCCTGCTGCAGGGACCTCCTGGAACAGGTAAAACCTCTATGGCCCTACGTTTTCTGGTAGAAGAAGAGCTATCCTCTCACCCCTCACATCACCTCTTATTGACCGCCTACACCCATCGAGCTGTCGATGAGATATGTGCCATGCTGGAAGAGAGTGGACAGGACTATCTGCGACTGGGTAGTGAGGCAACCTGCGACCCTCGTTTTGCACATCGTCTGTTGAGTAGTGCCTTCAGCGAGAAACCCAAGTTGAGCGATATCCGTCAGCGATTGGAACGTGTGCCCATCGTGGTCAGTACCACACTGACCTTGCTGACGCGTCCCTTCTTGCTGAGCATGAAGCACTTCTCACTATGTATTGTTGATGAGGCTTCTCAGATTTTGGAACCTTATATCGTTGGACTGCTCTCGTCAGACAGCATCGACCGCTTCATTCTTATTGGCGACCATAAGCAGTTGCCTGCCGTAGTGGCACAACCTGACGATGATCCTCGACTGCATAGCTGTCGCTTGTCACTCTTTGAACGTCTGCTACGACAGGAACGAGAGGCTGGACGCAAGGAGTTTGTAGGCATTCTTCAGCGTCAGGGGCGTATGCATCCGGATATTGCTGCTTTCCCTAATGAGTTCTTCTATCAGCAAGAGCAACTGCAACCAGTACCCTGTCCCCATCAGTTGGAGACGGAACTCAACTATCCTGAACCCTCGGAAGACGTGCTCGACGACCAGTTAAAACAACACAGGGTGCTTTTCCTTCCTGCCGACGATGAGGCATCTTTGGTAGTTGACGTACTACAACGTCTCTATCGTCAGATAGGTCATGAGCGTTTTGACGCTGCTCATAGCATAGGAGTCATCGTGACCTATCGTCACCAGATTGCCATGATACGAAGAGAAATGGCACGGTTGGGTCTGTCCCAACTGGAAGAAATCAGTATTGATACGGTAGAGCGCTATCAGGGTTCCCAGCGCGATGTCATTATCTACTCAACAGGTGTTCAGGATAATGACGGGCTTGACTTCCTCACCTCCAACAGTTTTGTCGAGGATGGTCATACGGTAGACCGCAAGCTTAATGTCGCACTGACACGTGCTCGCAAACAACTCATCTTGACGGGAAATAGAGCATTGTTGAAGCAAAATAAGATTTTTTCGGCTTTTATCGCACGTTATTCCATATAAAATGTGTATCTTTGCAGCATGAGGGAAAGTGTTATACTACAAGACCTAAGCATCGGATACACTATCAAAGGCGGGAAAAAGACCGTTGCCCATCAGCTGAACGCTACTATCTGTAGTGGCGAGCTAACTTGTTTGCTGGGTAGAAATGGCGTTGGCAAGTCAACGCTATTACGCACGCTGTCTGCCTTTCTTCCTGCACTGGAAGGTGACATACTCCTGCAAGGCAAGTCCCTCATCACCTATTCTGACCAAGAACTCAGTCAGCTGATAGGTGTGGTATTGACAGAAAAACCACATGTCAGGAACATGACCGTCGACGAGATGGTAGCTATGGGACGAGCACCCTATACAGGTTTCTGGGGAGTGATGTCGAAGGATGACCAGCGAATCGTAGACGAGTCTATCCAACTGGTAGGCATCGATACTTTACGCCACCGCTTGGTACAATCGCTCAGCGATGGAGAACGTCAGAAAGTCATGATTGCCAAAGCGTTAGCCCAACAGACGCCCATCATCTATCTCGATGAGCCAACGGCATTTCTCGACTACCCCAGCAAAGTGGAACTCCTTCAGCTATTAAGACGCTTGGCGCACGACGAGCAGAAAACCATCTTTCTGTCAACGCACGATGTAGAAATCTCCCTGCAATTAGCAGACACTCTTTGGCTGATGACTTCAGAACAACTGTATGTCGGCACACCTCGACAATTAGCTGACAAGGAAGTGTTGTCAGCATTCATCGAAAGCGAAGGAATAACTTTTGACTCACACATGTTAACCATACATATCAAGAAATGATAGACGGACACGGGGATGATAGATATCGCTATGACGACTTGGTACAGATGAACTTCAGCAGTACCATCTATCAGCATGCTGACCACAGCGCGCTGAAAGAATATCTGATGGATCACATCAATGTCCTCACCAACTATCCAGAGTCACAACCGCGACAACTTGAAAAGCTGATAGCCAAGCAGTTAGGCATAACACCAGAAAGCGTGCTCGTCACTAATGGTGCCACCGAAGCAGTTTACATTATTGCCCAACTGTTCCGCCGCAGTTGTTCCATCATCCCTCAGCCCACCTACTCAGAATATGCTGACGCCTGCCGACTGAACAAACATCTCATCACCTATGAGAGTGGTGATGAGATAACGGAACTGCCAAAAGACCGCGTCTATTGGGTGTGCAATCCCAATAACCCGTCAGGCAACGTGCTGAAGAAAGGGTTTGTTGACTATGTGGTTCGCCGTTCACCACGCTACACCTTTGTCATCGACCAGTCGTATGGTGCCTTTACCAAAGAGCCATTACTCGAAGCACGTGAAGTACAGGGACTTCCCAACGTGATACTCATTCATTCACTGAGTAGGAAATACAGTGTACCTGGTTTGCGATTAGGTTATATCACTGCCCACCCAAGTACCATTCTCTTGCTTCGTGCCTTACGTCATCCGTGGTCTATTCCCGCACTGAGTATTGAGGCAGGGAAATTCCTCATTCAGCACAGGCCGCCAGTTATCAGCGATGTCAATGCGTATCTCGCCGAAACCCAACGTTTGCGTAGTGAACTACGGAAAATTGAGGGTATACGCATCTTTGAAACCAAGACAAATTATATGCTCTGCGAGTTGAGCGACGCCACCGGTGCTGCATTGAAAAACTACCTCATCCATGAACATGGCATGCTGATTCGCGACTGTTACAACTTCTACGGACTCTCCAGTGGGCACTTCCGTATCTCTGCCCAACAACCAGAGGAGAACGATGCCTTGATAGTAGCTATCCGACAGTTCACAGAAGAGAAAAAGTCGTAAATTATTGTATTTTATGGCATTGAGATAAAGAAAAAGAGAGAAATACTTGCAGGGTTCGCAGAAAATGCGTACCTTTGCACCCGTTCAGAGGAATGAGGGGTTCGCAAGAGCCTCTCATTCTTTGATTTAATAAGTCAAAGTATGGCTTTGCATTCTTGTTTTAATTAACAAAATAAATATGATAGACAAAAACGTCATTAAGACAGCAGTTGAGGAGTGGCTCGAGAAGGGCGACTATTATTTGGTAGATGTAGAAATGACTGGCGATGATCGCATCGTCATTGAGATTGACCATGCCGATGGTGTATGGATTGAAGATTGTGCTGAGTTGAGCCGTTTCTTACAGGAGAAGCTTGGCGAAGAGCTCGGCGATTATGAATTGGAGGTAGGCTCTGCCGGTATCGGTCAGCCTTTCAAGGTACTGCAGCAGTACAAGAACCATATTGGTAAGGAGGTAGAGGTATTACAGAACGATGGCATCAAACTTCAGGGAATACTGAAGTCTGCCAGCGACGACAACACATTTGTGGTTACTGTCAAGGAGAAGCAGCATCAGGAAGGCAAAAAACGCCCCGTGCTGGTAGAGGTTGACAAGACTTACAAGACCACTGATGTGAAGTACTGTAAGTATCAGCTCAATTTCAAATGAATTAAAAATTAAAAAATAATATATTATGGCAGTAAAGAGTGTGAAGGGTCCATCGATGATTGAGACCTTTCAGGAATTTAAAGAGACAAAAAACATTGACCGCACTACCCTGGTGAGCGTATTGGAGGAAAGCTTCCGCAACGTGATTGCCAAGATGTTCGGTTCTGACGAGAACTACGACGTCATTGTCAACCCTGACAAAGGCGATTTCGAGATTCACCGCAACCGCATCGTCGTTGCTGACGGTGAGGTACAGGACGAGAACAAGGAAATTGCACTCTCCGAGGCTCAGAAGATTGAGCCCGACTATGAGGTTGGCGAAGAAGTTTCTGAGGAGGTTGACTTCCAGAAGTTTGGTCGTCGTGCTATCCTGAACCTGCGCCAGACACTGGCTTCCAAGATTCTGGAACTGGAGCACGACTCTCTGTACAACAAGTATAAGGACAAGGTCGGTCAGGTTGTCAGTGCTGAGGTTTACCAGATGTGGAAGCGCGAGGTACTGCTTATCGACGATGAGGGTAATGAGTTGCACCTGCCGAAGCAGGAGCAGATTCCTTCTGACAACTACCACAAGGGTGAAACCGTACGTGCTATTGTCAAGGAAGTACAGAACGAGAATAACAATCCTCGCATCATCCTCTCACGCACCAGTCCCCAGTTCTTGGAGCGTCTGTTGGAAGCCGAGGTTCCTGAGATTCAGGACGGTCTTATTACTATCCGTCGTATTGCCCGTATGCCAGGTGAGCGTGCCAAGGTGGCTGTCGAGAGCTACGACGACCGCATCGATCCAGTAGGAGCTTGTGTAGGTGTGAAGGGTAGTCGTGTTCATGGCATTGTTCGTGAGATGTGTAACGAGAACATCGATGTCATCAACTACTCCAGCAACACCCAGTTGTTCATCCAGCGTGCTTTGTCACCTGCTAAGGTTACCAGCATTACACTGAATCCTGAGGAGCACAAGGCTGAGGTCTATCTGCAGCCTGAGGAGGTTTCTCTGGCTATCGGTAAGGGTGGTCTGAACATCAAGCTCGCCTCTATGTTAACTGAGTACACCATCGACGTCTTCCGCGTAGTCAACGAAGGTGAGGCCGACGAGGATATCTACCTCGACGAGTTCGCTGACGAGATTGACCAGTGGATTATCGATTCTATCAAGGCTATCGGTTTGGATACTGCCAAGGCTGTGTTGAACGCTCCACGCGAGATGCTGATTGAGAAGGCTGACCTCGAGGAGGAGACTGTTGACCACGTACTTGAGGTATTGAAGGCCGAGTTCGAGTAAATTGAATAATGAAAATTGAAAATTGAGAATTAATGGGTGTACGATTAAATAAAGTATTATCAGAACTGAATATAGGACTTCAGACGGCTGTTGATTTCCTGAAGAAGAAGAGCAGTCTGGGCGAGATTCGCGATGACGCTACGACAAATACCAAGATTTCTGACGAACAGTATCAGACATTGGTTGACGAGTTCAGCACCGACAAGGCAGTGAAGACTCAAGCCGATATGATATTTACCAAGAAAGCAAAGGAAAAGAAAGTCGAGAAGGCCGAAAAGGCTGAGAAAGCAGTCACCAAGACCGAAGAGATGCTGGAACAGCGCACTGGTCTGAAGACACTGGGCAAGATTGATCTCTCGCAGATTGGTAAGCCTAAGGCTGCTCCTACTCCAGAACAAGAGCCGGAGCCGGAACCAGAGCCTGTTAAGGAAAAAGAATCTCAGGTAATCCTGGAAGCTCCTATCCAGGAACAGCCCGTTGTTGAGGATGAAGAGGAGGATGTTACTGAAGAGTCTGCTGACAATGTCGAGCCTTCACTGGCCAAGACTCCTGGTGACTTCATAAAGCCTGCAACCCAGTTGAATGTGTTGGGCAAGATAGACCTCGACTCACTCAATCAGAGCACGCGTCCTAAGAAGAAGTCTAAGGAGGAACGTCGTAAGGAACGTGAGGAGAAGGCTGCCGGCGAGCGCCGTAAGCGTGAGCGCATCCGCACTGACAAGGTGGACATAGAGGCAGCTGCCAAGCAGGCCAACCAGCAGGGCAAGAATAAGAACAACAATAACAACAAAGGTGGTAACAACAACCAGCAGCAGGGTCAGGGAAAGAAGAACAAGAAGAACCGTCCCGTGCAGAAGCCGCTGGAGGTGGATGATGAGGCTGTAGCACGTCAGGTTAAGGAGACGCTGGCTCGTCTGACCTCTAAGAACCAGAACAAGAAGGGTGCCAAGTATCGTCGTGAGAAGCGTGACGCTGTTGCCGAGCGCATGAGCGAGGAGATGGCAGCAGAGGCAGCACAGAGCAAGGTGCTGAAGCTCACCGAGTTTGTAACCGTTTCTGAGCTGGCCACCATGATGAACGTGGGTGTCAACCAGGTCATCGGTACCTGTATGTCTATCGGTATCATGGTAAGTATCAACCAGCGTCTGGATGCTGAGACCATCAATATTGTGGCTGACGAGTTCGGTTTTACTACCGAATATGTCTCTGCCGAGGTACAGAACGCCATAACGGAAGAGGAGGACGACGAGAACGATCTCGTTACTCGCGCTCCTATCGTTACGGTGATGGGTCACGTAGACCATGGTAAGACCTCGCTGCTCGACCACATCCGCAACACCAACGTCATTGCTGGTGAGGCCGGTGGTATCACGCAGCACATCGGTGCTTATAATGTAAAACTGAAGGATGGTCATAGCATTACCTTCCTCGACACCCCAGGTCATGAGGCTTTCACCGCTATGCGTGCCCGTGGTGCTCAGGTAACGGATATCGCAATCATCATTGTTGCTGCCGACGACTCTGTGATGCCTACCACCAAGGAAGCCATCGCTCATGCCCAGGCAGCTAACGTTCCTATGGTCTTTGCTATCAACAAGATTGATAAGCCAGGTGCCAACCCCGACAAGATTCGTGAGGACTTGGCCAATATGAACCTGCTCGTTGAGGACTGGGGCGGTAAGTACCAGTGTCAGGAAATCTCTGCCAAGAAGGGACAGGGTGTCTACGAGCTGTTGGAGAAAGTACTGCTCGAAGCTGAGATGCTCGACCTGAAGGCTAATCCTAACCGCAAGGCTACCGGTTCCATCATCGAGTCGTCACTCGACAAGGGCCGTGGCTATGTCTCTACCGTCCTCGTGTCCAATGGTACGCTGAAGGTAGGTGACGTAGTTATCGCAGGTACTGCCTGGGGTAAGGTCAAGGCGATGTTCAACGAGCGTAACCAGCGCATCGAGAAGGCAGGTCCTGCAGAACCCGCCATCATCTTAGGTCTGAACGGTGCTCCTACTGCTGGTGACTCTTTCCACGTCATGGAGACTGAACAGGAGGCTCGTGAGATTGCTAACAAGCGTATCCAACTGCAGCGTGAGCAGAGCTTGCGAACTACCACCAAGCTGGGTCTTGACGAACTGTCACACCGCATCGCTCTGGGTGAGTTCCACGAGTTGAACATCATCGTGAAGGGTGATACTGACGGTTCTATCGAGGCACTCTCTGACTCGTTCATCAAGCTCTCTACTGAGAAGGTACAGGTCAACGTCATCTCAAAGGCCGTAGGTCAGATTTCAGAGAACGACGTTATGCTGGCCAGTGCTTCTGAGGCAATCATCATTGGTTTCCAGGTGCGTCCTTCTGCTGATGCCCGTCGTGCTGCCGATCGTGAGGGTGTTGAAATCAATACCTACTCTATTATCTACGACGCACTCGACGATGTGAAGCAGACCATGCAGGGTATGCTCGACAAGGTGAAGAAGGAGATAGTCTCTGGTGAGATTGAGGTGAAGCAGGTTTTCAAGATTTCCAAGGTGGGTACCGTTGCCGGTGGTTTGGTTACCGAGGGTAAGGTACACAACAAGGATAAAGCCCGCGTTATCCGCGACGGTATCGTCATCCACACCGCTCCTATCGACGCTCTGAAGCGTTATAAGGACGATGCCAAGGAGGTTGCTACCGGTCTGGAGTGCGGTATCTCACTTGTTAACTTCAACGACATTCAGGTTGGCGATATCATCGAGACCTTCACAGAGATCGAGGTAGAACAGAAACTGTAATGAGTAACGAGTTTGTAAAACAGGTAGCTGAACAGAAATACGAATTTGGATTCACTACCGATGTACATACTGAAATCATAGAGAAAGGGCTGAACGAGGATATCGTTCGGCTCATCTCTGCTAAGAAGGGGGAACCTGAGTGGATGCTTGAGTTCCGCCTCAAGGCGTTCCGCTACTGGAAGGAGCAGACGGAGCCTACATGGGGCCACGTCCACGTACCACCCATTGACTATCAGGCCATCAGCTACTACGCCGACCCCACTGCGAAGAGTGTGTCCAGCGATTCTGCCGCTGGTATCGACCCCGAATTGGAGAAAACCTTCGACAAGCTGGGCATTCCCTTGGAGGAGCGCTTAGCACTGAGCGGTAATACTGCTGTCGATGCCATCATGGACTCAGTAAGCGTAAAGACCACCTTTAAGGAGAAGTTGCGCGAAAAGGGTGTTATCTTCTGCTCTATCGGTGAAGCTATCAAGGAACACGGCGACTTGGTGAAGCAGTATCTGGGCTCGGTAGTGCCTTATAAGGACAACTTCTTTGCAGCCTTGAACAGCGCCGTCTTCAGCGATGGCTCGTTTGTCTATATTCCCAAGGGGGTACGCTGTCCTATGGAACTCAGCTCGTATTTCCGCATCAACGCCCGAAACACGGGACAGTTTGAGCGTACGCTGATTATTGCTGACGACGATGCTTACGTATCGTATTTGGAAGGATGTACAGCCCCCATGCGCGATGAGAACCAGCTGCATGCTGCTATCGTTGAGATTATCGTAATGAATCGTGCAGAAGTCAAGTACTCAACGGTTCAGAACTGGTATCCTGGCGATGAGAATGGTAAGGGAGGTGTACTAAATCTCGTAACAAAGCGTGGCGATTTACGCGGTGTTGATTCTAAGTTGTCGTGGACACAGGTAGAGACGGGTTCGGCTATCACGTGGAAGTATCCCTCATGCATTCTACGTGGCGACAACAGTGTTGCCGAGTTCTATTCGGTAGCCGTCACCAACAACTATCAAGAGGCAGATACGGGTACGAAGATGATTCATATCGGCAAGAACACCAAGTCGACGATTATCTCTAAGGGTATTTCCGCTGGTCACTCACAGAACTCATATCGTGGACTAGTACGTGCGGCATCTACTGCTGACAATGCCCGTAACTACTCCAGTTGCGACTCCCTATTGCTAGGCTCTGACTGTGGCGCACATACTTTCCCCTATATGGATGTGCACAACGACACTGCCGTCTTCGAGCACGAGGCTACCACCTCGAAAATCTCAGAGGACCAGTTGTTCTACTGCAATCAGCGAGGCATCCCTACTGAGCAGGCCGTAGGCCTTATCGTCAACGGATATGCCAAAGAAGTACTGCAGAAGCTCCCCATGGAGTTTGCCGTCGAGGCTCAGAAACTATTATCAGTATCATTAGAAGGAACTGTAGGATAAAGATATGTTAGAAGTTAAGAACTTACACGCTCGCATAGGCGAGAAAGAGATATTAAAGGGCATTGACCTCGTAATTAACGACGGGGAGACACATGCCATCATGGGACCTAACGGTTCTGGTAAATCCACGCTGAGTGCGGTGCTCGTGGGTAATCCACTCTACGAGGTAACGGAGGGCGAGGCTTACTTCAATGGTAAGAACCTGCTGGAGATGAAGCCTGAGGATCGTGCCCACGAGGGGTTGTTCCTGTCGTTCCAGTACCCTGTTGAGATTCCAGGTGTGTCGATGACCAACTTCATGAAGGCAGCCATCAACGAAAAGCGCAAGTATCAGGGACTGGAGCCTATGAACGCTGCAGAGTTCCTGAAGCTGATGCGCGAGAAGCGTAAGATTGTGGAGCTCGATTCTAAGCTGGCTAACCGCTCTGTCAACGAGGGCTTTAGCGGTGGTGAGAAGAAACGCAACGAGATTTTCCAGATGGCTATGCTGGAGCCAAAGTTGAGCATTCTCGACGAGACCGACTCTGGTCTGGATGTGGATGCTATGCGCATCGTGGCTGAGGGTGTGAACAAGTTGCAGACCCCTGAAACTTCGTGCATCGTTATCACCCACTATGACCGTCTGCTCGAGATGATTAAGCCCCAGTTTGTGCATGTGCTCTATAAGGGGCGCATCGTGAAGACTGGTGGCCCTGAGCTAGCTGTTCAGATTCAGGAGCACGGCTACGATTGGATTAAGGAAGAAATCGGAGAAGAATAATGGGTAGTGAACAACAATATATTGACTTGTACCAGCAGTGTCGCGAGATAATCTGCGAGCATAGCAGCGACGTGATGAATGCTGTGCGCGACGAGGCCTTTGAGCGCTTCCGCAAGCAGGGGTTCCCCACCAAGAAGGTGGAACGCTACAAATACACCGACATGCAGGCACTCTTTGCTCCCGATTACGGTTTAAACCTGAATCGCCTACAGATTCCTGTCGACCCTTACAACGCGTTCCGTTGTGATGTACCCAACCTCTCGACGAGCCTTTACTTCGTGGTGAACGACATGTTCTATCATGAAGAAAAAGCCAAAGGTCATCTGCCCGAAGGTGTTATCATTGGTTCCCTGAAGGACTTTGCCACCAGCGAGTATTACAATCGCATGGCTGCTCACGCCAACGATGCTGTTACTGACCTCAACACCATGCTGGCACAGGATGGCCTTTATGTTTATGTGCCCAAGAACGTCAAGGTGGACCGTGCCATTCAGGTCATCAACATCCTGCGCTCTGACGTTGACCTGATGGTAAACCGTCGTGTACTGATTGTGCTCGAAGAGGGTGCAGAGATTAAGATGCTGTTCTGCGACCATGCGGCAGACGACCGTAACTTCCTGGCCACTCAGGTTATCGAGGCTTACGTTGGCGAGAATGCATCACTCGACCTCTATTGCATGGAGGAGACACATCATAAGAATGTACGCGTAAGCAATGTCTATATTGACCAACAGGCTAACAGTCGTGTAAACCATAATGTGATTACGCTGCATAATGGTATTACTCGCAATAAGCTCGACCTCACCTTCTCTGGCGAAGGTGCTGAGTGCCAGTGCTATGGTTGCGTCATTGCCGATAAACAACAGCATGTGGATAACAACACGCTGATTGTGCACAAAGTTCCTCATTGCACCTCTAATGAACTCTACAAATATGTGCTCGACGACAAGGCAACAGGTGCTTTTGCAGGTCGTGTACTGGTAGAGCACGGAGCACAGAAGACCACCTCGCAGATGACCAACCAGAACCTGACAGCCACCAAAGAGGCACGTATGTACACCCAGCCTATGCTGGAGATTTATGCCGACGATGTGAAGTGTGCCCACGGTTCAACTGTTGGTCAGCTGAACGATGCGGCGCTGTTCTATATGCGTCAGCGTGGCATCTCGCTACAGGAGGCTAAGGTGCTGTTGCAGAACGCCTTCATCAATGAGGTTATCGACCACATGCAGCTTGAACCGTTGCGCGACCGCTTGCACTACTTGGTAGAGAAGCGCTTCCGTGGAGAGCTGAACAAATGCTCAGGTTGTAAACTCTGTAAGTAAATAGATAATAAAAGCTGCGACTCCCAAAAGAATCGCAGCTTTTTTTCTTTTTAACAAGTCAGCTTACTTGACAATAGTTTTCTTACCGTTCTGAATGCGCAGACCCTTGGTGCTGTTGTTCACCTTGCGGCCATTCAGGTCATAAGCATCCTCAGAGATATTCTGGAAGCGGACGTTGTTAATGTTCGTAGCCTCAGACTGTGAGATGTGAATGATGCGCAGTTCCTTAGCTGAAGCACTCTGCTGGTCCCATGTGAAACCACAACGAGTAGGCAGGAACTTCTGCTCTGGAGTAGTCTTAATCAGTACTGCCTCCAGCGGCGTAACATTTTGCTGAGCAGGAATACCATAGCGACCAGCCTTCTCGACGGTTTCCCATGCACTGCCGAAAGTTACGACATTGCCGTTATTGTCGCTCATGCGAACGGGCTGCACCTCGCTGTCAAACATGATAGCATCGGTATTCTTGATGCGCAGATATTGACTCTTGGGCGAATTGACGAGATAAGGCACACCAGCCTGGATGCCTTCGTTCGTGCACTCTACGAAATAAAGCTTCAGGACGTCACCCTCCTGCTGCATTCCGTGGAAACGCTCTATCGTAACATCACCCAACTGGTCAGCGGCGACAGTCATCGGCAGACACAGCGTATTGTAGCCTGCAAAGAAATAGCGGTTCAGCTGAACGGTCTGATCGGTGTTCTGCAACATTTCCATGTTCAGTTTTGGAGAACTGGCATAGACATTCTTTACCTTGTTTTGTGCAAAAGCAGTAGTGCAAACTGCAGTTGCCACCATCAATGTAAGTACAAATTGTTTCATACGCAATATATGTTTAAAGGTTTTGTCTGCGTGCAAAGATACAAAATAATTCATAATAAACAAGGCATAATGCATATTTTTTCGTACCTTTGTCGCGCATTTTAAGAAAAAGACATGTTTGACGTACAGAAAATACGAGAAAATTTCCCAATATTGAGTCGTCAGGTATACGGTAAGCCACTGGTATATCTGGACAATGCCGCCACCACACAGAAGCCGTTGTGCGTACTCGATGCTATGCGCGACGAGTACCTCAACGTCAACGCCAACGTGCATCGCGGCGTACACTACCTCAGTCAGCAGGCTACCGACTTGCACGAAGCCGCCCGTGAGAAAGTGCGTAGCTTTATCAATGCCCGTAAGATAGAGGAAATCGTCTTTACACGAGGTACCACAGAGGCCATCAACTTGGTAGCCGCCTCGTTCTGCGAGTCGCAGATGAAGGCTGGCGACGAGGTGCTGGTCACTGAGATGGAGCACCACTCCAACATCGTTTCCTGGCAACTGCAAGCCATGAAACGAGGCATTGTGGTCAAGCACCTACCCATCACTGATGATGGCCGCCTCGACCTCTCACTTCTCACCTCTCACCTCTCACCTCGTACTAAGTTGGTCAGTATCGCCCACGTCAGTAACGTGCTGGGCACCATCAACCCTGTTGAAGACATCATCAAGATAGCCCACGCTCACGGTATCCCCGTCCTCGTGGATGGGGCACAGAGCGCACCCCACATGGCCATTGACGTGCAGGCAATGGACTGCGACTTCTTTGCCTTCAGTGGTCATAAAATGTATGGACCAACTGGCATTGGTGTACTTTATGGCAAAGAGGAATGGCTGGAGAAATTGCCGCCCTATCAGGGTGGTGGCGAAATGATTGACAAGGTGACGTGGGAGAAAACCACCTTCGAGCGCTTGCCGTTCAAATTCGAGGCTGGCACACCCGACTATGTGGCCACCCACGGCTTAGCCACCGCCATCGATTTCCTGAATAGTGTAGGCCTAGATTCCATCAAGGCCCACGAAGAGGAGCTCACCCGCTACTGCATGGAACAGCTACAGACCATTGAAGGGATGCATATCTACGGTCCTGCGGTCAGCGGCTTCTCCGCAGACAAGGACGCCGTCGTTTCCTTCAACGTCGGCACCATCCACCACCTCGATATGGGCACCCTCCTCGATCGTCTGGGTATTGCCGTACGCACAGGTCACCACTGTGCCCAACCACTGATGGACCGTCTCGGCATCTCAGGCACTGTACGCGCCTCGTTTGCCCTGTATAATACGAAGGAAGAGGTCGATACGCTGGTAGCAGGCATCCGCCGCGTTTCTCAAATGTTTTAGTTCGTTCGACGGTTCCGCCGTCGAAATATAAATATGAAAATAGGCAACATAGAACTGGGCGAGCGCCCCATCTTCCTGGCTCCCATGGAGGACGTCACAGATATTGGTTTCCGCATGCTGTGCAAGCGGTTTGGCGCCTCTATGGTATATACGGAGTTTGTGTCTGCTGAGGCCCTGGTGCGCGATGTCAAGTCAACAGTCAGAAAGCTGACCATTGCTGATGAGGAGCGTCCCGTAGGCATCCAGATTTACGGTCGTGATGTCGAAGCGATGGTTGAGGCCGCAAAGATTGTCGAGCAGGCTGGTCCTGACGTCATCGACCTCAACTTCGGCTGTCCTGTGAAGAAAGTGGCTGGCAAGGGCGCTGGTGCAGGCATGTTACAAAACATCCCAAAGATGCTGGAGATTACGGAGAAGGTGGTACAGGCCGTGAAGCTGCCCGTTACCGTCAAGACCCGTCTGGGTTGGAACCACGAGCAACTCATCATCACCTCGCTGGCTGAACAACTGCAGGACTGTGGCATTCAGGCACTGACCATCCACGGACGTACACGTAGTCAGATGTACACTGGCGAGGCTGACTGGACACTCATCGGCGAGGTGAAGCGCAATCCAAACATCCACATCCCCATTATCGGCAATGGCGACATCAAGTCGCTGGACGATGCCGACCATCACTTCGCTGAGTATGGTGTCGATGCCGTCATGATTGGTCGTGCTACCTTTGGCCAGCCGTGGTTATTCTCACGTCGTGAGTTGACCCTCGACGAGAAGATAGACGTTCTGGAAGAGCAACTCCGCATCAACATTGAACGTTGCGACACAGAGGAAATGCGCTCCAAGGGTAAGTCGGCAGAACTCTGTGGTATTCTCCACACCCGTCGCCATCTGGCCGCCAGTCCCGTCTTCAAGGGTATTCCCAACTTCCGTGAGACCCGTATCAAGATGCTGCGAGCAGAAAAGAAGGACGACTTGCTGGCTATCCTTGAGCAATGTCGTGAACTACTGAGATAATACCGATATGGACAACCAAGAAGAATTATTCCCGATAGTCGACGAAGAAGGTCGCGTAATAGGTAGTGCCACGCGTGGCGAGTGTCATAGCGGCTCACATCTGCTACACCCCGTAGTCCACCTGCACGTGTTCAATTCCCAGGGTGACATCTACCTGCAACGACGCCCTGAGTGGAAGGATATACAGCCCGGCAAATGGGACACGGCTGTTGGTGGACATATAGATTACGGCGAGACACCCGACGATGCCCTCCGTCGTGAGGTTCGCGAGGAGTTAGGCATCACCGACTTTACGCCACAGTTTATCTGCAAGTATGTGTTCGAGAGTCGACGTGAGCGCGAACTCGTCTATGTCCATCGCACCATCTACGACGGTGCTATCCGCCCCTCTGCTGAGGAACTCGACGGTGGCCGCTTCTGGACCATGCAAGAGATTCGCGACGCCATCGGCAAGAGCCTCCTCACTCCCAACTTCGAAAGCGAGTTCCAGAAGTGTTTCGGCAAGGAACTGACAGACAAATAGGATTCTCATCTCCTACTGATTAGAATTAACAAAAAAGCAGGCTGAAGCATGGTGACTTCAGCCTGCATAGTTTATAATCAAAATGGATTCTTTACTTCACCACCACCTTCCTTGTGGTTCCATCTTTCATTCGGATAATGTTCATACCTTTCTTTAGGTTATCCACTCGCTTACCGTCAATGGTAAAAATCATGACATCACCATTTGCATTACTCATTATCTCCTCAATGCCAGTTTGGCTTGCAATGATAGTTAATGTACCTGCTACATAAATAACGTTGTGGTTTTCCACTGTTCCCTTAGTAACAATGATGGGATAGGTACCAACTGGCGAATTTTTTGTTGCCTCACAGATTAATTCAGGAGTACCAATTAATTCAGCACCTTCAGTAGTGTATTCGAATGTAGGATTGTCCTCGCCATATTCACGGGTATAGCTATTGGCTACTATCTTTACTGGAGGAATGAATGAGTACTTAGAGGCATTGATAATCCTCCCCGTATTCTTATCAACAAGTAGTGCCACGACACTAAGGTTTTCCTTGTTTTGAATTAATCGGTTTCCTGAAATATTAGCCTTGAAATTGTAAAAGTTACTTTCTCCAGCCTTCACTGTTTCAGGGACGGAACCCTCAATGCCCTTATATGGACTCCATGCTGCTACTGGCACATTCTCGTATTTTACATTTTCAATAAATCTCGGCATTCCAGTCCATTTATCGAACATTGGATCATCGTAATAATTTCCATCAGCGAACATGTTTTCCATCGACCATGAGGAACCACTGCCGCTCAGTCCATCTTCCATCAAAACAAAGCCTAGCTGGAAAGGTATATTATCGGCATCCATTTCGAAGCGTGTCTCGGCATTGATATCAAGAATGTTATGTTCTTCATCTGCCCAAGAAACGCTTACATTTACAGAACCTGGCACAATAGCATCAAGAGCCTGCTGTACATCTTTGGCAATACCAAACGGACTGCTCTGCCACCAAATATTGCCGTCATATTCTTTCTTCTCCAAAGTGCCATAATATAGGTCGTCAAAGACTTTCTTGCGATTAACAGAATTACCGTTAGTCATTACAATGTCACGATATTCATTTATTTCCAAAGCATCATAGCAATGAATAGCTATTGGCAACACCTGATTACCATACAGTGCTTGCAACCTGTCTGTTACAGTCATCCAGGCAGGACATCTACCACCAGTGGTTGATACTAGCTCTTCTACAACAGCAGTTGCTACGGGCTTATTAATTAGCGTATAGAACGTGCCCTTTGCCTCCACACCTTTTGAAGCTGTATTTGCGACCCCATTGACTTTTGTGATTGTAATGGTTTTCTCGTCACATCCTTGAGTCGGGTCGGCATCTAATTCAAGAACGACTACATTTTTATCAAAAGCAGCAATCGAAACTTCAGCATTTTTCTCATAGGTGTTTCCATTTTTACCTGTTACCTTATAGCTGATGTTATTGACTCTGTCAGAACCATCGTTTATCAGCATTACCTCAGTCTGAGATTTTCCACCTAACACAGCAGAAGAACTTGCAAAATCAAGGATTCTGACAGCATCCTGGATATAATTTCCACCACCAAAAAGTACTTGAACTTTCAAATTACCATATTTAGGATTAAAATCTGCCCAATTACCCATGTAATTGTTCTTAACCCAAAATGCACCTTCGCGGTTCTTCTCAGTACTTGTGCATTCTATGGGATATCCTGCATTCATCATGTCATCCATGATATCAAATGAATAACCGACATAAAGTCCTCCTTCAGGTATCTCGTGAGATTGTTTGAAGGCTACTTGGTGGTCTCGGAATATTTCAGAAGCTAACTGATTATTTGGAATGTCTAAAATTTCTATATCGGCTCCTATGTCTGATTGAGGTAAATGGGTGGAAATCCATATAGTAACGTTCTTGATAGCAAGACTGTTTCTTGGGAAACAGAATCCATCGATAGTAGTTCCTTGTCCTCCAACAAGATTGTAGGGAATGAAAGTGGCGGCAGAGTATCGCTGGTTTAGCATCCTATTACCAAACATTGTCGCACCACCATTCCAAAGTTGTTCCTCATCGTAATTTTTCCACCATAGTTGCCCTTCTTTCAGTTCTACATTATTTACAATTTGTGTACCATCATCGATAGGTGTGTCAGAGGATGCAAAAGGTAAAACACCTGTACTATTGGCTGCAATATAGTCCGTAGAGCCGTTGACTTCCGTAACGCTATAGTTCAGCTTGTGATATCTCGTTGCGAATGTAGCAATGATATCCGTTTCTACGATTGATGAACATCCTGAACGAAGATTCATCTCGAATGTCTTAGTTCCCTGAATCTCTCCGTCTATATCCCAAGCAAAGATAAACGAAGTAACAGTTGCTTGTGAACGATTGTTGACAGACATCTGAACAGTATATCGGTCTGCCTCATCGGCTGATTTCTTAATGCAAATATCCTGTATCGCAATATCAGCAGGTTTCTCTTCACCACTAATGATAAAGCGTAAGGGTATAGGACGCTCAAATTCAAAATTTTGGTCAGGGACATATTTCCAGACGCCAGGCTCCATTCCGCTGCTGGTGTCTGAACCCATTGCCCTGTGCCAGAATCCATCAGGGGCTTTGATTTCAATATTCGAGAAATAGGTGGCGATAGTTCCACGACCCCCAACACCTACATACAGCTCATCTCCTGTAATAATATATGGCTGAGACAGTTCTACATCCATCCATGCACCCTCCAATACTGGTGCTGTTTGCTTAACGAGATAGTCAGTACCTGGTTTCGTTATGAATACATAGTCACATGCTATTGTGGGCTGATAGAACTGAATGTGGCTGATAGTCATTCCTTGATAGGGCGCCAATTGCTCTGCGGGCACATGAATGGCATACTCACCATCATTGTTACCACAGTCATCATATACTAATGCGTCACTTACCTGATAACCATTGCAATAGCCCCATTCGATTCCTTGACTGCTCGGAACTGGTTGGTCTTCAACAATGGTCCAACCTTCCCATCCTGCCACTACATAAGCCTGCTTAGCGTCCTCTGGAACATGTATCGTTGTTTGGGCATTAACCGTAAACTCACCATTCTTGAAATAGACGGTAGCTGCATCAGGAGAAGCAAAATATACGTCTTTCAGCTTGGGGAGAGAATTACTGTCCCATTGAGGATAAAACATGAAAGTCGTAGAGTGCGTATTTGTAAAACGTATTGACTCCAGATTCTCACACGAACTGATAGAGTTCTCTATTGTGGTTAGTGTTTTCGGAAACACAATCTGTGTTAGTTTAGGACAATACTCTATTGCATTATTTAACCTGCACACTCCTTCACGTAATTCCAACGTTGTTAGCATTGGACAATTAACCAGTCCTGTGAATGTTGTCGTAGCTATTGACAAAGAAGTCAGATTTACACAGTTTAGAAATACATCTGGCTCTGTCTTACTAATATAATAGGTGTTGCCATTATAAGCTACTTGAGAGGGGACGTATACATCACCTTTAGGTTTGCCTCCTTCAAAACCGAGAATAGAAGCTCGTGCCTTACCATGTTGATGGTATAAGGCATAAGTTATTCCTTCATCTGTTATCACACAGAGGTCTTCGATATTGCGCTCTTCTGTATTTAATTGGAATGCACGCAATCGCATCCATTGTCCGTCAATCTTGACTTCCAGATAATAGTCTGATGAATTGGCGTCTGCCATCCAACTGTCACTATCCGATACACGGCTGATAGGCACTACACGATAAACGCCATCAGCGACATTAGAATCAATGGTGAATGTGGCGTTCATAACATACTCTTCTCCTGCAACAAAGGTATGGGTCTCTTCACAAAGAACTTGCTTTAGTCCTGCATTGTCATATAGACCTAAACCTATCTTTAACGTTGAGGTCTCGCTAAGGTCACTAATTAGTTGTACATTCACCTTATTGGTAAATACACCATTTGCATCACGCGATACATATCTATTTCCCCAGTACTCTACCCCCTTGACAATAACTTTAGGACGATCAGGAAGATTACCAGTAGGTGACTGAATACCTATGATGGCGATATGACCAGAATTAAAGTCGCCCATGCCCGTATCAAGGCCTGTTAGGCGAAAATAGCCGTCTTCATTACCACTCCACCCCCAGTTTACATAGAAAAGTCCATTGTCGTAGCCATGCAGTATAAAACAGTGACCGCCTCCAGTACCATCACCATTATAAACTATGGGGCGACCTTCAGCCAGTTCATAATGCAGTAACGCTTCCCACTCTTCTTCATTATAACTGTCACGATTAACCTGATGGGTAGTCTGACTATATCCAAAGACACTAGTCAGTGCTACTGCCTCCATATACGACATAGCTCCAGACACACTGGGACCATAATCCATTTGAACAGCCTGACCACAATACAACATCAGTCTGGCAATATCATCATTGGTCATATTATCCCAGTTGAATATAGTAGGCTCCAATTCTGGCATCTTGATTTTAAGAGATTCTGTCGTATAAGCTGGAACTGAACTAGTATAGTCTTGAGGCCAACGATTGTAGTTTATCACCTGTGCCAAAGCTGTTGCCACACAACCTGTAATACAGCGTTCTCCTTCATAAATAGGACAAAGTTCATTGTACGGATAACCTTGATCCCATGTGGTGGTAATCAAAGGTTTTATAGATGGCAACGCAGCTCTTCTCGTAGATTTCTTCTCTATATCCTTGTCTGTTAAGTGAGAAGCCACCTTATCGTAATAGCTCAATAGCCACTTGACGTTACAAGATGCTGTTTCTGGATTCAGTATTCCCTTTTCTGAATAACCAAGGATATCTGGCATACGGTCATCGCCTGCAACGATGACGAAACCACCGTTGTTCTCTGCGTTGAACACATAGTAGGCATTCTTGCTGGCATCAAGCGATGGTGCGCGACGCAGTTGTTTCTGCACAAACTTCTTGCCTTGCATAAATTGTTGAGCCTTTTGCAAAGCCTCAGCCTCTGACACACGGCCTGCCATTACTGCCATATTAGCAATGAACAGGGTTAATATAAGCAATAAGAGTTTTCTCATAGTTCTATGATTATTTGTTATTGATTCATTTTTTTCGTGTACCTCTATCTCTTTGTTACCTCGCTATACTATTTATCTTCTGTCAACATTTGTGCAGTCAACTCAAAATCGTCAACAATTACAAGCGTGGTATTTTTTACATCAGGGTCGTATGAAGCATGGAGTTTATTCTGATTACTGATAGACAACTGATAAGTTTCGCATCCGCCAAGAGGGTCGTTCATTGTCTTTATGCTGTTGTATACAGATTAGTTACATCAGCATATTTCGCTTCGAACTTTTCTTCCCAATCCTTCTTGCGATTCAGTGCGTTCTTAAAACGTTTTAATGCTTCTTCCTTTGTCAGTTTCATAATTCACTCCTATATTATTTCAGTGCAAAGATAAGAAGAAAAATTGAAAGTTGTATCATTTGTATGATGATTTTTACAAATGGTACGTAAAAAAACAAAGTTAGGAACTTATGGTCACTTCTCTATTCAGCAAATTATTAGCCAAAATCTGATATTTTGGGGTTAAAAATGCGAAAAAGCGTGTTTAACGCAGAAAAAAAATTTCTGAGAAAAAAGTTGAAAAGTTGGTTCAACCATCACTATTTGGTCTATTATGCTGATATGCAATATGTTAAGGCGTGTAGGTTACTATAAAATGGAATGAGTAACCTACACTTTTTGATATAAAATCTTGCTTTTTCGAGTAAAAATACAGCAAACATACTGGTTCATAGGGTGTTTGGTATTTGTTTTTATATGTCAAACACGCTGTTTTAGGGCACAAACACACTGTTTTTAGCTGTAAAACACAATGTTTGGCAAGAAAAACAAATCTTCAAACAACTTGTTTGTAATGTAGAAGGTTATTGTAAAAAACAAGGGAAATGAGAAAAAGAGTGTAGGTTAATGGTGTAACAATCTTTAAACATACACTGCGTTGCGCCCTTTATGCATCGGCATTCCAGAAGATGAGTGATGGTTTAAGCTGCTATTTGCAAATTTTTCTCAAAAGATTTTCACAGAGAGAATTGCATTCTTACCTACAAAGAGGTGGACACTATGGTCGCGCAACACATTGGCAATAGGAGAAAAGGCCCATTCCATCGGGAATCGGCATACAAGCAGGCATAGTATAGCAGCGATTTAAGGAACAATCGCCAAAGGCGGAAACTATTTCAGAAGATTATCGATAACCTGCAAACAGTCGGCAGCACTAACGGGCTTGGCAAGGAAAGCATTGCAGCCTGCCTCCATAGCCTGCTGACGGTCGTTGTCGAAAGCATTGGCGGTAAGTGCGACAATCGGCAAGTTGGGCAACATGCTCTTGATCTGCTTGGTAGCAGTCAAGCCATCCATCTTGGGCATCTTCAAGTCCATCAAAATCAGGTCAGGATGCTCAGTAGAGGCTTTATCTACAGCCTCTTGTCCGTTACAAGCGCGAAAATACTCATAGTGGCCTTTGAGAATAAAGGTCATCAACAGATAATTGCTGTCATTATCTTCTGCAACGAGGATACGTTTCATAGGTTTTTTCTTAATTAATTTCGTTAATAGATTACAAAAGTAACATTTTTATCTGAAATTCCTTGTGTGTTTGCAACTTTTTAACTAATTTTGTAGCTTATAAGTGGTTCAGAACTATCATGACAGTAGCAGACTATATTAAACTCAACACCGACGAGAAGCGTTTTTCCTTTGAAGTGCTGCCCCCTTTGAAGGGCAATGGCACGGAGGCATTGTTTAAGACCATCGACAAGTTGGCCGTATTCAATCCTGCCTTCATCAACATCACGACGCACCACTCGGAATACGTCTATAAAGAGCTCGACAACGGGCAATATGAGCGACAGCGCATTCGTCGTCGCCCAGGCACCATCGCCATAGCTGCCGCCATTCAGCACCGCTATGACATCCCCGTAGAGCCGCATGTCATCTGCAGTGGACAGACCATCGAACAGATAGAGTATGAGCTGCTGGACCTGCAGTTCTTAGGCATCCGCAACCTGATGTTGCTGCGTGGCGACAAAGCCAAGGAAGACAGCCAGTTCACACCAACGCCTGGCGGTCATGCCCATACCACTGACCTGATTCGTCAGGTGGCACGTTTCAACGAGGGCTACTTTGTCGACGGCACCCCCATCAAGCACCCTGGTCCGAAGTTCGACTTCGGTGTGGCCTGCTATCCTGAGAAGCACGAGGAGGCACCCAACCTGGAGCGCGATATGGAGTATCTGAAACAGAAGCAGGATCTGGGTGCACAGTACGCCGTCACCCAGCTGTTCTTCGACAACCAGAAATACTTCGACTTTGTGAAGAAAGCCCGCGAGATGGGCATCACGATACCTATCGTGCCAGGCATCAAGCCTATGGCGAAGCTCAGTCAGTTGACGGTGGTTCCCAAGACATTCCACTGTGACATCCCTGAGGCACTGGCCAAGGAGATTGTGAAGTGTAAGACCGATGAGCAGGCCCGCCAGTTAGGCATCGAGTGGACTACCGCCCAATGCCAGGAGCTCTACGATGCAGGCATTCATAACATCCACTTCTATACGGTGTCGGCAGTAGATTCTGTAGCGGAAATCGCCAAACGACTTTTGTAAGTTGAGAGTTGGCAGTTGAGAGTTGAAAGTTATGTTTGAGCAGGTTATAGGACAACACGACGTACAGCAGCGACTGATGCAGCTGGTCAGCGAGGAGCGACTGCCCCACGCCCTGATGTTGTGTGGTCCGCAGGGCTGTGGCAAGAAGGCACTGGCCATCGGCTTTGCCAAAGTATTGCTAACGGCTAATGGACAAAAGCCCTCAGCGATGGTTGACAAGCTGGAGCATCCTGACCTGCACTTCACCTATCCTACCATCAAGCTACCCTCAATGGGTGCCGACCACAAGCCCGTCAGCGACGACTTTGCCGCTCAGTGGCACGACATGGTGATGGGAGGATACTACTTCAACATGACCGACTGGCTGGAACAGATGGGCGGTGAGAACCAACAGGCCATTATCACCGCGGGCGAGAGCGACGCCTTGATACGTAAACTGTCGCTGAAGTCCAGTCAGGGAGGCTATAAGGTCAGTATCATCTGGTTGCCAGAGCGCATGAATATAGAATGTGCCAACAAGATACTGAAACTGCTGGAGGAGCCACCCTCACAGACCGTCTTCATCATGGTGTGCGAAGAGCCGGAGAAACTGTTGGAGACTATTCGCAGTCGTGTACAGCGCATTGACGTGAAGCGCATCGACACCGACAGCATCTGTCAGGCGCTGAAAGAGAAGCGCGGACTGAGCGACGAGATGGCACAGCGCATCAGCCGCATGGCCAACGGTAGCTGGCGACAGGCGATGGAGCTATTGACCGCCGATACGGAAAACGAGCTATTCTTAGATCTCTTCCAGGCACTCATGCGACTGGCCTACCAGCGTAAAATCAAGGAGCTGAAACAGTGGAGCGAGCAGTTGGCATCAATGGGTCGTGAGCGCCAGAAGCGCTTTCTGACCTACTTTCTGCGACTCATCCGCGAGAACTTCATGTACAACTTCCAAGAGAGGGACCTTTGCTACATGTCACAACGGGAAGAAGAGTTTGCACGCAACTTCGCACGCTTCATCAACGAGGCCAACATCCTGCCTATTACCGAACTGGCCAACCGTGCCATCCGTGATATCGGGCAGAACGCCAATGCCAAGATAGTATTCTTCGATATGGCGCTGCAAATGATTGTTTTGCTAATACAAAAATAAGATATATATGGAAAAAGAACTCATGATAATGACTGGTTGCGACCGCGGACTGTGCAAGCATGCCGTGGGCAGACAAGACCGTCAGCTGAACACCTACGACTGGCTGGCCGACGTACCAGGCAATACCGAAACTACCGACCTCGTGGAGGTTCAGTTCAAGCATACCCGCAAGGGCTATTATCATAATGTCAACAACCTGCCACTGAAGAAGGGCGACATCGTAGCCGTCGAGGCCAATCCAGGTCATGACATCGGCGTGGTATCGTTGACAGGACGCCTGGCCGCCATTCAGATGAAGAAAGCTAACCTCAAGTCGGCCGACGATATTCGTCGTGTCTACCGTCTGGCACGTCCTGTGGATATGGAGAAATATCAGGAGGCCAAGAGCCGCGAACATGCCACGATGATTGAGAGTCGCCAGATTGCCAAAGGCTTGGGACTGCAGATGAAGATTGGCGATGTGGAATATCAAGGCGACTGCAACAAGGCCATCTTCTATTATATCGCTGACGAGCGTGTCGACTTCCGACAGCTTATCAAGGACCTTGCCGCCACGTTCCATGTGCGCATCGAGATGAAGCAGATTGGCGCCCGCCAGGAGGCTGGTCTTATTGGTGGCACTGGCCCCTGCGGTCGTGAGCTGTGCTGTGCTACGTGGATGAAGAACTTCGTCAGCGTAGGCACACAGTCTGCCCGCTATCAGGATATCTCGTTGAATCCGCAGAAGTTGGCAGGTATGTGTGCCAAGCTAAAGTGTTGTCTGAACTATGAGGTTGACGACTATGTAGAGGCCAGTCGCCAGTTGCCTCCAAAGGATATCCAGTTACAGACACAGGATTCCGACTACTACTATTTTAAGGCAGACATTCTGGCAGGACTCATCACCTACTCTACTGACAAGAACATCGCCGCAAACTTGGAAACAATTACGGCAGAGCGTGCCAAGCAGATTATCGAGATGAACCGTCGTGGCGAAAAGCCCGACAGCCTGACCGAAGATGGTGGTCAGAAGGCGGCACAAGGCCCTGTCGATTTGGCTACACAGGAGAATATTGCCCGCTTCGACCGTTCGAAGAAAAAGAAGAAAAAGAAGAACCGCAAGCCACAAGCTCCCCGCAATGACCAATAAGTATTGGCTTCTTTGCATCCTACTGGCGGTATGTCTGTTTACTGCTTGTAATCAGTCATCGACCGTTTACTACCACTCCGAGGATACTCCCGAAAGTGGGTGGGAGCAGTATGACCAGCTGACTTTTGACACGGATAAGTTAGCAGACGATGCTACCTATCAGGAAGAAGTGGCTTTGCGTATTAACAACAGGTACCCCTATATGCAGATAAGGCTCATTGTGCAGCAGACGGTCTATCCATCAGGACACACCACGACCGATATGCTGGACTGTGACCTCATTGACGAGCATGGCAATGCAATGGGACAGGGTGTCAGCCAGTACCAATATCGCTTTCCACTGAAAACTTTGCAGCTACACCGTGGAGACTCGTTGCACGTGTCAGTACACCACGACATGAATCGTGAAATACTGCCAGGCATTACCAGCATCGGAATCAAGCTAAGTAAAAAAGAATAGTCGTCTTTTAGCGTTTGATGACATAACCATCACGCTTCTTATTGAAGGCCTCCAAGCGGATAGTATGCGCCTCATGATCGAAGAAACGGTTAGGATTAACGGCCTGTCCACCTATGCGCGTCTCAAAATGCAAATGTGGCGTAGAGGCTCGTCCTGTCTGTCCCGTTAGGGCAATGACCTGACCTGCTTTCACCTGCTCGCCAACCTTTACTAAGTTCTTGGAATTATGGCTGTAGTAAGTCTCCAAACCATTATCATGGCGTAGGCGTATCAGATTACCATAACCAGAGAAAGGACCAGAGAAGACAACCTCACCATCAAAAGCGGCATGTATCTCATCCTTATTGACCGTCTTCAGGTCAACACCCGTATGGCGACGGCCACCACGACTGCCGAAAGGACTAATCACCTTCGCACCTAACAACGGATAGCTCCACCACTGCACAGAAGCGGGTTGTTCGATGATAGGCTCCTTCATCACACTGACATTGACCTTCCAGTTGGCAGTCTTCTGGAACAACACCACCTGCTGGCGTAGCTGATGACTCTCTGGACTGAAAATAATGGAAGGATTGATGCGACTGCCATTAACCATAATGGCAAAGCGACAGAACGTACGACCTTTCTCAGTGCCTACGATGGCGATGGTCTGACCTGCTTTCAAACGGTCGCCAGACTTCACCAGATTCTGGGCATTATTACCATATACCGTTTCCAGACCGTTGCCGTGACGCACCACGATGACATGACCGTAGGAAGGGATGTATTTCGACAGGCGTACCACACCGGCAAACATCGACTTGACGGCATCGCCACGTGCAGTCTCTATCTCTACAGTATAGTCTGTCAGCACCTTAGCCTTACCAACTGGCAAGGGAAAAGAATAGTCACGGTCTCGGCCACTGCTGAAATCAATAGTGAAAGCATCCGACTTCTCAAAAAGTGTCGGGTCGCTAATACTAATCTGCTGTTGTTCGAGTGCCGTAAACTGTGTCTGAGCACACGACGACAACGCAAACATCACAACAACAGCAAGAGACAGGTGACGTATCTTCATAGGCTATTCGGGATCATCCCAATCTTCTATGTCGTCTACATACTCTATATCGTCCATCTCATCGATGTCATCGACATATTCAATATCCTCGTCTTCACCCTCATCAGCCAACTCTTCAGCAAAGCGCGTCATGTCCTTATCACGGTGTACAAGGGTATCCTCTGCCATCACAGCGGCCAGCTTGTTGCTCTCAGCATTGAGCTCTCGCCAAAGCACGTCCTTTAACTCGTCAAGTCCCTGATTGGCCACAGCAGAAATGAACACACAGGGAAGATCCTGTGGCAACGTCTCGCGAAGCATCTCTATCAGTTCCTCATCGAGCAGGTCACACTTGGTGATGGCCAGCACACGGTGCTTGTCAAGCATGTCGGGATTAAACTGAGCCAACTCGTTAAGCAGAATCTCGTATTCACGCTTGATATCATCGGTATCGCCAGGCACCATGAAGAGCAACAACGAGTTACGTTCAATATGACGCAGGAAGCGCAATCCCAAGCCCTTACCCTCGGCAGCTCCCTCGATAATACCTGGGATATCAGCCATCACAAACGACTTGTTATCGCGATAACCCACAATACCCAGCGAAGGCTCCATTGTGGTGAAAGGGTAGTTGGCAATCTTCGGGCGGGCGTTGGACAACGACGACAACAGCGTCGATTTGCCTGCATTAGGAAAGCCCACCAGTCCGACATCTGCCAGCAGTTTCAGTTCCAGAATGATGGTCATCTCCTGCATGGGTTCACCTGGCTGTGCATAGCGTGGAGCCTGATTGGTAGCGGTGCGGAACTGGAAATTACCCAGTCCGCCACGACCACCTTTCAGAAGTACTATTTCCTGACCATCATAAGTAATATCGCAAACATATTTACCCGTCTCGGCATTATACACCACCGTACCGCAGGGTACATCGATGTAGATGTCCTTACCATCGGTGCCGTGACACTTGTCGCGCCCACCATTGCCTCCATGTTCGGCAAAGATGTGGCGCTCGTATTTCAGGTGTAGCAGCGTCCAGTAGTTGTGATTACCACGCAAGATGATGCTACCACCCTTACCGCCATCGCCACCATCAGGACCGCCATTGGGGTTATACTTCACATGACGCAGGTGCATAGAGCCTTTACCGCCCTTGCCTGACCGACACATGATTTTTACATAGTCTACGAAATTACTTTCTGGCATAAAAATTAAAGGTTATCAATTACATTCTTGATGTCGCCGAAGATACGCTCCAGTGTACCACTACCATTGATGTGGTGATGCAGTCCTTCCTGTTTGTACCACTCGATAAGCGGCTGGGTCTGTGAGTGATAGACCACGAGACGCTTCTTGATGGTCTCCTCGTTATCATCTGCACGACCACTCTGCTGTCCACGGAGAATCAAGCGCTTCATCAGTTCATCCTCAGGAACATCGAGCTCAATCATAGCAGCCACCTTGTCGCCTCGCTCATCAAGCATCTTCTTCAAGGCTTCAGCCTGTGGAATGGTACGGGGGAAACCATCAAAGATAACTCCCTTATGGCCACGACCGAACTCGTCATATTTCTTAGCCAAAATAGATACCATCAGGTCATCAGGTATCAATTGGCCATTGTCAATAAAACCTTGGGCTGTCTTGCCCAGTTCCGTACCGTTCTTAATCTCATTGCGGAGCACGTCACCTGTAGAGATATGTCCCAGTCCGTAGTGCTCAATCATCAAATCACTCTGTGTTCCCTTTCCTGAGCCGGGAGCACCAAAAATTACAATGTTCTTCATCCTGATTTTAATTACTTTTTTGTCTTGTTTAATTTGTGTTTCTTTTCCTTTATACCACAGGTCAGTCATGAGGTCCTTGTTACGGGCCTCTACATCACTGGGCAGATGAGGGAGTTTAACCTCGCGCATAGCTTATTCTACTAGTGTATAAATCTCCCTGAGATTACGTCCGTACTGGTCGTAATCCAAACCATATCCTACAATGAAGTCGTTGGGAATAGAGAAGCAGGCATAGTCTATGTCAATAGGCTCTTGCAACTTGTCAGGTTTCACAAACAATGAACAGACATGCACCGATGCCAGACGGCGGGTCCCCAATGACTCTATCATCTGTTTCATCGTCCTACCTGTGTCTACAACGTCTTCAATGATAATGACAGTACGATCTGTCAAATCTTCATTGATACCAAAAATCTCCTTGACCTTACCAGTAGATGTGGTGCCCTGATAAGAAGCCAACTTAACAAATGAGATTTCACATGGAATGGTAATCTCACGCATCAAGTCCGCAGCAAACATAAATGCTCCGTTCAGTACTCCGAGGAAGAGCGGATTCTTGCCCGCCATGTCCTCATTAATTTTTGCAGCAACCTCACGAATGCGTTGCTTAATTTCTTGCTCAGAAATGGACGTTTTGAACGTTTTGTCCTTGATTTTAACTATGCTCATTTTTAAAAAAACATGAATTTTGCCACAAAATTACAATTTTTTTCGCAAATATAGGTATTGTATAACATATTTTTCGTATTTTTGCATACTGAATGAAGATATTCACAAGTGCTCAGATAAAAGAGCTGGATAAATTCACCATTGAGAACGAACCTATTTCGAGTCTCAATCTGATGGAACGCGCCGCCCAGACGATGACGCGGGCCATTACTGAGTTGTGGGCATCCTCTACACCTGTTGTGGTGTTTGCAGGACCAGGCAACAATGGTGGTGACGCACTGGCAATAGCTCGACTATTGGCTGAGCAAGGATATCAAGTTGTCGCCTACCTGTTCAATATCAGTGGGCATCTTTCTCCAGACTGTGCGGCCAACAAGAAGCAGTTGGAAGAGAACAAGCGTATCCGCCAGTTCATAGAGGTCACACAAGAGTTCGACCCACCCGTACTTGATGAGAAGACACTTGTTGTAGATGGTCTCTTCGGTTCTGGTCTTAATAAGCCCCTGGCTGGTGGTTTTGCTTCACTGGTCAAATACATCAATGCTTCACCATCGAAGATTGTCAGCATAGACATGCCGTCAGGACTCATGGCTGAAGACAATACCTACAATGTCAGGGCGAACATCATTCGTGCACATCTGACCTTGACGCTGCAACAGCCCAAATTATCATTCTTCTTTGCTGAGAATCAGCAGTTCATTGGCCAGTTGCGCATCCTTGACATCCGACTTAGCCAAGAGGGTATTCAGCGAATAGAGGCTCCCTATACCGTTATCGAGGAGAACGACATCCGCCAATGCATCATTCCGCGCGACCGTTTTGCCCACAAAGGACAGATGGGTAATGCACTTCTCATCGCGGGCAGTTATTGCATGGCAGGAGCTGCAATCTTGGCGGCCAGAGCCTGTCTGCGCTCTGGTGTCGGTAAACTCACCGTCAATACGCCTAAGCGCAATATTCCCATTATCCAACAGGCTGTTCCTGAAGCCATTATCCAGACAGGACCGGAAGAGACTATCTTTGCCGAGACTGTAGATACGGAAGACTATAATGCACTGGGCATCGGACCAGGCTTGGGACAAAGTGAGCAAACCGCCATTGCCCTCATTGCCCAACTGCGCCGTACACAGTGCCCAATAGTTGCTGATGCAGACGCTCTTAACATTCTTGCGAATCACCGTGCATGGCTTCAGCAGTTACCAAAGGGAATCATCCTGACGCCCCACCCCAAGGAGTTCGACCGACTGGAAGGTCATAGTACCGACAGCTATGAGCGCCTGACCAAGGCTTGCAATCTGGCAGAACGCTTGCAAGGCATTGTCATCCTCAAGGGGCATTATACTGCTATTTGCATGGCTGACGGTCATGTGATGTTCAATCCCACTGGCAATGCCGGTATGGCAACTGCCGGTAGTGGTGATGTGTTGACAGGTATTATCACTGGACTACTGGCACGCGGCTATCAGCCGAAAGAAGCTTGTATGGTAGGTGTCTACCTGCACGGACTGGCCGGTGATTTAGCCGCGGCAGACTTAGGAGAAGAAAGTTTGCTCGCTAGCGATATAATCCGTTACCTGTCAAGGGCATTTAAAAGACTGAAAGATTAAAAACAGATAGAGATATGAAAAGATTACTATTTGCATCCATGCTCTTGTGTAGCATAGTAGCAATGGCACAACAACAGACAACACAGATGAAGCCAGGCAAAACTGCTGAAGGCATTATCTACTATTTGCCAAAGACTGCCATTGAGTTTAACTTGCTCATTGAAAAGAAGACGTACACCCCTGGCATCTTTGCCAAATACGGGGAGAAGTACCTTCGTCTGCGTGGCATTAAACAAGAGGAAGAGGTAACCTACAGCATTGCCAACTATGGACTAACACAGATTGGTATAATCGATACCACCAAGTGTTTTTATGTAAAGACCAAAGGCGGCAAATGCGAGACGGCAGAGATTCATCTTACCAATGACGGTGTGCTGCAGTCTATTAATGCTGACCCTGTAACAGTCAAGCCACGTGTTCCCTTCAAACCCGCCCCTCCCGTCAAGGAACCTGATCCCAAGCAGTATCTTAATGCAGAGGTACTTTCAGCAGGTAGTACAGCCAAGATGGCTGAGCTCACCGTAGATCAGATTATCGAACTGCAGGAGCGTCGCCAAGCACTCATCACTGGTGAAGCCGAGGATATTCCACAGGATGAGCAACAGTTGCAACTCATGATTGACGAGATTGACAAACAGCGTGAGATTCTGCTGACACTCTTTACCGGTACCACACACCGAGATACTGTTGAACAGATGCTTATCGTATGTCCGGAGAAAGAGGTGGAACGCGAAGTAATCTTCCGTCTCTCAAAGAAAATTGGACTTGTCGACAAAGACGATCTCTCAGGCGTACCTTATTATATGTCTATAGAAGACATGCACCGTACTACTTTCCAGAAGTATGATGTCGATGAGAAGAAGAAAGAGGGTGGTTTCTACGTCAACGTACCAGGTCGTATCAAGATGACGCTGCATCGTGACAACCATTTCCTCGGTTCCTTCGATCTGTATGCTGCACAGTTTGGTTTTGTTGAGTTGCGTAGTGGTTCGCTCTTCAAGCGTTACGTCACCCACATGACCCTCAACCCCACAACAGGTTCAGTGGACAAGATTCATGCAGATATGGGTAAATAATTCTGAAGCGTTGAAAGCTTCGAATTATTGATCATAAAACAATAAAGGCTTTCCAAATTGGAAAGCCTTTATTATTGGATGCTTTATCGATTAGCACTGAGCCAACTTACCGTCAGAACCAAGCACATTCACAATCTTGTGGATGTACATCTTCTTCATGTTCTCACGAGCGGGCTTCAGATACTGACGAGGATCGAAGTCTCCAGGATGCTCAGCAAGGTGCTTGCGGATAGCAGCAGTCATAGCCAGACGAGAGTCTGAGTCAATGTTAATCTTGCAGACAGCACTCTTAGAAGCCTCACGAAGCTGCTCCTCAGGAATACCGATAGCGGCCTCGAGCTTGCCACCAAACTGGTTGATGGTGTTTACTTCGTCCATAGGAACTGAAGAAGAACCGTGGAGCACGATGGGGAATCCGGGGAGCTTCTTCTCAATCTCGTGCAGGATGTCGAATGCCAAGGGAGGTGGAACGAGTACGCCGTTCACGAGAGTGCACTGCTCAGGAGTGAACTTGTGAGCACCGTGTGAAGTACCGATAGAGATAGCGAGTGAATCGCAACCAGTACGCGTAGCGAAGTCGATAACCTCCTCAGGCTTGGTATAGTGAGACTCAGCAGCGCTGACCTCATCCTCAACACCAGCGAGTACACCGAGCTCAGCCTCAACAGTTACGTCGAACTGATGAGCATACTCTACTACCTTCTTTGCCAGAGCAACGTTCTCCTCGTAGGGGAGGTGTGAACCGTCGATCATCACTGAAGAGAAGCCCATATCGATACAATCCTTACAGAGCTCGAAGCTGTCACCGTGGTCGAGGTGCAGTACAATCTCAGGATGAGCGCAGCCCAGCTCTTTAGCGTAAGCCACAGCACCCTCAGCCATGTAGCGCAGGATGGTAGCGTTGGCATAGTTACGAGCACCCTTAGAAACCTGCATAATAACAGGTGACTTTGTCTCTACAGCTGCCATGACGATAGCCTGCATCTGCTCCATGGTGTTGAAGTTGAAAGCGGGGATAGCATAGCCACCGGCTACTGCTCTCTTGAACATCTCGCGAGTATTCACGAGACCTAAATCCTTGTAGTTTACCATAATTTTGATATTTAAATATGTTAGTTGGAAATTTTCCTGAGCGCAAAGTTAGCAATTATTTTTGGAAAACAGACAAGAAAGAATGACGGATTAGGTAGAATTTTACGGATTTTTTTCATTTCCGCATGTTCTACGTAATCCGTCAGGGTAAAATGCAAACTAAATGTTGCAATATTACTTCTCTGCGGGCTCAATCATTTTCCAGATGCAAGCAGCTAATGCACCACCAACGAACGGGCCAACAATGAAAATCCACAGATTAGTCAGCGCCGTACCTCCCTGGAAGATGGCGGGAGCCAGTGAACGAGCAGGATTCACCGATGTACCAGTATAGCGGATACATACCAAATGAACCAGTACAAGGCTCAGACCGATAGCCAGACCTGCGAAATTGTTGGTAGCGCCATTTGTCTTGGCAGTAGCACCCAACACAACAAGTACGAAAACACAGGTAAAGATAATCTCTGCCAGCAGGCCGCCCAACATCGTTACGTTAGCCTGCAAATCATTAGCGCCAGTACCTTCCAAACCAGGGACATTAGTAGTCAACACATACAGCAGTGCACTACCTATAAAAGCGCCAATACACTGGAATACTATATACATAGCACCCTCCTTGGCATCCATACGTCCAGCGATAATGCAGCCCAATGTGATAGCAGGATTGATATGGCAACCAGAGATACCACCAATGGTATAAGCCATAGCCACTACAGCCAAGCCAAAGGCAAAGGCCGTACCCACTACTGCAGGGATATTGTTAATAGGATCACAACCCAGACTGACAGCAACACCGCAGCCCATCAGAACGAGCACCATCGTGCCCACCATTTCTGCTAAATACTTTTTCATAACGTCTATAGCTTTACAAATTAATAATATGTATTGAAACTGGACGCAAATATAGTAAAAATATCCCAATGACACAAACTTTTTTATCAAAAAGTAATACTTTTCTGCTTAATTAAAACGTCTTTCATCTTTTTTCGGCATTAACGATGCAAAGATATACAAAAAATTATTATCTTTGCACACATGATAGCAGATAATCCATACATCACTCAATATCCGGAACTGATGGCAGGCAAGACCGTCCTCTATTGTCATGGTTTTGCCAGTAGTGGACAATCTGGTACGGTGGCACGACTCCGTGAAGTCATGCCACAAGCTAAAGTTATCGCTCCCGATTTACCCATCCACCCTGCAGAGGCCATCGCCCTGCTGCGCGACATCTGTCAGCAAGAACAGCCAGACCTCATCATCGGCACCTCAATGGGAGGAATGTATGCCGAGCAACTCTATGGCTACGACCGTATCTGTGTCAATCCTGCCTTGGAAATGGGTGAGACAATGAAGGCACATGGTATGACGGGAACCCAGCAATTCCAGAACCCTCGACTGGATGGTGTGCAGGAGTTCTATGTCGACAAGGCACTTATCAAGGAATATAAAGAACAAGCTGAACAGCGTTTCTCGGGTACCAACACCAACGAACAACAGCATGTCTGGGGACTCTTTGGTGACCAGGACGATGTTGTCGATACTTTTGGAATATTCAGTGCTGTCTATCCACTAGCTACTCACTTTCATGGCGAACACCGCATGAACGACAAGAGTTTTATGCATAGTGTCGTACCTGTCATCCGCTGGATAGATGATAACCAGAATAAACGTCAGCGCCCTATAATATATATAGGTATAGAGACGATGATGGATAGCTATCAGAAGCCTGTGTCTTCTGTACAAAAAGCGGTGCGCTTGCTCATTGAGCACTATCAGGTATATTTCGTTGCTACACCTGTGGACTTTTCCACCACAGCGTTGTGGCTCGAAGAATACATCAATGTACCTGCCTGGCGACACACCATCTATACTCATCGCCGCGACCTACTCTATGGTGACTATCTGATAGAGAAGAGCGATAAAAGCAGAGACAACTCACTGGCTACTATCTTGGAATATGGTAGTGATACTTTCAAAACCTGGGACGATATCATCGAATACTTTTCACGCCTTGGTGGTCAGTAGTCCTCTTTACTAAAAACCTAATATTATATAAATAACAATTAAACATGACTATGAGAAAAGCTTTATCAATGATGGTTGCAGTGCTTACTGCTACTTTCACGTTCTGCTCTTGTGCCAATAGCGACAAGACAGCAGATGTCAACAACTTCCGTATCCAACGCGGTACCAACGTAAGCCATTGGCTGTCACAGAACAATGAGGACCGTGGTGAGGCCCGTCGTCAGCACATCCAGGAGGACGATTTTGCACGTCTCGACTCACTGGGTTTCGACTTTGTACGTTTACCTATTGACGAAGTACAGTTCTGGGATGAAGAAGGTAACAAACTGCCTGAGGCCTGGGAACTGATGACCAACGCCATCAACTGGGCAGAGAAGCACCATCTGCGTACCATCGTTGACTTGCATATCATCCGTTCACACTACTTCAATGCCGTCAACGAGGGACAAGCCGATGCTAACACCTTGTTCACTTCAGAGAAGTCACAGCAGGACCTCATCGACATGTGGTATCAGCTGTCTGACGTACTGAAAGGATACAGCGTAGACTCAGTGGCTTATGAGTTCATGAACGAACCCGTAGCTGAAGACCATGAGCAGTGGAACCAGCTGATTGCTAAGGTGCACAAGGCACTGCGCGAGCGCGAGCCTCAGCGTACCTTGGTCATTGGCTCTAACATGTGGCAGGGCTATGAGACCATGAAGTATTTGAAGGTGCCCGAAGGCGACAAGAACATCATCCTGTCCTTCCACTACTACAATCCTATGATTCTGACTCACTACGGTGCATGGTGGACGCCCATCGGCAAGTATACTGGCAAGGTGAACTATCCTGGTGTACTGGTATCGAAGGAAGACTATGAGGCTGCTTCCGACACTGTCAAGGCTCTGATTGACGAGAACCACTATACAACTCAGGAGTGGAACATCGACAAGATCCGTGCTGACTTCAAAGATGCTATCGAGGCTGCCAAGAAGTACGACCTTCAGCTGTTCTGTGGCGAGTGGGGTGTCTACGAACCCGTTGACCGCGAGTTGGCTTACAAGTGGACAAAGGATATGTTGACCGTATTCAAGGAGAACAACATTGCTTGGACCACCTGGTGCTACGACGCAGACTTCGGTTTCTGGGATCAGCAGAAGCACGAATTCAAGGACAAGGGACTTGTTGACTTGCTGACAGAAAAATAAGACGAAATAACAACGAAATAAAAATAGATATGAAAACATTCGGACATTTCGACGATGAGCATCGCGAGTACGTCATCACTGACCCCGCAACTCCGTTCCCATGGATTAACTACCTGGGTAATGAGGAATTCTTCGGCCTCATCTCCAATACCGCTGGTGGCTATGACTTCTATAAGGATGCTAAGTTCCGCCGCATCACACGTTACCGCTACAACGGCGTTCCCATGGATGCCGGTGGTCGCTACTTCTATATTAATGACGGTGGTACCGTTTGGAATCCTGGTTGGAAGCCCTGCAAGACCGAGCTTGACAACTACGAGTGCCGTCACGGCATGAACTATACCCGTATCACGGGTAGCAAGAATGATGTCGAGGCTTCGGTACTCTTCTTCGTTCCCCTGCACACCTGGGCAGAGGTGCAGAAACTGACGCTGAAGAACACCTCTAAGGAGGTGAAGAAGTTGAAGCTCTTCTCATTTACCGAGTGGTGTCTGTGGAATGCCGCTACCGATATGGAGAACTTCCAGCGTAACTGGTCAACGGGTGAGGTGGAGATAGAGAATGGTTCTACCATCTACCACAAGACGGAGTATAAAGAGCGCCGCAACCACTATGCCTACTACGCCCTGACCAATGCCAAGGCTGATGGCTACGACACTGACCGTGAGTCATTCATCGGACTGTATAACGACTTCTCTAATCCCCAGTGCGTAATGGCCGGAAAGCCCGCCAACTCACTGGCTCACGGTTGGAGTCCCATTGCCTCTCACTATGTAGAGGTAGAGCTGAAGCCAGGAGAAAGCAAAGACTTCATCTTCGTACTGGGCTACGTAGAGAACGAGCAGGAAGAGAAGTTTGAAGACCTCAGCGGGAAAACCGCTGAGCACAAAGGGCTCATCACCTCTTTGGGCGAGCTCGACCATACTATTATTAATAAGGAGAAGGCTCATGCTGTCATTGAGCGCTTCTCAACCGTTGAGGCTGTCGATGCAGCATTCCAGGAGTTGAACAATCTGTGGGACGAGCTGCTGTCGAAGTTCTCAGTGAAGAGCGACGACGAGCGTCTGAACCGCATGGTCAACATCTGGAACCAGTATCAGTGCATGATTACGTTCTGCTTCTCTCGTTCTGCATCGTTCTTCGAGAGTGGCGTAGGCCGTGGCATGGGATTCCGTGACTCAAACCAAGACCTTGTGGGCTTTGTTCACCAGATACCAAGCCGTGCCCGTCAGCGCATCATCGATATTGCCTCTACGCAGTTCCCCGACGGTGGCTGCTACCACCAGTACCAGCCACTAACCAAGCGTGGCAACAACGACATCGGTGGTGGTTTCAACGACGACCCTTGCTGGCTCATCTTTGGTACTGTAGCATATATCAAGGAAACGGGCGACTTCTCTATCCTTGACGAGCAAGTGCCCTGGGACAACCAGCCTGGCAGTGAGGTGTCACTCTTCGAACACCTACGCATCTCGTTTAACCATGTAGTTGAGAACCTCGGTCCTCACATGCTGCCACTCATTGGTCGTGCTGACTGGAACGACTGTCTGAACCTGAACTGCTTCTCATGGGATCCTAATGAGTCGTTCCAGACCACTGAGAACAACAGCGTGGGTAGTAAAGCCGAATCGCTGATGATTGCCGGACTCTTCGTGTTGACGGGTAAACAGTACGTGGAACTTTGCGATAAAATCGCAAAGCATGAGGAGGCTCAGCGCGCTCAGAAGTGCATCGACGCTATGGTCGAGGCTGTGAAGAAGCATGGCTGGGATGGCGAATGGTATCTGCGCGCCTACGACTTCTATGGCAACAAGATTGGCTCTAAGGAGTGTGAAGAGGGCAAGATCTTTATCGAGTCACAGGGCTTCTGCACGATGGCAGGTATCGGTCAGGAAGAGGGTATGGTTGACAAAGCACTTGACAGCTGTAAGAAATACCTCGACTGCGAGCACGGCATGGTACTCAACAACCCAGCCTTCACCCGTTACTATGTGGAGATGGGTGAGATTTCCAGCTACCCCGCAGGCTATAAGGAGAATGCCGGTATCTTCTGTCATAACAACCCCTGGGTCATCATCGGTGAGACGGTAGCCCGTCGCGGAAACGATGCTTGGGAGCACTATACCAAGATTTGTCCCGCATGGATCAAGGACCAGCAGCTGCATAAGGTTGAGCCTTATGTCTACTGTCAGATGGTGGCTGGTAAGGATGCCGCCAAGCCTGGCGAGGGTAAGAATTCATGGCTCACAGGTACGGCAGCGTGGAACTGGATTACCATCACACAGTATATCCTTGGTATCAAGCCTACCTATGATGGTATTGAGATTGACCCCTGTATTCCCAACACGCTGAAAGAATACAGTGTGAAGCGCGTTCTCCGTGACGCAGAGTTCGACATTACCGTAAAGAACCCCAATGGCAAGGAGAGCGGCATCAGCCAGATTACGCTCGATGGTGCTGCCATCGAAGGCAACATCATCAAGGCCACTCCAGGCAAACATACTGTTGAGGTCATCATGTAAGATACACGCTTTCTATCATCATAAGGGGATATGTCAGTAGGCATACCCCCTTTTCTTATATATATAAGTCCACTATTTAATTTTTTTCATCTTTTTTCTTGGTCAATGGAGAAATTTTGTTTATCTTTGCATCAAGATGTTAAACTATCCTAATTTATATGATTAAGATTCAAAAACTATGTCTTATAGCAGCACTGATGTTTTGCTATGGAGCAACGGAGATGAAAGCTGCAGAGACAGTGACAGAGGATTGCTACAAGTTGGAAGTGCCAGAGATGAAACCTAAGTTAACAACGACTCCCGAACTGACATTTGAGACCAAAGTAGCTCCAGAGCCTAACATGGGGTTAAAGTGGAAACCTGACCTTGATTTCTTCAAGTCAAAGACCAACAAAGGGGTGAAGGCTTACAAGTTCATGGACGACATGACGTTCGTGGGTGTTCCCCTGTTCTTGGCAGGTATCGCTATCAAGGGCGACAAGGCTAACTTCCGTCAGAACTACAACAACACCCATGCGAACACCCGTCTGATCACCAACTTTAAGACAGGCATCGACGACTACACGCAGTTCTTCGGTCCCGCGATGACGGTAGGTCTGAAACTGGGTGGTGTCGAGGGACGTAGCGACTGGCCCCGACTGCTGGCAAGCGCTGGTATGTCGTATGCCATCATGGCTGCCTTTGTCAATGGTATTAAGTACACTGCCAGCGAGATGCGTCCTGACGGATCGACTGCCAACTCATGGCCTTCTGGTCACACTGCCACCTCGTTCGTGGGTGCCACCATCCTGCACAAGGAGTATGGTCTGACACGCTCACCATGGTATTCAGTGGCTGGCTATAGCGTGGCTACTGCTACTGGTGTGATGCGTATTCTGAACAACCGTCACTGGATCAGTGATGTGCTGTCAGGTGCCGGTATCGGTATCTTGTCTACCGAGTTAGGCTATGCTCTCTGTGATTTGATGTTCAAAGAAAAAGGACTGCTCCGCAATGATGCAGAAAGCTTCAACGAGAATCCCTCGTTCTTCAGTATCGGCATGGGCTTAGGCTGGGGCATGAAAGGTCTTGAATTCGACGTTAACGACCTTGTCTATGCGGAAGATGCGGAAGACGAGGATGTCATCAATCCATTTAGCGTTGATTTCCATACCTCTTCTGTGGTCGATGCAGAAGGTGCCTACTTCTTTAATAAATATATAGGTGTAGGCGGACGACTGCGTGTTCGCGCAATGACTGCAAAGTCATGGAGTGACTTTGTGGGACTTGCACAAAATGACCGTAAAAGAATCAGTGGAGAGGTTTTGGAGGTCATCGACAAATACTCCCTGATACCAACGGAGGATATCCAGAAAGAAATGACCACGATGTGTACTGATGAGGAATATAGCGTGGAAAGTGACCACCTTACTGAGTTCTCGGCTAGTGTAGGTCTGTATTTCAATATACCTTTAGGTAAGAGGTTCGCTTTGGGCAGCAAACTGCTTATTGGTCGCACCATGACACAAGAGCTGGATATCAACGCACATTATAAAGGAGACATTAAGAAGGCAGCATACCTGCTGACCATGACCGATGGATTGCCTTCATCGAATGGTTTTCAGGTGATTATCCCTACCAGTGATGGTAACATGACAGTCCCTGTAGAAGATGGGGCCATGCTATTTGTTGACCAATTTAAGTCGACTGGTAATTCTTATGATCAGGAGTGGGACTACCTGACGATGGGCGGAAATAATTCTACCAATTACGGTACTGGACTGTCGCTTACCTATAAATACAAATCAAACTTCTCATGGAGAGTGTATGTTGATTATGACTATTCCCACAAGGAGTTTACACTGACTTATGATCCCTACCGTTTCATGAAGTTGTCAACACCGAATCTGGAGGCTATCTATCATATAGCCGGTACAGATCTTGAGCCTTATAAGTTCAAGAAGAAGAAAGATGTACACTATTTCACCATCGGTGGTTCCTTCATGGTTAACTTCTAATAATAGAAAAACACGAAAAAAAAAGGAGGGCTTCCATTTGCGAAGCCCTCCTTTTGGTTATGTATGTCTTCTATTGATTAGAAGTCCATCTTGTCGAGCTCGTCGGTGAAGTCCTTAGGCTCATTGTTTTCAGCAGGAGCCTGGTACTCATCATTGCGCTCACGACGCTCGCCGCGCTCAGGGCGAGGACGACGTTCGCCACGGTCGTTGCGACGCTCACCTCTGTCACGACGTTCACCACGCTCAGGGCGCTCACCACGCTCGCGGCGGCGCTGCTGTGGCTCAACATAGTCGGCAGGCTTCTCTACGAGTACACGATGAGAGAGCTTGAACTTGCCTGTCTTAGGATCAATTTCGAGCAACTTAACGGTAATCTTGTCACCCTCCTTGATACCTGCTTCCTCAACGGTCTCAAGACGCTTCCAGTCAATCTCAGAGATGTGCAGCAGACCGTCCTTGCCAGGCATGAACTCTACGAAGCAACCATAAGGCATAATACTGCGAACGGTACCCTCGTAAACCTCACCTACCTCAGGAATAGCAACGATAGCCTTGATCTTAGCAATAGCAGTGTCGATGCTTTCCTTGTTAGGACCACTGACCTGAATCTTACCAACGCCATCCTCTTCATCGATAGTGATGGTGGCGCCGGTATCTTCCTGCATCTGCTGGATAATCTTACCACCAGGGCCAATAACAGCACCGATGAACTCCTTCGGAATCTCGAAGGCCTCGATGCGTGGTACGTGTGGTTTCAGCTCAGGACGTGGCTCAGCAATAGTATCGGTGATGCACTTCAAGATGTGCTCACGACCAGCCTTAGCCTGCATCAGTGCCTTCTCCAGAATGTCGAACGACAGACCGTCGCACTTGATATCCATCTGGGTAGCAGTCAGACCATCCTTTGTACCAGTGGTCTTGAAGTCCATATCACCCAAGTGGTCCTCATCACCGAGAATATCGCTCAATACAGCGTATTTATCTTCTCCAGGATTCTTAATCAGACCCATAGCGATACCTGAAACAGGCTTCTTCATGGGAACACCTGCGTCCATCAGTGCCAGCGTACCAGCGCAGACAGTAGCCATTGATGAAGAACCGTTAGACTCCATAATCTGAGATACTACACGAACGGTGTAGGGGAAGTCAGCAGGAATCATCTCCTTCAGACCGCGCCAAGCGAGGTGACCGTGACCAATCTCACGACGACCTACACCACGCTGTGCCTTAGCCTCACCCGTACAGAATGGGGGGAAGTTGTAGTGGAGCAGGAAGCGCTGATAACTCTTGTCGAGTACATCGTCAACCAGCTTCTCGTCGAGCTTGGTACCCAGAGTAACAGTAGTCAATGACTGTGTCTCACCACGAGTGAAGATTGAACTTCCGTGAGGCATGGGCAGTGGAGAAACCTCACACCAGATAGGACGGATCTCATCAGTCTTACGACCATCGAGACGGATGCCCTCATCAAGGATGCAACGACGCATGGCGTCACGCTCTACATCGTGGTAGTAGCGGTCCATCATGGCCTCATAGTCCTCCTTGGTAATTTCTGAATCCTCAGGAACCTCTGCCAGGAACTTCTCCTTGAAGTCTTCGAGAATCTTCTCAAAAGCCTCAGCACGGGCGTGCTTCTCCAAGGCCTGCTTGGTGATGTCGTAAGCGGGCTGGTAGAGCTCCTTGTTCATGCGCTCACGCAGTGCCTCGTCATTGATTTCGTGGTCATACTCGCGCTTCACATCCTTGCCGAGCTCCTTGCTCAACTCAGCCTGCAATTCGCACATGGGCTTGATAGCGTCCATAGCAGCCTTCAAGGCACCGAGCAAATCCTGCTCAGAAACTTCCTTCATCTCACCTTCTACCATCATGATGTTCTCGGCTGATGCACCGACCATGATGTCCATATCGGCCTCCTTCATCTGCTCGAAGGTAGGATCGATAACATACTCGCCGTTGATACGGGCTACGCGCACCTCAGAAATGGGGCACTCGAAGGGGATATCTGAACATGCCAACGCTGCTGATGCTGCAAAACCTGCCAAAGCATCGGGCTGGTCAACACCATCGGCGCTGAACAGCATTACGTTGACATAGACTTCTGCGTGATAGTTGGAGGGGAACAGCGGACGAAGCACACGGTCAACCAGACGGCTCGTCAGAATCTCATTGTCAGAGGCCTTACCCTCGCGCTTGGTGAAACCGCCAGGAAAACGACCTGCAGCGGCATACTGCTCTCTGTAGTCAACCTGCAGAGGCATGAAATCGGTTCCGGGAACTGCATCTTTTGCGGCACAAACAGTAGCCAGCAGTACAGTGTTGTTCATGCGAAGCATCACACTGCCATCAGCCTGCTTTGCCACTTTCCCGGTCTCAATTGTGATGGTTCTTCCATCAGGCAATTGAATACTTTTCGTAATTACGTTCATCTTGTATTAAAACATCTAAAAATAAAAAATATGCGACTTTGCGCTAAATTGGGCACAAAGGTACACATTATTATTATAAGAGACGAATATTTGCGGGAATATTATTGTTTTTTAGGAAAAAAAGGTGTACCTTTGCAAACAAAATTTGAAAATAAGCAATAAAATGAAGAAATATCTGTTGATTGCCGTGGCTGCACTGGCCATTGCATCATGTAGTGAGAAGAAATACCACGTAGAAGGTTCTATCGCCCAAGCCAAGGATTCCTTGCTTGTGTTTGAGAATGTAGGTATTGAAGAGATTACCGTTATTGACTCCATCCGTCTGGGCGAAGATGGTGCGTTCAGTTTTAGTGGCGATGCTCAGGAGGCTCCTGAGTTCTACCGTCTGCGCATCGGTGGACAGATTATCAACGTGTCCATCGACTCTACTGAGACGATTACCATCAAGGCCGATTATCCACAGATGGCCACGAAATACGAGGTAAGTGGCTCTGACAACTGTTTGAAAATCAAGGAACTGGCGCTAAAGCAGATTGATTTGCGCCAACGTGCTATTGCCATTAGCGAGAATGAAGACCTGACCGTACAGGTCACCAATGACAGCATCTATAACATGATTCGCCAATACAAGGAGGACATTAAAAAGAATTACATCTACGCCGAACCCGACAAGGCCTACGCTTACTTTGCCTTATTCCAGACCTTGGGCGACATGCTGCTCTTCAACCCTCGTGCAGATCGTGAAGACATCAAGGCGTTTGCTGCCGTTGCCACAAGCTGGGATGCCAACTACCCCAATTCTGCCCGTGGTGCCAACCTTCACAACATCGCTATTGAAGGTATGAACAATATCCGTATCAACGACGCCGCCCGTGCCAAGACCATCGATGCCGACAAGGTTAATTCTGCTGGTATCATCGACATCACCCTACCCGATAACAAGGGCAAACAGCGTAAACTGTCTAGTCTGAAGGGTAAAGTAGTGCTGCTTGATTTCCATGTCTTTGCCACTGAGAATTCACCAGCACGCATTCTTTTGCTCCGTGAGCTCTATAACAAATACCACGCTCAAGGCTTCGAAATCTATCAAGTCAGCATCGACCCCGATGAGCACTTCTGGAAACAGCAGACGGCCGCTCTACCTTGGATAAACGTTCGCGATGACAATGGCCTGCAGTCACAGAGCCTCGCACTCTATAACGTACAGGGTATTCCCGACTACTTCCTTATTGACCGCGGCAACAATATCGTAGGTCGCGCTCAGAATATCAAGGACTTGGAACAGGCTATCAAAGAACTGTTGTAAAGAGACATGATGGACGAAGATTTTGACATCAGAGAAGAGCAGTTGTCGTCGAGCGAGAAAGAGTTCGAGAACGCACTGCGCCCGCTGGCTTTCAACGATTTCAGCGGACAGCAGCAGGTGGTCGAAAACTTGGAAGTGTTCGTCGAAGCCGCCAAATATCGTGGTGAACCTCTCGACCACGTCTTGTTGCACGGCCCTCCCGGACTGGGTAAGACAACCCTGTCAAACATCATTGCCAACGAGCTGGGCGTAGGCTTTAAGATTACTTCTGGTCCTGTACTCGACAAGCCTGGCGATTTGGCAGGTATCCTCACTTCTTTGGAGAAGAACGACGTGTTGTTCATCGACGAGATTCACCGCTTGTCACCCGTCGTTGAGGAGTATCTCTACTCAGCGATGGAGGATTATCGCATCGACATCATGATTGACAAAGGTCCGTCAGCACGCTCCATACAGATTGACCTCAACCCATTCACGCTCGTAGGTGCCACCACGCGTAGTGGACTGCTCACAGCCCCATTACGTGCTCGTTTTGGCATCAACATGCACTTGCAATACTACGAACCAGAGACGCTACAGAAGATTATAGAGCGCTCGGCCAACATCCTACGTGTACCCATCACAACTGATGCCTCGCTGGAGATTGCCCGTCGCTCACGTGGTACGCCCCGTATCGCCAATGCGCTGTTGCGTCGTGTGCGCGACTTCGCACAGGTCAAGGGTACAGGTCGTATTGATTCCAGCATCACAAAGATTGCTCTGAAAGCACTGAACATCGACCAGTATGGTCTCGATGAAATCGACAATCGCATCCTGCTGACCATCATCGACAAATTCCGCGGAGGTCCCGTTGGAATCACGACAATTGCCACTGCTATCGGTGAAGATGCCGGTACGGTGGAGGAGGTTTATGAGCCCTTCCTCATCATGGAGGGTTTCATCAAGCGCACCCCTCGTGGTCGTATGGTGACAGAACTGGCCTACAAGCATTTCGGACGCAATCCCTACTCCGGCAACATCATGGAACCAACACTCTTTGAGTAATGGTCCATTAACCCCATTAGTCCCACAACAATATGAGAACAGGAATATTCGTTGGAAGCTTCAATCCCTTTACCATAGGCCACGATTCCATCGTGACCAGAGCCCTCCCGTTATTCGACCGCTTAGTCATCGGTGTGGTGGGCGACCAGGTTCATAAGCCTAATATGCCTAGTGCTGAAGAGCGCATCAAGGCCATTGCCGACCTCTACCGTGATGAGCCACGCATCGAGGTAAAACCTTATTACGGACTGGCAGTCGACTTTGCACGCGCAGAAAACGCCCATTTCATCGTGAAAGGTGTACGCTCCGTCAAGGATTTTGAGTATGAACGCGAACAAGCAGACATCAATCGTCAACTCAGCGGCGTAGAGACTATCCTTCTCTACTCCGAACCGCAATTTTCGTCCATTTCATCGACAATGGTACGCGAACTGCAACACTTCGGCGTAGATGTTTCACCTTATCTTCCCAACAAAACCCATTAGACCCATCAGTCCTATGATTACCTATTCTTCAGAGAACGTCAAATTCCCCAATATCAAACGACGTGAGACCACCGCATGGATTCGTCGCGTAGCCGCCACCTACGGTAAGAAGGTTGGCGAAGTAGGCTACCTGTTCTGCGACGACGAGCACATCCTCGAAGTCAACAACGAATATCTGGGTCACGACTATTATACTGACATCATCACCTTCGACTATTGCGAGGATGATGTCCTCAACGGCGATCTTGTCATCTCGCTGGATACCGTACGCTCCAATGCCGAGCTTTTCCACAAGGACTACGACGAAGAACTGCACCGCGTCATCATTCATGGCATTCTGCACCTTTGTGGACAGAACGACAAAGGTCCTGGTGAGCGTGAACAGATGGAAGCCGCTGAAAACCGTGCGTTAGCTTTACGTTAGAAAACAGGCCATTTCATCGACATGATGAGAATACTGTTGGCACTCATATCAACTATTATCTGCCTGCTCAGTGCTTGTCAAAGGGCAGAAACGCCACCACCTACACACAGTGATGGCGTGGACAGTGCCGCCATCTATCAGGAGTGGGCCTATCGGGAGATGTTCGGTAATGCCTTAGGTAAAGCAGAGGAATATGCCTATCGCTCTGTGATGTTGAGCAAGGATTCCGTCATCGAAAACGGTTCCATGCTACTCCTCTGTTACATCTATTATCGGGAAGGGAAACAAGATCAGTTGCAAATACTGATGCAGACCATTTCTCCTGATAACTATGCTAACGTAATGGATATACAATGGCAGGTGGAACAAGCAAAGACAAATCATGAGCGCCAGCTATATGCTATCGTCATCATACTACTGTTGCTCATTTCCGGCATTGTATGCTACTGGTACATCCATCGAATGCGGGCACAGGCTGTCATGTATCAACAGCGAATAGACAGGGTGCGCCAGGAATTGCTTAACAAGGAATCAAACCCTACCGAGTTTGCCACGCTATCCATCAATGAGGCGAAACAAGGCATCGACGTACTCTTTGCCATTATCAATGACCATAACATCAGCCAGATGGGCAAAGAGGAGGAACAAGCCGTACTAAAGGCTCTTCCGCTCATTGATGCCCCTCTTGCAGCATTGTTAGCCCAAGCCTCCTTACCCCTGACACCTAAGGAGACCTATTTCTGTATCATGGAGTACTACGGTAAGAACGACCGCCAAAAAGCCCGTTCCTTCTGTTGCTCGGAACAGGCTATTCGTAGTACCAAGAGCCGCCTCAACAAGAAGATTGACCTCTCTATCCTGCACTTGGAGTGATATGCAGGAAGCGCTCAATATTCACGAATCCCATAGCTTCATTCTGCTTTGAAGGTTATAGGAATCACATATTTGGTTCTGATTGCTTCTCCATTTAGCTTGCCTGGAGCCCATTTCGGCATACCGCTTACTACCCGCAGTGCTTCCTCATCGAGAGACTGATAGACACTCTTTACGACTTTGGCCTCCGTAATGCGTCCATCTCTTTCCACCACAAAAGAAACAATTACACGCCCTTGAACACAGGTGTCCTCACAATCGTCTGGATAGCGAACGTTCTCTGCCAGATAGTCGAATAGTGCTTTCTGCCCACCAGGGAATGAGGGCATTTGCTCTATCTGACAGCAGAAGGTTTTTTCTGGTACTTTACTTACGGCAGGAGGCACAGGCTTGGTTTCCATCGCACATTCTGTCATTTCACTACAAGCAGACAAGGCAATTAGACTTGCCATGATACCAATTATAGATTTACCTTTTGTCATAGTTCACAACATTTTATTGGTTTTGATGCTGCAAAGATACAACAAGAAGAAGGCAATGTCAAGAGGCATCGGGCGATTGACACAAATGGAAAGTTTATTCTATTGACTATCAAACACTTGACTATATCCGAAAACAAGTATTGACACAACTATATCATCTTCCCATATCAAGGGATGGAATATCTATAGTACAGCGTATACATTTACGAATCGGGTTATTGAGTGTGTCAATCCGGCCAATGCGGGATTTGTTACCTTCTTGTGTATCAACAACTTAAACATTTCAATCTATGTCAATCACTTATTACCTCTTGACAAGGGGCATTTTATTTAGTACCTTTGCATCGACATACTTATCAATCAAGAGTGTTAATCCAATTGAATGGAGTCGCCAGTTGGTGTCAAGGGGCGCAAATGACAGGCAGCTGACGACTCCGTTATTTAAAAAAGTATGAAAGATGAAAAAGAGTATGATTATATCGAAAGAAATGGTTACCTTTGCAGAATTAAACAAACAATCAATGATGAAAAGAACAATATTGACACTGGTCGCGTTGCTGAGCTTGCTTTCCGCCTGGTCGCAAACTGACGAGATAAGTAAGGAACAGGCGGACAAGTTGAATGCTATTACCATCAAGTTGATGGACCAGAAACGATATGACGATGCCATCAAAGCCAAGGAGCGCGAACTCGTCATTCTGAAATCGCTGTATGGTGAAACGGATAGCACTTACATCAAACAGTTTGCTTTCAGCGCAAAGTTGTATTACAGGAACAAGCAGTCAGCAGAAGCAATCAATGTGATAGAAAAGGCTGCAAACCTTTATGCTACAAATGTCAGCAATAACGATGCTTTGTATGCGTATTATCTGGACAATCTGTCATTGTATCAGCTCTCAGTCAATGATTATGTCAAAGCTGCGGAAAACTGTAGGAAAGCATTAACTATCTATGAGAAGTTGGGTCGTAACGATTATGACTTGGCTGTTATTCTAATGCATATGGCAGAGGCTAGCCATTATATTGACCAGACATCAGAGGCTATCAAATACGAGCTACGATCTCTGAACATTATCAAGAAAATATGTGGCGAGCATTCTGATGAGTATCTTGAAGAACTGCCCTATCTGCACAAATACTATACTGCTGTAAACGACGAGAAAAACGCCAAGCAGGTGGAAGAAAAGATAGCCAGACTAAACAAAGAAAAGGAAGAAGGCATTGTTGACCTTCCTGAACCTATCATCTTCAAAAGTGCGGAAGAATGTCATGAGCATAATAGCGATGCATTCGAATGTATCAAATACTACCTGACTCATAAGGTTAGTGCTCCACAGATAGATCAGGCTGCAAGGTATATTCTTAATTGGAGCGAAGCAAGTGCTGATGTGACTATCAATATTGGCAAAGAGATGGCCCCTCTGGCTTCCGAAAAGAATCCTGCTTATTTGGTTGCCTATATCGCCTCTTGCAGCTATGTCTGTCTGACGGAAGACATGAAAGAGCTTGACGAGCAACATTTTATCCAGGCTATTGACATCCTCCTCCAGTTCTACAAACCCAACAGCCAGCTGACAGGCAAGGTTGACTTATTGGAAAACTACTTGAAGTTACAAGAAAAGGGTAAATTGGAAAAGACCCTTCGCAAAGTCTTTGCGGAAGAGAAGAAATAATAGGCTCATTTTTATGCATCAGAAGGATAAGATATATGAACGAATAGCAATGCTTAAAAGTCGAAAAGCAGAATTAGACAGCGAAACATTAAAGTTGTTTAATGCTTTTTGTGATACAAATTGTGGAGAAGATGATGGTTTTATAGACGTTTTATTTCCTATTCTTGCCCCAACGAAAATCGGCTTTGAAGATCTTTATGAGGGAGTGTTTAGTTCTTTTATTCATTTCATATTGGATGACGAATATGCTTCCATTTTTTATAGCTATCTTCACTTAGAAGAAAATAGTTCATGTGTACGTTACCCCCTTATTAAGCCAATGAGGAACAAACGTCCTGTCGCTCATGCCATTTATATTAATATTGCTATAACCAATTTCTTCTACCTCAATGCTTATGGATGGAGTGAGCGTCAGCTCTTTATTGATGAATCATCTAAAGAGACATCCGCTTTGCCAGAACTAAGTGCTACAGAATGGCTCGCAGGACGAATCTACCAAAATGATCAGCAAATAATTGACAGTCTTTTTCAATCCTTAATAGACGGTAGCTGGACAGAACGATGGCGCACTTATTTTTTATGGGCGATTTCACTCAGTGGAAATCAGAAGTTAATAGATCAGCTGTGCAATATACTGGGAAATGAAGCCTATCGAGGAATGAGTGATGATGTTGTCAGAGCTCTTTGTGATGGGCACGCCAACTGTATGCTAACTCTTTTACATTTTACACTTGATTCCTATTTAAAAAATGGCGATTGGATGCTAAATGGAGTTTATGATGACTTTGTCATAAATGAAATATTCCATAAGTTTGGTCTTGACTATTTACCAATAGAGGAGGAGTATAATGCATTAACCCTACTCATTGGTTGTCTGGAAAGTGAGATACAAAGAAATGAAGCACTCTCGTCAGACGTCTTTCTCAATACGTACATAGGCTTGGCGACCACGGCCTTTTACAATGGTGAATTAGTATGGGATAAGGCTAATCAATTCAACAACGAAGGGTCGGAAATGCATATCAAAGCAGCCCTATTGTACTATAGTCATACGTGGACGATGCAAGCATACCACGTACTATCCACAAGGGTTATGGAAAAATGGAGTCATAATCTGTCTGTGATGGCTTATGCCGTTCCAGGATTTATGAACCGTATTGATATGACAAGGCGCTGGAAAGAAATCCATATGTGCGACATTTCTGAATTCTTGTGTACTGAAGATGACCTTAGAAAAATGTATTATTTCTTTAAAGACCTTCTTTCTAATCTTCCTCCAAAACTAACATATCAGGAAATGACAGCATATTGGGAGTATAAAAAGCTGACACGTTCAGAGGTTATAGCAAAGATGGCAGCAATTGCATGGTTCCTTGATGACAAGAAGCTCAAGGACGACGTGATTGACTTTATAGACCAAAGTGAATGTATTGGAGTTTTCATAAAGCTATGCCTCGGGAAACCTCGTGGAAAAAAACAACTCAGATTTCTTATCCAGTCGCTTGGTTGCAGAAGAGAAGATGCTAGATGCTGGGCATACTCCATAGTCAAAAATCTAAAGTTGTCTTCCAAAGAAATAGAACAAATAAAGAAGTTGCAAAAATCAAGATACATAAAGACTCGCCAAATGGTAAAAGAAATAGAGGAATCACAGGGACAGATTTGATTCCTCATTGACGCCCACCCATTAAAACAGGGTTCACATTCACGCGTAAGTCATTGTTTCACAGCGTGTTTAGTGTGACACTTGTTTTTCACATTTCCTGTCAGTTCCGATTTCTTTACATGAAATCAAAATTTATGTTAATTTTGGCTCATTCCCCGCCCTTTTCAGCCTTGTAGAATGCATCAAGAACTAGTCTTTCTTCGTACACTTTATTCTCACAACCACCTCACATCCTGTAGGTTACGCAACATTCACCTTTCTCTCCCAATTCAACCGTCCCCACCTCCCCATCCAGCTTTTCTTTCTTCGTTCGACGGCCGTCGAACATATATTCGAAAGCCGTCGCAAATATCTGCGACATCTGTCGCATAAAAAAAGTACAGCTAATACAGACATGGGATAAGCTAATACAGACACGGGATAAGCTAAGCCAGCACTGGGTACAGCTGTCTCGCAAATCATTTAACCTATTAACATAACACCCCTGAACCCTCGATAAATAAAGGGCTCACGGCATGTTAATAGTTGCCCAAGCTATTAACATACATCTATCATACATAGTACATCCATGTTACAAGGATATTAAATATCTGGAAACATTTAACATAGCTCAAACGCCCTGTACATCGGCACTTGCGCCCTGTCATGTTAATAGGTTAATAGTTTTCGTGAAAAACCTTTTTTCTTGCAAAGTTTCTTTGCAAAGTTTACAAATTATACGCAGAATATTTGCATCTCTCAGTAAAAACAGGTACCTTTGCACCTTATGAGAAGAACAGGTAATAATCACCATAAATCGGAATGAAACAATTAAGAATGGTAATGGCTGTCCTCGCTGCTCTCGTGGCGATGGGCTCAAGAGCACAGAATGACAATAGTACGTGGTCGGGAAAGCTGAGCGTATATGGCACCGAAATCACGCTGGTGTTCCACTTGGATGGCGAGAATTGTACGATGGACTCGCCTGATCAGGGGGTGAAGGGCGTAGCTGCCAAAATGGAGCGCACGACGATGGGCATCAAGGTAACGGTACCTTCTATCAACGCTACTTACGAAGGCGTCAATATGGGAAAGTCGATGATGGGAACATTCAAGCAGCACGGTCAGTCATTCCCACTCACGCTGACACCAGGAGAGCCGAAGCGTAACCGTCCACAGACACCAGTGGGCCCCTATCCCTATCAGATGCAGGAGGTGAGCTTCAGCAATGGTGATGCTGTGCTGAAGGGGACGCTGGTAACACCAAAGGATTTCTCGCGCAAGACACCCGTATTGCTGATGGTGACGGGTAGTGGCGTTCAGAATAGAGATGAGGAGATATTTGAACACAAACCCTTTGCGGTGATTGCTGATGCGCTGGCTCGTCAGGGCATTGCCACGCTACGCTATGATGATCGTGGATTTGGCGAGTCGACAGGCGATTTGGTGAATGTTACAACAGAGGACTTGAAGAACGATGCGCTGGCAGGTATCGAACTGTTACGCAAACAGTTCGATTGTGTGGGCGTTATAGGACATAGCGAGGGGGGAACCATCGGACTGATGCTGGCGGCAGAAGGCAAGGTAGACTTTGTGGTCAGCCTGGCAGGAAGTATTGTCTCTGGTCAGAAGATACTCTTGGAACAGAACCAATGGATGCTACAGCAAGCAGGCTATGCGCCAGAGGTGGTGGAACGTTATTGCAAGGTGCTGGAAGGTCTTTTCAACGATGTGAAAGCAGGAACAACGCCCGTCGTGGATAGCGAGGGCTTGCCTGTAGAATTGGCCCAGAACCTGCAAGCCGTAAAGGCGCAATGCAGCACTCCATATATGCGTTACTTCCTGGCGTTGGATGCTTCTACCTGCCTAAACAAAGTCAAGTGCCCAGTATTGGCGCTGAACGGCACGAAAGATTGTCAGGTGGGCTGTGAGGAGAATCTGAACATTCTTCGTAAGGGCCTTTTTGGGAAGAAGGAAATACACGCCATTGAGGGCGTCAACCATCTGTTCCAGCATTGTAAGACGGGTGCCACCTCTGAATATAAGGATATTGAAGAGACCTTTGCGCCAGAGGCCATCGACATCGTCGTTTCCTGGCTGAAAAAACTATAAAAACCTTTTTCTATCCCTTGGCAGTTTGTTAGAAATGTTGTATCTTTGCAATCAAATAGAATTATATGACGCAAGAGAATAAAGATTTGTTGATGCGATTGCTCCAGCAGTATAAAGAGCTGGGCATATCTGACCAGATAGACTTCGACAAGTTCTATCTCTACTCTATCATTACACACTCTACAGCCATTGAGGGCAGTACTGTGACGGAGGTGGAGGCTCAGTTGCTGTTTGACGAAGGTATTACCAGCAGCAAGCGCACCATGCTCGAGCAACAAATGAACCTCGACCTGAAGGTGGCTTATGACTATGGGCGTGAGTGGATTCGTCAGCATGAGCCTATCACAACGGATTGGCTTGTTCTCTTGGCATCTAAAGTAATGGCTCGCACAGGTAGCGAATATCATTCGATAGGTGGCGATTTCTCTGCCGCTAAGGGTGAGTTACGCAAGCTGAATGTGACTGCGGGTGCGGGCGGCAAGTCGTATCTGGCATATCAAAAAGTGCCTTCACGTCTGGCAGCCTTCTGCGAGGAGCTAAATAAACGTCGCAATGCTATTAATCCTGCTGACGTAGCCGCTGTCTATGACCTCAGCTTCTGGGCTCACTTCGAATTGGTGACCATTCATCCTTGGGCTGATGGTAACGGACGCACCTGCCGTCTGCTGATGAACCTGCTGCAATGGGAGTTTGATGTATTGCCTACTAAGGTACTCAAAGAAGACAAAGCTGAATATATACAAGCACTAATAGACACCCGCGAGAGCGAAGACCTCAGCATTTTCCTCGATTGTATGGCCCGTCATCATTGCCAACACCTACAGGCAGATATTGAGCAATTCATTCAATCCACCACCGAGACAGGTGGACAGAAAACCACGGAAGTGGACAGAAAGGGTGGACAGAAAACTCGCGATGTCATTTTGGATATGATTATCCAGAATGCTAAAGTTACTTCTACCCAGATGGCCGAAAGCCTCGGCATCAACCGTAGTGCTGTATCCAAACATCTGAAGAAAATGCAAGAGAATGGTATCATTAAGCGTGTCGGCCCAGACAAAGGCGGTCATTGGGAAATTATAGAAAAGGATAAATGATTCTTTTGTCCTACAATATCATTCAGTATATGTGGAAAAACAATGAAGAACAATGATTCAAAATTCACTTCATTCTGATTCCCCTACAGCAAAAAGTCTTCACTAAATTTGTGAATTTCTGAGAAATGTATTATCTTTGCACACAAATTAGTGAGCGATGTACATAGAATACGAAAAAGACTATCTCGAAGAGCTCTATAACGACGGGAAGTGTAAGAACAAGAAATACCGCTTTCAAAAAGCCGTCGTAACGAAATACCAGAAGCGTATTGATACGCTGATGGCGGCAACACGTATCGAGGATCTTTTTGTGTTCAATTCTCTCAACTTTGAGGCACTTGATAATGGCTTTTATTCCATAAGGATTGATTACCACTATCGCCTTGAGTTTAAAATCAGAGAAGAGGGTACAGAGAAAGTCATCACGATTTGCACAGTAACTGATATTACAAATCATTATCAATAGAAGGAGGACAGAAGAATGAACAGAATAACGACACATCCTGGAGATGTATTAAAAGAAGAGTTGGAAGCAAGGGGAATCTCTCAGAAGAAATTCTCTGAAGTGTTGAACGTTCCTTATACACAGCTAAATGAGATTTTGAATGGAAAGCGTCCTGTAACAACAGACTTTGCGCTAATGATGGAAGCCGCACTTGGCATCAATCCTGAATTGCTTATCAATATGCAGTCACGCTACAATATGTCCGTTGCCAGACAGAAGAAGCCTTTAATGGCAAAGTTGTTTGACATCAGAAAGGCTTGCGCTGCAGTTTTCTAGAAAGCAACCGCAGGGACAGAATCAATCACATAGAGGGAACAGCTTTTTTGATTTCTCCACAGCAAACAGGGTTCACACTTACAGCACAGTATATCAGAAGGTTGCGCGTGAATGTGAACCCTATTTTATTGGCGTTATGCTGTGATTGTCCTTATGGTTTCATTCATTCAGGGTAGGTCTTGGGTACCTCTTGGGTACCTCCTAAAAAAAGAGGTACCACTCTGAAGTGCCTTTGTTTAGAGGTGCTCCCAGCGATTATGGTACCTGGGGAGGTCTTGTGGCATTTCCACCCTTTTCAAGCAAAAATATATTGAGTTTTCCAAATTGCCCAGCGTTTTCTTGCATATCTCAGCAAAAGTCGATACCTTTGTAAAAGAAACACAGAGATTTCTCTGATTCGTAAAACAATCAATTATAACAATGAACGAAATAATTAAAGAATTGTGCAATACTAACGAGTTGGTTGAAACATATACCAACCCAAACGATTGTGACAAATTGAGCGTGGGTTACATCACAGCATGTACAGATGACGAATTCTTGATACACACTTTCCAGGAGAACGACCTCGATGATGGCTACTATGTAAAACGTAATGATTCTATGATTAGAATCCAACGCAATACCATTTATCTAAACAACAAGTTGCAACTCATCAAGCCAAAGGCTGAGATGGATAATCTGCCAAAGGGATATTGGCCAGACTTAGACCTATTCGATGTAGTGCTCAACCTATGTCAGAAAAAACATTTGGTAACACAGGAATAACTTAGAATGCCGTATTTATAAACCGCCCCTCAATTTTATCAGTCTAACAGTTTAATTATGGCAATCGAGTTATCATTTAAAGGACAGACAAAGAGTAGAAAGAAACTGCTAAATAATATTACCAAGTTATCTAAGAACAGTTCTTTTGAGATTATTGTTGACGATGAGGGGGACCTGTCCCTCTGATTGACCGAGAGTGACGAAGACTACCTCGGCGGCGCAAGATAGAACTCTGGTTGAATCTTATTGTAAGCAAAAGCGCACGCTTTTCGTTACTTTTAACGTGCAAACTGCTCATAATTCGAATATTATTTGTATCTTTGCTCCGAAATTTCATATAAATACGTATTTATTATGGCAATACCTGTATCTTTATATACCGCTCGCGCGGGCGTGTAAATTTATCCTTGCTATCATGCAAGGGGGGCCGCATCGTTTTTAGCGCCAATCAATAAATAACAAACTAAATAAATACAATATGAGAACCAAACAATTATTTCTGATCCTCGCCCTGCTCTGCGCCGTCGCGCAGGGAGCGTGGGCACAGAACGGTATCTACTGCTCGGCCAGTGACGTGGGCAAGGTGCTCTGCACCGACGGCAGTATCTATGACAATGTATCGGCGGCAGAGGCTGACGGCAAGACGGCTGTGGCCATGATTGCCTACCACGACACGGTGAACAAAAAGGCCCTGGCGCTGGCGCTGGCTGACGAGAGCATGATGCAATGGAGCACGGCCATAAGCACCTGCTCTGCCAAGACCCCGACCGTCACCGGCGGCACGTGGAAGCTGGCCACCAAGGACGAGTGGGACCTGATGATTTCCGCTGCCGGCAGCTACAACGCCCTGCACGATGGCTTCAGCAGCGTTGGAGGCACTAATATGCAGTGGAGCTCGACCTACTACTACTGGTCGTCTACGGAGTATGATTCCGGCCACGCGTGGAACTACAACTTCAGCGGCGGCAGTTGGTACAGCGACCTTAAGGAAAACTGCAACTACGTCCGCGCCTGCCTCGCTTTCGACTTTAACACCCCCGTCACCAAGATGGCCGACAACTGGTATATGATCTCCAGGCAGACGCAGACCAGACAGTCGGACTGGACGGCGCTGAGCGCTGGCTCCACGACGGGGCGGACGCTGGGCAGCGCAGATGCCGTGACGTACTATTACGCCACGGGCGACCTCAGTTTCACCAATTCGACCGTCGGCGGCAGCGGCCTCACCATCCAGGGCACGGTGTATCTCTACATCCCCTCCGGCACAACGCTTACCTGCACGGGAGCCAATGCCAGCGGACAGACGGGCGCCGGTGCCGGCATTGAGCTGACGCAGGGCAACTCGCTCTACCTCATCGGCGGCGGCACGCTGAACGCCAACGGCGGCAACGCTGCCAACGGCGGCAACGGCGGCAACGGAAATGATGCAGAAGTAACTTATAATGTAAGTATCCTCGGTGGCTCAGGCGGCACCTGACTTAGACTAGAAAAAGTTGTCACTTTAGGAGGCAAAAAAAATGAAGTGACA